>SXGT01558786.1_pt1 | contig 11068 bp, 10 predicted proteins | sample 3176221 | NCBI WGS metagenome assembly SXGT01 (sample SAMN11356862, study PRJNA531348) | freshwater metagenome | isolation source: freshwater sample F1-120 | place: China: Fuxian Lake, Yuxi | collected 2017-12-25
ATCTGGCCGTGGCAGCAGCCGGCGTTGCCGCCGGTGCGCGTCACTTCCTCCATGATCACCGTGGCTTCCGTCAGCGACAGGCCGGAGCCGCCGTACTCCTCCGGGATCAGCGCCGCCAGCCAGCCGGCCGGGGTCAGCGCTTCGACGAAGGCCTCGGGGTAGGCGCGGTCCTCGTCGATCTTCTGCCAGTAGGCGGAGTCGTACTGCGCGCACAGGGCGCGGACGGCGTCACGGATTTCCGGGTAGTGCTCGTCTTTCTGCAACTTCAGTCTCCCTTGATGCCTGCTTCCTTGATGACCTTGGCCCAGCGACCGACTTCCGAGCGCACGAAGGCCTGGTACTGCTCGGGAGTGCTGGTCTGCACCTCGACGCCCTGCTTGCCGAAGCGTTCGCGCACGTCCGGAGCGTTGACGATCTTCACGATCTCGGCGTTCAACCGCTGCACGACCGGCTGCGGCGTTCCCGCCGGGGCCAGCACGCCGAACCATACCGAGACCTCGTAGCCGGGCAATCCGGCCTCGGCGACCGTCGGCACCTCCGGCGCCAGCGCCGAGCGCTTGGCGCTCGACACCGCGTACGCCTTCATCTTGCCCGCGCGGACGTGGTTGATCACGTTGGGGATGTTGTCGAACATCACGTCGACCTGCCCGGCGAGCAGGTCGGTGACGACCGGCGCGCTGCCCTTGTACGGGATGTGCAGCATGAAGGTCTTGCTCATCAGCTTGAAAAGCTCCATCGACAGGTGCGGCGAGGAGCCGTTGCCCGACGAGCCGTAGTTGACGCGCCCCGGGTTGGCGCGGGCGTGCTCGATCAACTCCTTCACGCTGGCCGCCTTGAACGACTGGTGGCCCACCAGCATGTTGGAGGCGGAGCCCGCGAGCGTGATGGCCTGGAAGTCCTTCGTCACGTCGAAAGGCGCCTTGTACAGGCTCTGCACCACCGCGAAAGGCACCGCGGCGATGAAGAGCGTGTAGCCGTCGGGCGGCGACTTCGCCGCGGCGTCAGTGCCGATGATGGTGTTGCCGCCGGGGCGGTTGTCGACCACCACCGACTGCCCGAGCGTCTTCGGGAGCTCCTGCGCCAGCGTGCGGGCGAGGGTGTCATTGAAGCCGCCGGGCGTGAACGGCACGATGATTTTCAGCGGGCGCGACGGCCAGGCCTGAGCCTGGGCGAGACCCGCCGCCGCGGCGAGCAGCAGCGCGCCGACCAGCCGGGGCGCGGGGGACATCACTGTTCCGCCTTGACGCCGGCCGTGGTGATGACCCTGGACCACTTGGCGATCTCGTCGGCGAGGAACTTCGAGGTCTGCTCGGGCGTGCCGCCAACCGGCACGATGCCGATGTCGCTGAAGCGCTTGCTGATGTCCGGGTCGGTCACCGCCTTGTGCGCCTCCTGCGACAGCCGCGCGATGACCTCACGCGGGGTGTTCGCCGGCGCCATGAACATCACCCACGTGGCGGCTTCCATCTTCGGGCCGCCGGCTTCGGCGACCGTCGGCACTTCGGTGGCGCCGGCGACGCGCTTGTCCGAGAACATGGCCATCGCGCGGATCTTGCCGCCGCGCACGTGCGGCATCAGCGTGCTGGGGACGTCGACGAGGATCTGGATGTCGTTCGCCTGCAGCGCGATCAGCGCCGGCGCGGTGCCCTTGAACGGCACGTGCACCATGTCGATGCCCGCGGTCTGCTTCAGCAGTTCGGTGGTCAGGTGCGCCGCCGCGCCGATGCCCGACGAGCCGAAATTGAGCTTGCCGGGATTGGCCTTGGCGAAGGCGATCAGCTCCTTCACGTCCTTGGGCGGGAAGTTGTTGTTGGTGGTGAGGATCAGCGGCGCGATCGCGGCCAGCGAGAAGGGTATGAAGCTCTTCTGCGCGTCGAACGGCAGCTTGCCCTGGTACAGCGTGGCGTTCGCCGCATGCGCCGCGATCACCGTGACGATGCTGTAGCCGTCGGCCGGTGCCTTTGCCACCAGGTCCGCACCGATGATGGAATTCGCGCCGGGCTTGTTCTCGATGACGATCGGCTGGCCGAGCGCGGCCTGCATCTTCGCCGTGACGACGCGCGTCACGTTGTCGGTGATGCCGCCGCCGGTGTAGGGCACGACCCAGCGGATCGGCTTGTTCGGGAACGCCTGGGCGGACGCGACGAGCGGGGCGGCGAGTAGTGCCGCCAGCAGCAGTTTCTTCATTGGTGGATCCTCCTGACCCTAAATATAGCCCGGACCTTCGATCGCCGGGTGCCTGGCGAGAAAGTTTTCGTCCACCTCGAGGCCGAGGCCGGGTTTCTGCAGAGGCCAGACCTTGCCGTCCTTGTCCACGGTGTAAGGGGTGGAGACCAGCTCGTCGCGGAACTTGTTCGCTTTCGACACGTCGCCCTCGAAATAGCCGCCGTTGTCGATGGCGGCGAGGAAGTGGATCGAGATGGCGTGGTTCAGTCCGGTCATGGAGCTGTGCGGATGGATCGGCAGCTTGTAGGCGGAGGCCATGGCGGCGATGCGCAGCGCCTCGGTGAGACCGCCGGTCTTCGACAGATCCGGCTGCAGGATGGTGATCACGCCGTCCTCGATCACTCGGTTGAACTCGAAGCGCGTGTAATGGTTCTCGCCGGCGGCGAGGGGCGTGACGCCGTAGGCCGAGGCCTGCCGGTAGCTGCGGTAGTCGTGCGCCGGGAAGGGCTCCTCCAGCCAGCCGACGTCCAGTTCGTCCATCCCGGGCATCACGGCGCGTGCGTCGGCCACGGTGTAGCCGGTGTTCGCATCGGTGAGGATGGCGATGTCGTCGCCGATGGCGTTGCGCACCGCGGCGATGCGCTCGAGGTCGCGCGAAGGCGTGTCGCCGACGCGCAGCTTCACCGCCTTGTAGCCGAGCGCGAGGTTCTTGCGGATCTCCTGGATCAGCTCGGAAGACGGCTGGTAGCCGAGCGACACGCCGCCGGCATAGGCAGGGATGCCGCGGTACGCGCCGCCGATCAACTGGTAGATCGGCATGCCGGCGGCCTTGCCGCGGATGTCCCACAGCGCGCAGTCGATGCCGCTCATCGCCAGGCACGTCGCCGCGCCCATGCCGTGGCTGCCGAGCTGGTACTTGTAGATCTTCGCCCAGACACCGACCACGTCCGCGGCGTCCATGCCAATGATGAGCTGCTTCAGCGTGGTCTCGATCAGCTTCGCCACCGCGGTGTGCGCGCGGCCGTGGTGCGCCTCGCCCCAGCCGACGAGTCCGCCGGCGGTGGTGACCTTGACCACCACCGCGTCGCGCTTGATCGAGGTGCCGATGCCGAGCGTGACCTGGCTCTCCTTGGGCACCGGGAACGACGCGGGGTAGGCCTTGATGTCAACGATCTTGAGGTCGGCGTTCACGGAATCGGCTCCAGCAGTCGGGGTTGACGAAATGGGTCGGGCGTTCGCCCTCCAGCATGCGCAGCGTCTCGCGCGCGGCGACCACCGCCGCGCGCGCGCGGGACTGGCGCGTCATGCCGGCGAGGTGCGGCGTGAGGATGACATTGTCGAGCCGGAACAGCTCGTGGTCCGGCCCGATGCGGTACTGCTCGTAGACGTCGAGCATCGCGCCGGCGATGCGCCGCGCGCGCAGCGCGTCGACCAGCGCGGCTTCGTCGATCACGGGGCCGCGGCCGACGTTGACCAGCCAGGCTGCCGGCTTCATGCGCGCGATGCGCGCCGCGTCGAAGAGATGCCGCGTCTCTCGCGTGAGAGGTGCGGTGACGACAATGAAGTCGGATTCGGCGACCAATTCGTCGAGCGCCGCCGGCGCCACGCCTTCGGGCAGCGCATCCAGCCGCCGCTGGTTGCCGAGCACTGTCATGCCGAAGCCGTCGCGCAGGATCTTCGCCGTGCGCCTGCCGATCTCGCCGACGCCGACGATGCCGGCGGTCATGCCGGCGAGCTCGAACACCTCGGCGCCCAGCGAACGCGCTTCATCCCAGCTCTGCGTGCGCATCGCCGCCGTGACCTGGGGCGCCTTGCGCGCCAGCATCAGCAGCGCCATCGCGCAGTACTCGGCGACCGACTGGGCGTTGATGCCGGGCAGGTTGGCGACGGCGACGCCATGGCGGTTGGCGGAATCCATCGGCACGAGGTCGGTGCCGGTGCCGTGGATGGTCACCGCCCGCAGCCGCGGCGCAGCGTCGAAGATATCGTCCGGCATGCGGCCGCGGATGATGAGCGCGTCGCAACCGGCGGCGAGGCGCCGCACGGTGTCGGGCGTGCCGTCAGGCGCGCGCACCGGCTCGGCGCCATGCGATGCGAGCAGCGCGTCGCCGGACGGGTCGATCGAGTCGGTGATGAGGACGCGTCTGGTCATGGGTGGTTTGCTAGCATAGCAACATGACTGAAGCCTTCGACGCCGCGCGCGACCATCGTTTCGCTCCCACCCGCTGGTTCGAGGACTTCGCGGTGGGAGAAAAGTTCTGGATTCCGTCGCGCACGCAGACCAGCGGCCTGTTCTCCGCGTTCCAGCTCGCTTCCGGCGACAACGACCCGATCCACTACGACGTCGAATACTGCAAGCGGCGCGGCCATCCCGGCATGCTGGCGCACGGGCTGCAGGTGATGATCCAGAGCGCGGCCGGCGCGGGCATCTTCCCGCACCTGGTGAGCGATTCGCTGGTGGCGATGCTGGAGTGCTCGGCGAAATTCGCCGGCCCGGTGTACGAAGGCGACACGCTCTACCCGATGCTCGAGATCACGGAGCTCGTGCCGCAACGCACCACCGGCGTGATGACCATGCGCGCGACCATCCACAACCAGGAGAACGAGCTGGTGCTGGAGGGCATGCACCGGTACCTGCTGCGCAAGCGTCCGTCGGCCTGAGCCAGCGTTCAGTCGACGCGGATGTTGCCCGCGCGAACGATCTTTCCCCAGCGCTCGAGTTCGTTGCGCGAGAACGCGGCGAACTGCTCCGCGCTGAGCGTGGAGGGGCCCGCGCCGAGCGCCTGCACGCGCTCGATCACTTCCGGCGCCCGCATCGCCTTCACGATCTCGGCATTGAGGCGCGCGACGACCTCGCGCGGCGTGCCGGCCGGCGCCCAGATGCCGTACCAGCTGCCGAGGTCGAAGCCCGCGAAACCGGCTTCAGCCATGGTCGGCAGGTCGGGGAGCGCGGCAACCCGCGCAGGGGCGGACAGCGCGATTGCCCGCAGCTTGCCGCCGCGGATGAACGGCATCGCCGAAGGCAGCGAGTCGAACATGAGCTGGCACTGGCCGCCGGCGACGTCCGCCAGCGCGGGTGCGCTGCCCTTGTAGGGCACGTGCTGCATGTCGATCCCGGTGACCTGCTTGAAGTGCTCGCCCGCGAGGTGCGGCGCCGACGCGGTGCTCGACGACGCGAAGTTCACCTTGCCGGGGTTGGCGCGTGCCCAGGCGAGGAATTCCGATGGATTGCGCACCGGCAGGCCCGGCGTGACGACGAACACCAGCGGCACGGTGCCGGCGAGCGCCACCGGCGTGAAATCGCGCACTGCGTCGTACATCGGCTTGGCCACCACGTGCGGATTGATGACGTGGATCGACGCGTTGGTGAGCAGCGTGTAGCCGTCGGCAGGCGCGCGCGAGACTTCCAGCGCGCCAATCTGCCCCGCGGCGCCGGCCTTGTTGTCCACCACCACCGGCTGGCCGACTGCCTTGGACAGTTCTGCCGCGACGATGCGCCCCATGACATCGGTCGGCCCGCCGGGCGGGTAGGGCACGACCATCCGGATCGGTTTGGTCGGCCAGGCTTGCGCCTGCGCCGCGGTGGATGCGACCGCGAGCAGGATCGCGGCGATGGTGAATTTCATGAGGTTCCTCCCGGGGAGATGCGCAGGGCCACCTTGCCGGTGGAGTCCCGCGATTGCACGCAGTCCATCGCCGCGACGACGTCTTCGAAGGCGAACGTGCGCGACAGGTGGGGTTTCAGGCGGCCTTCCACGGCCCATGCGAAGAGCCTGGCATAGGTGTCGCGGACCAGCGGCGTGTGGCGCTCGCGCTCGTCATCGGGCGACCAGCCGAGGTAGGTGCCGAAATTGAAGCCGAGCACCGAGGTGTTCTTCACCAGCAGGATGTTGGCGGGCAGCGCGGGCACCTTGCCGCTGGCAAAGCCGATCACCACGTGGCGGCCGCCCGGCGACAGCGTGCGCGAGGCCTTCTCGGCAAGCTCGCCGCCCACCGGGTCGAAGACGAGGTCGGTGGCGCCGGCCTCGCGGATCTCCTGCTTGCGGTAGTCGATGGTCGCGGCGGCGCCGTGTGCGGCGGCGAGCGCGCATTTCTCCGCGCTGCCGGATGCGGCGATCACGCGGGCGCCGTGCAGTGCGCCGAGTTCCACCGCGGCAAGGCCGACGGCGCCTGCTGCGGCGAGCACGAGCAGCGTCTCACCCGGCTTGAGCCCGCCACGCCAGTGCAGGCCCCCGTACGCGGTGCCGTACGAGATGCCGAGGTGCAGCGCCGCGCCCGCATCGAGGGCATCGGGAAGCGGGTAGGCGTTGAACTGGCTCGCGATGCACTGCTCGGCCCACGCACCCCAGTCAAGCAGTCCGAGCACGCGCTGGCCCGGCTTCACGTGCGTCACGCCGGGCGCGACCTCGGTGACCATGCCGACCACTTCGGCGCCCGGGATGAACGGCAGCGGCGGCTTGCGCTGGTACTGGCCCGCGATCCACAGGCGCATGGCGTAGCTCACCGCGGCGAGTTCGACCGCGATGCGCACGCCGCCCGGCGGCAGCGCGGGCGGCGCGCATTCCTCGACCTTGAGTGTCCGGTAGTCGCCGAAGGCGTGGCAGGCGACGGCCCGCATCAGAGCAGGCCGGCGGTCTTCAGCGCGGCGATGTCGGCATCCGATTTGCCGAGCAGGCCTTTAAGCACGTCTTCGGTGTGCTGGCCGAGCAGCGGCGGCGCGATGCGGTAGTCCACGGGCGTTTCCGACAGGCGCATCGGGCTGCGCACTACCGGCGCTACGCCGCCCAGCGGGTGAGGGATGTCCACCCGCAACTGGCGGTGCTTCACCTGCGGATCCTCGAACACTTCCTTCATGTTGTTGATCGGCCCGCAGGGCACGGTCGCGGCCTCGAGCGCCTTCAGCCACTCCTGCTTGGTGCGCGTGCGCATGATCTCGGCGATCAGCGGGATCAGCTCGCCGCGGTGGATGATGCGCTGCGAGTTGGTCTTGAAGCGCGCCTCGTCGGCGAGTTCGGCGCAGCCGGCGACTTCGCAGAAGCGCTTGAACTGCCCGTCGTTGCCGACCGCGAGGATGATATGGCCGTCCGACGTGGGGAATACCTCGTAGGGCACCACCTGCGGATGCGCGTTGCCGTAGCGCACCGGGACGCGGCCCGAGCAGAAGTAGCTCACCGCCTGGTTGGCGTTGAAGGCCACGATGGTGTCGAGCAGCGCGGCGTCGATGTACTGGCCCTGTCCGGTGCGCTCGCGATGCGTCAGCGCGGCGCAGATCGCCACGCTGGCGTACATGCCGGTGAGCACGTCGGTGATGGCGATACCGACCTTCTGCGGGCCGGCGCCGGGCTGGCCGTCGCGTTCGCCGGTGATGGACATCAACCCGCCCATGCCCTGGAAGATGAAGTCGTAGCCGGGCAGCGGCGCGTAGGGGCCGTCCTGCCCGAAGCCGGTGACCGAGCAGTAGACGAGCCCGGGGTTGTCCTTCTTCAGGTCGTCGTAGGCGAGGCCGTAGCGCTTCAGCGTGCCGACCTTGTAGTTCTCGATCAGCACCTGGCACTTCGCGGCGAGCGCGCGCACGATGGCCTGGCCCTCCGGCCTGGAGATGTCCAGCGTGACTGACTTCTTGTTGCGGTTCACCGAAGCGAAGTACGCCGCCTCGGGCGTGTCCTTGCCGTCGGCGTCCTTCAGGTAGGGCGGACCCCAGCCGCGGGTGTCGTCGCCGGTGCCGGGGCGCTCGAGTTTGATCACCTCGGCGCCGAGGTCGGCCAGGTTCTGGCCCGCCCAGGGGCCGGCGAGGACGCGCGAAAGGTCGAGCACGCGGATATGGGACAGCGGACCGGCCATGCGGAATGCTCCTAGAGGGCGAACGATTCGACGAGGCGTGCCGCTTCGGCCGCGGGCACGGGATCCTCGGACAGCAGCGCGTCGGCAAACGCGCGTTCCAGCGCGCCGCGCGCCGGCCGCAGCGGATCGCGCGGCCTCAGGCGATGTTCGTGGACCAGCGCGGCGAGCACAGTGCGGCGGGCGTCGCCACTTTGTGCAAGGCGCGTGCCTTCCGAGGCGAGGATCGCTGCCGCGGCTGCGTAGTAGAGACCGGTGGCGGCCTGCCGCGCATGGGCATCGTCGTTGGTGCCGGAGACTTGCCGCGCAAAGTCGGCTGCCTTGGCGAATGCCGCGCCGAGCGCCTTGCCGAGGGGGCTATCGGGCAGCATCGCGGCGACGGCAGGCTGCAGGGCGTCGAGCGCGCCTTCGCGGCGCACGGCCCGCATGGCGTCCAGCGCGACGCTGTCGCTGGGGCCTGCCGAGACCGAGCCGAGGTGGGCGTCGCGCTCCAGGCGCGCGTCGGACCATTCCTCGATGGAGCCGATGCCGCCGCGCACTTCCATCGCATCGCCCGTGGCGCGGCGCGCGTCGCGGCAGGCGCGGAACTTGAGCAGCGGCGTGAGCAGCCGCACGCGGCGCCGGGCATCCTCGTCCCCGGCGTCCGCCTTGGCTAGCTCGACCGCGGTGTACAGCACGATCGAGCGCGCGGCTTCCGCGGCCAGCATGATCTTCATCAGCTGCCGGCGCATCAGCGGCAACTGCACCAGCGGCCGGTTGAAGGCAACGCGGCGGCGGGCGACGAACAGCGCCTCGGTGAGGGCGCGCCGCATCATGCCGGCGGCGCGCATGCCGTTGGAAAGCCGCGACGTGTTGATCATGTCGGCCATCAGCACGAAGCCGCGCTGCGGGTCGCCGACGAGGTAGGCGCGCGCGCCGTCGAGGCGGATCTCGCCGCTCGCCATGCCGCGGGTGCCGAGCTTCTCTTTCAGGCGGACGATGCGGTAGCTGTTCTCGCGGCCGTCCGGGAGCCGCCGCGGCAGCACGAACAGCGACAAGCCCTTGGTGCCCGTCGGCGCGCCCTCGGGCCGCGCCAGCACCAGCGCCACGCCCGCATCGGCGTTCGAGCAGAACCACTTGTCGCCGGTGAGGCGCCAGGCGTCGCCTTCGCGCGCCGCCACGGTGGCGGTAGCGCCGACATCCGACCCGGCGCCCTGTTCGGTCATGAACATCGCACCCTGCGTCATGGTGTCCATGTCCTGGCCGGTGAGGCCCGGCAGGTAGCGCGCGGCGAGGGCGGGGTCGGCGAACTTCGACAGGGTGCGCGCGGCGGCGTCGGTCATCGACAGCGGGCAGCAGACGCCGAACTCGGCCTGCACGTAGAGATAGGTCAGCGCGTACTTGACCAGCGGCGGCATCGGCTTCGGCCAGCCGAGCACGCCGCCGCGATGCGACATCGCGGCGAGGCCGTACTCGGAGAACGCGACTTCCTCGAGCCTGCGGTACGAGGGATGCTTCTCGATGCGCTGGTGGTCTTCACCCGTGCGCGCCCGGTGGTGCAGCACAGGCGGGTTGCGGTCGGCCTCTGCCGCGCGCAGGTCGAGTTCACCGCCGGCCAGTTCGCCCAGCCGCTCGAAGTGCGGCGCAAGGTGCGCGAACAGCGCGGGATCGAGATATAGCTCGAGCAGCCCGCGGTAGCCCGGATCGGCGTGGAAGAGGTTGATGCCCCGGCTATCTGGGAGGGCGCTGGCGGCGGCGGGTTCGTGCGGCTTCATGTCAGTCGATCCGGGCGCCCGAAGCCTTGACGATCTTTCCCCACCGGGCGTAGTCGCCTTCGATCACTTTCTGGAACTCCTGCGACGTGCTGGTCCACAGTTCGAAGGCCTGCAGGGCGACGCGCTGCCGGACTTCCGGCGAGCGGTGCGCTTCGATCAGCGCGGCATTGAGTTTCTCGACGATCGGTCTCGGGATGCCCGCCGGTCCGACGATGCCGAACCACAGGTCGCTGCCGGCCTCCGAATATCCCGTGATGCCGGACTCGGCCATCGTCGGGATGTCTGGCGCGTGGGGAGAGCGCGTGGCGCTGGTCACCGCCAGCGCGCGCACGCGGCCGCCGCGCACCTGCGGCAGCGAGGTGACGAGGATGTCGAACATGCAGGTGAGGTTGCCGGCGATCACGTCGGTGAGCGCGGGCGCGCTGCCCTTGTACGGCACGTGCTGCATCGGCGCGCCGGTGACGTACTTCAGCACTTCGCCCGACAGGTGGTTCGACGAACCGTTGCCCGCCGAGCCGAAGGTGGTCTTGCCCGGATTGGCCTTCGCCCAGGCGACAAGCTCGCCGACCGTCTTCGCCGGGTGGTTCGGGTTCACCACCAGCACGTTCACGTACTTCACCGACAGCGTGAGCGGCGTGAAGTCCTTCAGCACGTTGTGCGGCAGGCGCGTGCCGTAGAGGTGCGGATTGATGGCGTGCGTGCCAGTGGTGGCGAGGCCGAGGGTGTAGCCGTCGGGCGCGGACTTGGCGATGCGGTCCATGCCGATGGAGGCACCGGCGCCCGGCACGTTCTCGACCACCACCGCCTGGCCGAGCACTTCGCCGAGCTTCTGCGCGACGGGACGCGAGAAGCTGTCGGTGGGGCCGCCGGGCGGGAAGGGCACGATCCACTTGATCGGCTTCGACGGGAAGGCCTGCGCGGCGGCCAGTACCGGCAGCAGCGCGAGCAGCGGCGCCAGCAGCGATGCGGCGGCGCGGGCTTTCATGCCGGATCCCAGGAGAACACGTCCTGCGAGCGGTCGAGCGCGTAGAAGCTCGCGCGCAGCGAGGGAATCGCGTGCTCGCCGATCGTCTCGGGCGTCCAGCCTTCCGAGCGGTGCACCGAGCGCAGCGGCCGGCTCTGGCCCATGAGGAAGATCTCGTTGGCGCGCACGGCGAAGATCTGCCCGGTGACGTCCTGCGCGGCGTCGCTCGCGAGGTACACGGCGAGCGGCGCGATCTTCGAGGTTTCCATGCGCTTCAGCTTTTCGAGGCGCGCCTCCTGGTCCGGCGTGCTGGCGGGGATGGTGCCGATCATGCGGCTCCACGCGA
>SXGT01881342.1_pt1 | contig 11068 bp, 9 predicted proteins | sample 3176221 | NCBI WGS metagenome assembly SXGT01 (sample SAMN11356862, study PRJNA531348) | freshwater metagenome | isolation source: freshwater sample F1-120 | place: China: Fuxian Lake, Yuxi | collected 2017-12-25
AGCCCCACAGGTTGGCCTTCATGCCCGGCGCAATTTCACGCACCACCGGTTCTGCAATCAAGTGGAACTCCTTGTAGCCATCCTTCATGCGATACGGCAAGGTCCAGCCGTTGAGAGTGACCACCGGGTTGTAAGGCCGACCAGTGGATGGCGCTTTGCTGATAACGGTGGCAGCGCCGCTTTGCATCGGCGCCTCGGGCACGGCAGCCTGTGCGGTGCGCGAAACTGCCGCAGCGCCAAGCATCGCCGCACCCACCCCCGCACTTTGTGCGAAGAAACGGCGGCGTGCGGGTTGTGCCGTAGCCGGTGCGGTTACGGCTGCGTTGTTACGGGCAGACGACGGCGCCTGCGCTTGCAGGTTTGTTGGTTTCAAGTTGGCTTTCATGTCAGTGCCCTCCCGCGGCCGCTTTGACCGGGGTGGGCGCGAGCGGCCTGCCCAGGCCCAGAGCCGAGGGTTTGCCGACCAGTACCATTTGCAGGTCAGCTTCCGCCATCCAGAAATCGCGCTGTGCTTCGATGGCACCATTGACTGCCATCACCTGATCACGCGCGTCGGCAAGAAGTTCAAACACCGACTTGAGCATGCCGTTGTAGCGCAGCAGCATCTCGTCGGAAATCTTCTTTCTCAACGGAACGATTTCTTCGCGGTAGTGCCGCGCCAGGTCATGCTGGGTGCGATAGGCGTTGTAGGTTTCGCGCACTTCGCTTGCAGCTGTCACTGCGGTTTCGCGAATTCGCTCGGCCGCCTGCATGTACCGCGCTTCCGCTCCTGCGACGCGGCCGCCGCCGAAATCGAAGATCGGAATCTCGAAGGCAAGCTCCCAGCCTTTCTTGCGCGGGTCATGCCCTTCGTCGACGCGCACGCGCCCAACTTCAAGCACGTTGGTAAAGCGCGTAATCCTGGTCAGGCCCAGCGAGGCGGCCAGCGATTCAGCCTCATACCGGGCCGCGGTGACATCGAGGCGCTCGGTCATCGCTTCCCGCGCGATGTCCGCTTCCGCACGCGGCGCAGCAGGCAGGTCTGGCAGGCGCTCGGGCAAGCGGAATGCCTGTGGATCGGAAAGGCCCATCAGGCGGGTCAACTGCTCGCAAGCGGATACGGCGGCCTGCTGGGCACGCGCCAGTTGGGTGGTGGCGTCGGCATAGAAGGCATGCTCGCGCATTTGCGAAAGCTTGGAGAAGTTGCCGGCCCGCGCCATCCGCCGCGCCAGCTCGGCCCCGGCTTCGGCAGATTCCTTCACCTGCGTCATGTACTGCACGGTTTGGGTGGCGGCGACAGCAGCCACCCACGCCTTGCGGGTTTCACTGGCGGTGCGCAGCATTTCAGAGGTGACGCCACGCCGGGTGGATTCGAATCTGCGGCCGGCCGCCTCCATGCGCATTGGCAGGGTCAGCAAGGACATGACGCCGAACGACAGAATGCTTTCAATCTTGGCCTCGCTGCGAAGATCGAGTGCGCGCAAGAACATGAAGCGCGGATTCTCGATGCGTCCGGCAGAGACCAGATCGCTCTCGGAAATGCCCAGCTCGGCATAGGTTGCCTGCAAACCAGGGTTGTTGTAGAGCGCAATCTGCACCGCATCGTCGGCCGAAAGCGGCTTGGCGAGCAGTGCTTGCACCTTGGTCTTGACGCTGTCGGCGTCCACCTCGTTGCGCACCCAGGTGATGTCCTTGCCGAGGCGCTCCCTGGCGGTTTGCTGGGCCAGACCCAGACCGCGATCCTCCGAGAAAGAGGCGCAGCCGCCGAGCAGCATGGCGCTCAGTGCAAGTGCCAGCGATTTTTTTTGCAGGCCAACGCGGCCCAGCGGGTTGATGTGGTTCATTTCTTTTCTCCCGAGGACGACATGCTCTTGTGGCCAGCGTGTGGATGGGCCGGCAGAGCAGCAGGCGCATTGACCCGATTCGGGCTGGCAGGTGCCGCGGGCGCGCTGCCCTCGAACGCGGCAATGCGATAGACGTCGCCGTCTTTCTCCAGCCGAAACGCAACGCGCTGGCCAGGCTTGATTTGATCCGCCAGGGCGGCGGATTTGAGTGACCAGAAGGCGATTCCCGCAGGCCATCCGAGGGGCTTCACGGCATCACCATCGATGCGCACGCGGTTGGCAGTGCGGTCAATCTCCATCACGGTGCCAGCCGCACTGACCACTTTCTCGACGTCCTTCAAATGGGCCGCGTGCCCGCCAAGCAGGCCCGCGGTGTCGTTGACATCGCGCCAGTTGGCGCGTTTCTCGTCGGCGAAACGGGTGTAACCGGTAAATGCGGATTCGTATTTGAGGGTGGGTGCGGCTGGCTGCGCTGCGACACCCGCAGAGAGGGTGGTGCTGCTCGCGACAACCAGGGCCATCACGGGGATAGAGCGTTGGGTAGGCATGTTGACTCCTTGACAGAAATGAAACCAGCCACGCTCCGGGAACGGGCGCGGCACATCACTTCGGTCAACGGGTCAAATACGCAGGCGGGCGGTGCTGGCGTAGGGCGGAGGCGCGCCGCCGTGGTGCGCGGCTTCAGGCCGGAAAGCCTTGTCTACCAACGGTTTCCGGGGATAGGCCAGATCAGCCTGGGGAATCAGCAGCGCAACCACAGGCGCCAGTTCGGCGAGCGATGCGCTGGGGTGGTCGAGCGTCTGTACGGCATTCTGGCAATGGAACTTGCACAGGAGGATGGCCGGGTCAACCACCTTGGGTTGGCAATGGTTGTCCAGGTTCTCCTGATCAGCCGTGGCCTCGGACATGACGCCATGCGCCTGGTGCGCGGCCGCAGCGGGCGGTTGCACGGTCGAACCGGGGTGGTGGGCTGCAGGCGCCGGCTGCGAGCCGCCAGCCTTGGCCACACCCGCGTACACATGCGCCGACGACATCGCGTAAGCGGCGATGAAGGTGCCCAGCAACACTCGGGCGGCGGCATGTAGTGTCTTGTTCCGAATCATGAGATGATTATAGCGCAAGTGGGGCGCGCTGGCATGTTGGCGGGACCGTCATGTCAATGACAGCGTGCTGCCTGGTTTGGTTCCGCTGCCAGGTCATCGAGGATGGGGCAATCCGGCCGGTCGTCACCATGGCATTGCTGCGCCAGTTGTTGCAAGGCCTGCTTCATGGCCTGCATTTCGGCGATTTTCCCTTCCAGTTCGTGGATGTGCTTTTGCGTCAGCGCCTTCACTTTGGCGCTGGAGCGGCGCCGGCCACCCCACAGCGCCAGAAGGGCTTCGATCTGTTTGATCGAAAACCCCAGGGTGCGAGCGCGCTTGACGAAGCGCAGGCGGTGCAAATCGGACTCGACATAGGTGCGATAGCCCGATTCGGTGCGCCCGGCTGACGGGATCAGGCCGATCGATTCATAGTGCCGAATCATCTTGGCTGACACGCCCGATGCCTTGGCGGCGTCGCCGATGTTGACGGTGCCGATGTGGAGCTTCTCGATACGGGCGGGTTTCATGGAGACGTTCTTCTGAAGTATTGAGGCCAGCGCTTTGACTGCATCATTCCGGCTTCCAGCGCTTGAGCAGCAGCGCATTGCTGACGACGCTGACGCTGGAGAAGGCCATCGCCGCACCGGCAATCACCGGGTTCAACAAGCCAAATGCGGCCAAGGGCACGCCAATCAAGTTGTAAATGAAGGCCCAGAACAGATTCTGGCGAATCTTGGAATAGGTGCGGCGCGAAATCGCGATGGCATCGGCCACCAGCGCCGGGTTGCCGCGCATCAGCGAGATGCCCCCCGCGTGCATCGCCGCATCGGTGCCGGTGCCCATGTCAATACCGACATCTGCGGCGGCAAGTGCGGGGGCATCGTGGATGCCATCGCCCACCATCGCAACCTTGTAGGGCTTGGCGCTGCCCTGGCCGTTTTCCGGGCGCAGCTTGAGTGCGGCTACCACCTCGGCCTTGTCGCCGGGCAATACTTCTGCCCTGACCGACCCGATACCCAGTTTGTCGGCCGCAGCTTGGGCGGCGCCCTGGTTATCCCCTGACAGCAGCACGGTGTGAATGCCTTGCGCGTGCAGGCGCGAAATCGCTTGGGCTGCACTAGCCTTGAGTGTGTCACCAAACGCGAGCAGGCCAAGCACACGATCCGGTGAGGATTCGATCAACCACGAGATGGTATTTCCTTGTGATTGCAGTTCGGCAGCGCGGGCACGCTGGCCGCCCTGATCGAGGCCGGCTTCATCGAGCATGCGCGAGCTGCCAAGCTTGAGGGTGCGCCCGTCCACGAGCGCCTCCACGCCACGGCCCGGCAGCGCCTTGAAATCGGAGGCCACCAGGAGTGTGATGCCGCGCGCTTGAGCAGCATCACCGACAGCACGCGCCAGCGGATGTTCGCTACCGGCCTGCAGGCTCGCTGCGAGTTTCAGGAGCGTGGTTTCATCGCCTTCAGCCGCCTGAAGGGCTGTGATGGTCGGGCGGCCGTCGGTGAGCGTGCCGGGCTTGTCGAAAGCTACCACGTTGATCGCATGGGCCACCTCGAGCGCCTCGGCGTCCTTGATCAGGATGCCGTATTTGGCGGCGACGCCGGTGCCTGCCATGATGGCGGTGGGCGTGGCCAAACCCAACGCGCACGGGCAGGCGATTACCAGCACGGACACAGCGTTGATGACGGCACGCTCCCAGTTGCCATCAGACAAACCCCAGGCGAACAGGGTGATGGCGGCGATCGCCAACACGACGGGAACGAACACGGCGCTGACCTGATCAACCAGGCGCTGGATCGGCGCCTTCCTGGCTTGCGCCGATTCGACCAGACGGACGATGCGCGCCAGCGCGGTTTCTGCGCCAATGGCGCTAGTGCGCACCTGGATCAAGCCTTCGCCATTAACGGCACAACCGGTGACGCGGCTGCCGACATTCTTTGCAACCGGCAGGCTCTCGCCTGTGATCAGGGATTCATCTGCATGGGTCGCGCCCACAGCGATATCGCCATCGACCGGAATGCGCTCGCCCGGGCGTACCACGACCAGATCGCCAACGAGCACGGCGTCCAGCGGTACTTCGGATTCGACACCATCGCGCAGCACACGTGCGGTCGGCGCTTTCAGGGCCTGCAAGGCGCGGATCGCGCCGGTGGTCTGCCGTTTGGCGCGCACTTCGAGGTACTTGCCGAGCAGCACCAGGGTGATCACCACGGCCGACCCTTCGAAGTACAGATGCACCATGGCTTCGGGCGCATTTTTCGCGCCGTCAAGCCACATGTACATCGAGAGCCCATAGGCGGCAGACGTACCGAGCGCCACCAGCAAATCCATGTTGCCAGTGCCGGCCTTCAGCGCCCCCCAGCCGGCGCGGTAAAAGCGCGCACCGAGCCAGAACTGCACGGGTGTCGCAAGCAGAAATTGCACCCAAGCCGGCAGCATCCAGTGTTTGCCAAACAAGTCGCCAAACATCGGCAGCGCCAGTGGCGCCGAGAGCAGCACCCCGGCGATCACCGGCATCCGTTCACGCCAGAGGCCGCGTTGTTCTTCGCCCGCAGTCACGGCCTGATCCTGCGCATGTACTGCCGCCTCATAGCCAGCGCGCGCCACGGCCGCGACCAGCGCAGTGCTGCTGGTGGCTGACTTGAGCACGTGTACGGTCGCGCGCTCTGTCGCCAGGTTGACTTCCGCAGCGGTCACGCCAGGTACCGACTTGAGCGCTTTTTCCACCCTGCTGACGCACGAGGCGCAGGTCATGCCGTGGATGTCGAGCGTGATGTCCTGATGGCCCACTGTGTATCCCGCATCAACGATGGCCTGTGCGACGGCAGCGGCCGGGGGCGCGCCTTCAGCGGTAATGGTGGCGGCTTCGGTGGCGAGGTTGACGCTCGCCTGTTCGACGCCGGGCACCTTGGCAATCGCCTTTTCGACGCGCGCCACACAGGAGGCGCAGGTCATGCCTTCAATCGACAGGGTCAGAGTGGTGCTCATGGCAGAAAACCGCCTTTTTCGGATCGTGTAACGAGAGTTTGAAGTTTCCCATGATGGGAATGTCAAGCCAGTATGGGGCCAACGGATGCTTGCGGGTTGATCCGCGTCAAGTTCTTGACTTACCCATCATGGGAAGGTTCAGAATATCGAAGTGTCGTTCCCGCTTTCCCACACTTTCACAGGAGTTTCAAATGCTCACCCTTCACGTCAGCGACATGACCTGCGGCCACTGCGCCAGCACCATCACCAAGGCCCTCAAAGCGGTGGATCCCGCTGTCAAACTGGAAATCGACCTGGCTTCGCACAAAGTCGCGGTCGATTCGGCCAAACCGGCTGAAACACTCGTGGCGGCAATTCGCGACGCCGGTTACACCCCGCTTCCAAGCTGAATGCCCCCGGCGAGGTTCTGCCCCGCTTCGGTGCATCGCTTTCGAAACGGGTTTGCGCAAAGGTCTTTACGGTAATATGAGTTTTTGCCGATAACCCATTGATTTGCCGATGTCTGCGGTAATCAACCCGGGGCGTTTTTCGCCCGAAACCGAGAACACCATCGCGCTCATGAAAAATGAGCCGATCGTCTCGCGCGCCTCCTATGAGTCGCTGTCACGCCTGCTGCCCCATGTATCGCAGCAACGGCTGACGGCCGGCACACGCCTGTACAACGCTGGCGACGCGGCCAGGATGCTGTATTTCGTCGCGGAAGGGGAAATCCGGCTGCTCGCCGGTGGTGACAATACGGTCGGCAAGACGCCGTCGAATGCGGTGATTGATACCGTCAAGCAAAGCTACATCGGTGAAGAGTCGATCCTCGGCAGCCAGTCCTACATGGCCGATGCGGTGGCGCACTCCGACGTGCTGCTGGTGGCGATACCGAACGACGCTTTCAACGATCTGCTCAAGGCCAATCCATCGATCAAGGCCGAGTATTTCGTCTCGATCATGAACCGCTTCTCGAGCGAGAAGCTGCAGGCCAAGACCGAGAAAACCGAGGCGCGCGAAGCGGATACCAACTGGACAGAAATCATCGGCTGGCTATGCGCCATCGTGCTGCCCGTCGCGTGCTACGCCATGACGGCTGGCCAGCTCGAGCTGCCGGCCCGGCTTTATCTGGGCATCTTCACCGCCACTGTGGTCATGTGGGTGTTTCGCCTGACCGCCGATTTCATTCCGGGCATCTTTGCGCTACTGGCAACCCTGATCTTCGAGCTGGTACCGCAGCAAGTGGTGCTTTCGGGCTTCGCCTCGGACGGTTTCTTCATGGCGCTTTCGATCCTTGGCCTGTCCGCCGTGATCACCGCCTCCGGCCTCTCCTACCGCGTCATGCTGACGGTTTTGAGGAGCCTGCCCAACAGCCCGTTCTGGAACAATTTCGGCATCCTTGCCACCGGCCTGGTGCTCTCACCGGTGGTGCCGTCCATCAATGGCCGGGTGTCCTTGGTCACACCGCTTTTGATCGACATGGTCGAGGCGCTCAAGCTCAAGTGCGGCGGCAAGGCTGCGACGCGCCTCGCGGTCTCAGCCTTCGCCGGCGTCGGCGTGATGTCGGCCACGTTCCTCACCAGCAAATCGGTCAATTTTGTGGTGTACGGTTTGCTCCCAGCCCATGTGCAGGCCGAGTTTTCATGGTTCCACTGGATGGGTGCAGGGCTCGTGTGCGGCCTGGTGATGCTGGCCTGCTACATGGCGCTGGCCCCGCTGTTCTTTCGCACCCCGGAACGGCCTGCGCTGGCGCGCGAGGTGGTCCAGGCCCAGCTTGAATTGCTGGGGCCGATGCGCGCGCGGGAATGGGCCAGCGTGTTCGGCATGGTGCTGTTTGGCCTCGGTGTCGTGACGGTGTCGTTCCACCACATTCAGCCGCCCTGGATAGCGATGATCCTGCTGTTCTTCCTGCTGACCTTTAACTTCCTGCGCGGCACCGAATTCCGCGACAAGCTCGACTGGGCCTTCCTGATGTATCTGGCCGGGCTGGTGGGCATGGTGGCGGCAATGACGCATCTGGGCCTGTCAAAGTTTCTGGCCTCACACCTGGGCTGGCTGGGCGACCTGATGCGCCTGAACTTCCCCTTGTTCGTGCTGGTGCTCACCGGTGTGCTGTTCGCCATACGGCTGATCGCTCCCATCAACGCGGCCGTCTCGATTTCGGCCGCCATCCTGCTGCCGCTGGCTGACCTCAACGGTGTCAATCCCTGGCTGGTTGGCTTCGTGATCCTGGTGATGTGCGAGCACTGGTTCATGCCGTATCAATGCTCCTATTACGTCCAGTTTGAGAACCTGACCAAACGCAAGCCGATCTACGATCATCGGGATTTCCTCACCTTCAACACGATTTCCACCCTGTTCCGGCTGGCCGGCATCTACGCCTCCATCCCGATCTGGAAATCGATGGGTCTGCTCTGACAATCTCCATGAGCAACAGCGCAAAATCCCTGCTGGCCCGCATCCTGATGGGCGCCTTCATCGTCGGGGCGTTGGCGGCATTCGTCTGGATCAACGTTTCCAAGCCGCGGGTATTGATCCTGCACAGCTACGACACCGAGTACATCTGGACGCGCGACATCAACGTTGGCCTGAATCGGGTGCTGCAGAGCAAGCTCTATACCTTTCGCTGGCACTACATGGACACCAAGCGCAACCCCGATGAAGCCTTCAAGCAGCGCGCGGGCACCCTCGCGAGGCGCATCATTGATGATTGGTCGCCCTCGCTGATCATCGCCGTGGACGACGACGCACACCGCTATGCGGTCAAGCTGTATGCCAACCACCCGACGATCAAGATCGTTTTCGCCGGCATCAACGGCGACATTGCCCCCTATGGCTACGACAAGGCACGCAACGTCACCGGCATCCTGGAGCGCAAGCAATGGCGCGCCGTCAAATCCCTGCTGGACGAAGCAGTCAAGCCGCGCGTGCCGGCCGACCGGCCGCTGCGCATCGCGTACGTCGGCGACACTTCGGGATCAGTCAAGGAAGACACCCACTTTCTGGAAACATTTGACTGGAAGCCGTTTGTGCTGCATAGCTCCCGCCTGGTCAAGACGTTTGACGAGTGGAAAGCGGAGGTGCGCAAAGCCAACCAGGAAGCGGACGTCCTCATCACCACCAACTACCGGCGCATCCAGGTCTCCGAGGCCGATGCGAAGCGGTTTGTACCGCCGGAAGAGATCGTCAAATGGACCGAGGACAACACCTCGAAGATTCCAGTCATCGGCACCAACGGCTTTTATGTGGAAGACGGCGGCATGATTGCACTGGCTACATCGCCGTTCGAACAGGGCCGGGTCGCCGCCGAAATGGCCATCAAGATTCTCGACCAGAAGCTGGAACCGAAAAGCATTCCGATTCAGTCCACTCAGCAGTTCATTTCCTACATGCGGGCCGACCGCCTGGCCCAGAACAACTTCCGCGTGCCGCAGGTGTATGAGTCATTCTCGCGCGCGATGAACAATTACTACTGAGGCGCCGTGAGGCCCCAAGGCAACGGCCCCCGTGGTCTGCTGTTGCTCCCTGTTGCTAGATGCTGACTAGCCCAGATGCGCAAGCGGTAACGCCGTCGTCTCCTTCAGACACTCCAGCGCAAAGCTTGAGGTGGTATCGAGCACCCCCGGGTATTTGAGCAGCGAATCCATCATGAAGCGCGAGAAATGCGGCAGGTCGCGCACATGCACGCGCAACAGGTAATCGGTATCGCCGGTCATCGAATAGCCTGCCACCACTTCCGGCCAGCTTTGCACTGCCTTGCTGAACGACTCGATCGACGCCTTGCCCTTTTTCTCCAGTTTGACAGTGACATAGGCCAGGAGCCCCAGCCCCAGACGACGGGCGTCGAGCAACGCCACGTATTGCTTGATCAGCCCGGCCTCTTCCAGGGCGCGCACACGCCGCAGCACCGGTGAGGGCGACAGGTGGACTTTGTCGGCCAGCTCCTGGTTGGTGAGCCGGCCATCGCGCTGGAGGAATTCGAGCAACTTGCGGTCCGTCTTGTCGAGCTTGATCATGATTTATGCCGTGATATCGATATGATGCGCAATATTATTGCGCAGAACAACCCGATGCGGCCGAAACTTGCAAGCAATGTGTGTGCGACTGGCACTACACTTTCGCATTCGCGGCCAGCAGCCACGCCACACCGCTTCACGAAACCAGATTCCGCGTCAGCGCCACACCTGAAGGAGCACAGCATGACAAACGACTTGTGGGAGAACCCGATGGGCACCGCCGGATTCGAATTCATCGAATACGCCGCCCCGGACCCGAAAGCCATGGGTGACCTGTTTGAACGGATGGGCTTCAAGGCAATTGCACGCCACCGCCGCAAACAGGTGACGCTTTACCGTCAGGGCGAGATCAACTTCATCATCAACGCCGAACCGGATTCCTTCGCGCAACGCTTTGCCCGACTGCACGGACCATCGATCTGCGCCATCGCTTTCCGGGTGCAGGACGTCGCCAGCGCCTACCGGCGCGCCCTGGAACTGGGCGCATGGGGCTTCGAAGGCAAGAGCGGCCCGGGCGAGCTCAACATCCCGGCCATCAAAGGCATTGGCGACTCGCTGATCTATCTCATCGACCGCTGGCGCGGCAAAAACGGCGCCCAGCCCGGCGACATCGGCAACATCGGCTTCTTTGACGTCGATTTCGAAGCGCTGCCAGGCGCCGAACTCGCCCCGGCCGGCAATGGCCTGACCTACATCGACCACCTGACCCACAATGTCTATCGCGGCCGGATGGACGAATGGAGCGGCTTCTACGAGCGGCTGTTCAACTTTCGCGAGGTTCGTTATTTCGACATTGAAGGCCAGGTCACCGGCGTTAAATCGAAGGCCATGACCAGCCCGTGCGGGATGATCCGTATTCCGATCAACGAAGAAGGCAACGACAAGCAGGGCCAGATCCACGAGTACCTCGCGGCTTACCACGGCGAGGGCATCCAGCACATCGCCTTGGGGTCGAACGACATCCTCGCCACGGTCGACGCGATGCATGCACGCCGCATCAAGCTTCTCGACACCATCGACACCTATTACGAATTGGTGGACAAGCGCATTCCGGGCCATGGCGAGCCACTTGAGGAACTGAAGAAGCGCAAGGTGCTGATCGATGGCAAGGCCGGCGCACTCCTGCTGCAAATCTTCAGCGAGAACCAGCTGGGGCCGATCTTTTTCGAGTTCATCCAGC
>SXGT01370849.1_pt1 | contig 11067 bp, 12 predicted proteins | sample 3176221 | NCBI WGS metagenome assembly SXGT01 (sample SAMN11356862, study PRJNA531348) | freshwater metagenome | isolation source: freshwater sample F1-120 | place: China: Fuxian Lake, Yuxi | collected 2017-12-25
CGTCGTGCCGGTGTTGATGACGAGCTGCCAGGTGTCGCTGAAGCGAAAGATAGGTCCCGCCAGAAGCCACACCAGGATAATCGCAACGGCCAGCGAGAACCCAATTGGCTGGCCGGTGGCGCGCGCGCACCGCTTGGCCAACCGATCGAACAAGGAACCGCTTGCCATTGGAAAACTCCTTTGAATTGTGCTGGTGAATAGCCGAGGCCGCACTTGCTGGATCAGTCAACGTTGAGCAGCACATTCGCGTGCGGAAAATCATCCAGCAATTGTTCGTAGATTGGTTCGCGCGCCAGCAGGCTCTTGAGGGCCGTTCGCTGCCGCTGTCGGGCGACCATCTCCCAAACGAACGTGATAGCGGCTCCGAGAAACAAGAGTGCGCCCCAATCCGACCATACCAGGATGACCAGGCCGATCACCACCTGGATGGCCGCCATCCATCTCCAGCGGCCGGCATTGCGCGCCATCTGCCGCTGGCAAACCTGGCACATGCGCAGGGGACAATGCACGATGCGGCTGTCGCCAAGCTGCGGTCGATCGACTTTCCGGGTTCGCAACAGGAGCACCCAAAAACCGAATACCAGGAACAGAAAAACCGCGGCGATGCCGCTCGGTTCGTTGCCCGAGGCAATTTCGCATTCCACCGTCACGGTAACGGTGTCGTCGGTGGCACCGGCGCATCGAGCGCAGGCCGTCATGGTCGGCAACTCGCCATCGGCCACCATGAACGGAATCGCCGCCGTGGGATTGGGCGCCTGGGGAGGGAGCCCCGCTTGCACCCGCAGATCGGTGAGCGAAGGGACGGCGATCGATTGCCCGCAACTGCAATCGAAGCGCGACCCGGCCGCCCCCTCGGAGACAGTCGTCGATTTTCCGCAACTGCATGCAACGCTGAAATCCATGCCGAGGGCCGCCCAACGGAGATTGTGCTCCGAGTATCGCGCGGTACGATATTAAACGGACCCGTCCGGCGCCACAACCGCAAACCGGGTGGGGTCCCGTGTTTTCTGATTTCGCGGCGGCGCGAGGGGGCCGCGGCCCAAGCCGTCAACAAACGGGTCTATCGGCGGCTGGTCCGAGCCGTCAACAAACGGGTCTATCGGCGGCTGGTCCGAACCGTCAACAATCGGCTCAATCGGTAGCTGGTCCGAGCCGTCAACAAACGGACCTATCGGTGGCTGGGCCGACCCGTCAACAAACGGTTCTATCGGTGGCTGGGCCGAGCCTTCACCAAACGGTTGTTTCGGCGGCAGGTCCGAGCCGTCACCAAACGGATATCTCGGCCCTGGGAGCCCGTAGTGCCCTTGCCCGCCGATTCGCCCTTGACGCAACCAATCCGCTCGTCGAGAATACTGAGGTATCCGCCTTCGCACACCACTCTAGGGAGATTGACCATGCAACGCTGGATTCTCTGCGGGATCGCGGCACTCGGATTGGCACTCGTTCCCGCCACGCAAATGAATGCGTCGAATAAGGCGGCCCTCACCGCCAATGGCATGTACATCGAAGCCCGCACCTGCGACGTCTGGACCGGGCCGTGCTTTGCTAATGCTGACTACAACCTCAGTGGCAAGCAAGGGGTGATGGCCTGGCGCATTGACAAGGGACAGTCGGGCGAGGTGGCGCTCGATGGTCTGTGCGTCGTTGCCGTGGTCAGCGCCACCAACACGCTCGGCCTGGAGCAGCGCTCGCCGTCGAAATGCGTCATCATCGTCGATAGCAAGGCGAATCTCGCCCAGCGCGACGCTCTGGTGCGCTTCGCGCAGCAGCAGGGGGGCCAATTGCTGGCCCATGTCGTCAAGGTCCATGCTCAGCCAATCAAGATTGACGCCTGCCCTTGCAAGAACAATGCCTGCGCTGAAGTCGATGCCACCATCGCCAAGCTGAAGACTCGCTGCATCGATGGTGAACACGACAAGGTGTGCGGCAACGAGTCGGCGTTTTATCCGCCGCTCGCCAGCAACGTGAAGGCGATTCCGGCTGGCGTCGTCGAGCACGTGTTCCGTGGCCAAGGCCTCGGCGCGACGTGGAGCGACAGCGATCGCCGCGGTGGGTATGTCGGCTCCTTCCAGGTGCGTTAGTCAGCCGAGTCTGGGTCCGAGCGAGGGATGGCGCGTGTCCCTCGCCTGGCGCTCGGGCCCGAATGGCCGTAGGAAGCAGCAGGAGAAAAACCATGGTCGGCCTTGGCGGTCCGGAAATTATTCTGCTGGTGATTATCGGGCTCATCCTCGCTGGCGGGCCGGTCGTTGCACTCATCTTTGCCCTCGTTCTTGGCAGACGGCAGACATCCGGCGAAGTTGCCCAGCTCCGCGCCGAAGTCCAGCGGCTGCGTAACGAAATTGAACGTTTGAAGAGAACTCAAAATTCCCCTGAGTCGGGCCAATTTTCGGAGTCCCGCTGATGATTCGCAGGTTACGTCTGGTTGCTCCATTGTTCTTCATGGTGTGCGTGTTCTCCTTCGTGTCGTCGCAAGAAGGCAAGAAGTACACGCTCAAGACCAGCTCGACGCCGGTGCCGAAGGAGGTCAGCGAGCCGATTCGGAAGCTGCTGGTGGACACCTCGGTGCAGTTACAGGATGCGACGGGTAAGCCGCTGTGCGACGTGTGGTTCCGCAAGGACCTGCCGACGGACGCCACGCCGGAGCAGATCAAGACGGGCGTCACCTTCCGTGAAGTGAAGCAAACCGAGATCCTCGGCGCCATCCAATTTCACGTTGCCATGACCGATTACCGCAAGCAGAAGATGAAGCCCGGCGTTTACACGATGCGGCTCGGTTACCAGCCGACCGACGGCAAGCACGGCGCGGACGTGTCGGACTTCCAGGAATTCGCCCTCGTCATCAGCGCGAAGCACGATACCCGGCCAGCCCTGATGGAGACGAAAAAGCTGGCCGACCAGAGCGGCGAGAGTCTCGATTTGGCCCACCCTGGCGTGTTCATGCTGTGGCCCAATGCGAAGCCAGGCAAGGAACCTGATCTGGCGGCCAGGCCCAAGAACCACTGGGTGATGAACTCGAAATGCACACTGAGTGTCGCCGGTAAGTCGAATGGTGCTGTCATCGGCATCGGATTGACGCTCATCGGCCATTCGCCGGCGGAGTGAGCTGCCGCGAGAATCTGCGATCCGCGGCTAAAAAGCTGTTTCAAAACCCGTAGCATAGGCGTCTCGACTGTGGTACGACCCAGAGAAACGTAGCACAGGCGGGACGCCCATGTTACGAAAACGCAGTTTTCAAACAGCTTCTAAACGATCCGCTCGTAGTGGTCCTTGAAGTGTTCGACGGCTTCCGATGGATTCAGATTGTAGATCACCCGTCCGCCAGTCCGCCATTCTCCCTCGTGCAAGAAAAAGACCGCCGACGCATTGCGCAGGTTGCTAACAGCTTCGACCCCTTCCATATCGCCCCCCTCGATGGCCTCAAACGAGATGGTCACGCCGACCAGCGCCAGAAGTTGCCCGCTCTCTTTCTCGCGCACCCACTCGATAAGGTCGTTCCACTGGCATTCCTTCCAGCGCAGGCCGCGTGGCTTACCCGAGGCCGACACGGCCCGGAAAAATGCCGCATGCAATTCGGTACGCTGGCTTGCAAACGCCTTCCGAACGGCGTCTGAATGACTGGGTGCGAGACGCGTCGATCTGCCAATCCAATAAAACAACACCAGCCCGAGCAATGCGACCGGGACGAGCCAATACCAGGGATTCATGCCAACCGCTCGGCCTGTTGGTTTGGAGTAGGGGCGCCAACGGTCTTTTATAGCGATTAACGCAGCGCTACTTCCGATATCGATCCAAAAGGGAAGCTCTCCGCATGATCACAATCCTGCACTGGAATCCGCAAGACAAGGCGGTGCAAACGGTCCCCTTCGACGTATTCCTGGTGAAACGCGACCATTTGCTTGCCGCGGGCAGCGTGCTCTGGATCGATCTCTGCCAGCCAACGGAGGCAGAAGAACAGCTCGTGCTGGAGCAATTCTTTCATGTCCACAAGCTCACGCTGGAAGATATCACCCGCCTGCGCCGTGAGCCCGACGCGCCGCCGCACTTGCCGAAGGTAGAAGAATTCCCCGATTACCTGTTCGTCGTGGTCAATCCGTTGACCGAGCGCTTTCTCAAGTATGCGGGAGACGCTGACGCGGGCGTTGATCGCATCACGCCGCTGACGCAGCTCAGCGCCCTGCTTACGCACACCATGCTCATTACCCATCACGCGGCACAGCTCACATGCATTGACACGGTACGCGGATTCCTCCAACGGCACGAGGCGCAGCTGGAGCGCGGACCGGATTACCTGTACCACCTGATTCTCGACAACACCGTTGATGAATTTGTTCCCGTGCTCGATTACATCGAGGACACGCTGGACGGGCTCGAAACGACTATCATCAACCACCCCAAGCAATCTCTCTACGTGCGGCTGCTGCGGATCAAGCGTGAGATCATCCTCTTGCGCAAGACGTTGATCTCCGAGCGCGAGGTCCTGGTCCGTCTCGCCCGCGGCGAATTCGAGCTCGTCGATCCGCGTGAGACGGTCTACTACCGCAATGTTTACGACCATCTCGTGCGCTTCACCGAATTGATCGAGGGCTCGCGTGAAATGGCATCCGATTTGATGCAGACCTACCTCTCCGCACAGTCGAATCACCTGAACCAGATCATGAAGGTCCTGACGATGATATCGACCATCGTTTTGCCTATGACTCTGGTTGCTGGCATTTACGGTATGAACTTCAAGGTGCTGGTGCCGGATACGGACCACAACTTCGGCTTCTTGATCGCTCTGGCCTTGATGCTGGTGAGCGGCCTGTTTTCGATGACTTTTTTCTGGTGGAGACGCTGGCTTTGACTGACGCCGCAAGAGCTGCGGGGCGCGATTGATTCGGCGCAAGCCCAGGGATTCGGCGTACCTCATCCCTGAGCATGCGGACCTCAGGATTTTGCGCTGGCGTCGCTCCTGCCTGGCAGATAAGATACCTTTCCTGCCAACGATGTTACGCTCGATCCCGCCGCGGAGAATTCGCACATGAAACGCTGTCTCGCTATCCTCGTGCTGATGCTGCTTCCCGTTGCCGTTTACGCCGAGGATTGGCCTGCGTGGCGCGGTCCACGGCTGGATGGAAGCTCGCTTGAGAAGAATTTACCGATCAAGTGGACCGCGACCGAAAACATTGCCTGGCGGGCCGAGATTCCGGGCATCGGGCATTCCTCTCCCATCGTCCATGGCGATCGGGTGTTTGTTACGACGTGCCTGCTCAAGGAGCAGAAGCGGGCACTGTTGTGCTTGGACCGGCGCAACGGCAATCTTCTCTGGCAGCGCGAGGTGCTGGAATCGCCTCTTGAGTACTTGCACAAACTGAATAGCCGCGCCAGCTCCACTCCCGCGACCGACGGCAAGTATGTGTACGTGACCTTCCTGCGCTTGCGTAAAAAGACCGAAGCCGACGGGCCGCCGTCCAAACCACGCGTCAAGAGTCCCATTTCGCCTGTGCTCGTTCCGGAGATCGTGGTCGCTGCGTATGACTTCAATGGCAGCAAGGCGTGGGAGAAGGTGCCCGGGCGGTTCTATTCCCAGCACGGCTTTTGCAGTTCGCCCATTCTTTACAAGGACAAGGTCATCGTCAACGCCGACCAGGACGCCGAGGCCTACATCGTCGCCCTGGATAAGAACACCGGCGAAGAAAAATGGCGTACCGATCGGCCCAATCGCACGCGGTCGTATTGCGTCCCGTTGATCGTTGAGGCGGGCGGCAAGACGCAAATGGTTTTGACAGGCAACGAATGCGTCGCCAGCTACAATCCCGAGAATGGCGAACAGATCTGGATCATCAAGGGGCCGACCGAACAGTACGTCGCCTCGGTCGTCTACGGCGACGGGCTCTTGTTCATGACCGCCGGCTTCCCCGATTATCACAACCTCACGATTCGTCCCGACGGCGTTGGCGACATCACGAAGTCGCACATCCACTGGCATGAAAGCAAAACCAGCGCCAAGAATGCGTCCTACGTGCCTTCACCGCTCGCCGTCGGCAAGTATTTCTACATGATGTCCGACCGCGGCTGGCTCTCGTCATTCGAGTCGCAGACCGGGAAACGCAGTTTCATTGAACAGCTAGGCCGGCATCACAGCGCCTCCCCGATCCTTGCCGACGGCCATGTCTATGTCACCGATGACGACGGCATCACCTACGTGCTCAAGGGCAATGGCAGGTTCGACGTCGTGAGCCGCAACCCGCTCGGCGATGAGTGCTACGCTTCCCCAGCGGTGTCGCAAGGGCAGCTCTTTATCCGGACGCTGCACTATCTGTATTGCGTGGGGAAGAAATGATGCTCCGACCCAGGGATTCGGCGTACCTCATCCCTGGGCTTCCGGTTGTTGCCCGTAGAGCCATTCATAGCGTGTTCGCCGTGCCTGAATCAGTTCGGCGCCAAAGAAGAGAATTTGCGACGAATAGTAGACCCACATCAAGAGCACGACGATAGAGCCGGCGGCCCCGTACATTGATTCCGTCCCAGAATAAATCAGGTAATAGGTCAGCACTGTCTTACCCAGCGTGAACAGCACGGCCGCGATGAAGGAACCGTAAATCACGTACCCAAACGGAATTCGGCCGCCAGACAATATGCGATACGATGCGGCGAAGAGTAGCGTCAGAAACAGGAACGACGTGGTCAGCTCTACCCACTCCAGGTCGCTGTCGTTCGCGACATTGGCTTGCTCCATTACCTTGCGGAAAATGGGCACGGCAAAGCTGGCGGCCAGCGAGACCAGCAGCAGCGTTGCCGTGATGAATACCATGATAACCGCCAACACATAATCCCAGAGCATCGCAAGCCAGGTATTGTCGTGTGGCGGTTCGAGCTTCCAGATGGTGCACAGCGACGTACGCACATGTAAGAACGCGCCCAGTGCGGTGAAGACCAGGATGGTGATGCTGATCGTCGGTGTCCACGCGGTCTCAGTCGGCAAGGCGGCGGTTTCGACGAGCTTTTCGACTGAAAGCGCAACCTTGTTTCCCATCACCGATTCAAGGCGTTCGTGGATCTTTCCCTTGGCGGCGTCTTCGCCGAAGACGGCGCCTGCGGTGTGGATCGCGATCAGGATCAGCGGCGGAATGGAGAAGAGGGTGTAGTAGGCAAGCGCAGCGCCAAGGCGTGCGCCGCCGTTCTCGCTCCATTTGTAGCACGCGCGATAAATGATCCAGAAGCTGGTCATGGGGAACACGGGCTGGTCTCCTGCGGGAGTCAGGAGTCGTGGGTCAGGGTAGGAGCGAAAGGAACGGAGCAGGATCGGAGAGATCCTGGAGGGTCACGTCGGGTTTCGCCTCGCGTAACTGGTCGCAGGTATGCAGCCCTGTTGCCACGGCCGCCACTTTGGCATTGATCGCCCGGGCGCAGCGGATGTCGAGCGGCGTGTCGCCGATGACCCAGACACGCTCAGGTAGAATGTGCGTCTTGAGATGCGAACGGGCCTCTGCCAGGGCCTCGCGGGCCACGTCGTCGCGGTCGAAGTGCTGATCGCCGAACCCGCCGAATGCAAAGTGATCGAATAGCCCAAAGTGTCCGAGCTTGACGCGGGCGCCAGCGCGGATATTCCCCGTGAGCAAGCCGATGGCGACGTCGCCGCGCGCCTGCAAGGTGGCCAGAAGGTTGAGAATGCCTGGCAGCACCCGTCCATCGTGGCGGTTCAGGCTCTCGGGCAGGCGTGCCAGATAGGCCGACTGCAAGCGTTGCCAGTGTTCGGGGCTCGGCTCGACGTCATGGGCTTGCATGAGCTCCCGCGAGATGGCCCGATCGGTGCGCCCGCTGTAGGGAATCTGCACCCGCAAGGGGATGCCAAAGACTTCGGTGAAGGCGGTCTCGAGCGCCGCCTTCCCGGCCCCGCCGCTGGCGAGCAGCGTGCCGTCGATATCGAATAAACATGCGATCATTCGAATATTGTATCAAAACCTGGGAGGCCTCGGGCCTTCGCCTTACCGTGCACTCGTTTTTTCACTCCCGAAGGGGAGCGCCAAATAATCCGATTGACGTTGCCTTGGAAACCGATACGTTTTCCGCATGAAAAAAAAACATGGCCCACAGAAATACGTTCACAAGATTAGCCAGAAACGCATCGACCCGCCGGCCCTGACCGGGGCGGCTTCGTTGCAGCAGATGGTCGAGGAAGCGTTTCTTTCTTACAACGCTGGGCGCATGCGTGAGGCGTGCAAGCTCTTCACCGCCAAGATGCTGGAGCCCAATGTTACCGTCGGCCTGTCGCTTTCGGGTGCGCTAACGCCTGCGGGGCTGGGCATCTCGGCGCTTGTGCCACTCATTGAAGCAGGTTTCATCGACTGGATCATTTCGACCGGCGCCAATCTGTATCACGATACGCACTTCGCACTCAACATGGAGATGCACCAGTCGCGGCCAGGCCTCGACGATCTCGCCCTCCGCGAGAACCAGGTCATCCGGATTTATGACATCGTTTTCGATTACGAAAACCTACTGGGGACTGATCGTTTCTATCGGCAGTTGTGCCGAAGTGAGCCGTTCCAGAAGACGTTTAGCACGGCGGAGTTTCACTATCTCGTTGGTAAGTATCTGGCGGCGCGGGAAGACAGTGAAAAGGCAAAGCATCGCAGTTTCGTAGCGGCCGCGTATCGCGCGGGAGTGCCGATCTTCACATCGTCCCCCGGCGACAGCTCGATCGGCATGAACCTGGCAGCGCTGCAACTTGAAGGTTCCAAGCTATGCATCGATCCCTTGCGTGACGTCAATCAATCCGCGTCGATTGTTTGGGACGCGAAGAGGAGCAAAGGCCGTAGCGGGGTTTTTATTCTCGGCGGCGGATCGCCCAAGAATTTTATGCTGCAGACGGAGCCGCAAATTCAGGAAGTGCTCGGCCTCGATGAGGCGGGACATGATTACTTTTTGCAAGTCACCGACGCCCGGCCTGACACGGGAGGCCTTTCCGGCGCGACGCCGCAGGAAGCGATGACGTGGGGCAAGGTTGATCCGAATCAATTGCCCGACACCGTGACCTGCTACGTCGACTCAACGGTGTTTCTGCCGATACTGACCGTATACGCGCTGGCGACGCATGCGCCGCGCAAGCCGAAGCGACTGATGGATCGCATGGATGCGTTGACCAGGGAGCTGGAAGCGGGATATTTGAAGAATCGCAAGAAGAATCGCAAGGAGTAGTTTCTGATTCGTTTAGCGTTCGCATCGCGCCTGGCGAAAGCCTGGTCACAATCGCTTAACTATTCAGGATCGCGGCCACGTCTTCGATGTCGAGTTTGATCTGGGCAACCAATTCCTGCGCGCTGCCGAACGGTTTCGTGGCGCGGATTTTCTTGACGAAGTCGACGGCGAGTGTTTGCTCGTAAAGTTGCCCGCGGTAGCCGATGAGGTGAACTTCAACTTTGCGAGCGTTTTCGCCGAAAGTGGGATTCGGCCCGACATTGGCAGCCGCGGGCCAGGTCTTACCTTCGACCTGTGCACGCACCGCGTAGACGCCATCTCCCGGTATCAACGTGGCGATCTCGTGCAGGTTGGCCGTCGGAAAGCCTATCGTCGCGCCGCGTTTTTGGCCCACGCCGACGGTTCCCTGGAGCCGGTAGGTCCGGCCCAGGAGTTGCGTCACCAGATCGACGTTTCCCGCCAGCAATTCTGAACGGACGCGGCTGCTCGACACCGGCTGCCCCAGCACCTCGCACGGCGGCACGAGCGATAGCTGTACATTCTTTTCAGCGCACATCGACTTCAAGGTCTCGATCGTGCCTTCGCGATTACGGCCGAAACCGAAGTTGGATCCCTCCACCAGGGCTCTGGCCTGGAGTTGCTCGATGATGATGCGTTCGAAAAACTCGCGTGCGCTGAGCTGAAGGAGGGCAGGGGAGGTTTGCAAAATCAAAACATGGTCGGCGCCTTGCTGAGTCAACAAAGTGCAGCGGGCGGCCATCGTGGTCAATGGTTGGGCGACCAGGTCCGGGCGCAATATCCGCGACGGGTGTGGATCGAACGTCACGGCGACGCCTGATCCATCCAGCGTGCGCATCAGGCAGTTGGTTTCGCTCAAGAGTGCCTGATGACCCAAGTGTACGCCGTCGAAGTTGCCGATGGTCAGCACGCCGCGGCGGCACTCCTCGGGCACAGGTGCATCCAGTGCGTGGGTAAAGATAGCCATGGAAGAAAAGCCGCCGGCATGCCGGCGGCTCTTGGAGATTGGTCAGGCATCCAGTAAGGACTACACAGCGGCCTTCAGGGCGGCCAAGGCAGCGTCATAGTTCGGGTGATTCGTCACTTCCGGAACGTACTCCACGTACGTCACCTTGTTGTTCTTGTCCACCACAAAAACCGCACGGGTCAGCAGCGGGATCGGCAGCCCTTCGAGCAGCACGCCGTAATTCTTGCCAAACGAATGATTGCGCACGTCCGACAGGTTCTGCATGTTCGTCACCTTTTCGGCGGTGCAGAATCGCCCCTGTGCGAACGGCAGGTCGAGACTGACGGTGTAAGCAGCCACCTGGTCCTTGAGGGAAGCGAGCGATTCGTCGAACTTCTTGGTCTGAGCGCTGCAAACCCCGGTGTCGAGCGACGGCACCACGCTGAAGATGCGCGCCTTCGTCGGGGTGGAGGCCAGCGTCTTGACTTCGAGTCCCGTGACGCATTCGAAGTCGGGGGCCGCGTCGCCCGGTTTCAGTGCGGGGCCAACCACGTTGACCGGACCGCCCTTGAAGGTTACTTGTCGAGCCATGAAAAAACTCCTTGATGGATGTTCAGGTTCCGATGCGCCAAAAACGCACCACATGGGTCCTATCTGGTGTTAAGGTTACGAACGCCTGCCGCTAACGTCAAATCACCCGCGGGCGGCGCCTTGCTGGTTCGGCGGGGGACGCTATAAAAACTTCATCAATTGTTGACCTCCCAGGTAAGTTCTTTACGAAAGGGTTTACTCATGTTGACCGTGGGCGATAAATTTCCGACGTTCAGTGTTGACGCATGTGTCGGTCTTGGCAAAGACGGGTTCAAACGGATCAATAACGACTCCTACAAGAACAAGTGGGTCTGTTACTTCTTCTATCCCAA
>SXGT01441066.1_pt1 | contig 11067 bp, 1 predicted proteins | sample 3176221 | NCBI WGS metagenome assembly SXGT01 (sample SAMN11356862, study PRJNA531348) | freshwater metagenome | isolation source: freshwater sample F1-120 | place: China: Fuxian Lake, Yuxi | collected 2017-12-25
CGGCGCGGTCCTGGGCCTGCCTGTGCGCTATGGCGAGACAGTACACCGCGCTGCCTGGGGGTTTCGTGCGATGGCGCCGCGCGATGCCACGGTCGCGGGCGGCGGCCCGATCGCCTTGTGCCTGGTGGCAGGCCCACATCTAGCAGTGCCGCTGCAAGGGGCCACGACCCCTACAGATCACCTCCTCGCGCATGTACCTGAGGTCGCCGTCTTTCCGCTGGCCGAAGGTTCGAATGTCGCGCGGCGCGTGGCGGTAGGCGAGGGTTCAATCACCTTGGCTGCGGGCGGCGCGCCGCCCCACTTGCCGCGCCGGATCGCCTACACCGAGCGCCTGCGCGCCGTTTGGGAGCTGACCGACTCCGGCATGTTGCGCTGCGAAGGCGACCGGGCGGCGCTGTCCGCCGCCAGTGTTGCGCCGGTCTGCGATCAGCGCGCGATTGGAGACGTGTGCGGTGTGTCTGAGGCGGGGTTGGCTGGCGTGGTCTTGCGACAGGGCGACAGCCGCAGAAGCGTGCGGCGGGGCATCCACACGCTGATCGAGCGCACCGATTGTGCCGAGGATTCTGAGGTCGAAAGCACGCTCGCGGTTGTCAAATCCAGTCGCGGCGATGTGCGGCTCGCGCCCAAACTGCGGGCACTGGCGCGACGCTACCGCGTGCCCGACCCCGCAAACAAGACGAGCCATCCGCACCCGGCACACGCCGCGACGCCGCGCGCGGAGCTGAGTTGGTGGGTCGGTTCGCGAACCGCGCGTGCCCCGACCGTGGTCTTCCTCGCAAGCCCGGCCTTTGGCATCGGCGCTGATCGGGCGCCTTGGCAGCTCGGTGAGGCACCGATGCCGGCGACCGATCCGCTGCGGTCATTCTGGATTGCGGGGCGGGCTCGAGCCCAATTCCTAACCGACAGGTGGCGCGACATACACGCATGGCGCAACGACGGAGCGACACCGGAACCGCCGCTTTCTGTGGCTGCTGTCGCACGCGCTGAGGCGGACCGGCAAGAGGCCATCCTGGAATTTTGTCGCGGCGACGCCAAAGGCAAGGACTGTGAGGTTTTGTCGGCCAGCTCGCCGGACTCGGTGGCGGTGTTGCCGAGGGGCGCTGCATTGGATACCTCGCGGCTGCGCGTGCAGCGGGTCGCGGGCACCAGTCGAGGCACATCAGCACAGTTGGACTTCTGGAATAGCAACTGGGTCTCGGGCGGATACCGCGTGGTCGATGTCGCAAGACCGGTGGCCGAGATGGCCCGGCGAGCCAAACTGGTCTCTGCCCTGCATCCGGATCTGCAGGTCGCGCTTGGCAACCTGGCGCATGACTGGCTGCGCGAGCGCAATCAAGCCGCACGAGAACGCACGCGAGAGCGGGCACACCTGCGCTGCATTAGGCTGGGCAACGACACGGCAAGTGCTTTGCAGGCATGCGAGGAACAGCAAGTTGCCGAAAATCGCGTTCACGGCAAGGTCGCGACCATTGCCGTGGTGGACTACCAAGCGGGCCTGGTGCGCGGGCTCGCTGAGGTCAGGCAGCTGCCGCCGGCCCACCTGCGCTTTGCCACAGATCAGTCGCATGAGGTTCCATTGTTTGTTCGCGGCGATACTGAAGCTGCGAGCACTTGGAAGGTCGTTACATTGATGGCGAGCATCGGGTCGCTAGCACCCGATCTTGCCTCCAAAACGAACTGTGACAATCAACCCGTGCAAACCTGTCCATTGGCCCACGGCGGGGCAGTCGACATGACCGAAGCGCTGGCAGAGTCGTGCAACCGCTATTTTGCCGGCCTCGTCGCTGGCAACTCGCTCGCACAGCTGGAATTAGAGAGGACTATTGCAGATTTTGGTGTCGCCCCTGTTTGGGCAAAGAGCGTGCGCAAGGTGGGCGATGATTTCGAACGCAGCGTGTCGAGTCTGTGGTTGACCCAGCGCAGCGTTGCGACGGCGCTGCCGGACAGTTGGGCTGCCCTGGCGACAGCGGGTGGCTTGCATGCACAGGCGGCGAGCGGGACGGCCGGGACCGCGGAGGCGGCACAGGCTATGGAACGCGATGCTTCGTCGTCACGCTGGGCCTGCGGCCTTGGCGTGCAGGTTTCGCCGTATGTCGTTGCGGCCCTCTATGCAAATCTGGCACGACGTCTGCTGCCTCGCGCCGATCAATCGCTAGCGACTGAGACGCCCGGGTTTGCGTGGCCGGCCTGGCTGGAACCCAGCCCAGGCAGTTTGCGGGTCCAGGCACCAAATGGTTTGCAGCGGCGGTTTGAGAGCTTTGTCGCCTACTTCTCGGCTGCGCCGGCGCGGCGCGCGCTTCTGGACGGGCTCGGGGGCTCTATCAAGTACGGCACGGCGTCCGGAGACCGCCAACTTCTCGACATCGCTAGCAGAATTGCCATTGTCGGCAAGACAGGAACTTCCGACCGCCGCAAAGTCGTCGACATCGAGTCGCGAGGAGTCCGCGAACGCCGCTGGAGCCATTTTGTTTCGTTTGTGGATCCCGACGATCCGCTGGCGCCGCAGCGACCGCTGCTGGTGTGGGTCAGTGTGGACGCGGATGTCTCACCGGACTCAAGAGATTTTCCATCCGAGTTCGCCGCATACCACCTTGCGGCCCATGTCTGGCGGCTGTTGGCGAACTTGCCGGCGACGCACGCGGGTGGCGGCAACGACGCAGGGTTGGGCCGGTGAGTGGGTGCCGGGGGCGGCCAGCCGGCGACCGCTATCCCAGGGAGCAAAATCATGACCAGTAGTCCCCAGTTCGGCTCTGCAGCAGCGCCCACGCCGGCGCTCAGCCCTGTGGCGGCACCCCCACCTGCTACTGGCTATGCTGGCCGTGACCTTGCGGAGGAAAGCGGAGCCGTCGAAGACGCGGAGTTCGTATCCCTGCGCGACGTTGCCGAGAAGTCGGCGAACACCTACCGCAAACACGCCGCTATCGCTGCGATTGTCAGCGCCTACTGCTTGTGGACGTCGATTGCGGTCCACGACTCGGACCTCGTCACAGACAATTGGCACCAGAACTTCGGCGAACTGCACCTGGGGATGAAGCTGAGCCACTTCTTTGGGCTTGCGCCCATGGTCGTGTGCATTGCGCAGCTGGCGATGATGCTGCAGCTTGGCCGGCTGTGCACGATCCTGGTGCACCTGCCCGCCGTGTTTCCGAATGGCATGACCATCGATTACGTTGGGTATCCCTTGGAGATTGGCGGCCTGTTCGTGCCGCAATCGCGCGGGCGCGACCGGATGAAGGGCGACGCGCTGCACGTGCTCTGGTTTTGGTTTGGCATGTTGGGCGTGTGGGCCTTTCCTACGGTAGCAATCGTGCTGATGTGGGGTCAGTACCTGCCCAAGCAGGATCGACTGATCGGCACCTGGGTGGGCTTTGCGGCGGCCCTGTCGACGGCCATTGCCGTTGTCGGTGTACGCGGCGTCATGCTGCGCATCCGCGATCAGTGGGATTCAGGTATGGCAAGCGCGGCGCCAGTCAGCCAGTCGCCAACTGCTGGGGTAGCGGCACCCAGCGCGGTTGGCTGCATTGGTGTGCCTGCCGCGCCAGCAGGGTGCGCGGGTTCCCATGGGACATCGCAAGCGCGGCGCTGGGGCGTCTACTTTGGGCTTGCCACCTTCGCCGTGCTGGCGGGGGCAACGCAGCTGTTGGCATTTCATCCGCTGACGGTCATGGTCCCAGGGACCGGCAACTACCTGGTCGACAGTCGCGCGCGCCTCGAGGGCCTGCAGTTACCAGAGCCACTGCCCCCAGAGACCGCGCGGTCGACCAGTGCCCTTGGGCGGGTTCGCGGCGCAAGGTTGGCCGGCGCCCGGCTGCGCGGTGCCATGGCTGAGCGCGTGGTCCTGATCGGTGCAGATTTGCGCCGCGCAACGTTGCGGGGCGCCAACTTTAACGGCGCGGACTTGCGCAACGCGGAATTGACACAGGCTGACTTGCGGTCGACGTCCTTGGTTGGCGCCGACTTGCGCTGTGCCAATCTCTGGGGCGTCGATTTCGACGGCGCTGACCTACGCGGGGCCATCGTTGATGCGTGGAATGTGGAGGACAAAAGCGTCCGCAAGGCCAAGAACTGGCAACAGGCGTACTACCCGACGCGCCTGCGCAAAGGGCTGGGGCTACCTGCGGATCATAACGCCGCGTTGCGCGAAAAATTGGCACATGACGAGCAAAGGGCCGGCCGCCGACCAGGCCAGGCGGAACTCTCGACGATCCGCGCCCTGGACGCGGCGGATGGTGCCACACCTGTGTGCGCAGAACTCCCGTAGGCGCTAGAGGCATCTTGCGGAACCAATGCCGGCGTCGTTCGCGCATCTATCTTGTGATAATAGTTGGTTGCGAAGGCACAAACCGACAGACGACCCAACGTCATGGCCAACACCGACGCTGCATGCTAGTCCACGCAATGCGACGTCACTCGAAGCAGCGCAGCCGTGCACCTCACGCACTTCACTCGCCTGCTAGCCCGCTCCAAAGCGCGGCAGCAGCGCCGGTCGCGTGCCACTCGCTGGGAAAGTCGCCGCGGTCGAGTTCGTCGGCCTCAATCTCCACGCTGACCCACAAAAGCCAGGGCCGCTGCTTGGCGAGCGCTGACCGGGGATCGACCATTGACACCAGGTGGTGCCACCGCCGACGCTCAACGGAGCCGACGGCGGGGTCATTGAACTCGTCAAGACTGCTGGTGCCCGTCTTGCCGAGCAGGCGGTAAATCGCAGCGATTCGCCCGAGATTTGCATCGCCAGATGCCGTTCCGCGCGCAAAGACGTCGGCCATGCCCTGCAGCAGCGCCGACGTGAACTTGACGTCCACCGGCCTGGTCGACGCCAGCTTGGCGACCAGGCTGCTGGCCGTAGTTTCCGATGGCAATAGCGAGACCGGGCGGTCGGCGACGCTTGGCCACCGAAATTGAGCTGTACCGGTCTGCACGGTCCGCGCCAGGCTGGCGTAGTAGGCCACGGCCAGCCACGGTGCGGCGCGGATTCCCAGACCGTCCATCCACCACGGCAAACTGCACAGTTGGTACTTCTTTGGATCGACGCAGTTGTAATTGGTGATTGTCATCGAGGTCGCGAGCTTGTTGCGCCAGGGCGCCGGAACGATGGTTGCCCAGTCGGACGCGAGCAGCCTGCGCCAGGGGTCTTGCAGGGTCGCCCAATCCAGCACCTGCGCTTCGGACACTTGTGTGCCCACGCCCATGGTGTCGATGGCACGCAACAGCTTGGCAAGATGCTCGGTCTTGGCGAGGTCAGCGCCTGCGAAAGCGAAGAATTCGTTGCAAGAATTGGCGATCGCCGACGCCAGGCCGATGGCCCCCATCGGATACCGGCACTTGGGGCCGCCGTCCGCGTGACCCTTGCAGTTTACCGTCGCCGACATCGACTCCGCCTTGGCGGTGTGGGCAGCTACCGCCATCGGCACTTTGAAGGTGCTGGCCAACTCGACCTCACCGTCATAGAGCAACGGTGTGGCCGAACCGGCGAAAGCATGGCCGGTATGGCGCGGCGTCCACCACACCTCGGAATGGGCGATGATTTGCGCGCTTGCGTAGTCGACCAGCATCGCGGCGACCTTGCGCTGGCGCTTGGCCGCCCTATCGCCCAGCGTGCGCGCGCAGTCCGAGCCGTAGACCGCGTTTTTCGGCAGCAAGCAGCGAATCTTGGCATTGGCCGAGATGCGGCCGAGCGCGGCCTGACCCGTGTGCTTGGTCCAGTCGAGCAAGGTCCAATCCGCGACGACCTGGGCATCGTGCGATTGGGCCAACCGCTCTTTGCGTTCGCGCGCCAGTAGCGCTGCGTCGGATACCAGGTCGAGCACGGTTGCCGACGTGGTGACCGCCTTGACCCCGAGGCGCTGCTGCCGCGGACTCTGGGCGGCGCGCAGTTCGCTGATTTCGACGGACGACACCCCGGTCCAGCGACCGTCGGCGCCGGCCTTGCCAACCGCGATATTGGGGTCGGCGGAGCGAACGCCGATATCGACTGGCTTGGGCGTGGTCGTGGTTGCTTGACCTACCGCCGCAGTCGCGCAGTCGGCCACGGCGATGGCAAGGGTTTGCGACGACGACTTGGCGAGACTGGCCTGCCAGCTTGTCGTGATGGGCGCCACCGTGTCCTTTTCGCAGCCCACCCGGACATGGGCTTGCGCGCCGCGATGCCCACGCAACGGCGCAACGACCGCATCCTTCTTGCCGCGCAAGCGATCGCCGACTGCGGTATCGGTCAGGGTCTTGCCCACCCCGAATTCGCTCGGATCCAGGAACACAGTCAAGGGCGCGGTGAACTGGCGGCTGGCATCGATCCAGCGGATTTCGCGGCGACGCGACACGCGATGAGGCGCAACTGGCTCGGTTGCTTCCGACGCGCGCGACTCGACGTCCGGCAACCAGAATTCTGCGAGCTTGCGCGCAACCGTCGTCTCGCTGCCGTGGGCGCTGTGCGGCCTTTCCCGCTCCAAGGTGTGAAGGTCGAGCAGGTCGAGGACAATTCTACGGACCACGCGACGGGCGTCCTTGCTGCGGGGCCTAAAGGCCGCCAAGGCATCCTCGCCCCATCCAATTGCGCCGCCGTCAGTACTGAAGGGCGGCAGTTGCGATGCCATGCTGGCTGCGTCGCTTTCTCCATGCAATGGACCTGTGGGCGCGCCAACTGCTGCAAGCTGCCAGATGGCCGCGCTGACTTCAGTGTTGCGCTGCGACCGCGCCATTTCGGACCGGCTTCTGCTGCTCGGCCAGCCTACGTAGATAGAGCACGCTCCGGATTTCGCGGGACAATTCGCTGCGTCATCCACCAGCAACGTCGTCGATGTCGGTGAGTCTCCGCGCGTGCGGGGCCAAATGCCAACGGCCAGGCCGCGCGCGCCAACGGGGCTCACGTCTGAGGCCAGCGTCAAGCTAGGCCCAGCGAGCAGGCAGAAGGCCGTGCCCGCAGATTCACCTGCCTCACCTGCCGGCGGTTCGGCGAGCGCTATCCAAGCGTAATGGCCTGCGGTCGTGCGAAGCTTGAGCACGGCTTCCGGGTTGGCACCATGGATGGAGCCGACAATGCTGACGTCGCGGTCTGTGGGCAGCGCGGCGGGGTGTAGCGACCAAGATGGGCCAATGTCCTTGGCAAGGGTGGCGACCGTTTTGACGCGGATGGTGCCGTCGCCATTGTCGTAAACGTCCAGCTTCTCAAGCGCGGCGCCGTCGCGTCCGTCCAGAAACCAGTCGCAAGTCGCATCGGAGCACAGGGTCCGCGATTGGCCATGTGGCAACCAGAAGCCGGCGACAATCGCTGCACCCGGTCCGCCGGCCGCCGGAGAAATCGCGCGCACGATGCGCTCTGCGGCTTGCACCGACGTGCCGGCCTGCGCTGCCTTACCGGCCAACTGTCGAACGTCCAACACGAGGTCACACTGGCGCACTGCGGCAAGTGATTCGCGAGCAGGCCCGCCTGGCAAGGGGACTGCGACCGACTGCGCCGTCCGGGCGGCACCGGGCGCGCTGGGCCCCAACAGCACAGGGGCCGACGATTGCTGTGGGCGCGTCGGCCAGTAGGCATGGCGCGCCATGCCCATCGCCAGCACCGCGCACGCCGGGGCAAGCAGTATCCACTTGACTCGGTTGGGGCGATCATCGTCCAACGTGCAGCGATTCCCCGGCCGCAATGCGCACAGGTGGGCGGCAAGGGCCATGCCAACCAGGGTCAAGGCGTTGTGGGTGTTGCTGTACGACAGCAACGGCCAGGGCACGCCGCTGAGTGGTACAATCGCCAGCAGGCCAAGCACGTGAAACGCCGCGTAACCGCCGACGACACACATGCACAGTGTGGCCACAATGGCGGCGCGCGCATCAATACGTCGGCGGGTGCTCGCACAATGCACCGCGAGTAGAGCCATGGCGATGGCGACGACGCACGGCAGGATCCAGAAGCGGGGCGCCACGTGCAGCGCGTGCGGCCAGGCAAGGTCGCTGTGCAGATTGGAAGCCAGCCGGTCCGGGGCGTTATCGACAAGCGGAACCGCAATGAACTCACGGACCTTCAACAGCTGCTCGCAAAACCCCCACGCCTCGGGCGTTGCGGCGCAGCGGTCGCGTTCGCTAAAGCGAATTAGCGAGTTTTCGACCAGTCCCAGCAAAGGCTGTGGGATCCGCTGCAACAGGTGATTGGCGAGGCCGCGGTCCAAGAGCACGGCGCCAAAGCCGCAGACTGCCCACAACGGCAACACGGCCACGCCGCGAAGCCACGGGTACTTGAACGGAAAAGTGCTGACGCGGCTCTGACGCTTTCGCCACCACCCATCTGCGAACCACGCCGCAAACATCGCCACGACAAACGCCGAGGGCCACAGCCGATGGCTTGTCTCGCCCAAACTTGCTGCGACGACAATGACCAGCAGCGGCACTGCGCCAGCACTACCCAGGCGCGCCGCACTTCCAAAGTCTCGCAAATGCACGAACTGGGCCACAACGGAAGCCACGGACAGCGCCGATAGGCGAACAATTGCAGGTCCAAGGTCGCCAGTGACCACCGCAGTGGCGAGCAGGCAAACGCCCATCCAGTAGGTGGTGACTTGCACGAAATGCACTTCGTCGTCGTGGCTGCGGATTTCGTCGCGCCGAACAACAACTGAAAAATGCAAACCAATCGTCAGCATCGACACGATGTCGGGCAGGGTCGCGTTGAGCCACGGCATGTTGACCGCAAACGGCGCGAGCGGCGCCACCGCGCCAAGCGCCAGCACCAGCAGGAGTTTGCTGCGGTACGCGGCCACCACGCCGAAATACGGCCAGCGCCGCAACGCCCCAGCCAGCAGGAAGGTGAGCAGCGCAAATGCCGCCAGCAGTGCGTAGGTCTGGCGGCGCGCGAGGTAATCTATAGAATCAAAAAGTTTAGGCGCGACCTGGCGGGTCGCCAGGATCAAACCCAGGCAAGCCATCGCCAGCGGTCCGCTTCGCAGCTGTCGCAACCACGTCGGGCCGACCAAAGCGAACGGGCGGAACTCGACGGACACAAAGCACACCGCTACTGCGCCGCCCAAAGCTGCCGTCCACCATGCGCCGCCAAAAAACCCCAGCAGCCAGCCGCCGAGCGCACGCGCACACAGGATGTGAATCAGCGCGGGGACCAGCAGACCAACAGCAGGGAAAGCGCGGATGCGGTTGGCTTGCAGGGTTGAGGGCCAGCGGTCGGCCGCAAACGCTACGAACGCGGCGCAGGCGCCAGAGCCGACCAAGAATGCGAGTGGCGTCCAGTCGGGCCGACCGCGTAGCCCCCCAAAACTGCCAACACCCGTGAGGAACGCGTCCAGCAACGGCGGTAGGACGAGAAATCCCGCCGCGCCGAAAATGGCGACAGGCCTTGCTTCGGCGATGATTGACGTCGCCCATCGCCGGATGAGATCGCCCAACTGCGCGACTGCGGCCTGGCTGCTCGGCCCCAATCGGCGCGCCAACCACGCACGGATGCGGTAGGGCCAGCCAGGCGTGGGGTCAGATGCCTCGCCATCTCTGGCAGCCGGTGTGGCGACTGGCGCCTCGACCCAGGGCGTGCCACCGGCAATGACGCACACCAGCAGCCAGGCAAATGCCGCGCCGACGCACAGCCACGCCAGATTCTGGGCGACGTAGATGGTGGTGTTCTGGCCCAGCGGCGACACCGCTGCGATCGCCATGTGCGCGGAGCCAGTCGCTGCCAGCGCCGCAGCGCCGACGACACAGACGCCACCGGCGACCGTCGCCACAAGGCTGGCCGTCAGGTCCGACTCACGCTTGGCCCAAGCCCCTAGCATCGCGAAGGCGACCAATGCGGCGGACAGCCAGGCAAGCCACGCGACCCAGGGGCCGTCATCGCGGACTGAGCAAATGACGTCGTGCGAAGGTCCTCGAAATCGCTGGGAGCCCGCCGGCAACCGGGCATCCGCAACCGCGACAAAGTGGTCGCTGCGCGACCGCCACGTTTGCGCCGACCAGTCGAACTGTCCTAATGCTGGAACGACGACCTGCACGGTCTGCTGGCCGTCGCCGGCAAAGCGCACGGGAGCGAAACGGTGCAAGCCCGGCTGCAGGGAGGCAAACGTCGAGCCGCGACTGAGCACGTTTTCTTGAGCCGCCCAGCGTTGCCAGGTCCATGTCCATGAGATACGATATTTTTCAACATGCTCGCTGAGGTCAAGCGCGAACAGCGTGCCGCCCGAGCCGACGCTATCGCGCAGGAGGCCATGATGGATGGTGCCGCCACGCAGCCGGCGCACGCCCCACGGCTCGCACCCAAGCTTGGCGGTGTCGTCGACATCTGGCCGGGCACAAAACGCAGGCGACGCGGTGGAGTCCTCGCCGTGAACGGGTGCGACCCGGATCAGTTCTCCGACCACGAACACGCGAAACAGCCCGCCGACCACGACCTCGCGTTCACCTACCGAAGGCGCAATCCACCGCATGGCAGCGCTATCGGCTGCCGGACCCACGCCGACAGTGGCCACTTTTTCGCGCCACGACGCGCCGGGACATACCGCAACCCGCCAGTTGTCTGCGACAACCTCGCCTTCGCTCAAGGCTTCTGGGCCAGCAACGGCTTTGGTCCACCACACGGGAGCAGCGCCGCTCGCCAACCGACCGAATCGCAGTGCGACGGGCACAGTCCGCGTCGGCAGATCGAGCCCAGTGCGCGGATCCAGCGGCAACCATTGGCGACGACCGTTGGTCTCTGCACGCAAACACCAGGGTGGTGCGGTGGCATATTCCACTGTCCAGCTTTGTCGGGCAGCAGTCGCCGGCGGCTGGCTGTGCAACGCGGGCGCCAACCGACACGCGCGGCGTGGCACTGTGGCCACGACCTGGCTTGCCTCCGCGGGTGCCAGTTGGCACATCGACGCGACGGCGGTGGCCTCGCCAGCCACCTCGACGTGCCAGCGGCGAGGGTTGTCTGCGCCCAACGTCAGCGTCAGGCGGCCGGTGGAGTCGGTGGTCATCCACCGATCGGGGCTGTGGGTCAAGGCGTCGACGGGCTCAGCGTTCGCAACCTGCTCGACAACATGGCGACCTGAGCCCACATACCAATCCCAGCCAGCACCCGCGTCCGCCGGCCCAGCGGATGCC
>SXGT01944423.1_pt1 | contig 11067 bp, 7 predicted proteins | sample 3176221 | NCBI WGS metagenome assembly SXGT01 (sample SAMN11356862, study PRJNA531348) | freshwater metagenome | isolation source: freshwater sample F1-120 | place: China: Fuxian Lake, Yuxi | collected 2017-12-25
AGCTGTGCGTGTCCTTGTTGGAGCCAATGCAGATTTGAGTGTTTCTGATGCTGAAGAAGGCACTGCCTTAAATATGGCGCAAAAGGCCAACCATACCAATGTGGCTGCGTTCCTGAGTCGGGGAGCAGCGGGCCGATAGTTTCCCCGAAGATTTGTGTCACCTCAATTCGTTATTTTACATAATAACGATTATCGGAACAAAGCGCATATTTTCCGCTGTTGCTAAAACCGTCTGAAAATATGGTTAGTACTAGCAACTGGCTTAGTCTAAAGAGTAACTATACTTGTTGCCTTTATGTTACGCTTTAGCCATGCTCAACATACTTACTTCCACGTTCATACCGCCAGCCCTTCGTGAGCCCATTCTTAGTGACGGACTGTTGCCCAGATATTGGGCAACAGTCTGGTCTGCCATGGCGTTGGGTGGAGCTGCCTTAAACACCAAGATTCTTAAACTCCGCTATCTGGAAGAGTTTTATGCCTATGCCGACAGTGTGCATGGGCCCTTGGTCTTGGACAACGCGCTCGCCAAGCTCGACACCGACAAGCTCGCAGAGCTGCTTGAAGGCTATTTCATTACGCTAAAAAACAAGCCAGTTCGTACTACCGGGGATGAGGCTCGGTGGAAAACCATCCATGAGTTTGTGACTACGGTGGTTACCTGGCAATCACGAGGAAACCCTCAATCGGCTTTGGTGAAAGCGGCTAAGCGTTTTCTCCATCTGGACAATCTTTATAAGCAATTGCACGTTCAGCGGCCAAGAAAACAGGACTTGCTTCGGGCATTGCCTGCAAACGTAGTTGCCGCGCTGTACGAGATGCTGGACCCAGTTTCAGCCACCAATCCGTTCAGGCGAGAAAAGACTCGATGGATGGTATTTGTGATTTTTATAGTCCTACTTCACCAGGGGCTGCGACGAGGCGAACTCCTGCTACAACCAGTAAATGCGGTGAAAAGCGCCGACAACCGGCAGACCGGGCAAAGGCGATACTGGCTAAATGTGGACACCCGTGCCGACGAGGTGGATGACCCAAGATATAACCGTCCCAGCATCAAAACTGACGCATCACTCCGGCAAGTCCCAGTTTCTGAACTTACTGCATCAATCATCCAGACCTACACGGAGAACTATCGTGGGAAGGCTAAGCATCCCTTTCTGCTGAACTCCGCGATGGGTACTCCCTTATCCATGGAGGGCGTTACAGCCATATTTGGCCGAATATCGGATGCGCTACCAAAACAGGCACGCATAGAGCTTGAGGATAGGACGGGCAAAACCTCAATTACCGCACATGACTTGAGGCATACGAGCGCTGTAGTTCGGCTTAATCAGCTGTTGGACTCAAATGTTGAGATGGAACTTGCACTCCAGAAATTAAGGACATTTTTTGGCTGGTCACGAACCTCCGACATGCCAAGAAAGTATGCCCGTGCGGTTTTTGAAGACCGACTGGCAAATATTTGGTCCAACATTCTGGATGACCGGGTTGCTGTTCTTAACGCTTTGCCAAAGTCGAAGCCATGAGTAGGCAGGAGAAAAGGTCCGTTGACGTTGACCGGCAGGCTGGGGAGCTCTGTTCGGTAGTCAGTCAGCTACCCAGCTTACCCACTGTCGTTCGATATTACGACGACTTCGATGACAAGCTGCGGTCTATCCCAAACTTCGCTACCAGAAGCGTATTCAGCGTCACATTTTCAGGAAATACGGCCGATATCAATTTATCCGGTTTTGGCCCTGACTACGCTACGCTGCTTAAACACTTGGTCTTCGACTTGATTTCGAATGATTACAGGATTTCGTCTATTCACGAAATGGTCCGATGGCTCTCTGCTGTATCTGAGCATGAAATCAACGAACTGGTAGGGACCACACCGCTCAAGGCTCTTTCATGGTGGGCACGGTTTAGAGGAAGAAATCACCATATAAAAGTGTACGTCTCGGCCAAAGCATTATTCAGGCTGCTCTCTTCATACCACATCAACGGATGGTCGCCGGCCTACCGCGATTTCCTGGCTGGGCTCCCCCTCCCCGCCCAGGATAAGTACGGAGCCGTCCGCACTGGCGATGTATTTCTGTCCATGGAGGAGGAAGCCCTAATCGCCCACTACCTGGACGAATTAGCCACGCGAGCCAGGGCACAGGGTACGAGCCAGCAAGAGTTGGTGGAAGGTGGCGCCCTACTCTGCGCTTACCTATTCGGGATGCGCCCCTACCAGATTGCTGTCCTGACAATGCGGGATGTCCGTGCCTGGAACGAGAGCGACACAGGGGCGCTGTACGTTCATCTGACCTTCAGGATGATTAAGCAGCGACGTAGCTCGAACGCCTATCCGTTGACTCGTAGAGTTAAGCACGAATGGGCTCCAATCATTGCCGAGCTCTATCGCCGGGCCATGGAAGATGGACGAAGTGGCGCTGACCGGCTCTTCGGTGTGGATTCTGCACCGGGCATGTCCCAGCTAATCGTAAAGGTGGCTTCCCGGGTAACTGGCGTCGATGTATCAGCCACCGACTTGCGCCACACGGCCGCGCAGCGCCTCGTCGATGCCGGGGCCAGCCAGGAGGAAGTGGCCGAATTCATGGGCCACTCTGATATCACGACCTGCTTGGTGTACTACACCTCCTCGCCCAACCAGGCCGAGCGGGTCAATAAGGCCCTTGGCATCTCGCCGATTTACCAGCAGGTGGCCAAGATAGCCCATGCGAAGTTCATCAGCCCGGAAGAACTCGCTGAGCTCAAAGGCGACCAGCAGATTGCCGGTGTACCACATGGCATTCCTATAGCGGGTATCGGCGGCTGCATGACCGGCCAGCCTTCCTGCCAGTACAACCCCATCACCTCCTGCTATGGCTGCCAGAAGTTCATGCCTGTAACGGATATCGAACTGCACAAGCAGGTGCTGGCGGACATGCGCTCGGTTGTGCAGTTCTTCGCAGAATCCTCCCGCGGTGACGGTAATTCCCCGGCATTCATGCAACTCAAGCGCACCATTGCGAGCATCCAGACCGTCATCAATGAACTGGAGCCTGCCAATGCATGAGCCGTTCGCAGCCTTCGTCCAGCATGGCCAGTCATTAGCGGAAGAAAAGGGGCTGGACTGGGCAATCAGCCTCGACTCCGAAGGCAAGACCGATATGGGCTGGAATCTGACGGAGATAGCCGGTGGCCTTCCCCCTGGCTTCTTTCTGCGCGACCTTGGTCAAGACGACAAAGCCCTTCAACTGTTCAATGTCAGGCTTGCCGAACAAGGGTCCCCTGCCCTGCTCAAGTCCCCTTTGAGCCAAAACTGGCAAGACCTCATTAAGGCGGCGACTTGTGACCAGCTGTTCTTCCGCCGGAATACCCCTCGGTCAGTTTCCCAGAGCGTCGTCAGGCCTCTCAAGGTGATGGCCACCTGCGCGGTAGGCCTGGAGCCCTGGCAGTTGACGGCCGATGTCATTCGGGAAGCTGTGGCCATCGCCAAAGAATCGCAGCCCTCCGGAAAGTTGGCGGACCTGGTGCTTGGCGTGACGAAAACTGTCATTGATGCCAACCACCTAGCTGAAGCCTGTCCGCTTTATCCGGCAGTCTCGGTGCCGAGGCGCACAAGTCCGGCAGCCGGGAATAAATCAAGAGCAGTCATGTCCAAGGAACACCTGCTGGAAGACCTCGAACAGCGCAAGCGAGCCGAACGGCTACCGGAGAAGCGCGCCTTCTGGGAGCTTATCCGCATCGTCTTCACAGAACCGCCCAAGTCTTTTGCCGACGCCCTGCGATTCGCCGCCGTGAAAACCATGGTTATCTGCGGCCTGCGTATTGGCGAAGCTATTCTGTTGCCCGCCGACTGGAAGCGCTATCGCGACTATTACGACACGAAGGGACGCCCCGCCGGGGAACTCGGCGGCTATTCACGCTCCCTGCTGCTAAGGCACTTCGCCGAAAAACAGCAGTCCGAGCAGTCCGATAGCACGGTCTTGTTCGAAACTGCCCAGCCTGTCCCGGAAATGTTTGCGGAAATCCTGACCGAGACCCTTGAAGAGGCGGCGCGCATCACGGCACCGTTGCGGGAAACGCTCCGGCTTCAGGTTCAGACTGGCCGTTTACTGCCTTGGTACCAGCCGAGTGACTTGGTGCCGGTATTCGAGCTCTATCCCCGTCTGACCGGTAATCCCTTCTGGCTGGATATGCCGGCTGATGCCGCTACCGATTTCGTGGCCCGTTACCGGCAAGGTTTCAATCCCGCCATACTGGAAGAACTATCTCACTACCAACACGAGCGATTTCAGGACCCAGATTTACCTGACAAGCTGGATATGGCTATGTATATGTACTTTCACCGTCTATGCGCCAAGCAGGATGGCCCTCCACTTCGGTACGCATCTGGCGCGGCATACACCCAAAAGCGGAAATCCTGGAACGAGGTCTTCTTGCGTGTGGGCGAGCTGGAAAGCTACCTGGCCGAATCAGTCCCCACCAAGCTGTCTGACCTGAAGCCGCTCAAGCTTCAGAACGGCGAATTGCAGACTTGGGAACTGCTGTTCCTGGCGCCCAATCGAGCGCTGGCAGAGGAACGCAACGACGGCATTACCGACATCAGCCGTTACTTCTCGGTAGGCATGCCTGGCACCGAACTGCTGGGGGCAGTGCTTGGCGAGGAACGGAACTACGGGGAAAGTCTGTTCGAGCGCTATGGCCAAACAGATGAAGACCGACGGCTCACGCTGAAATCCCATGCCCTGCGCCATTTGCAGAACACCGAGCTGTTCCGCCTGGGCGTGGCCGACACCATCATTACGAAGCGCTTCAATCGCCGAAGCGTGGCCCAAAGCTACGAATATGACCACCGTAGCCTGGCAGAAGAGCTCGAAAGCATCGAATTGCCGGCGGAAATCGAGGCGTCGCTGGGCTCGAAGGCCTCGACCGTCGCCCGGCTCATCAAGGCTGGGAAAGCTACCGGCCCGATGGTGGCTTCATTCAAGCGCATTCAGCAGGAAGAGGGCGACGAAGCCGCCTTCGACTTTCTCAAGGCTGAGTCTGATGGCTTCCACGCCACGCCGTACGGCCACTGCATCAACAGCTTCACCGTGGACCCTTGCCCCAAGAATCTCGAGTGCTTTGCGGGCTGTTGCCACCTGACGGCAACCGACATGCCGGAGTACCGGCACCACCTTAAAACCCTGGAGGGACGGCTGCACGCCGCGCTCTCCGAAGCGCAGGCCAGGCCATCAACCTCGGTAGGCAAAAGCAATCAGATTGCCCACGCCACCATCCGGCTGGATGCTGTTCGCCAATTGCTGACGACACCCGCTGGCGAACGTGTGTTTCCTGATGGCCCCGACCTGTCGCTGCCCACCCAGACATGGAGCGTTCTCGATGACTGAAGCAGACACACCCGAATCCTACGACCCAGAGATGGAAGCAATCCTGCAAGGGATGCTGGACCGCGACGAAGACATCACGGCCCGTGGTATCACTCGCCTGTATCCCAAGCTGAAGGCGGCGTCTTCAATTACCCGCAACCCTGCCCGTTCCAAGATGCTGGAGCTTTACCAGACCAAACAGGATGAGTTCCGGGGTTGGCGAAAACGGCTGGCCAAACGCTCCCGGGATAGCTCCGCCATGGATATGGCAGAAAAGGATGTTCGGATTGCCGAACTGGAGCGCCAGGTGGAACTGCTGACGGCGTCTCATGTGGCCATGCTCCGCGCCGTGGGTGAATTGGGCGGCTTTGCCAAGTGGGCCAAGTTCTTCGACACCTACAAGGACATTCGCGACGAGCTGGCCAAAATGGGCGCCATGCCAGAAGCCAAGGTTCTGAATATGGAGAGCGCGAATGACCGATAGCAAGAGCGGCAAGGTCATTGGCCAGGAGTACCTGGTCAGGGTCCAAGCCTATCTGCAGGACACCCCTACCCTGCCCCTGCAATCGGATGGCACGCTGAACGTGACCGCCATTGCCAGTGCCGCCGATGTCCCACGCCAGTCCCTCTACAAGAATCCGAAAATCCGAGAGTTGTTGGAGTCGGCCAAAACCAGTCAGGAGATACCGTCCCGGCATAGCGAACCAGACCCCGGCAAGGACGGCAAGCGCCTTCTTGAGCGCCGAGTGCATAAGCTGGAGCAGCAGAACGCTGCCCTGGTAGCGGAGAACGCCGAGCTGCGCCGCCAGCTCAAGGAGCTCAGGCTTCAGCAGTCCCGCGACGAACTGATGATTGAGACCGGCAGGCGCATCCCTGCCCCGCCTGCCCTTGGCTGAAGTCACGGTAGCCCTTACCGTCCGGTCCCTGACATTTACCGGGAGCGATGGCTCCGCCATCTTTACCGGCGTCGACGAGGCCGGCGCCAAGGTCAAGGTCGTAGCCGGAGCACGCTCCCTTCCGCGAGCGCCCCTTGCTGGTGAGACGTGGCAGGTCACCGGCACATTTCGGGAACATGCCAGGTATGGCCGCCAACTGCACGCCAGCAAGGGAACCTACTCCATTCCCCAAGGCCGACTGCTAACCCACTACCTGGCGAACAACCCGGCGTTTGCGGGCATCGGCGAAAGCCGGGCAAAGGACCTCTACGAAGCCTTTGGCGACCAGCTAAAAACGCTGCTCGATGCAGGTGATATCGATGCCTTGGCAAGCGTCATCCCGGCCTCCACCGCCGAGGGCCTGGTCCAATCCTGGGCGGAAAAGCGGGACGAGGCAGCGCTGGTGGCCTGGCTGGATGCTCATGGCTTTGATGTACGTGTCGCCAACAAGCTGCGTCAAGTCTGGGGCGGAAAAGCGCGGGCAATGCTCGACGCCAACCCGTACTACATGCTGGCATTCGCGTCCTGGGGCGTTACTGATGCCGCCGCACTAAAACTGGGTGCGGCGCAGGATGATGACCGTCGACTGGTCGGCGCGGTTGAGGCAACCCTCTATGCCCGGCTCCAGGAATCTCACACGCTAACGCCGGGAGAGTTGCTCCGACAGAAGCTGGGCAAGCTGCTGTACCCGGATGTAGTGGACAAGGCCATTAGCCTGGCGCTCGCAGAGAGTGCCATCGTTGGCGATGAAACTGCGGGTTACCAGCCTGTCGGTGCAGCGGCCCTTGAAGCGCGCATCACCGAGCGAATCCAGGCCATGCTGGCTGGCGAGATACCCGCCCAGGTCAGCCTGTTCCCCTCTGGCTTCGGCCCTGCCTGGCTGGAAACCGCCATCGCTGAGAACGAACGAGCACAAGGGTTCCCGCTTAACGCTCAGCAGCGGGAAGCCGTCCTGCTGGCCGCCACCAAGCCATTTAGCGTTCTGACGGGGGGTGCAGGCGTGGGCAAAACGACTGTCCTGCGGGTGGTCATTGACATTGCCAAGCGGCTGGAGCTCAAGGTCCTGCAGATGGCCCTGGCGGGCCGTGCAGCGAAGCGCATGGCGGAGGCCACTGGTTATGAGGCCATGACCATTGCCCGGTTCCTGCAGCAGGCCAAGACAGGCAAGCTGGAGGTATCGGCGGACACGCTGGTCATCGTCGATGAGGCCTCAATGCTTGACCTGCCGACGACCTTCCGCATCCTGAAGTATCTGCCGGAGGGCGTACGTGTCCTACTGGTCGGTGACCCGGCCCAGTTACCTCCGATTGGTTTCGGCCTGGTGTTCCACAAACTGGCTGAGAGCACAGTGATTCCTCGGGTGGAACTGACCGAGGTGCACCGCCAGGCGGCGGAGACCGGCATCCCGGGCATTGCGGCAGACATCCGGGGCCATCGAGTCCCAAACCTGCCTGCATACGCGGGCCTAGCGCCAGGCGTGTCTTTCCTGCAGTGCGCCGCGGAGAGCATCCCCAGTGCTCTCTTGCGGCTAAGCCAAGGCTGGGTGAACGAGGATTGGCAGATACTTGCGGCGGTCAAGCGCGGTCCGGCAGGCATCGATGAAATCAACGCTCTGTTCCACGGTGAAGCTGCTGGGTACGTTGCCGGCGAGCCGGTCATCCATTTGGTCAACGACTACGACCGCGGGCTGATGAACGGTACGCTGGGCAAGGTCATCGAGGTGGTTGAGGGTGACGCGCCTGGTCTGCGCATCGAGTTCGAGGGGACTGAGCACTTCCTGTTGGATGGCGAACTGGCCGACCGGTTGGAGCTGGCTTATGCCATTTCGACGCACAAGGCGCAAGGCAGCCAGTTTAAGCGGGTGGCGGTGGTCATCACGCCATCCAGGATTTTGGACCATGCGATGGTCTATACGGCGCTGACACGCGGAGTCGAACAAGTGGTGTTCGTGGGGAACATGGCCGCGTTTGAGAAGGCGGTCAGGGAGCCGGCGTTGGCCCACACGAGGAGGACCCGTTTCGGCTTTTAGCAAATGAATTAGACACCCCCAAGCTAGCAGTCAGGATAATAATTGTCCTATACAGTAGAACAATCGTCCTAAATTTATTAACGACTGTTCAATATAGCTTGACGAACGTACTACTGTGTAGAACAATATGGCTATGGTCACAACTACCCTGTCCACACCTACTTCTCTAGCTGATAGCCTGTTTGGAAAGGCCAAGCGAGCAGTCATTGGCTTATTGTTTGCCCAACCAGGGGTTGCAATGCATTTACGTGAGCTAGCCCGGGTTGCCAAAGTATCGCCTACCGCCATGACCTATGAGCTTCGGTCTCTCGCGCAAGCAGGCTTAGTACTAATTACCCGCGACGGCAATCGGCTTAGTATTCGGGCAAATTCTGAAAGCCCTATCTATGAAGAACTCAAGAGCATTGCGCGGAAGACTACAGGCTTGACTGACATTATTCGCCATGCTCTGCGGCAAACCCTTGGGGTTCATTTGGCTTTTGTGTTTGGTTCAATGGCGACAGGGATGGACAATCCGAATAGTGATATCGACCTGTTGGTGGTTACAGGTGGCGACGTTTCTCAGGTTTACGACGCTATACCGGCCTTGGAGCAGGCACTGCATAGGACGATTCACCTTACTATTTTCACCTCGGACGAATGGGAAGGTGGTCAGGACACGCCCGTGATAAAATCCATAAGGGATAATCCAAAGTTCACGGTAATCGATGATGCTACAACCTCCCAGCATTGAATCTGGGTTAAAGAAAGGCATTCTAAAAAAATCGGTATGTGACACTCGCGAGCTCCAGCAGTATTTGGAAATTGCGAGAGCTTGCTTGGCCGATTCTCAAGTCTCTGGCCTATCGGTGCATACCGCTTACGTCCTAGCACACGAAGGCATTCACAACGTCAGCATGGCATACATGGTTTGCTTTGCCGTGCGGCCAGCCCACAAGACAGCAGCGGTTGGTTGCGTATTGGACGATACCAATGCAACACCCGGCCAACGAAAGACTGTCTTTGCTTCGTTTGACCGGCTTGACAACTCGACATACAAATCAGCACTACCCCCGGTTACAAACGCTATGGCGCACGCACTTGCAAAGGAGCTCGAACGGCTGCTGGCCGGGGCCACTACGCTCATTGGTCTTAACAACTTACCGGGGGGTAGCCCGCCTTAACCATCACGGCCGTACTGCGCGCCATGAAAGCGGGCAGTGTCACGACTGACATGCCAGCTAAGGCCCACTCGGCCAAAGCCTACACTAGGCCCAGTCCCCTCTGGCATAGCCGTGGCACTCCCGCAAAGGAAAAAGCGGCTCCCCGTGAGAGGAACCGCCGTCAATTCAACTGTTGGCAACTAGCAGCTACTTTTCGTAACGGCTAGTGCTGGAGCGGCCGTTTTCTTTTTGGCAACGCGCACTGGTTTGGCCTCCTAGTTAAGGCTGCTTAACAATCCCCACTGTTGCTAGTCGCCGCGCATATTCCGGCAAATATCCCCGCTTTCCTACAAAACGCAACGCCAGCCCGCCGAACGCAGGCTATTCCCCCCCGCTAGCGAGCCAACCCACACACACAACACCTCCCCTATGTAACAAGAATCGGAAGTTAATGTGCAATTATCGGAAGTTAATGTGCAATTCACTATCGGCAGTTGGGCTGCAATCAGGCCTGAGTTTCCGACCTTTCCAACCATGTCAGCAAGGCCAGATACAGCCGCTGGGGATCAACCGGTTTGGCGATGTGATCGTTCATACCGGCAGACAGGCAGGCTTGGCGATCCTCTTCAAAGGCATTGGCGGTCATCGCCAGAATGGGCGTGCTTGCATAGGCTGGCAAGGTGCGGATGGCTTTGCTTGCATCCGTGCCGTTCAGATTGGGCATTTGCATGTCCATCAGGATCAGGTCGTAAGGTGGATCTTCTGCCTTGGCCATGTCGATCGCCTGCAGGCCATCCTCGGCCAGATAGACCGCCAATCCGGCGTCTTCGAGTAGCGTGCGGGCGACCTCGCGGTTGATCGGCTCATCCTCGACTAGCAGGATGCGCGCACCGGGGAAACGTTCCTGCAACTGCGTCTCTGCCGCTACAACGGAAAAAGTCGGCGCTGGCAGGACGGCATCATTGGGCGCTACTGGCAGGCAGGTGGTAAACCAGAAGAGACTGCCAGACCCCGGTTGGCTGCTGACGCCAATCTCGCCCCCCATCAATTCGACCAGACGTTTGCAGATGACCAGGCCGAGGCCCGTACCGCCGTATTTGCGCGTCGTTGAGCCATCCGCCTGGACAAAGGCCTGAAACAGGCGTTGCTGGTCGGTCACCGAAATGCCGATGCCCGTATCCTCAACCTCAAAGTGCAAGTTGTCGCGCAGGCTCCCCCTTTGTTCGCGGCGTATCCGCACGGCGACGGTGCCGGTCGAGGTGAATTTGATGGCATTGGCGATCAGATTGGTCATGATCTGACTCAGCCGCAAGGGGTCACCATTGAAGGTAAGCCCGGCAAGTTCCGCCGGCATATCCACCGTGAGGGCCAGTTTCTTTTCGGTGGCCTTGTGGTTCATCAGGTCAGTCACGCTGGTCAGCATCGGGCCGAGCCTGAACGGAACTCGCTCCAGCGCCAGACGATCCGCTTCAATCTTGGAAATATCGAGGATGTCATTGAGGATGGAAAGCAGATGGTCGGCTGCTGTGGCCGCCTTGTCGAGTTGATGGCGCGCTGTCTCATCGGCCACCCGGCGCCGTGCCAGCCCGACCATGCCCATGATGGCATTCATCGGCGTG
>SXGT01520837.1_pt1 | contig 11066 bp, 6 predicted proteins | sample 3176221 | NCBI WGS metagenome assembly SXGT01 (sample SAMN11356862, study PRJNA531348) | freshwater metagenome | isolation source: freshwater sample F1-120 | place: China: Fuxian Lake, Yuxi | collected 2017-12-25
ATCCAGAAGCGTGACGAAGGCGGCGCGATTGGTGCGGCTGGTGGACGCTCCAAACCGCAACCCGGCGCTCCGGTCGAAGGCGGGCGCGAAGGCGAGTATTACACCCGCGTTGCCGAGCGCGACAAAGGCACCCTGAGCGACAACGCTTGGAATGTGGTTCGCAACCGCACCACGCTGCCGGACAGCTTCAAAGAGGATGTGGATGAAGCTGCTAAAATCCTGCTTCAAACCAACGACGGCGACTTGCGTTCCGCGTTGGATCGTTCAAAGGAAATGAGCGCGTCGGGCTTGAAGGACTATTTCAGCGGATTCACCGACCGGCGTAAGGCCGCGCTGCTTTTCCTGATAGCGCAGAACGCCGCCACTCAGCGCGAGATTGCCACCGACCCGAAGCAGATCAGGGCGCTCATGGACGTGGAGGCGGAAGCCATCGCGGACTTCTCCGACCTGATGAGTCAGGGCGGCAAGCTACTGAACATCGCAGGACAGCTTTACGCCGCCATGCCGATGTCGCCCGACGCGAAGGTGATGGCAGCGGAGAAGCTGCTGGCGCGGATGACTGGCGGAAAGGCTGCGGAAGTCGAGGCAGCACAAGCTAAGGACACGCTGAAAACCGCTCTCGATGAGCAGTTGAAAGGCATGGACGAGTCCATCCGCGACATCATGCGGACGAAACCCAAGGCGTCGTGGGACGAGATTCGCCAGCGCATCGCCGATGAAGTGGTTGCCAAGATGAATCTCGCCACAGAAGCGGAGCGCAAAGCTGCGACGGACAAGATCATCGCTGACCTCAAAAAGCGCATGGAGAAGGTTCGCAAGGAACTGCTCGCCAAGATGACGCGCCCAAGCAAGAAGGGCAGCAAGACCGCGCTCGACAAGCTGTGGAAGCTCTTTGAGATGGGTGCGCTGGACGATGACACGCTGACCAAGGTGTTCATGGAGAAAGCCGGGGTGCAAGAGTTTACGCCCGCCTTCCGCGACAAGCTCAAAAAGATGTATGAGGACGCGGAGGCAGCGCCGGAAGGGATGCCGCGCGAACGCATCCTTGGCAACATTGCCGTGGAACTTGCGATGGCCAATCCCAAGACGTTCGGCTTCTGGTGGAACCTCGCCATGTCGATCAGCTACGGCAACATTCTTGGAGCGTTCACTACCATCTTCGTCAACAACCCGCTTGGTTCAGCGGCTACCGCAGGCGAGATGACCATCATGGCGGCGCTGTCCAACAAAGGAGCGCGCCGCGAAACATTGAAAGGCGCGGTCAAGACATGGGCGCGCTCGTTTGGCGATGGCGTGGCCATGATGCGCGACTTGTGGAGCACTGGAGAGAATCTGCAAAAGGTCAGTCAGTTCGACTCCGCACTAGTCAACAGCCCGGTGGAGTTGCTGGCGAAGATGGCGGAAGACCCGGCGTTCCCGAAGAAGTTTAAGTTAGCGGCAAAAGCGGTGTCGCAATACAAATGGGTGATGCGCGCCATGATGGCGGCGGATGCGGTCATTCGCTGGCCTGCACGCGAGGCGCTGCGCTTCACGCAATCCGCTGCGCTTGCCAAAGAGACGCGCAGGCCGGGGCAATCGCTGGAGGATGCGGTGGACGAACTGAACTATCCCGGTGGGAGACAAGCGGCGGTTCGTGAAGCTCGCGCACAGGCGGCACAGGAACGCAGGGATGGCACGCTGAAAACCAAGCTGGACGAGCGGCTGCGCGTCATTCAACTACTCCAATCCAAGCTATCGGCAGAAGGAACGGAAGCAGCCACGGAATCCGATGAACTGGCAAACTACGGTTCGCTGCTCAACGATCAGCCACAGGACTTCATCGGCGTCATCGCCAGTGCCATTCTTAAAGTCGCGTTTCCGAGCAATACCAAGAGCGACTTGCAAAAAGCTCTCGGCGGAGCGGCACAACCGTTCGTGCGCTTTGTACGCACCAGCGCCAACGCCACGCGCGTCATGCTGGACTACGCTGTGGGCTACGGCGCGTTCCGCTACATGACTCGCGAGTGGCCGGTAATTGGTGCGGATTCTCTGGCTGGCGGCGTGAATCTGATTCAGCCTGGAGGCAAGCACAAGATGTCAGAAGAAGCGGCCATCCGTGCAGGCGACCGCCTCACGCAAGTCCGCATCCAGCGCGCCTATCTCGGCATGGCGCTATACGCCGGACTCGCGGCAATCTACGCCGCCATCGATGACGACGAAGAAGACCCATACATCGACTTCATCGGCAGCGGCCCGACCACACCGGACGAGCGGCGGCGCGTGCGGGAATCTGGCGTGCGCCTCAACTCGATCAAGATTGGCAATACCTACATCCCTACAAGCGTAGGCCCGTTGCAGCCGCTGGCTGGAATCATCGCGCCATTTCAGCGGATGAGGGACAACAAGAAGTGGCCGAAAGCGAAGGACGAATTTGACGAGCGTGTGCCGGAGATGGCTGGAGTGGCTGCCGCCAAAGGTATTGCCGACGCAATGATGAACCAGTCTTTTACCCGTTCACTGGCAGACTTGCTGACAATGATGAATACCGGCAAAACATCTTTTGGAGAAACTCCAACCGAGTTCATTGGAAAGAACGTGTCGCAGTTTATTCCCGGCAATCTTCGCGGTCTTTCGCAACTGGATGAAATTGCCAGAGGTAAGAAAGAGCGCGCCGATGGATTCTTCGACACCGCCGCCAACGCCATCGCCTTCTATGCTCTAAACGGTCGCGCCACCACGATTCTTGGCGACGAGGTGGACGCCGGAAAGTCCGTGGCGCAAAAGGCAGGCGAAAAGGTTTTCCAATTTACCACGCTGGCTGACGATAAGACCCTGCAATTCGTGGTGAAGAACGGTATGGCAGTTCCTGATCGGCAGCGAAAACGAGACGGGAGACGCCAAACCTATCTTGAGTATTCCGCCTACATGCGCGAGAGCGGAAAAATGATGCGGGCATGGCTGGAAAGCGGCGGTATGGAGGCGCTGCAAAAGCTGCCTGCCGAGCGCAAGAACAGCAAAGGCAAAACCGTTTATCCTCGCAAGGAAGCGATGAATGACAGGTGGAAAGTGTTCAGAAACAGGGCGCTTGTAACCCAATGACCGCCGCGCCTGCCGTAACGCCAAAGGGCAAGAAGCAAAAGCACGGATGCATTTATCCTGAGCAATGGGACGACTGGCATCTTTACCTGTGCATGTTCGGAACCACGACGGGCGAAACAAAACTGACATGGTTCAAGCGGCTCGTCGCGGAACTGTGGCCTGACCCCGTATTCATTTGGGATGAATGGAGCGACCTTTATTTCGGCGCGTTGTGCGGCGCGAAAGACACCGTTGAACGCGCCGGACTGAAACAGTTCACGCCGGAATTTGAGTGGAACCGCAACGTCATATACACAGGTGCCAGTTCGACCGGGAAGAGCGCGCGAGCAGCCATGTGGGCATTGTGCTTCTGGCTTTGCGCGCAATCGCACACGTGCGTCATCCTGACTTCTACCAGCGTGGACATGCTTACGCGCCGTATCTGGAGCGACATCCAGACGTGGATCAGCAACAGCGTCCACGAACTGCCGCTTCGCAGCATCCCGTCCGAATTGGAAGTGCGCTGGGATGACAACGACAAAAAGCACTGCATCTTCGGTGTGGCGGTGAAAAGCGGCGGCACACCGCAGGAAGCGATTGACCGCATCAAGGGAATCCACGCGCCACGGATGCTCGTCATCATTGACGAAATGACGAGCGTGCCGGAGGCCATCGTGAAAGCCGCCCGAAACCTGAACAAAGGCACCAAGGAGTTTCAGCTTATCGGACTTGGCAACGCCATCAGCATGAGCGACCCGCACGGCGTCCGCAGCGAACCGATGACAGGGTGGAGCAGCATCACCGTTGACGACAAGTTCTGGCTGACGAAATACGGATGCGCCGTTCACTTTGACGCCTACGACTCGCCCGCGATGCGCGACCCGGAGCGATTTCACTTTTACCCGAACAAAGCGGCCATCGAGGAAGAGGCACGGGAAATGGGCGGACTCAATTCGCCCGACGCATGGAGCGGCATACGCGGTGTCTGGCCTCCCACCGGCCTGTCTAACGCCGTCATGGACGAGGCGCTGCTCAATCAGTTCAGCACGAGGGACGCGGCTGTGTGGAAACGCAACTGGACGATGGCGGCAACGCTTGACCCGGCTTTCGAGGGCGGCGACCGGCGCGTGTTTTACCCGTTCCGCTGGGGTGAATACGCGAACGGCGTGACCGGCATGGAGTTTTTGCCGCCGCAAATCGTGGAAGTGGACATGACGCAGGACAAACGCTGGATTCACTACCAGATAGCAGACGCTGTGGAGCGGCTTTGCAAGGAGTTCAAGGTGAACGGGCAACCCGCGCCAATCGCTCCCGAGGACTTCATCATGGACGTAACGGGTGAAGGCGGCGGTTTGTTCAGCATCATGTCGGGCCGATGGAGCCCAAGCATCCAGTCCTGTGAGTTTGGCGGCGCTGCCGACAAGGTTCAGATAGCGCCGGACAGGCCGACAACGTGGCATGAGCTTTACAAAAATCGCGTCACGATGCTGTGGTATGCCTTTCGCCGTTTCGTCGAGGGCGGTCAGATACGCGGACTCACCGATTCCGGCACCATCACGGAATTGACAAGCCGGGACAAGAAGCGGCAGGGAGGCAAGATACAGGTGGTGCCGAAAAGCGAGATGAAGCTGTCGAAGAATCGTTCTCCAGACCGCGCCGATGCTGCCGTGCTCGCCGCAGAGTATCTGCGGAGAAAGGGCGTTCAACCGGCGGGCACCACGGGTGGCGTTGTCTATGCCAACGCATCTGCATGGAACGCTTTTGCCGACAAGGTGAATTTGGATGCCGACGACAATGATTACGCGGCTGAATCCGTTTTTTGATTATGCCTTGGAAACTAAAAGACCCAAAATCCACGCCCCCGAAAGGCTTTCTGTACATCGACCCAATCACCACGATGGCGATTGACGCACGAAACATCGACAACTGGCTGACGCTTGCAACGGATCATCGCGTTGCAAACGCACTTCCGTTGCCGGAACTGAAAGAAATGGAGGATCAACTTTGCGGGCGGTATGACGAGAAAACGCGAACACAAATCTGCATCGAATACGATGACAACGGACCCGTCGTGCGCCTTGGCGTTGGTGGAACATTGAAAAAAATGCTGGCTACCGTTGGCGTATCGGCTTGCTGGGGGTGCGCCAATCTTGCAAACCGAATGGATGCATGGGGACCGGACGGGTGCGAGGAGCACATGCCGGAAATTGTCGAAGGAATGAGCGAAAACGCAATGAAGAGCCGGTGGACGCGATACATTCCATTCAAGGAAATGGGTGCGGAGGCATTGGTGCGGCTGGCCATCGCCAAGGTTCGCTCTTGCGTTTCTACGGAAATCACGTAAAAACTCCGCACCATGACTTCTGACATCAGCACAATCAGTGACCTCACGGAGTCTGGTTCGCCCGTGAAATCCCGCGTGGACGACCCGTTGCAGGCGCAGGAAATAGCCAACCGCTTCCTTCGTGACGATATAACCAGAGCGTCGCGCCGCGTAAAAGTGCAGGGAATGTTCAATGGCAACGCTCAAAAGTCGCAAGCCGACTTGGTGAAAGCCGGGCGCGGCAACGAGGCGAATTTGAACTGGCGAGAGCACAAGGGTCACATCATCAATGCGTGGACTCCGTACTTTGATCTCCGGGAACAAGTTCCTGTGTGCATTGACGGCGACCTTGTGTTTTCCGAGCCAGCCAAGGATGCCCGTCTTATGCGCGGATTCGCGCAATGCTTTCACAACATGGTTTTCAACCATGATGGATTTGACGAAAACACCCAGCTTTGCGATCTGCAAATGCTGCTGCATGGAATCGGCGTGAAGGTGTGGGAGGACGAGTTCAATCCGTTCCCGACAGCCATTTTGGCCGGAAACATTTACGTGCCGGACGAAACGAACATCACATTGGACAACTGCGAGATGATGATGATTACGCGCTCGTGGACGGTGAGCCAGCTTTGGGCCAAGATACGCGACCCAAAGCGGGCCAAGGCGATGAAATGGGACGTGGAGGCGTGCAAACAGGCCATCATGGACAGCGCCGGAAGCAATACGGACATGATCGCGTGGAAATGGGACAGATGGGAGCAGGCGCTAAAGAATGGCGACATTTATGTTTCCCAAACACAGACCAAGCGGTTGCAGCTTTGCACGCTGTTTGTGTTGGAAATGAATGGCAAAATCAGCCAGAAGATAATTCCGTTCCGTCCCGGCGGCGGACCTACGAAATTTCTCTACGACGCGCAGGACAAATACGATGGATGGGATCAGGTATGCTGCGCGTTCCCGTTTGACATCGGGGCGGACGGGACGTGGCACAGCATCCGGGGATTGGGCACTGAAATATACGCAACGTGTGCGCTTTCCAACAACGCACGAAACTCCATCGCGGATATGGTGGTGAACCATATCAAACCCATGTGGCAACCCACATCGAACGCAAAAATGGAGGATTTCAAGCTGACCAAGTTCAGCGGTGGAAACATGATTCCAAACGGACTTGCCAACGTAACGGTTCCGCTTGGCACCAGTATCGCTCCGGCCATCGAGGTTTTGCGCGAGTTCAACAGCACGCTTTCAAGAAACACGGGGGCTTACAATCAGGGAGACATGGCCCCGCCGACTGTTGAGGAAACAGCCAAGGCTGCCATGATTCGCGCCAGTGAGCGGGCGAAAATGACCAAGGGCGCATATAATCGCCATTACCGCGCCATGACTCGGGAATACAAGGAAATGTGGCGCAGGGCCACGAATCCAAACATCAAATCGTGGCATCCTGGAGGACGCGAGGCGTTGGAATTTCAGGCAAAATGCCACGCCATCTGTGATCGTTACGGCGTTGACCGCGAAGCGTTGCAGGCTGTTTCAAACATCCGAGCCAAGCGGGACATTGGATACGGCAGCGCAGCCATGCGCTTTGAGATTTCCAGCCAGTTGCTTGGCGTCATTGATCGCCTCGATCAAACCGGTCAACAGGAGGTGCTTCGTTCGTTTGTGTCCACAATGACGAGCTTCAATGAAGTCGAGGCGTTCGTTCCGTCGCCGGAGGCCGGTCGGGCCAGAACCGAAGATGAGGCGGTGGCAGCGCAGGAAGACAACAGCTTTGCCATTCTTGGCGAGGAAGCGGAAGCGTTTGTGCTTCCCGACCAAAACCACGTATCTCATTTGCAAATTCACGTTCCTTCTATGCAAAAAGACATGGCTGCATGTCAGCAGGGAATGATGGAAGCGGAAGAGTGCTTCAAACGCATTTCCGCAAAAGGAAAACACGCGGACGAACACCTTGCGATGCTCGATGGCAACCCGACCAAAAAAGGCGAGTTCAAAGCGTTCAAGGAGGCATTGGACGAACTGGCGGCGTATCGCGATGAACTTGCCGCTAACCTTGAGCAGGCTGCCGCTGACGCGCCGCCGGAAGAAGGTGAGATGACGCCGGAAATGGCGAAAGTGCAGGGCAATCTGGAAATCAAGGCGCAAAAAGAACAGGCCACAATGGAGCTTCGGGCGCAGAAACAGGCGTTCGATCAGCAACTCAGAGCGCAACAGGCTGAGTTTGACAAGGCGCTTGCCGATGCCAAGGCGGCGTCGGAAATCAATCGTGCCACAGCGGAGAGCCGGACATACACGGCGCTTGACGTTGCGGCGCAACGAGAAAAAATGCTTGCCAATAGCGGATCGAAAGAGTAATAGGCGTCCATGAACTTTCCAAAATGAGTCCCGACGAAGTGGCGTCACGGCACTCAGCGGAATGGAAGGCGTTTCTTTCCTCTTCCGCAGGGCAGCTTTTTGTATGGTGGCTTGAACAGCAAACCACCGCAAAAAGCTGCGTCAACATTTCCGACATAAACGAAAGGCTTGGCGGAGCCGTGATCCATTTCAATGCGATTGTTGGTGAACAGCGCATGTTGAAGCTCATTTCCGGGCTTCTCGATCCAAACCGTGAACAGTTTGACCCGCCTGACGCATTTTCCGAACCTGAACAAATATGAGCGAACCAATCGACACCCAAAACGACACGCAGCCAACCGACTTTGCGGAAGTGGCGCTGAAAAGCATGACCGTGGACACGGAAGCGCAGCAAAGACAGGAACCGACTCCTGCAAAAGCGCCGGAACCAAAAGCACCCGACGCACCGAAGCAGCGCGTGCCGGAATCGTTGCTTCCAAAAAAAGACGAGGCAAAGGCGGCATCCGAACCGGAGTCTGAGCTGTCAAAGTTCGACAAGCCTGACTTTAAAGACCCCAAGCGTGCAGCGCAATGGAGTGAACTGCACAGCAAAGCCAGCGAGTTTGAAAAACAGGCAAGGGCGGAAGCCAAGGCGAGGGCGGAGGCGGAGACTAAAATCGCTGCAATGGAGGCACGCATAGCCGAGGCTGAAAAGGCTGGCAAGAATACCGATGCGCTGGAAAAGAAACTGGCCGAATACGAGTCCATCGTAAAAACCGTTTCTGTGGAAAACGATCCTGAGTTTCGCGCCAGATACATTGAAGGGCGCGCAGCCAAGGTGAAGGAGATACAGGCAATCATTGCCGATGCAGGCGGAGACCCAAACGACGTTGCTGCCGCTCTTGCGCTCAAGGGCAGGGAACGTGTGGACGCCTTGCGGTCTGTTAGCGACGATCTTCCCGGCTATTTGCAGGGGCTTCTTGGCACCGCTGTCCGAGAACTGGACAGTCTCGACCGCGAGGCCGGAGAGAAGCGCACAAACGCCGAACAGTATCTCGCGCAACGCCAGCGCGAGGATGCCGACCGGCAGCGGGCGGAAGTGGAGAAAGACATCCGCGACATGGAACTTGGATGGCAGAAGGCACAGGACAAGGCAAAGGCTGACTTCATTGTGTTTAACAAGACCGGCACCGACAAGGAATGGGATGCTACGGTGGAAGCCGCCATTGCCCGCGCCGAGCAGACTTACCGTTCCAGCATCAATCGAGAGCAGCAGGCCGAAATCATCATGCGCGCGGAAGCTGCCAAGGAAATTGAGGCGCGTTACGTGGGTGAAGTGGAGTATTCTCGCGGATTGGAAAAGAAGCTGGCGGAAGTGGAGGCAGAACTGAAAAAGGTGTATGGCGGCGCATCCCCGTCATTGCGCGGCAGTTCGCCGGCGCCGTCCGGTGCCGTTTCTGAAATGGACTTCGCCACCCGCACAATCCATGAAATGAGCGGAGGCGCGGCGTAATGCTCGCCGTTCTGAACTTTTCCCACCGCGATCACGCTCTTGCGCTGAACCTCCTGCGCTGGATCAATGAACTTGGCGGATGCAAAGGGCACGATCTTTTGCTGTCATACAACCGCATGGCGGCGGAAGCCGGTATGCACACGGAAATCTTTGAGGAAGCCAAGAAGGCTTTCGACAAAGTGGAAGGGCACGCGCAGTCGAGCGAAGATGAACGGCCCTGGCCTGTGGCGTGCAACCACGCATGGCGCGAAATGGTGTTCCTTATTGCATCCAAGGTGCAGAAGCCGTGGCTTTGGCTGGAACCGGACGTGACGCCGCTCAGTCCCGGATGGATGGACGCCATTGCCGCCGAATACGAAAAAATGGGCGGAGGATTCATGGGTTGCGATGTGGACGTGCCCGGCAGCAGGCGACACGTCAGCGGAATTGCGGTCTATCCTCCGAACGTGATGGCGGCGTGCAAGAGACGGTTTTTGAACCAGCTCAACGCATTTCCAGAACCCGCAAAGTGTGAGGCCTGGGATATGTTTTTCGCAAACGAGTTTCTGCCACACGCAAAATTCACTCCGCTCATTCAGCACATTCAGCACTGGCCGGGCTATCCCGATGCGCCGACGTTCAAGGAGAGCGGGCCGGAGATACGTTCGGAAGCCGTGCTTTTTCATCGCGTGAAGGACGGCAGCCTAATCGAGCGCCTGCGTAGGCAACGGAACGGTTTCAACATGGCCCTGTCTGACGCGAAAGCAGCGCATGAAATAAGCGTTGCTGTGAAGGATGCCTCCGTTCCGCTAAAGTCACCCGAAACAGCCGCGTTACATGCAAGAATCGCCGAGCTTGAAGCGAGACTTTCCGGCGCGTCGGCCAGTGTTCCGGCGAAATCCGGGGACGGGGCTTTGGAACCCTCATTAAAGCCGACGCGCCGGACTTTATCCAAGCAAGAGGGAAAGCCAGACACGCGCACGCCGGAGCAGATTCAGGCGGCGAAGGACAGGATGGCGAAGGCGAGGGCTGGGAGAAAGGCGAAGGCGTGAGGCTGCACATCTTGACCGCCTACACTCAGGACTACGAGAACGTCGGGAATATCTGCTACGACTCCATCCTTCGCTACGGTCGAAAGCTAGGCATCTCACACTCCAACACCATCATCCCAGCCGACTATCCGCGTCCGCCATCGTGGTTCAAGCTGGAAGCCATCAAAAACAAGCTGCCGCACTTCGACTGTGTTCTGTGGGTGGACGCGGACGCCATGATAATCGGCGACCGGGACGTGCGAGACATGATCCAACCCGAAGACTTAAATCTGTCCAAAGATGTGAACGGCGCAAATTGCGGTGTAATGGCGTTTTGGAATTGCGTGCCATCATTCGATATTCTTGCAAAAGCCGAATCGCTTTACGAAAAGTTCAAGGAGCATCCGTGGTATGAGCAAGCTGCAATCCAGTCCTTTATTAGCGAGGCTTACGCCTTCTATCATCCGAAGCACATTTGGAACGCCTACCCCAGCGAAGTCGAAGGCGGCGGCGACGTAACCAAGGAAACGCTCATCTGTCACTGGCCGGGCGTGCCGTTCCGCGAGAAGATCGCGTGGATGAAGTTTATGGAAGTAAAGGCGGCGGCGCTTTGTCACCTATGATTACGCTCGTCATCCCCACATTCGGCGGCAACCCGGCAAACATTCAGCGCACCATCGACAGTTGCAAGGGAGTCGCGGATGACGTGGTTATTATTTCGACATGCCCCTACCCGCAGGACGAGGAATACTTGCGCTCGCTGGGAACGGTTGTATCCCTGCCGTGGAACTACACCTATCTGAATGGGTTTGGCAACATGATGAAC
>SXGT01624216.1_pt1 | contig 11066 bp, 12 predicted proteins | sample 3176221 | NCBI WGS metagenome assembly SXGT01 (sample SAMN11356862, study PRJNA531348) | freshwater metagenome | isolation source: freshwater sample F1-120 | place: China: Fuxian Lake, Yuxi | collected 2017-12-25
GGAAGGACTCTACCCGGGGGATTACCTGGTCCCGGTCGGGCAGAGGCTCGCGCAGGAGTTCGGCGACCGTTACGCGGCCGCGCCCGAGGCGGACTGGCTGGACCTGCTTCGGCGTCGCACGGTCGAGGCGATGCTGGAGCTGATCCGCGGCGATCTCGCGAAGCTCGGCGTCCACCACGACCTGTTCTCCTCCGAAGCCGAGGTCCAGGCTTCGGGTGCGGTCGACCGCGCGGTGGAGGCGCTGGCCGCCAAGGGGCTCGTCTATCGCGGCACTCTGGAGCCGCCCAAGGGCAAGCAGGCGGACGATTGGGAGCCGGTCGAGCTGCTGCTGTTCCGCTCCACCGCGTTCGGCGACGATCAGGATCGGCCGCTCAAGAAGTCGGACGGGAGTTGGACTTATTTTGCGGCGGACGCTGCCTACCACCTGCAGAAGCTGAAGGCCTCGGACGAGCTCATCAACATCTGGGGCGCCGACCATACCGGCACCGTCAAGCGCACACAGGCGGCGGTGCACGCGCTGGCCGGGCGCCCGGCCCTGGACGTCAAGCTGGTCCAGATGGTGCGGCTGCTGCGTGGCGGAGAGCCGGTCAAGATGTCCAAGCGCTCCGGCAGCTTCGTCACCTTGGCAGAGGTCGTCGAGGAAGTCGGCAAGGACGTGGTCCGCTTCACCATGCTGACCCGCAAGAACGACGCGCAGATGGACTTCGATTTCGCCAAGGTGGTGGAAGCGTCCAAGGACAATCCGGTCTTCTACGTCCAATATGCGCATGCGCGCATCTCCTCGCTGCTGCGCAAAGCAGCGGAGGAGGAGTCCGACCTGTCGGCGCCGGCCGATCTCGACCAGCTCGACGACGAGGAATTGGGCTTGGTCAAGCTCGCCGCCCAGTTTCCGCGCGTGGTGGAAGCAGCGGCAACAGCGCACGAACCGCATCGGATCGCTTTCTATCTCGGCGACCTCGCGGCCGCCTTTCACGCGCTCTGGAACCGCGGCAACGATGACCCATCGCGGCGTTTCCTCTTGGCACAGAATGCTTTGCTGACCCGCGCGCGGCTGGAACTGGCGTCCGGATTAAGGCAAACATTTCGTAACGGCTTGGCCTTAATGGGGGTCGCCGCAGCCGAGGAGATGCACTGATGACCGACATTCGAGCCGGAAAGGGAGTGGACGACGGGGATCGCCTTCCCTGGCTGGAAGCCGTCGACGAGGATGATGATGCCGGCGGGCCTTCGGCGGCCAAGCTCATCGCCTTCGTGGTCGTCGGTCTCCTGGCGATCGGCCTGATCGTCGGCGGCCTGTTCTGGATGGGCAGCCGCGGCGACGACGCGCCTGCGGTCGAAGGCGGCGAGCTGATCGCCGCGCCGGCCGAGGATTACAAGGTCAAGCCCGAGGAGCCGGGCGGCATGAAGGTGGAAGGCAAGGGCGACACTGCCTTCGCCGCCAGCGCCGGCCAGGCGCCCAAGGGCACGATCGACATGGCCGCCGTCCCCGAGCAGCCAGTCACCGCCGCGCCGAAGCAGCAGCCGGCTCAGCCTCAGCCTCAGCCTGCGCCTGCCCAGACCAAGGGCCGCGAGATCGAGGTCGCGGTGGCTCCGGCCCGCCCGGGTCCGGCTCCGCAGCCGGCTGCTCGCCAGCCCGCCGCCACGCCCGCACCGACTCCGGCCGCGGCGCCCACCGGCGGTCCCGGCATCCAGCTCGGCGCTTTCTCCAGTCAGGCTTCGGCCAATGCGGCCTGGAAGAACCTGTCGACCCGGTTCAAATATCTCGAGCCGCTGACCCACAATGTGGTGCCGGTGCAGAGCGGCGGGAAGACGCTGTATCGCCTGCGCGCGTCCGGCCCGATCCAGGGGATCTGCGGTCGTCTGCGGGTCGCGGGAGAGAATTGCGTCGAGGTGAACTGAGCCTCTTCCACCGACTTGTCGTCGGCCCGGACTTGATCCGGGCCAGGGCTTCTTGATCCCTGAAGGATTTCAGAAAAGCCCTGGCCCGGGTCAGGCCCGGGCCGACGTTTGTGTTTCGAGCGAGACGTTGGAAGCGTGGCGACATAAGAGCCAGCCATGCTCCCCATCATCTTGGCCCTCTCCGGCGCGCAGCTCACGCCCGACGAACGCGCCTTCTTCGCCGATGCCGAGCCGGCCGGTTTCATCCTGTTCGGCCGCAACTGCATCGACCCCGCCCAGCTCCGCGCCCTCACCCACGACCTGCGCGCCCTCACCGGCCGCACCGACCTCCCTATCCTTGTCGACCAGGAAGGCGGGCGCATCGCCCGGCTCCGCCCGCCCGGATGGCCCGAGCAGCCGGCCGCGCCGGTCTTGGACCGGCTCTACGCACGCGCGCCGATCAGCGCGATGGAGGCGGCGCGGCTGCACGGGGCGGCGCTGGCCGCGATGCTGCGCGAGAGCGGCATCAACGTGAACTGCGCGCCCCTACTCGACATCGCCGGGCCCCACTCCCACCCGATCATCGCCGAGCGCGCGCTCGGCCGCGAGCCGATGCAAGTCGCTTCTCTCGGCCGCGCCTGGCTGGACGGCATGCGCGAGGGCGGCATCGCCGGCGTGGTCAAGCACATGCCCGGCCAGGGCCGCGCCGCGGTCGACAGCCATGTCGGCCTGCCGGTCGTCGCCGCGAGCGAGGCCGAGCTGGACGCCGACACCGCGCCCTTCCGCGCGCTTGCCGCGGCGGCGCCGATCGCGATGACGGCGCACGTGATCTACCAGGCCTGGGATGCCGATCTCCCCGCGACGCTTTCGCCAAGAGTCATTCGCGAGGTGATCCGCGGCCGGATCGGCTTTGACGGCCTCCTCATCTCCGACGACATCGTCATGGCTGCGCTGAGCGGCCCGGCGCCGGAGCGGGCGCTGGCCGCGCTCCGCGCCGGCTGCGACCTCATCCTCCACTGCTCGGCCGACATCGCCGAGATGCAGGCGATCGCGGCGGCATTGCCTGAAGTGGAAGCGGAAGCGCGGGAACGGCTGGATCGGGCACTGGCTTGGGCGTCTGCTCCTGACCGAGAACAGGACGCCCTCAGTCTGGCAGCGCGCCGGGACGCTCTGCTCGCATACACATAGGATTCACACCGGCTCGGCTTGCCCCTAAGCTGACGTCATGGAGCCGGATCTCGCCTTCGAGGACACGCCCGCCATGGCGACCGCGGACCGGCTGACGCTGAACCTGGACGGCTGGGAGGGTCCGCTCGACCTGCTGCTGATGCTGGCGCGCAGCCAGAAGGTGGACCTGGCCAAAATCTCCATACTGGCGCTGGTCGAGCAGTATCTCGCCTTCATCGCCGATGCCAAGAAGCTGAAGCTGGAGATCGCGGCCGATTATCTCGTCATGGCGGCCTGGCTGGCTTATCTGAAAAGCTGCCTACTGCTGCCGAAGAACCCGGAGGTCGAGCCGAGCCCGGAGGAGCTGGCGATGCGGCTGCAGCTGCGGCTGCAGCGGCTGGGCGCGATGCGGGAGGCCGGCGCCCGGCTGGTCGCGCGCGACCGGATCGGCCGCGACGTCTTCCAGCGGGGCGCGCCCGGGGGGCTGCGCACGATCCGAAAACTTGCCTGGACGGTCGAGCTATATGACCTCATCTCCGCTTATGGTGCGATCCGCGCCCGCAGCGAGCCGGTTATTCACGTCGTCGGTCGTCGCCCGGTGATGACGCTGGAGGCCGCGTTGGCGCGCATCGAGCAGCTGCTGAAGGTCCGGGTCGACTGGACCGAGCTGCGCGCCTTTTTGCCCGACACCCAGGACCGCGAATACGCCCGGTCCGCGCTGGCTTCGAGCTTCGTCGCGACGCTCGAACTGGCCAGGCAAGGCAAGCTTCAGCTCGACCAGGCGGACGCTTTCGCGCCGCTTTACGTGAGAGCTGCGTGAACGAACTCTCGGACCAAATTCGCGCGGTCGAGGCCGCCCTGTTTGCCGCGGTCGAGCCGATGAGCGCGGCCGAGATCGCGCTGTATGTCGGGGCGGCTGTGGACGTGCCCGCGGCGCTGGCCGAACTGGCCGGCCATTATGCCGGGCGCGGGATCAACCTGGTCGAGCGGGGCGGGCGCTGGCACTTCCAGACTGCGGCCGACCTTGCCCATCTGCTCCGCCGCGAGCGCGAGGATGCGCGCAAGCTGTCGCGCGCGGCGGTCGAGACGCTCGCCATCATCGCGTATCACGAGCCGGTCAGCCGCGCGGAGATCGAGGCGATCCGCGGAGTTCAGATTTCCCGAGGTACGCTCGACGTGCTGATGGAAGCCGGCTGGGTGCGCCCCGCGGGCCGCCGCGAAGTGCCGGGCCGGCCGCTTACGTACGCCACAACCGCCGGCTTCCTCGCCCATTTCGGCCTTGCCAGCCGACGCGACCTACCGGGCCTGGACGACCTCAAGGCCGCCGGTCTGCTCGACCCGGTCGAGACCGCTCTGGGACAGCTCGCGCTGGAAACTGACACGGAAGAGCATTAGATCGGCTCCAAGCTCGACCGCCGGCGTTCCGTTGGCCGCGTCCTATTGGAGACACAGCATGGGTGGTTTCAGTCTCTGGCATTGGCTCGTCGTCGGCATCGTCATCCTGCTGCTGTTCGGCAAGGGCCGCTTTTCCGACATGATGGGCGACGTCGCGAAGGGCTTGAAGAGCTTCAAGAAGGGCATGTCGGAAGAAGAGGAGCACCAGCCGGTGGCACCGCGTCGGATCGAGGGGGATCGCCCGATCGACCATGCAGCCGCCCCGGCCGACCGCGCCCGCATCGTCGATCCCGTCGAACGGCGCGACCCGTAAGCGCGCGTCCGTTCGGCGCTTCTGAATGTTCGGCATCGATTCCACCGAGCTGCTGGTCGTGGCGGTGGTCGCCCTGGTGGTGATCGGCCCCAAGGATCTGCCGCGCGTGCTGCGCACCGTCGGCCAGTGGGTCGGCCGCGCGCGCGGCATGGCGCGCCATTTCCGCTCGGGGCTCGACACCATGATCCGAGAGGCCGAGCTGGAGGAGATGGAAAAGAAATGGCGGGCGGAGAATGAGCGGATCATGAGGGAGTATCCCGCGACCGGCGAGTCCGTCGCGCTGCCCGATCCGAGCTATGCGCCCCCGGTCGCTTCGACCACGCCCGAGGCGTCCGGCGACCCCGTCCAGCCACGTCCGCTGCCGTGATCGAAGCCGTGAAGGACCTGGACGAAACCGCCGCCCCGCTGATGGATCATCTGGTCGAGCTGCGGCGCCGGCTGATCTGGTCGTTCGTGGCGCTCGGGGCGGCGTTCGCGGGCAGCCTCTACTTCGCGCGCCCGATCTTCGGTTTCCTGGTCCAGCCGCTGCTGCGGGCCGGCCAGGGCAAGCTCATCTACACCAACATCTTCGAGGCATTCTTCACCGAAGTGAAGGTCGCCTTCTTCGCCGCGCTGATGATCGCGTTTCCGGTCATCGCCAGCCAGATCTGGCGGTTCGTCGCGCCCGGCCTGTATGCAAAGGAGAAGAAGGCGTTCCTACCCTTCCTCCTCCTGACGCCCGTGCTGTTCACGCTCGGCGCTTCGCTTGCCTATTTCTTCGCCATGCCGGTCGCGCTCCATTTTCTGCTCAGCTTTCAGGGCAATGTCGGCGGCGTAACGCAGGAGGCGCTGCCCGGCGTCGGCAACTATCTCGACTTCTCCATGCGCTTCATCTTCGGTTTCGGGGTCGCCTTTCTGCTTCCCGTGTTGCTGATGCTGCTCGAGCGGGCCGGCCTGGTGACGCGCGATCAGCTGAAGAAGGGGCGGCGCTATGCGATCCTCGCGGCCTTTGTCGTCTCGGCGGTGCTGACCCCGCCGGACGTGCTGTCGCAATTCCTGCTCGCGATTCCCTTGATCCTCCTTTATGAGCTGTCGCTTATCGCGATCTGGTTCACCGAGCGCCGCCGCGCGCGCGAACCGAGTGGAGGCCAGGCCCCGTAGTGGCAGACGCCGATCCCCGACCCTCCGCACCGTACGCTGAGGCGCTTTTTCTGGATCGGAACAACGCCATGCTCGCCGCGGCGGATGCCCCCGAGTGGGCCACGCCCAGCCCGCACCGCGAGGGCTGCCGCGTCACGCCGCTGATCGAGGCGGCCGACATGTTCCCGCAGCTGGAACGGCTGATGCTCGACGCGACCCGATCGGTGTGGCTGTCCTTCCGAATCTTCGATCCGGATACCAGGACACGCTCGGAGCAGGCCAAAGCGCTCGGCATTCACGACTGGGCGGGCCTGATCCGTCATGCGGTCGACCGCGGCGTCGAGGTCCGCATCCTGCTCGCGGATTTCGAGCCGGTGCTGGCCGACTATCTACACGCGGGCTCCTGGCACACTTACCGCCGCATTCGCGACCTGCTCTCCTCGCTGCCGGAAGAGGCGCGCGCGCGCCTGCAACTGATCGTCATCCAGCATGAGGGCGAAATCGGCTGGTGCCTGCGCCAGCTGCTCCGCCCGTTCCTGCGCCGCCGCATCCGCCGGGTGGTCGAGAAGCTGCTTCGGCGCGGGCACAATGACGATGGCGGCATCGACACCCGGCCCGGCCTGTGGCGCCACCTGGCCTGGGAGCAGGAGCAGGCGACCGGCTTCAAGGCGGCGCCGCCGCCGCGGCTCTGGCCGGCGACCTACCACCAGAAGTTCGTGGTAGTGGACGGCGTCCGCGCAATCATCGGTGGCCTCGATCTCGACGAGCGGCGCTGGGACGACCGCCGCCATCGGCAGCGCGCAAACCAGACCTGGCATGACATTTCGGCGCTGGTTGAAGGCCCGGCCGTTGGCGATGCCGCCCGCCACTTCGCGCGGCTGTGGAATGCCGAGCTGCCGCGCTACCGCCGGACAGTCGAGGAATGGACGGGCGGGTGCGAGCGCCGGCTGACGCTCGATCCATTGGGGGAGATCGTCGGCACGCTCTATGATCCGCCACGCGCCGGCCAGGCAGTGGTGCAGCTTGCCCGGACTCAGTCGCGTCATGACGCGTCGCCATTCGCGCTCGGGCCGCATCATCTCATCCGCGAGCTCAAGGCCGCGCACCGCAACCTGATCCTGTCCGCCCGGCGACAACTCTATATCGAGGCGCAATTCTTCCGTTCCAAGGACGCGGCCGATTGGGTGGAGGAAGCGCTTCGGCGCAGCCCCGAGCTGGAAGTGATCATCCTTGTCGCCAACGTGCCGGAGGAGATCGCGTTCGAGGGGCAGGTGGACAACCTGGCACACCGCCACGGCGAGCATCTCCAGGCGCGCGCGCTCGGGCGGCTGCTGCGCCGCGCCGGCCCGAAACGGGTCGGCCTGTTCACGCTCGCCAAGCAGCAGCCTGTCGCGCCCAACGAGGAGAAGTTCGAGGAGACAAGAGGCACGGCCTACGGCTCGGGCGTGATCCATATTCACGCCAAGCTGCTGATCGCGGACGACGAGACGTGCCTGCTCTCCTCGGCCAACATAAATGGCCGCAGCTTCGAATGGGATACCGAGCTCGGCTTCATTTGGCACGAGCCGGGCGGCGCGATCGCGGACTTTCGACGGCGGCTGTGGGGGCAATTGTTCGGCGAGGGCGGTCCGGCCGATCTGGAAGGGTGGCGGGACATTGCCCGCGGCAACGTCGATGCCGAGCCGGAGGCACGGCGCGGCTTCGTGATGCCCTACCAGCTCGGCCGTGCGCGGCGCTTCGGCCGCCCTTACTGGTTCATCCCCGACGATCTCGTCTGAAGCAAAAAGGGCGCCACCGGGTGGTGACGCCCTTTACTGACCGAACAGTGTCGGATCAGGTCTTGTTGTCGACCGCGTTGGCAGCGGACTCGAGGTCCTCGCCCGCGCCGCGGACGGTGTTGCAGGCGGCCAGCGCGAGGCTGCTGGATAGGGCGACAATGGCAATAATCTTGCGCACCATAGGTGGTCTCCTCTGAACAACTTCAGCCGTGCGTCAGGCGCGCGGACTTGGTGAAGCGGGAGGGTAATGCGCGCGGGTTCGGCTTGGTTCCGAGAGCGTCACGAGATGGGGGTAACAGAAGAGCCCGCGCCTCTCACCTGCCGTCAACCGCGCAAACGCTAAGGATCCCGCTTCTTTCTGCTCTGCCAAAAGCCGGCGGAACCCGCGTGTGCACGAAGTCTATTGGAGGGTAGGGAAGGGACGCCCCAAAAATGTTGGGCCTGAAAGCGACACCGGGGGGGGGAGGGGTGGTCGCTTTCAGGCCCATGTTCTGGATAGCGAGAGCGGGGGGGCAAAAGGTCACTATCCGAAGAGCAGAACGACGAAGGCGGGCTCGGGTTCCGCGAAACACAGGAGAAAATGCGGGTCAGGTTAAAAAGTTGGGCGTGGCCGGCCTGAAGCGCAACCGGAACGCGACGCGCTCGGTTCTACGCGACGAAAGGAGGCACCTAATGGTCAAACCCCCAGCCTCGACGCCGCATTCGGACATAGACGGCGTCCATTCACAGGAGCGGCGCAACACGGATGTCGCCGCCGAGCTCGGCAACAGCGCCGAGGACCTGGAGAAAAGCCGCGAGGGCAACAGTGCCCGCCCGCCTTATGCAGACGACAAGGAGAATTTGGATGACCGCACAGGATGAAGTCACCCTGGTCTGGGATGCGATTGCCAAGCAACGCATCGCCATGCTGACGGTGGAGGAGAACGGGCGGCTGAACAGCCGGCCGATGGCCGCGCTTTCCCGCCGCGAGGAGGGAAAGATCTACTTCATCACGCGCCTGGACGCCAAGGTTGGCGAGATCGGCGGCTCGGCTCCGGTCAATGTGGCTTTCTCCGATGAGCACAAGAACACCTATGTGTCCCTGTCCGGCATGGCCTCCACAAGCCAGGACCGTGAGAAGCTGCGGGATCTATGGTCGATGTTCAGCGAAGCCTGGCTGCCGGAAGGGCCTGACGCCGAGGACGTGGCGCTGATCACCTTCGAGGCGGAAGAAGCCAAGCTCTGGGACTCGACCAGCAGCAACATCGTCTACTTCGCCAAGGTGCTGAAAGCCAACGTCACCCAATCACCGCCCAGCGGCGGCACGGTCAAGCAGGTGGAGATGCGCGCGGGCTAGGCGCTGACGCAATAAACTCGTCATCCTCGCGAAAGCGGGATCCCGCTCTTCTCTCGATGTGCAGGGAGGGAGAGGCCGGACCCTCGCCTGCGCGAGGGTGACGGTTCACTTGGTCACGCCTCCTGCTCGACTACCGCGATCTCGAGCGAGTAGCGACCCGCTTCGCTATCCTTCTGCAGCACTGAGCGCAGCTGGCGCGAGAGGCCGGTGACGATCCGGTCGAAACGCTCGAACAGCTTCTCGTCGCAGTGAAGGTCGCCCTGCAATGCATCGGTCTGGACGCAGAGCAAAGCCACGGACGGCCGCACGACTTCGATCGTCACGACCACGTTCGTGCCGCCGCAGAACATGGCGAATTCGACGAGTTCGGTGATCAGAAACGCAACCGGCACGGCCACGTCCTGCGTGACATGGACCGATTCCACCGCCAGGCGGATCTGCATCCCCGACGCCGAATGGGGCGCGTTGGCGCGCAGGTTCGCGCCAAGTTCCGTGAGCAGAGGCTTGAGCGCAACTCCGCGATTTTCCTCAAGCTCGGCATAGTGGTTGCGATGCACCACGGCGAGCGCGTCTACCCGGCGCTGGATGGAAGCATAAGCGGCCGACGCGTCTTCGCTGGTGGAGCCGCGGGCGTGAAGGTTGAGCAGCGAAGCAACCACCTGAAGATTGTTCTTCACGCGGTGATGCACCTCGCGCACCAGCCGTTTCTGGCGCTCCAGCCCCGCTTCCAGCTCGGACTCGTGCCGCGCAACCGTTTCGGTGACGCGGGCGAAGGCGCGCCCGAGCTCACCGATCTCGCGCGCGGGCGAGCGCAAGGACGGCAGGGGGATCTGAGTGTCTCCGGGCTGGTATGCGGCGACCGCGCGCTGAACGCCGGCCAGCGGGCGCAGCAGCAGGCGATCGACGATCACCCAGCCGATTACGGCGGCGGCAACCCACATCAGCACGGGCAGCAGGATAGCGAGCAACTCGGCCGCGCTGAGCGGGGCGGCGGCAGCGCTCAAATTCATCGCCAAAGGACCGTTCGCAATCCGCGCCGTAAAGGCCAGTTCGCGATCCGCGGACGTGCTCAACAGACCATTGTGGATCAACAACTGGCGCCCCCCGTCAGCGAGTTCGAGTCGGTAAGCCTCTTTCGTCCCCGGCAGGTCGGTGATCCGCGCCAGCTGCTCGGTGCTGAGCTCGCCGCTGCCCGCGATAATCCCGTCCTCGTCGAAAACGGCAAAGCGCAGCGTTCCGGCGGCAGGGTCGATCTGGATGGCGGAGGGCCGGCCGGGGCGGCCGGAAATGCGGGCAGGCACATAGCCCTCCGTCATACAGCGGGGCTCGCCGCCTGCATGCAACGCGAACCGGCCGGGCAACCGCTCGGCGCGCGCGATTCGCTCCAAAGTCGCGCTGCACAGGGCCCTGTCCCAGCCGGTTGGCCCCACTGCGCTGCCGGCGGCGCGCAGCATCAGCATGCCCCGCGAGAGAGCGGATTCGACACGCTCGGCCTGAAGCTCGAGCCGCGCCTGCACATCGCTGGCGTGCTGCTGCCGATTTTCCTGTGCAGTCTCGATCGAGGCCAGGATTGCAATCAGGCCGAGCGGCAGCAGGCCCAGGCTGAGGAAGAAAAACATCTTGAGCGCAGTAGAGGCCTGCCCCACTCGGGCGGCGAACCAGCCTTGCTCGTTCTCGCTATCCGCCATTGCTGCGTGCCGTTTCAGTCACATGCCCGATCAGCCGTCGTGGCCGGGAATACCTTCGTGCAATGAAGGCGACGGGCCTATCCTCAGGTGCGCCCAATGCGGGCGCTCAGCCGAGCTTGCCGAGCAGATCGAGGAATTCGGGCGGCACGTCCTCGTCGACGGTACGCTGATAAACGGTGCGCAGCGCACTGCCGATTTCGGGCGTCTCGGAGCACTTCTTGCGGCGCGGGGGCCGGGCCGAGCCGCTCTCGGCCTCACCGTCCAGCTCCACCGGTGGCCGGCGATCTCCATCTTTCTCACGTGCGAAGGTCAAAATGTATCCACCCCTCGCGGTTTCCAAGAACCGCGCCCGCTTATTCTCATTCAGCGACTGCAGCTGAGCGCGCTTGAAC
>SXGT01153945.1_pt1 | contig 11065 bp, 9 predicted proteins | sample 3176221 | NCBI WGS metagenome assembly SXGT01 (sample SAMN11356862, study PRJNA531348) | freshwater metagenome | isolation source: freshwater sample F1-120 | place: China: Fuxian Lake, Yuxi | collected 2017-12-25
GGTTGGAAGAGTTACCACGACACCTTCCCATCAACTAGGTAATTCGAATCAAAGTTACCGACTGATCGCACGCTTCCTCGAAGTGCAATAAAAGCACCTTCGATCCTGGCGTCAGAACATAGAGCTTTGGCCATCTGTGCGCCGTTGTCGAGTGCAGTTTCAATTTCCTGTTTTGTTAATTCTCCCACTGAACTAGTTACGAGCCGACTGCCTAAATCAGAAGACCCATCAACCGAATCAGCGGCAACACTCTTTACCTGCGGGTGATCACCGAGAGATACTCGATTTGCAATCAAAGTCGCAGCAACATCGGCATCGGCGGCGCATGAACTGACAACTGTGACCGCGTCAGCAATTCCAAATGTCTGACTCCGACCGCCAAAGCCACTCGTTGCGACACCACGTGAGTTTGACTTAGACGTAAAATGTAATCGACCAATGAGTGTCGGGTCGACAACAGATTTTGCAACACCAATCACGACTTCTTCGCCATGGCTGATTCGAAATGCAATATCACCGCCATTGTTTACATAAAGCTTCGTTAGTGAAGTTGATCTCCAGCCAACCTCAGCAATCTCATCGGCCACCGAGCCGGCGACTGCAGCCATTGAAGTTACAAACTCCCCGCTAAATTTTTTTGCTGCTTTGAGCATGCGCTGGGCAATCAAGCCTTTTACATCCTGCGCTAGAGATGCTTCTTGACGAAGTGGCTCTAGTTCTAAAACTAATTCGTCTAGTACGGTTGCGAATCTTTCAGTCATCGCCTGATAAGCAATCTTGATATTTTCTGGGTCACCGTTGGCTTCGATGATTAAATCAATTGGTCCATGTTGTAGGTGCAGTCGACCATCTTTCAAAACTCCGGCCACAGCGCCACCTGTCACTGCGTGTAGAACTCTTTGTGCTCCAAATGCCTTACACGCTCACCCAACAAGACATCCGACATTTCGCGAATAGATTTTTCGTGCCCACCAAGCAAGACATAGTTTTCTCGCGAAACTGTGAATTCAATTGGTGCAACAATCGCCGGTGTCGGAACATGACCAAAGGAACCAGGTGGAACTTTTTCAACATCAACCATAAAAGTTATTCCACCACCTGGCCAAATATAAACAGGTGCTCCACCGCAAGTGACGATTGTTTGGGAACTGCGAACTGAATTGGTCAAACGAATTGGAGAATTGGTCGCTCCGGCTCGAAGAGAACCACCAGCACCAGCCATAAACACGATCGAAGTCATTGCTGGTTCGCAATTGAAACCGATCTGCTCAACCGTCGGAATAACCTCGCCGGGCAAAGGTTTGCGGACTGGCTCTAAGTTTTCGTTCAACTCAAAGTACTCGGCGACATCTCCCGTCGTACTGACCATCAACAAACGCAATCCTGGCCACGCAACTTTTGGTTTGAACGGTTGCAAAATATCCAGCGGGTCGGAGATGTTTGTTCCACCCCAGCCACTGCCCGGTTCGGCAACACTGAAATATCTTCCGGGGGTTGATCGCCGACCGCGCAATTTGATGCCGGATGGCCGCATGCCAAGTACCGCTCCCGCTTGGTGCTCGGTCAAAACACCCGTGATGTGTTCGTCAACAACTACAACTTCATCAACAACACTTTGCCACTGACCGGCAAACATGCCAACACTTGCGGAGCCACAGCCAACACGCATTAGTTGTTCAACTACACCGTTAATGATCGGTGCCGCACCCGCTTGAATCACTAGCGACGCACCACCGTCTATTTGCAGCTCAACTGCCCGCTTCTCGCAAAGTTCTTCAAGTGCTCGCATGGTTGCAAGTCCCGAGTGTTTGGTGACCCCAGTTAAATGGTGAACCCCGCCAAGTGACAACATCTGCGATCCGTATTCGGCGGTGCTGACATGACCGATCGGTTCACCCTCATGCATCACAAGGGTTCTTTCGTCTCCAATGTGTCGATCAGTATCAATTTTGACTTTGACGCCACAATAAGAAAAAATTCCCTCGGTCACCACTGTTACCGTGTCGACACCGTTGTGAACCGATGAAACAATAAACGGTGCGGGTTTGTAGTCAGGGTAGGTTGTGCCAGAACCCGAACCGATAATCACTTCTTCTGGAGAAATCTTTGAATCACCACTCCACGAATCAGCGTTTAGGGCAAAAGGCACGACGTTGCCACCTCGCTTATTGGTTATATGTAAAACCGTCACTGGATCCATTCGCGTGAGAACCCCATCGACGTTTCCGTAGCGATCACATGATCCGGTTTGATCGGGCTTGATAAAACAACGAATTGGACACGCTTCGCAACGCACTTTGCCTTCGCCTAATTGCTCTTCTTCGATTTGATCAAGATCAGACACAAGACGCCTCTCTCAGTGCCTGAAGAACACGTTCTGGTGTCGCAGGCAATTGAGTGACAACTGCGCCTGTCGCGTCACGGATCGCGTTCAAAATTGCTGGAGCAGTTGGGATCAACGTGTGCTCACCGACACCTTTAATTCCGTATGCACCGTGAGGGTCATTCGACTCAATCAGGATTGAAACAATTTCAGGCACATCACCAATTGTCGGAATCAAATAATCATGTAAATTATCGTTGCGACCAGGAACATATTCCTCGATCAATGCCATGCCAATTCCTTGGGCGATTCCACCTTCTATTTGACCTTCAACAAGCATCGGATTGACGGCTTTCCCAACATCGTACGCAGCGATTATTCGATGAAGCTTGACTTTGCCAGTTCGTGTGTCAACCGAAAGATCGACTAATTGCGCCCCAAAACCATATACGGCATACGGTTCGCCCTGGCCAAGTTCATCCAGCGGTGTTGTCGGTGGATCATATTTTTCGATCGCGCAAAGAACATAACCGTGTTCGTCAACGGCAATAGATGAAAGCGAAACTTCAAACTGTTTTCCCCTTGAAGAGATCCGAACAATTCCACCACAAATTTCAATTGAGGAATTATCATCGGCGTCAGCAAGTCTTAGAATTTTCTTGCGAAGAGCAATTCCTGCGAGATACGTGGCTTTACCCGTGACATATGTTTGCCGAGATGCTGAGGTCTTTCCAGCATCCGGAGTGCTATTTGTACTTGCCCCAACTCGAATAATATTGTTCATTGATACCGAAAGCGCATCAGCAAGAATTTGTGTCATCACAGTGTTTGAGCCTTGACCAATGTCAACTGCGCCTTGATGTAAAACTATTTTGCCACTTGGTAATACTCCGACCATGATCGTTGACGGGTTTGGAAGCGCGGTATTTCCACATCCATACCAAAGACCGGCGATTCCCACACCACGCTGAGAATTTTTAGTCAGAATCTTTTCGCGAGATTTCGCTTCTTGCCAGTAGGGTCGCAAAGCCTCAAGGCATTCTTTGTATCCCACACCACTTTCAAAAACTTGTCCTGTAACGGTTGGAACTCCAGCGACTAAAGCATTACGCAATCTAAATTCAAGGCGATCAATATTCAACGCGTCAGCGAGTGCGTCATAAGTGCACTCTTGGGCAATCGTTGCTTGCGGTACACCAAACCCACGAAATGCTCCTGCTGGGACGCAGTTTGTGTGCACTGCTTTCGATGTGGCTCTGTAATTAGGGACAATATATGGGCCTGAACCATGAACCGGCACACGGTTGGCAACTGTTGGCCCCCACGATGCATAGGCCCCAGTATTGAACACACCGTCAAGAGTTACAGCAGTCAATTTGCCGTTTGCAGCTGCTCCTGCCTTTACCGTGATCTGCGATGGGTGCCGTTTTGTAGTTGTGCGAATTGAGTCAACTCGACTGTAAGCCATTCGTACGGTTGTCTGAAACTTCAGCGCCGCAAGCGCAACAAATGGTTGCAGACTCAAATCTAATTTGCTGCCAAATCCGCCGCCAACCGCCGTCGGAACTACATGAATTTTTTCGACAGGAAGATTCAGGATCATTGCAAGATCATCCCTATCCATATGGGGTGCTTGAGTGCTTGAGTGAACTACTACATTTTTATCTTCATCGATATATGCCCAACCTGCTTCTGGCTCAAGGTATGCGTGCTCAATAAACGGAGTGGTGAAAGTTCGTTCCACAACACAATGGCTTGACTTAAGCGCGGCCTCTGCATCGCCACACTCGACTAAACCGCGGACCAAAATGTTGCCTGGTCGATCTAGATGGATCAAACTTGCATCTTTTGAAACTGCTTGTTCGGTCGTGAGTAGTGCTGGCAACTCAGTCCACGAAATCGGAAATTTTTCGAGCATTGACAAATTAAACCGACTTGAGTCAAAAACAACTGCAGCAACTGCCTCGCCAATAAATCGAGTCTCTGTTTCGGCAAACACTGGCTGGTCGGCGTACTTTGGAATCACTCCGAATATGTTGCGACCTGGAATATCTCTGGCCGTGAGAACTCCGTGTACACCAGTTGCATGATCTATGAAATGTTTGATGTCTCCAATTTCAAACTTTGCATGATGAAAAGGCGAGCGAATCGCAGCCACAACTAAGGCTTTCGTCGGCACTTGATCGTCACCAAATATTGCGGTACCCGAGAGTTTTTCCTGCGCATCAACATGAGCAATCCGCGAGCCAACTGCTTTGCCTGGTGTTGGTAGTGCGACTGGTTGCAATTCTGAATTTGTTTCAACCACAGCATCAACAATCTTGCGATACCCAGTGCACCGACAAAGTACTCCGCCAAGTGCATCCTCTACTTCTTGAGCAGTGGGATGAGCGTTGCTTCGCAACAAAGCAGTTGCTGCCATCATCATTCCTGGTGTGCAGAATCCACATTGCGCTGCGCCATGAATAGCAAATGATTTCTGTATTGCAAGTCCGATTGAACTTTCACTTAGTGACTCAACAGTTTCTACAGAAGCACCAGAAAGATGTCCGACTGCTGTCATGCATCCACAATGTGGATCACCGTTAATCAACACGGTGCATGCCCCACAGTCACCCGCGTCACAGCCGACCTTTGTTCCGGTAAGAAAGCGTTCTTCTCGCAAGAAAGTTGTAAGTCGCTGAGCACTCGGTTGAGTTTCGACTAATACTCCATTCAGGTTGAACTTAATTGTCGTCATGAGTTCACCACCCACTGTGCTCAAGCGCTCGTTTGACGAGGACTGGCAATAATTTAAAACGGTATTCTGCGGTACAGCGAATATCATCTATCGGACTCAACATTGAAAAATCTTCGACTTTAATTTGATCAATTGCTGTTTTAGAATTTCTCTCTCTAACTAGGCGCTCTTCAAGTTTTGTAATTCTCTTCGCAACTGGCGAACATGCGCCGACACAAATTCTCAAATCTGAAATATCGCCTGAAGCGTCTCGCCTGATTGAAGTCGCCACCATTGCCAACGAGATCACCAGATATGCCCGCGTCCCATATTTTTCAAATGAAGTTGCGCTCTTCGCTGCGACATCAGGAATGTTGATTGATGTAACGATTTCGTTTTTTTCTAATGCAGTTTTACGATAACCAGCAATAAAATCTTCTATTTTCAAGCGACGAACACCTGAAACTGACATCAATTCGACTTCGGCATCCAGAGCCATCAACGCCGGAATACTGTCGCCAGCCGGAGATGCAGTACACAAGTTGCCCGAAATGGTTCCGGCGTTCTGCACCTGCACCGCGCCAATTTGTTTTGCGGCCTGTTGCAGACATTCAAAGCCAGTTGGCAACTTTGCGTTTACAATGTCGGACCATGTAGTTATCGCTCCAATGCGCCAAAAACCTTCTTGAAAAACTATTCCCCTTAAATTTTTGACTAGCGATAAGTCAACGACTCGCTCGGGAAGCGGCTTACCAACGCGCGCTGGATAAACATCAGTTCCGCCGGCCAACACCGTGTACGAAGACTCATCAAGTAGTTGCAGAACTTCGTCCAAAGAATGAGGTGCGACGTATTCGCGACTTACCAACATGTTCGTTTCCCCTTAACTAGTAACTTACTCGTGTACGAGCAAGTTGCAACAAACCGATTAAAATAAGCTATTTGCATATCAAAGTGTGCCCTAAAAATAGACGACACGACCGCTTGGCGTCCTATTCTGTTAGATAATACTCACCAACCAGATGACTCTTGGAGGTCCTTGTGAATACGGCTCTGATAATCGTGGACGTTCAGAACGATTTTTGTGAAGGTGGATCACTCGCCGTAACTGGTGGATCAAAAGTCGCCAGTGATATCTCTAAATATCTCAATGACAAGCGATCGAATTATGACGTAGTTGTAGCGACGAGAGATTGGCATATTGATCCGAAAGACCATTTTGCAGATTCTCCAAATTTTTCAACTACATGGCCACATCATTGCGTTGCCGACAGTCGCGGTGCAGAATTCCATGCAAATCTGAATGATGCATGTTCATTCAATGAAAACGTCGATGAGGTTGTTTCAAAAGGACAATTCACCGCCGCATACAGCGGGTTCGAGGGTGCAACAGATCAAGGCGAATCGCTAACCTCGATCCTGAGAAAAAAAGGGATTAAAAATGTCGACATAGTTGGACTTGCAACTGATCACTGCGACCGTGCCACTGCAATCGACGCGATAAAAGAAGGTTTCAAAGTTAATTTGCTGTTGCCACTTTGTGCCGGTGTTGCACCAGAAACTACTGATGCCGCGCTCAAAGAACTCGCTGAACTCGGAGTTGTGATCTCAAACTCGCTCTGACGTTTAAACCTTTTTCAGAAGTGGGCGTAATCGTGTTGCAATTATCGCCAAAAGCAAGACAATCATTTGTGCGTATACGGTAGAAATGTGAAATTGTAAGACTCCGAGTGAACCGCCAAGAACGCAAGCCGCGATCAACATTCCTTTGATTGAACCTGGCTTACCCAAAATCACGACCAGAAATGAATTGATCAAGAAACGCAGACCAAATTGCGGGCTCAGCGTATTGATCGGTGCAAGCAGTGCACCTGCTAGTCCGGCGATACCGCAACCTGCCGCGAACAAACTTGTGCGAACATGATCACTGTTTATTCCCATCGCTTCGGCTAGTTCTGGGTTTGCAACTACTGCTCGCCATCTGACTCCTAATGCCGTTTGATTAATGACAAGCCATAAAACAACCAAAGCGATGGCAATTACAACAATAACTAAACGCCAAAGTGGAACATTGAAGCCAACGAACATAATTGATTTAGCAATTGGATCAACGACTTGTTTTGGATTAGCCGTGTAGATCAACTGGATTCCTTGTCGAATCACGAGTGATAAACCAAATGTCACCAAAAGAGTATCTAGAGGTCGCATGTACAGTCGTCGTATCAAAATGAGTTCGGCAAACGCACCACAGAGTGCCGCTACTACTGGTGCGAGCAGCATTCCTAGAAGCGAAGAACCATACCAATCTTGGATCTGAAAGGCCGTATAGGCGCCAATGAGAATAAACTCACCGTGGACCAAATTGACGATATTCAAAAGCCCAAAACTGAAATGCAAACCCAACGAAACCAACAAGAACGTTGCGATCAAAGCCACCACACTAAAAGAATCGACCGGCAAAATTGATGACAGCATCAGACGGCCAAAAGACTTTCTAATAAACCACTAGTGTGCATCTGACTTATGTCACCAGACGCAACTAATCGCCCTCGCTCCATTACATGTCCGTGATTCGAAAGCGCCAAGGCAGTATCAAGATTTTGCTCAACAATCAAAACTGAGACCATATTCGAAATAACTTTCAACGCGCCAACAAGTTGCTCCCGGACAACTGGTGCGACTCCTTCGGTTGGCTCATCCATCAAAACAAGTGACGGGCTTGAGGAAAGTGCCATCACAAAATTAAGCATCTTGCGTTGACCCCCTGACAAAGTCTGCGCATCCTGCGACAGACACTCTCGAAGCGTCGGAAATAGATCCAGCAACTCTTCTTGACGACGCAAATTGTTCTCATCAAACCTTCGCGCAAGTCTTAGATGCTCATTGACTGTGAGCCCCGCAAAAACGCCTTTTTCTTGTGGTGAATACGCCAACCCGGCACGATTTATCTTGGCACCGTTTTGATGTGAAATTTCCTTGCCGTTCAAGACGACTGAACCCGTAAATGGCAACAACCCGGCAATGGCTTTAAGTAACGTTGTTTTACCCGCCCCATTTAATCCCAATAGACATAGAGCACTGCCTTGCTCAATTGAAAAAGTTACGTCGCGGACGATGGTCGTTGAGCCATATCCCGTGGTGAGATTTTTTACTTCGAGACAAATACTCAAATCATTCTCCCCAAGAAAGAATCTCTTACAAGTTGATCTTTCTGAACTTCTTCTATCGTTCCTGAAGCAATTATTGATCCCCGATGCATGACCAGTACTTTTTCGCTGACTCTGCGGATGAAATCAATATTGTGCTCAACTACAACGATCGACTTGACGGCCCCACTGCTTAATAACTGCTTGCAAAGATCCGATGTTTTAATTGCTTCAGCCTTGGTCATGCCAGAAGTTGGCTCATCCAACAATAGAATCTGCGGCTTTGCCAGGAGGACCATTCCGATCTCTAGCCACTGCTTCTCGCCATGGCTCAAAGTTGAAGCAATGTCATTTTCGCGCGACTCGAGACCGATCGTTTTCAGAATGGCAATAATTTCGACTTCTGATGATGGGCGTTGCTCTTTAGATTTTGCCAGTGCGCCCAGACGAAGATTTTCTGTGACGCTGAGTTCATTGAAAACACTCGTAATCTGAAAGACCATTCCAAGCCCGAGACGTACTCGCTCAAACGCCGGCATTGTCGCAACATCAACGCCGTTGAGAAATATCGAGCCATGATCTATGGATGTTTTGCCATACAACGAGTTAAGCAACGTTGTCTTACCCGCGCCATTTGAGCCCACGAGTCCCGTAATCTCTCCAACTTTCAGTTGAAACGAGACTTTGTTGACCGCGGTGAATCCGCCAAAAGATTTCTCGACCTCACATGCTTCAAGTACAACCGTCACTTAGACGACCCCCGGCCCAAGTAACCCAAGATTCCTGATGGAAAAACCATCACTACGGCAATAAGTAACACTCCGATAATCAGCAACCATGTATCGAGTAATGTGCCAGACAGGGTTGCGGTCAAGTGTTGCAGAATAATCGTTCCAACAATTGGTCCGATCAAAGTCCCTCGTCCACCGAGTGCAACCCAAAGCAAGACCTGAGTTGATGCGGTCACGCCAACGGCACTTGGCGAGACAATGCCATCGTGAATATAAAATAACGAACCCGCAAAGCCCGCGAAAACAGAAACCATTACAAACAAGCCAACTTTGAGATTCGGCACGTTGTAACCAAGCAATTCAATCCGATCCTCATTGTCACGAATTCCGCGCGTTATCAGACCGCTTCGTGATTTAACAAAAAGACGAGCGATCAAATAAATTGCGAAAAGAGAAACGCCGGTCAACGCATAGAAACCTCGTCCACGATGCAAGTCGAGATCAAAAATTTCTAAGTTATCTTGAAACAGAATTCCGTTTTGACCCCCGGTAATTTCACCACCAGCTCTTGCATACTGCTCTAGCAAATACGCGATTGCCAGTGTGATCACCGCAAATTCGATTCCACGAAGCGGCAACCGACCACGAAACACCAGAGAGGCCACTAAAAATGAGAAAATTGCAATAACACAAAGTGCCAACAACAGTGCAGGCCACAGTGGAATCGGCAAAAACCATCCTGATCGAGTTGTAAAAATGGCAACCAGATAACCGCCGCTACCAAAAAACGCGGCGTGACCAAAAGTCAACATCCCGCCGTAACCCCACATCAGATCCACTGAGATGGCAAAGATGGCCCAAACAAAGTAACGACCAAAGCGATCGATAAAAAACAGGTCAGAAGACACGAATGGCAACAGCAACAACACTGCACCAAGTACAAACTCGGTTGCCCGCCGTCTTTGAGACTGAGGAAACTCGGTCGCCCATCTCTGGGCGACCGAGAACCTTTTAACTACCGGATTGCTCAGAGTTTGCAACCCTCTTCTGGATCCTGGTCAGTGAAACTTTGAACGTGCTCGTAAACACCTTTGTCACTCACTCTGACCAATTGAATTGTCTGACGCAAATGATGCGACGCTTCCATTGTCACTTTGCCCGTCGGGCTCACAAACGAAAGACCGACCATTGCCTTGGCAACGGCTGCATCATCTGTACTTCCTGCTGCTTCAACAGCCAACTTGTAGAGGTTGATTGCGTTGTACGCACCCATTGACTCTCCACCAGATGGAATCTGATCAGCACCAAACTTGGCCGAGAATGCACTCAAGAATGCTGCAACTCCATCTCCCTTTGCCGAAGTGAAGAACGGCAACGCGGTGTATTCTCCCGCAGCTGCCACACCGATTCCTGCAAGGTCTGGATCGCCCAAGAATGTCGTTCCAACTCCAACACCCTTCATTACACCAGCATCTGTGAGTGCCTTTAGTGCTGCACCCCAAATTGCTGGGTAGAGAGTGAAAATATAGTCCGGCTTCGAAGTTCGAACTGCCTTTACCAACTCGGTAAAGTCGTCAGCGATTAGTGGAAGATAAACCTCGCCCACAACCTCGCCACCGATCTCTTTGATGATTGGCTTGGCAACCTCAAAGCTTCGACGTGGCCAAACATAATCTGCTCCGAAAAGTAGAACCTTTGGACCGTACTCTTTTTGCAGAATTGGCAACATTGGTCGAATTTGTTGAGCTGGCACAGCACCCGTCGAGAAGAAAAGTGCGTCGCACTTTCCGCCTTCATAGGTTTCTGGGTAGATCATCAAAGTTTTTCCGTCTTGAGTTACCGTCTTGAAAACAGCATCCGATGCATCCGAGCCAATTGGCCCGATTACAACATCTACTTTGTCGCTTTCGACTAGTTTTCGAGCTTTGTCGGTTGTAATCGCAACATCTGTCGCAATATCTTCAACAATTAACTCAACTTGTCGCCCCATAATTCCGCCGGCCGCATTGATTTCTTCTACAGCCAACTCTGCGCTTCGCGCAAGGCTGGTTCCGTAAAGAGTGAAAGGACCCGTCAAGTCAGCAACAACGCCGATCTTGATTGGTTCCATACTCACTTCTGGTGCTGCAGTTGTTTCTTCCGTTAC
>SXGT01210404.1_pt1 | contig 11065 bp, 8 predicted proteins | sample 3176221 | NCBI WGS metagenome assembly SXGT01 (sample SAMN11356862, study PRJNA531348) | freshwater metagenome | isolation source: freshwater sample F1-120 | place: China: Fuxian Lake, Yuxi | collected 2017-12-25
GAGTGGGGTTGGGAGGAGTTGGCGCGCATCGAAGCTCGTGCGCGCGAGGTGTGCCATGCGATTCGCCCGGGTTCATCGTGGAGCGAAGCAGTCGAGCTTCTCGAAAACGATCCGCGCTACGTCATCGAGGGCGTCGATGACTTTCGGAGGTGGAACCAGGAACTCATCGATCGCACGATCGCCGACCTCGACGGCACGCATTTCGACATCGCCGAACCGCTTCGTCGTTGCGAAGCGATGATCGCACCACCCGGCGGCGCCGCCGCGATGTACTACACGGGCCCGTCGGATGACTTCTCCCGTCCGGGACGGACCTGGTATCCGACGCTCGGCAAGACTCGGTTTCCGCTCTGGCGCGAGGTGTCGATCTGTTACCACGAGGGCGTCCCAGGGCATCATCTCCAGGTCGCGCAGACGGTGTTCTTGGCTGAGTCGTTGTCGCGGTATCAGCGCCTCGCCGGTTTCATCTCCGGCCACGGCGAAGGCTGGGCGCTCTACGCCGAGCGCCTCATGGGCGAACTCGGCTACCTCGACGATCCGGCCTGGGAACTCGGCATGCTGGCGGCGCAGGCGATGCGCGCGGTGCGCGTGATCGTCGACATCGGCATGCACCTCGAACTCGTGATTCCGGCGCACAGCGACTACCACCCGGGCGCGGTGTGGAATGGCGAACTCGCACTCCCGTTCGTGATCGAACGCAGTCGTTTCCCCGCCGACTTCATGGCGAGCGAGGTCGATCGCTATCTCGGACTCCCCGCCCAGGCGATTTCGTACAAGGTCGGCGAGCGAGTGTGGCTCGAGTGTCGAGCCGAGGCCCAGCAGCGACTCGGCACGGCGTTCGATCTCAAGGCGTGGCACGCCTACGCGCTCGACCTCGGCGGCCTCGGCCTCGACGCGCTCCGCACCGAGCTCGCCCGTTTCTGACGAGCGTGCGCTCGAGACTTCGACCCCGGCGCTTTTGAAGCGTGTTCGTCGCGGGGCTGGCGAATCGCGCGTTCCGGTAGGGTCCGGCTCCATGAGCGGACCTGAACTTCCGGGCTGGGATCAGCACGAATACACCGCCGACGGCCTCACGCGAACCGTGTACCGCAAAGGCAGTGGTACCGCGGTGATCGTGATCCACGAGATTCCCGGGATCACCCCCAAGGTGCGCGAGTTCGCCGAAAAGGTGGTCGAGCGCGGGCACACCGTGTTCATGCCGTCGCTGGTCGGCACGCCGGGCAAGGAGCCCAAGGTTCCGTACGTCATGCAGTCGATGCTCAAGGTGTGCATCGCCAAGGAGTTCACCAACTGGGCGCTGAACTCGACGTCACCCGTGATCGGGTTTCTCCAGGCATTGGCCAAGGACGCGCACGCTGAGTGCGGAGGGCCCGGAGTCGGCGCCGTCGGAATGTGCTTCTCGGGCGGCTTCGCGCTCGGGATGATGGTCGACGACACCACCGTCGCGCCGGTGCTGTCGCAACCGTCGATGCCGTTCGCGTTCGCGAAGTCGCGCGCCGCTGACATCAACCTCAGCCCCGCCGACCTCGAAAGAGTCAAAGCGCGCGCGGCGAACGGGTGTGAAGTGCTCGCACTTCGGTTCAGCCACGACAAATTGGTCTCTGATTCGCGCTGGGCCGCGCTCGAACGAGCGCTCGGCGACGCGTTCATCGCCGTGACGATCGACAGTGCTGCCGGCAACCCCCACGGTCACCGCAAAGCCGCGCACTCGGTGTTGACCGAAGATCTCGACGACCGTGACGGTACGCCAACCAACGCCGCGCTGAACCAGGTGCTCGACTTCTTCGACGCGAAACTCAGCTCCTAGATTCGCGTTCACTGCCGCGAATGCGTGGCCTTCATCACCGAACGACACACCGGGACCGCGGAAACGGCGGCGGCGAAGCCGGCAGCGCCGAGGCGCCACACCTCCACCGCAATCGGGCCGCCGCCGGTTCATACGTGCGTCGGAGCGGTTCGTCGAGGACCGGGCTCCATGGCGCGCCCCGATGGCCGCCTGCGACATGTCGAAGCGCGAGATCGCCGAGACACTCTGCTTGTCACGACGGCACGGTCGGGAATCACAGCAACCACATCGACACGAAGCTCGCGATTGGAACGCGTGAGGGTCTCCGCAGTGCGCTCCCACTCCCACGATCGTCGAGCCCTGAGTCCCTCTCACGCACAGAATGAGCCCCCCGGGGCTCATGACCTCCCACGAGAAATCGACGATCCTGGGCATCCGCCTCGAGGCGGGTGCGGCAATGGCTGTCACCCGTCTCGAGGCGCCGCCACCCACCAAGGGAGAACGTCATGCGCACGCCAATCCGCACCATCCTCGCAGCGACCTGCATCGCCGGGGTGTCCGCAACGCTGAGTGCCTGCGGCGGTGACTCCGACTCCGGGTCTGCATCGTCGCCGAGCGCCGACGATGCGAGCCGGTCGACCAGCCCGGATGCAGCCAATGGCACCGAACCCGACAACCGCGCCGATACCGGCAGCAACGGCTCGTCTGACTTCGGGATCGCCGACACGAACTGGGCCCGATCTTGGGCGCACCTCGAAGTATCCGGCGACTTCAATCGTTCGCTCGACATCGAAGGCGTCGGCGTCACGCTCGACGGACTGACGAATGTGCCGATGGCGACAGCGACGAATGAAGCAGTGAACTTCACCGTCGACAACGATGGCAATGGCGCCCTGTCGATGACACTGGCCGAGGGTGCGACCGCGGGTGAGTTTGGCACCGATTGCGCGCTCGAGTTGCTCGATGACAGCACCGATACGAAACTCCACTTCTTCTTCACGTGCAACGACCTCGAGGCGGTGTCCTCGACATCGACCGACGTCTCAACCGTCACCATCATCGGCGACGTGGGCCTCGAGGTCTGACGCGGCGCGATCCGAACGCTCGGATGGAAGGTGCGGATTGCATCCGATCTGATATCCCGGAACGCCGTTCCGGGATATCAGCCGTGCGTCACGACGAACGATGCGCTGGTCGTGGCGCTGCCACCGAGATTGAGTGTCGCGACGGTGCGCGCACCCGCGACCTGATAGTTGCCCGCGCAGCCCGTTACCTGCTTCGTCGCGTCGAGCAACATTCGAACACCCGTTGCACCGACTGGATGTCCGCCGCCGATCAAACCGCCGCTCGGGTTGATGGGCAGCGCACCGTCGAATGCGATCGTGCCGGCTTCGATCGCGCGCCAGCTCTCCCCTGGTGCTGTGAGGCCGAAGTGATCGATTGCGAGGTACTCGGTTGTTGTGAAGCAGTCATGGACTTCGATCGCGTCGAGCACACCGACATCGCCGATACCCGCTCGCGTCAGCGCGTCAACCACCGTCGCGCGCACGTGCGGCGCGACGAATGCATCGTCCTTCGAATCGGCAAGTTTGTCGGCCAATGCCATTCGGCTCGTGTGATGCCCCCAGCCGCTGATCCGCGCTACATCATCGAGATCACGTCCGCGACTCGTCGCCCACTCGCGAGCGAACCGCTCGCCCGCAAGCACCACACCCACCGCACCGTCGCTCACCTGCGAGCAGTCCTGGCGTTGGATCCGACCGGCGACCACCGGGTTCTTCGCCGAGTCACGCCGGAAGTCGTCGTCGGCGAATGCCCATCCACGCGTCTGTGCGTTCGGGTTGCGCCGCGCGTTCGCGAAGTTGATCCGGCTGATCTCACTCAAGTGTTCCGGATCGACCCCGTAACGGCGGTCGTACTCGTCACCCAACTCGCCGAACAGCGCCGGCCAAGGAAACTCCACCCCATCGGTCTCGCGCGGCACCCACGCGGCTGCGCCCAGATGCTGTTGGATCGTCGTCGCGTCCGTCGTACGCATCACTTCGACGCCCAACACGAGTGCGCAGTCGTAGCGACCTGCTTCGAGGTCGGCCATCGCCGACAGCACGGCCATCGACCCCGACGCGCACGCCGCCTCATGCCGCATCGTCGGCAACCCGGCGAATGCGGGGTCGGCCTCGACCAAGAACCCGCCAAGGTGACCCTGACCGCAAAACAGCTCGCCAGCGAAGTTCCCGACGTGCCCGACTGCGATCGCGGTGGCATCGATCTGCGCATCGATCAAGGTCGCGTGGACGACGTCGGCCATCAGCACATCGATCGTCGTGCCCTCTCGCGCGAGGTTTCGCGCGAAGTCGCTCTGCGCCCCACCCAACACGAACACATCGGTCATCACGCGCTCACACGCCGCGTTGGTTGGCGACATCGGCCGCGGCAACCCACCACGTGTGATAGCCGGTCGGAACCCGTTGCGGGACCCGCAAGCGACACACGGGTTCGTCGCTGATGCGTTGCGCATCGAGCACGTGCACCTCACTCTCGCCGCTCGCCTCTTCGACGACGAACGTCACGAGGTAGCCGTCGTCTTCGGCGTTCGACCCCTCTCGCGGCGCGAACACGGTCTCGCCGCCGAACCAACCATCGGCATAGGTATGGGTTTGGGCCGAGCAACCGTCGGCGTAGTCGTACTTGATCACGCCATCGAACAGCAGCGTCTCGGACTCCGCGCACCGTTGGTGGTACGAAAAGCGAGAGAACCGCCCGAGCGCACGGTTGTCCATTCGGGGAAACTCCGCGTAGGCGTCGTCGAGTTGTCGTTCACGGCAGCCGCCGGTGCGCAGATTGAACCGCCATTCGTGAAATGCGGGCGCAAGCCGCAAGGTCGCGATCGCCGGCACGAGGCGCCCGACATCAGGGGCCGACTCGGTGAATGGCTGGTCGATTCGACAACCCACCAACACCACCTCGTCGCCGTCTTCCCACGCGTTGACGGTGTGATACATGAACATCGGCTCGGCGTCGAACCACCGCACGTCCTCGTTGGTGCCGTAACGGGGGATCAGACCGAAGCGAGTCGCCTTCTCCGGGAAGAACCCCAAGCGCACACGTCCTCGCGCCAAAGCGTCGGGGTCCCACATCATCGACATGTCCATCAAGATCGACCAATTCGGAGTGATCGCGAGATCGTGTTGCAGCCGCGCACCTGGAAGCTCGATCTCGGCCTGGTGCACCAACTCGCCGCTTGACGAGATCACGCCGTAGGTGAGATACGGCGGCATCGGCTGGTAGTCGAACCACATCAGCTCGCCCGTATGCATGTCGAGCTTCGGGTGCGCCGACAGTCCGCACGTCCGCTTGTTGTCGTAGGTCTGCACGCCAAGCGTCTCGAGATCGGGAAGACGAACGACGTGAGGATCGCCGCCCAGCCACCACACGGCGAGCAACTGACCGGCGTGGAACACGAGGTCGGTATTTGCAGTGTCTTTGAACGGACCGCCCGGTCGTGAGAAATCGGGCCGCTCGAGAATGCCCATCCACTGCGACTCACCGGCTGCCTCGTCGCTCGCCAGGCCCGCCGTGCGAACGTAGCGATTGCGGTAGGTCGCGGCGCCGTTGCCGAATTCGACCGCATGGATCATGCCGTCGCCGTCGAACCAGTGATAGCGACCCTTCGGTTCGAAGCGCGGGTTCGCGCCGTTTCGAGCGAACACCCCACTCAGATCTGCCGGCACCGAGCCCGCGACGAGTTGGAGGTCGGCGACGATCTCGGACTGAATCGGGGCGTAGTTGCCCGATAGATAGGGGCTGCGCACGGCGGGGTCGATCAGCGTCATAGGTGACAGTCTCGCGCCGCCGAGCGCCGTTCGGGTCCGGCTCGGGTGCCCGGGCGGGCGAGACTGTAGGGATGGAACCCGGCGAACTGATCGAAGTGACCGTCGACAAGCTCGTCGCGGGCGGCGATGGCCTCGCTCGGGCCGACGACGGCCGCATCGTGTTCGTCACCGGCGGCCTGCCCGGGGAGCGGGTCGCGGCAGTGGTTCGTAAGGTTCGCAAGGACCTCGCGTTCGCCGATGTCTCCGACGTGCTCGATCCGTCGGCGGACCGGCTGGAGCCACCGTGCCCGCACGTCGCAGCCGGATGCGGCGGGTGTGACTGGCAGCATCTCGCACCCGCAGCCCAGGCGCGGGCCAAGCGCGGGATCGTGATCGACGCGCTGCAGCGAGTCGGGGGCATCACCGAGGTCGATGTCGCGCCGACGATCGAACTCCCCGCGATCGGCTATCGCCAGCGCGTGCGTTTCGTCGTCGACCACGGCCGGCCGGCGTATCGCGCCGCGCGCACGAACAAACCGATCCCCATCGACTCGTGCACGATCCTGCACCCTCATCTCGAAGCCGCGATGTTCAAAGCCGATTGGAGCGCAAGCCAAGAAGTCGAACTCGCCTACGGCGTCGAGACGGGCGAGACGTTGCGAGCCGCGCCGACGAGACATCAACCGGAACGGGTCGGGACCTACCACGAAGTCGTCGCGGGGAGACGATTTCGGATCAGCGCTCGCAGCTTCTTCCAGATCCGCACCGACGGTGCCGAAGCGCTCGTCACGCTCGTCCGCGCCGCACTCGGCAATGACATCGGGCATCTCGCCGACCTTTACGCAGGTGTCGGCTTGTTCGCGGCCACCATGGCGGCCGACCATGTCGTTGCGATCGAAGGCAATCCCGCAGCTGTTGCTGATTGTCGCCACAATCTCTCGGACCACCCTGACGCCAAGGTGCATCGGCTCTCCGTCGAGCGCTGGCGGGCGAAGCAGGACTACGACGCCGTCGTGGCCGACCCGAGCCGTCAGGGGCTCGGTCTCGAAGGGGTCGAAGCCATCGCACGCACCCGCGCGCCGAAAGTCGCGCTCGTCAGCTGTGACGTCGCCGCGATGGCGAGAGACGTCCGGGACCTGGTCGACGCTGGCTACACGATCGCGCAGGTCACCCCAGTTGATCTGTTCCCGATGACGAGCCACATCGAGATCGTCACTGCCCTCACCCGCTGATCTCCGCCGAGCGGACTGGGAGCGGATGCGACCGCGAGCACGGTCAGGCGAGCGCGCCCTCGAGCTTTTTCATGGCGTCGTCCTCGGATACGTCGAGCGCGAAGCTCAGCTCGGACACGAGCACCTGGCGAGCCTTCACGAGCATCGATTTCTCGCCGGCCGACAGCCCCTTGCTGACCTCGCGCAAGGCGAGGTTCCGCACGACTTCGGCGACCTGGTACACATCGCCGCTCTTGAGCTTCTCCTGGTGGTTCTTGAAGCGCCGGCTCCAGTTCGTCGGCTCGCGCACGTCCTTCTTGCCGAGCAACACGAACAGGTCATCGACATCTTCGGACGAAATCGGCGGGCGCATCCCGACGTCTTCGGCCTTGGCCACCGGGACCGAGATCTTCAGATCGTTGTTGGCCATGCGCAACACGAAGAAATCGACCTTGCCGCCATCGACCTCGCGCTTTTCCTTCTTTTCGATGATCGCGGCCCCGTGATGGGGGTACACGACGCGATCTCCGACCTTGAATCCCATGTGTGCGCGGCTCCTACCATGGCGTGGGCGCTGTGATGGCCCGCCGGCGAAAAGTGAAGGTCGACCATTCTACCGTGCGCAGGACCAGGCTCACGATCGCGGCCATCGTGCATGGCACCGTGGCAATCATCACGACCTGGCCGCTCGCGCTCGACTGGCGAACCCACCTTCCCCTGGGTTCCGAACGCGTGGCCACCGTCCCGCAGTTCAACCTGTGGACCCTGCGATGGAACGCCGACCGGGCGGCCGACCACTACACGGGCTACTGGGACGCTCCGATCTTCGCGCCGCTTGCAGGAGCGTTCGCCCGCTCAGAAGCCCAGCCCCTGACGGGTCTCGCGTTCGCGGCCCTTCGGCCGCTCGGCGGAAACGTCGGCGCATACAACCTCACGTTGTGGGCGTTCCTCATCGCCAATGCCCTGGCGGCCCATCGCCTCGCCCGGCGTTTGGGGGCTCACTTCGGCGCAGCGCTCCTCGTCGGCGTGCTCGCGCAGACCCTGCCGTTCACGTTCAACGAACTCGGCGTGTTGCAGCTCGTGCCATTGTTCCCAATCTGGCTGATCCTCGGCGATCTCGTCGCTTACCGACGACAGCCGACCGCCCGACACCTGATCGCCGCCGGGTGCTGGTTCGCCACGTTGTGTCTGATCTCGGGCTACTACGCACTGTTCACCGTGGTGCTGCTCGTGATCGTCGCGCCGTGGTTCGTGATCGTTCGCGACCGGCGATGGCGCTGCATCGTTCGCCACGCGTTGCTCGCTGCCGCGACGGTTGGCCTCCTCGCGGGCGCCTTCGTCGGGTCCCAACAGTCTCAGACTGCCGACGAATCGTGGTCGTCCGAGACCGTGCTCGCACTCAGTGCGCAGCCGAGCGCATGGATCCAACATTCGAGCGACGCGATCGATGTGCCGTGGGCTCCGGTGGCCGATCGTGGGCAAGCGCTGTTCCCAGGCGGGATCCTGCTCGGGTTGGCGGTCGCAGGTGTCGTCGGCGCGCCGCGCCAACTTCGACTGATTGCGTTCACGGCACTGGCTGGCGCGGTCGCGATGTTCGCCTTGTCCCTGGGACTTCGATGGTCGATGTTCGGCTGGTCACCGTATTCGGCGCTGCGCGAGCACGTTGCGGGCTTCGACCGACTCCGAAGTCCGTTTCGCGCAGCGGCAATCGCCCAGGCAGCGATGGTCGTGCTCGCCGCGTCGTGCGTGTTACGAGCGTGGTGCCGGCGCTGCGGGCGCGTCGCGATCACGCTTCTGGTCTTCCTCGCCGCCTTGGAGACGGTCCACTGGGATCAGCCGTCGGCGCGCGTGCAAGACGTCCGCGAGTTCGACTGGGTGCAGTGGCTGGCTGATCGACCCGGTGGCGCAGTCGCGATGGTGCCGTTCCCGGCGAGCGGCAGCGTGGTCGACTACGAAGACACCACGACCGCGATGCTCGCGCAGTTCGAGCACGGCCACCCGCTCGTCAACGGCTACACGGGGTTGTTTCCCGACGACTACCGAGAGCTGCGCTTTCGCATGGAAGTGTTCCCCGAGGATCCCGCCGAGTCGATGACGGCGCTGAACCGTTCGGTCGCGCGCTACGTCGTGCTCCGAGACGACATCGAAGATCACGCTGCCGCCGAACACGCATTGGTCGACTTCGGTTGGACCCTCGTCTTCGACGGTGCGGACCGCGACGTCTGGTCGCGAACCGACGTACCCGCGTCCGACTAACCGCGAGGGCTGTGTGACTTCTTGGCGGCCAGCCAGTCCTTCACCATGGGCGCGAAGTTCGCAGGGTTGTACGCATCCTCCTCGTAGGAGAACTGCATGTTGCCCGCGTAGTGCAGCACCGTGAGGTTGTACGCCTCGTAGACCTTGCCGTCGCCCGGATCGTTGAAGCGGTTCTCGATCTGGCAGATCCACCAACCGCGTTCTTCGTCACACACGCACCAGTCGTGCGGGAACTGCGTCATCTCGTTGTACGGCCAGTCCTTCATCGTGTTGGCGATCCACTCGAGGATCTCGGCGCGACCGTTGAACTTGCCGTACATGTGCTCGTAGTAGGTCGCGTCGTCGGTGAACATGTCCGCCCAGGTCGACCAGTCGCCGGTACGACCCGACTCGGCCGCGGCTGCAACGAACTTGTCGTGCGCGGCTTGCAGTTCTTCACGTGTGTATTGGCCCATGGATCGGACCGTAACAAAGCCAGTCGCTCAGTGGCACGTCTCGCCCTTGACCGCCGAACTCGGCGGCACGTCGAGCGCTGGGTTCCGGTCGAAGAAGCCAACGGGCGACAGCAGGAATCCCGTGTATTCGACCGGCATCACCGGCCAGTCCTCCGGACGCGGGAAGTGCGTGATGCCGAAGCTGTACCAGAGCACGACATCCGTGTCGACGATCGAGCGGTCGGCCGCGGTCCACTCTGGCAGGCCAGCGCCGCCGCTCGATTGGTTCGGGAAGTCGCCGGCGGCTCGGCGTTCGGTCGGCGAGTAGGGCGTCACCCAGAGGTTGTGCCGAGCGAACCCCGCCCGTTGCCCAACCGACGACGACTCGTGTGCGAGCAACGCGGGAGTGCTCATCGTCGGAATCAGCTTGTACGCCGTCGGCTTCCCCAACCCATTGTGTGCCGACTCGTTCATGACCTTCCACGAGCGCGAGGTCGACGCGTTGACCATTCGCTTCGCTTCGCCTTCGTGACGCAAGACCGTACTGCGAGCCCGAAAGGCGTTCGCCCAAGGGTTGTCGTCACCAGGGGCGACCGGCTCGGCTTCGACCTCGACCACTGTGTTCTCGGTGCCGTCGATGTCGAGGTCGAGACGCGCACAAAACATGTGCTGATGGAACGGGGCGTAGATACCGGGCGCGACCTCGTTACCGAATTCGCGTACCTCCCCTGGTTCCATGGCGCCAACGGAGAGGATTCCGGTGAGCTTGACCTCCAACTGGATGTTGCCATCGAGGTAGAAGTACCAATAGAACCCGTACTCGTAGTTGCCAACCGTCGCAATGTGGCTGATGACGAGCCGCCGTGATCGACGCACTTCGGAGGTCCCACCGAACAGGTCGACGTGCTTCCAGGCGATGCCGTAGTCCTCTTCGTGCATGCAGATCGCGTTGTCGATCGTCCACGGATTGCCGTGCTCAGTCGCGAGGACGGCATCGAAGTAGAAGATCTCACCGAGGCAATCGCAGCCGAGCGTGAGTGGCTGCGTCATACGACCGAGGCCCCACTCCCCGGCGTCGAACGCGTTCTTGAAGCCGTGCATCTCACCGGGATCGCCATACGGGACGACCATCTCGCTGATCGAGATGCGGTGGGCGATCGACCGTCCGTCGTAGCTCACGCCGTGCAGGACGACGCCTTCGTACGGATCGAACGTGATGCGCACCGACCACTTCTGCCAGTCGATGCGGTTGCCGTCGACCACGAAGCTCGGGCCTTCGGGTTGGTCGATGTGCAACGGCTTCAGGTCGGCACGTAACGGTTCGTGATCAGCTGCGAAATAGCGCGCGTGCTGATGCGGCACGGTGACCGCGCCATGGTCGATCACTTCGATGACCTCGTTGCGGCCGAGATCGAAGTGCACGATCAGTCCTTCGACGGGTCGGGCGTAGCCATTGTCTTCCGCGTAGTCCCGAACGAAGGAGATACAGCGTGCGATACGGCGACCTGCTTCGGCTTCGTACCCGAACGTGCCTGCCGGCCAAGGGTCGATCTGCACGTTGTCGAC
>SXGT01943067.1_pt1 | contig 11065 bp, 12 predicted proteins | sample 3176221 | NCBI WGS metagenome assembly SXGT01 (sample SAMN11356862, study PRJNA531348) | freshwater metagenome | isolation source: freshwater sample F1-120 | place: China: Fuxian Lake, Yuxi | collected 2017-12-25
CAAGGCGTGGATCGACCGCATCCTCGTCGCCGGCGAGACCTTCCGCTACACCGCGGCGGGCGCGGAAGGGCTGGCGGGCGGCAAGCGGGTGATCGTCGCGCTGGCACGCGGCGGCTTCTACGGCGCGGGCGCGCCGGCGGCGGCGCTGGAACATGCCGAGAGCTATTTGCGCGCGGTGTTCGCCTTCGTGGGGATCGAGGACGTGCGCGTGATCGCGGTCGACGGGCTCGCCATCCCCGAGCGCCGCGACGCCGCGCTGGCCGACGGCGAGCGCGCGGCGGCGGCGATCGCGGCCTAGCGTCCGGACGGAGGCGATCGCGCGCTTTGCGCGACCGGCGGGGCGTGGCAGAAGCCCGCGATGCCGCGCCCCCGGATCCTCGTCGACGCCGATGCCTGTCCCGTGAAGGAGGAGGTCTATCGCGTCGCCTACCGGCTCGAGGTGCCGGTGTGGGTGGTCAGCAACGCGCACCTGCGGATTCCCGCCCACCCGCTGCTGACGCGCGTGGTGGTCGACGCCGGCTTCGACGCCGCCGACGACTGGATCGCCGAGCAGGCGGGCGCGGACGCGGTGGTGGTGACCGCGGATATCCTGCTCGCGGACCGCTGCCTCAAGGCCGGCGCGACCGTCCTCGCGCCCAACGGCAAGCCCTTCACCGCCAATTCGATCGGCCATGCGGTGGCGGTGCGCGCGATCATGAGCGACCTGCGCGCCGGCGGGGAGCAGCACGGCGGCCCGCCCCCCTTCCGCAAGGAGGACCGCTCGCGCTTCCTGTCGGCGCTGGACCAGAGCCTGATGCGGTTGCTGCGGGAGTGATCGTCGGTCGCGCGCCCAATGGGACGCGGCGAAGGTTCGAGGCTTCGCGCGACAAGAGCTCGCGAGCCGTCACCGCGGTCCGGCAAGTCGGTCCGTGGTTGGTTGACCGGCCGGCGGCGCGGTCGCTGTTACTCGCAAGCGATCACGCTTCAGTCGGCTTCGACCTCAAATCGTTTCGATAGCGTTCCTAAACTGTCGGCGTGTCGAAACGGGACGCCTGACGCTATCGTAGCCAAGTAATTCGTCATTGTAAGAATCTAGCTTTGCTCGCGTCGTTAATCTGGTTGAAAGGATAGACACAGAATCAGGGAGGATGCGTGATGCGTAAGTTCGGACTTCTGGCGGCTGCTGCCGCTCTCACTGTGGCGACCCCGTCGCTGGCCGCCACGGTGGTGAATATCGACGGTCTGGCCAACGCGTCGATCGACGGGTCGAATGCCGTCGACGTGGCGCTTGCCGCCGGCACCTATACCGTCACCTTCACGCAGGATCAGTTCACCGCCTTCAGCCGCTTCTCGGGCGAGGCCGGGTGCGATGCCAACGGCGGCAACTGCTCGCAGGGCTTCGAGAACAGCGCCCGCATCGTGGTCGGCGGCGTGACGATCCTGTTCGGCGACGGCGCCGCGACCGGCGGCATCGGTCCGATCGCCGGTGGGGGCTATTTCGACTCGGCGGCGCGCTCGTTCGCGAACGCCGCGCAGTACAGCACCACCTTCACCCTGGCGAACGCCGGCACAGCCAGCTTCTACCTCTACGACGACTTCCTCGGCGACAATCGCGGCGGCGTGTCGCTGTCGGTCGCCGGGGTGCCCGAGCCGGCCGCTTGGGCGCTGATGATCCTCGGCTTCGGCGCCGTGGGCGGTGCGATGCGCCGCCGCCAGTCGGTCGCTGCAAAGGTCCGCTTCGCGTAACATTCCCTGTTCGGAAGCGACACGAGGCGCCGTCGGCCGAGAGGCTGGCGGCGCCTTTTGCCTGCGGGCCGCCGCCGCGACGAAGACGGCGCGGCGCCGCGCCCCTCGCCGTTCAGGCGGGCACCGGCTCCACGCCGCGCACCACCCATGCCTGTCCCTGTTCGAGCGTCTCCACGATCCGCGCGTAGGATTGGGTGAAGAGACGGCGGATCTGCATCTTCGCCAGCGATCGGCCGGTGACGATGGCGAGGGCCCGCGCCTTCGGCATCGAGGCCATATGCTCGCCCATCGCGCGAATGGTGTCCTGCTGCTGGATCGGGCACTCGCGCACGTCGATCACCATCGCATAGTCACGCAGCCTGTGCGCGACGCAGGCGCGGCGGACCTCGGCGATATAGGCGGCGACCTCCGGAAGGGTCATCATGCCGGTGAGCGTGACGTTGATGACGGCGCTTTGGCTATCGACTTCGATTCTATACATTTTTCGCCTCTTCTGCGAGGCGCCTAACCGGGGTGGAATTGCCAAGTGGTGAAGGCGCGCCGACCCGCGGAGATGGCTGCGGACGCGGATCCGGCGGGACCGGGATCGGCGTTCGACACGCCGAGCGGCGATGCGGCCTGGAGGAAGCCTGGTGGGTCCGCCGGGGCTCGAACCCGGGACCTCTCGATTAAAAGTCGCTTGCTCTACCAACTGAGCTACGGACCCTCACCGGCGCGCCCGCCTAGGACGGGTGAGCCGTGCAAGCAAGTGCCGGACGCGGCGGCCCGTCAGCGGGTCGGGCCAGTCGGGGGCGATCGCGGCGAGCGGCGCCAGGACGAAGGCGCGCTCGCGAAAGGCGATGTGGGGGACGGTCAGTCCCGGCGAGGACCAAGCGCCGCCGGACCAGAGCACGAGGTCGAGATCGATCACCCGCGCGCCCCAGCGGCGGCCGGGGCGGCGGCCGAACTCGGCCTCGAGTCGCTTCAGCCAGGCAAGCATCGCGGGCGGGTCGCGGTCGCTCCGCACCAGCGCGACGGCGTTGGCGAAGGTGCGCGACGAGGGGCCGAGCGGGGCGCTGTCGACGATCGGCGAGGCGAGGCCGTCGAGCCGGTCGAGCGCGGCGGCGACCTCCGCGCGCGGGCCCCCGTGGCGGCCGCGGCGGTTCGATCCGACCGCGACGACATAAGTGGAGGGGAGCACGGTTGAGGTCGGCACGAGGTTGCGCCTATCGCATCGCCATGATCTTCGCACCCTCCCCCATTCCCGAGACCGAACCGCCGCGCGACTGCCCGCGCTGCCCGCGGCTGGTGGCGTTCCGCCACGCGCTGCGGGCCGAATATCCCGACTGGTGGAACGCGCCGGTCAACGCCTTCGGCGATCCGGGCGCGTGGCTCGGCATCATCGGCCTCGCGCCCGGCAAGCACGGCGCCAACCGGACCGGGCGGCCCTTCACCGGCGACCATGCCGGGGTGCTGCTGTTCGACACGCTGGCCAAGTTCGGGCTCGCGACCGGCACCTACGAGGCGACGCCGGAGGACAGCCTGAAGCTGGAAGGCGCGATCATCATCAACGCGGTCAAGTGCCTGCCGCCCGAGAACAAGCCGACGCCCGAGGAGATCCGCACCTGCCGCCCGTTCCTGGAGGGGCAGGCGGGCGTGCTGCCCAATGCCCGGGTGTTCGTGGCGCTGGGGCAGATCGCGCACCAGTCGGCGGTGAAGGTGCTGGGCGGGCGGCTGCCCAAGGCGAAATTCGGTCACCTTGCCGAGCATCGGATGCCCGACGGACGCGTACTGATCGATAGCTACCATTGCAGCCGCTACAACCAGAACACCGGCCGGCTCACCCCGGCGATGTTCGAGGCGGTCTTCGCGCGCGCGCTGGAGGTGCGCGACGGCCTTGCCGCGGGGACTCCGCCGGCTACAACCGGCGTATGATCCTCGCCCTGCTGCTCGCCGCGACGAGCCCCGCCGCGCCGCTCCTGTCGCCCGAACGGATCAAGGCCGACGTCCGCGTGCTCGCCAGCGACGCCTACAAGGGCCGCGGGCCGGCGCAGGCGGGCGAGGTGCCGACGCTCGCCTATCTCGAGAAGCGCTTCCGCGACCTCGGCCTGCGCGTCGAGCGGCAGGCGGTGCCGATGGTGCGGCTGACCCGCGTCACGGCGGAGTTCCGCCTCGGAAAGGCGGCGCTGCGGCCCGGCGTCGAGATCGCCGCCACCTCGGGGATCGTCGGGCGCACCGCGCTGGCGCCGACCGAGATGGTGTTCGCGGGCTATGGCGTCGTCGCCAACGGCTACGATCCGTACGCCGGGCGCGACGTGAAGGGGAAGGTGGTCGTCGTGCTGTCGGGCGATCCCGACGGCGAGGCCGGGCGCGACCTCGGCTTCGGCGGGCGTGCGCTCACGCTGGCGGGGCGGACCAAGGCGGCGGAGGCGTGGAAGCGCGGCGCCGCGGCGGTGCTGACGATCCACGAGGATTTCGCGGCGAGCTACCCCTGGCTCCAGCGCGCCAACAGCGACCGGGTGCCGACCTATCGCCTCGACGACGGGACGACGCCGCCGGCACTGGGTATCCGCGGGTCGCTGCGCGAGGACGTCGGGCGCGCGCTGCTGAAGGAAGCCGGGCTCGACCTCGACCGCGAGAAGGTGGCGGCGCGCGATCCGAACTGGCGCGCGAAGTCGCTGCGGGGCGCCACCTTCGCGGGAACGGTGGAGACGCGCGAGGACCGCGTCGTCAGCCACAATGTCGTCGCGGTGCTGGCGGGGACCGATCCGGCGGCGGGGAGCATCCTCTACGGCGCGCATTGGGACGCCTATGGCGAGAACGACTTCGACCCGCCGCCCGATCGCATCCGCAACGGCGCGGTCGACAACGCCACCGGCACCGCCACGCTGCTGGAGGTCGCGCGCGCCTTCGCGAGCGGGCCGCGGCCGCGGCGGTCGGTGGTGTTCGGGCTGTGGACCGCAGAGGAGAAGGGGTTGCTCGGCGCGACCTGGTACGCCGGGCACCCGGTGCTTCCGCTTGGCACCACCGCGGCGCAGTTCAACCTCGACCCGCACGTCGTCTTTCCCAAGACGCGGACGCTGGAGCTGATCGGCGGCGGGCGCACCCCGCTGGAGGCGGAGCTGGCGCGGGTGGCCGGCGCGCAGGGGCTGCGGGTCGTGCCGGAGGAGAACAGCGAGGCGGGGTGGTATTTCCGCTCCGACCACCTCCCCTTCGCCGAGAAGGGCGTGCCGGGCGTCTACTTCCGTGCCGGACGCGACCTCGTCGCGGGCGGCCGCGCGGCGGGCGAGGCGTGGCGGCTGCGCTACAACGCGCGCTGCTACCACCAGACCTGCGACGAATACGACCCCAAGTGGGACATGACGGGCGCGGCGCAGGAAGGTAGCGTGGCGCTGGCGCTCGGGCGCAAGATCGCCGGCTCGACGCGCTGGCCGGGGTGGAACGCGGACCAGCCCTATGCCGCGGTTCGCGCCGCGAGTGAGGCGGAGCGGCGCTGATTATCCTCCCCGGCACGGGGAGGGGGACCGCCGCCGAAGGCGGGGGTGGAGGGGGGACGTCCGCGAACGCTGCGCTGCTTGGCACGCCCCCTCCACCAGCCTGCGGCTGATCCCCCTCCCCGTGCCGGGGAGGATATCAGACGTCCTGCACCAGTCGGCCGTAGAGCTCCGGGCGGCGGTCGCGGAAGAAGCCGAAGGCGGCGCGGTGGCGCTTGACGCGGGCGAGGTCGAAGGTGGCGGTGATGACGCCTTCCTCCTCGCGGTCGAGTTCCGCGAGGATGTCGCCGCGCTCGTCGGCGATGAAGCTGGTGCCGTAGAAGGTCTGGCCGTGCTCGGTCCCGACCCGGTTGGCGGCGACCACCGGCACGACGTTCGATACCGCATGGCCGACCATCGCGCGGCGCCACAGCCGCGCGGTGTCGAGCGAGGTGTCGTGCGGTTCGCTGCCGATCGCGGTGGGGTAGAACAGCACGTCCGACCCCATCAGCATCAGCGCGCGCGCGGTCTCCGGATACCATTGGTCCCAGCAGACGCCGACGCCGAGCTTCGTCCGGTCGGGGCCGTCCCACACCTTGAACCCGGTATTGCCGGGGCGGAAGTAGAACTTCTCCTCGTAGCCGGGGCCGTCGGGGATGTGGCTCTTGCGGTAGACGCCCTGCACCTCGCCGTCGGGGCCGATCATGGCGAGGCTGTTGTAATGGTGCGGGCCGTCGGCCTCGAAGAAGCTGGTCGGGATCCACACCCGCAGCGCCTCGGCGAGCGCCTGCATCGCCAGCACCGCCTTGTGCTCGCCCACGGGCGCGGCATTGGCGAACAGCCCCTCGTCCTCGACGCGGCAGAAATACTCGCCCTCGAACAGCTCGGGCGGCAGGATCACCGTCGCCCCGCGCCCATGCGCCTCGCGCACCGCGTCGGAGACCTTGGCGATGTTGGCGTCGATGTCGGCGGAAAAGGCGAGCTGGATCGCGGCGACGGTGATCTCGGTCATGCGCGCGCAGATAGGGGGTCGGGCGGCGGGTGGCCAGACTTACCTCCCCGGCACGGGGAGGTCAGGCGATCAAGAGCCCCGCCAGCGCGGCGCTCATCAGATTGGCGAGGCTCCCCGCCGCCAGCGCGCGCAGGCCGAGGCGGGCGATGGTCGGGCGCTGGTTGGGGGCGAGGCCGCCGGTCACCGCCATCTGGATCGCGATCGAGCTGAAATTCGCGAAGCCGCACAGCGCGAAGGTGACGATCGCGACGGTGCGCGGCGACAGCTGCGCCGCCTGCTTGCCGAGGTCGATATAGGCGACGAACTCGTTCAGCACGATCTTCTCGCCGAAGAGGCCGCCCGCGATCCCCGCCTCGTTCCACGGCACGTTCAGGAGGTACATGACCGGCTGGAACACCATGCCGAGCAGCCCCTGGAAGCTCAGCTCCGGATGCCCGAACCAGCCGCCGACGCCGCCGAGCAGGCCGTTCGCCAGCGCCACCAGCGCGACGAAGGCGAGCACCATCGCGCCGACCGCGACCGCGAGTTTGACCCCGGTTTGCGCTCCCTGCGCCGCGGCCATGATGAGGTTGGCGGGCTTTTCCTCGTCGTGGGTCGCCTCGGGCAACGGCTCGCCCGGCGTTCCCTCGGGCAGCAGCGCGGCGGGCCCGCGGCCGGAGACGCGCGCCTCGGCGAGGTCGATCTGGCGGCTCTCGTCGGGAAGGTCGCCGAGTGGCAGCTCGCCCTCGGGGGGCACGCTGCGGTCGGGCATGATGATCTTCGCCATCAGGATCCCGCCCGGCGCGGCCATGAAGCTCGCGGCGAGGAGATACTGGATGCTGATCCCCATCGAGGCATAGGCGGCGAGGATCGTGCCCGCGACCCCGGCCATGCCGCTGGTCATCACGGTGAACACCTGCGGCGGGGTGAGCCCGGCGAGGTACGGGCGGATGACGAGCGGCGATTCGCTCTGCCCGACGAAGATGTTGGCCGCCGCGCACAGCGATTCGACCTTGCTGGTGCCGATCACCTTCTCGATCGCGCCGCCGATCCAGCGCACGACCAATTGCATCACGCCGAGATAGTAGAGGATCGAGACGAGGCTGGCGAAGAAGATGATGACCGGCAGCGCCGCGATCGCGAAGCTGGTGCCGCCGACCGCGGGGCTGGCGAGGTTGCCGAAGAGGAACTCGGTTCCCTTCTGCGAATAGCCGAGCAGCGCGGCGACCCCGGCGGAGGCGCCGGCGAGCGCGGCGCGGCCGGGCGTCCAATAGAGCACGATGACCGCGATCAGCGCCTGCAGCGCGAAGGCGGCGGCGACGACGCGCGGCCGGATCGCGCGCCGGTCGGTCGAGAGCAGCACCGCGAGGCCGAGGATGACGGCGATGCCGGCGATGCCGATGAGGAGACGCTGCATGGATGTTCCGCGAGAGTGACCGCCGCGGCCCCCCGCGTGCTGGCGGCACCCTTACACGCTGGGACGGTGGGGGAAAGGTGGGTTGGGCGGTCACCCTCACCCTTCCCACCGGCTTCGCCGCTGGGCCCCTTCCCTCTCCCGGCGGGAGAGGGAGGGAGGCGCGCACCGCCGGAAGGGTGAGGGTGACACCAGAAGATTGCTCCCCCTCCCCCAAGCCTCTAGCGTCCCGCGCGATGGACACCTCCCCGGCCCGCCTCTCCCCGCCCGCGCTGTTCGCCTTCTCGATCTTCTACGGCGGCATGGTCTGCATCGCCGGAGTGCTCGGCAACAAGCAGGTCGCGTTGGGGCCGCTCGCGGTCGAGGCGGGGATCTTCGCCTTCCTGCTGCTCGTCGTCACGTCGAGCGCGGTGGCGGAGCTCTACGGGCGAGCGACCGCGAACCGGCTGGTGCAGATCGGCTTCGTGCCGCTGATCGTGTCGATGCTGCTGACCTTCCTGGTGCTTGCGGTCCCGGCCTCGCCCGAGATGCAGCCCGAGCGGCTGTCGGCGTTCGAGACGATGATGGGGTCGACGCCGCGCATCTGGCTCGGCGGGATCGTCGCCTATGGCATCTCGCAGACGCTGAACGTCACCATCTTCGCGTGGCTGAAGGGGCGCGAGGGAGCGGGATTGCTGTGGCTGCGCGCGGGGCTGGCGAGCGTGCTGAGCCAGGTGGTCGACACGTTGCTGTTCGTCACCATCGCCTTCTACGGCGAGTTCCCGATCGGGCCGCTGCTGGTAGGGCAGATGCTGGCGAAGGTGGTGCTGTCCGCGGTGCTGGTGCCGCCGCTGATCTATCTCTTCGTGGGGCTGGGGCGGCGGCTGGACCGATAGCGGCCGGCGCCGGAAATCCCGGGCGCCGGCCAGGCGGTCACTTCTCCGGGCGGGCGGCAGCTTCGGCCATCGCGACCGCGGTGCCGCTCATCGGGCGGATGTGGAACCAGTCCTGCTTCTCGATCAGCGTCAGGAAGGCGAGCGCGAAGATCCCGAAACCGAGCGCGAAAAGCGACGACCAGAGGGTTTCGTTCGAGTTGTTCATGCTGACTCCTTGCGTAGCGCCGCAAGAGGTAGGCCGCTGGTTCGGCACGCGCTTGAACACGAAGTAACATAGTTTTGCTGCGATGCAGCGCAGCCGGCGAGCCGTGCCGCTTTCGTGACGGGCGCGAGGCCGCTATGCGCGGCGCGATGACCGATCCCACCCTTTCCCCCGCGCTGAAGGCCGAGACTTTGGTCGAGGCGCTGCCCTATCTCCAGCGCTACGCCGGCCAGACCTTCGTGGTGAAATACGGCGGCCACGCGATGGGCGATCCGGAGGCGCAGGCCGATTTCGCCGAGGACGTCGTGCTGCTGAAGGCGGTCGGCATCAACCCGGTCGTGGTGCACGGCGGGGGACCGCAGATCGGCGCGATGCTGAAGCGGCTGGGCGTCGAATCGCGCTTCGTCGACGGGCTGCGCGTCACCGATGCGGAGACCGCGCAGATCGCAGAGATGGTCCTGGCGGGGTCGATCAACAAGGAGATCGTCGCCTGGATCGGCCGCGCCGGCGGGCGGGCGGTCGGCATCTCGGGCAAGGACGCCGGGCTGGTCCAGGCCGAGAAAGTGGGCGGGCGCGCGGCCGATCCGAACCAGGGGATCGAGCGCAAGGTCGACTTGGGCTTCGTCGGCGAGCCGGTCGCGGTCGACCGCCGCATCGTCGATTCGCTGGTCGGCGACGGCATCATCCCGGTGATCGCCCCGATCGGCATCGGCGCGGACGGCCATACCTACAACATCAACGCCGACACGATGGCGGGAGCGATCGCGGCGGCGCTGGGCGCCAAGCGCTTCTTCCTGCTGACCGACGTGAAGGGCGTGCTCGACAAGCGGGGCGAGCTGCTGAGCGACCTGCGCCCCGAGGACGTACGGCGGCTGCGCGAGGACGGGACGATCTCGGGCGGGATGATCCCCAAGCTCGAGACCTGCGTCGCCGCGGTCGAGGCCGGGGTGGACGCCGCGGTCGTCCTCGACGGCCGCGTGCCGCACGCGATGCTGCTGGAGATCTTCACCAAGCGCGGCGCGGGGACGCTGATCCGCAAGGGATGACGGGGCGCTCGGGCGGGGTTCGAGCGATCGCCAGAAGCGCTTCGTCATCCCGGACCCTTCGACAAGCTCAGGACAGGCTTGATCCGGGGTCCATCTGTCCGCGCGAGCAACGGTCGCAGGCGCCTGCGGAAGGATGGATGCCGGATCAAGTCCGGCATGACGGGTTGGGGCGGTCGCGCGCAGGTTCGCCGAGCCTTGAGTGCGCGGTACGGTGGATGCCGGGACGAGCCCGGCATGACGGATCGGCTCCGGCCGCGGTCTTGGGCCACGGGAGGTTTGAACCTGCCGCGGGTTGGCCTACACCCATTGCGGGGGCGCCCACGTGCCCTATATCGGTAGCACACCTCGTTCGGAGACGACCTTGCTCTCGCTGACCATCATCCAGATCCTCCAGGTGCTGCTGAACGTCGTCTGGTGGGTCATCGTCGTGCAATTCGTGCTGTCGCTGCTGATCGTGTTCAACGTCATCAACACCGGCAGCCCCTTCATCCGCTCGCTGCACGACGGGCTCGACCGGCTGACGGAGCCGCTCTATCGCCCGATCCGCCGCGTCCTGCCCAATACCGGCGGCATGGACTTCGCGCCCGCGGTGGTGCTGATCCTGATGGCGATCCTCAACATCATCCTCAACAACGTCGCCGCCGGCATCATGATGGGCGGCGCGGCCTAGGCGGATCGATTTTCCGCCCGTACCGGCCTGCAAACGGCGGTCCCGCGCGCTTCCGGTGCTCACGTACCGGAAGTACGCTGCGCTCCGGGTCGCGCGGGGCCGCCGCTTTCGGCTCGGTCCGAACGGAACCTCGACCCGCCTAGCGTCTGGCGCCTGCCCGCTCTATGCGGGCGGCATGAGCGCGAGGATCATCGACGGAAAGGCGTTCGCGGCCGGGCTGCGCGCGCGGGTGGCGGAGGGCGCGGCGGCGTTCGCGCGTGACGCGGGGCGCAAGCCGGGGCTGGCCGTCGTGCTGGTCGGCGAGGACGCCGCCTCCTCGGTCTACGTCCGGTCGAAGGGCAAGGCGACGCTCGCCGCCGGAATGGAGAGCTTCGAGCACCGCCTGCCCGCCGACACCGACGCCGCGACGCTGCTCGCGCTGGTCGACCGGCTCAACGCCGATCCGGCGGTCGACGGCATCCTCGTCCAGCTCCCTTTGCCTTCGCACATCGACGAGCGCGAAGTGATCGCGCGGATCGACCCCGTCAAAGACGTCGACGGCTTCCACCCGGTCAACGCCGGGCGGCTCGCGACGGGCCTCGACGCTTTGGTGCCCTGCACCCCGCTCGGCTGCCTGATGCTGCTGAAGGACGTCCACCCGCACCTCGCGGGGCTGGAGGCGGTGGTGATCGGGCGGTCGAACATCGTCGG
>SXGT01413388.1_pt1 | contig 11064 bp, 11 predicted proteins | sample 3176221 | NCBI WGS metagenome assembly SXGT01 (sample SAMN11356862, study PRJNA531348) | freshwater metagenome | isolation source: freshwater sample F1-120 | place: China: Fuxian Lake, Yuxi | collected 2017-12-25
AGCCCCTGGCATGCGATCACCAGCCTGGAGCAACGTTTGCAAGCTTTCAACTTTCAACGGCTGGACGAAAAAGCGGCTTGGTCACTCAGTGCAGGTGGGCGCTATTACGTGGTACGCGACGATTCTTCTATTGTGATTTTCGTAGTCGGACGCCTTGATCCATGCACAGGCGGCTTTAAAATACTTGGCGCACATACCGACTCACCCGGTTTACGCCTAAAACCCAATCCGACGCTGAATAACGATAGCTTGGTGCGCTTAGCTGTTGAAGTTTACGGAGGCCCTATCCTGGCCACGTTTACTGATCGCGATTTAAGTTTGGCTGGCCGCATCGCCTATCGCACCGATCAAGGCCATATTGCCTCCAGCCTGCTTCGCTTTGAACAACCCTTGCTTCGCTTGCCCAACTTAGCTATTCACATGAACAGGACAGTCAACGAGGAGGGATTAAAACTCAATAAGCAAACCGAATTGCCGCTGCTGTTCAGCCAAATAAGCCAGGAACAACTCAATCCCAGGCAATTTCTGGCGTTATTGAGCAAGGCGAGCGAACTCAATCCCGAACAAATTCTCAGTTGGGAGTTTAATGTTTACGACACCCAAAAAGGCGCATTCTGGGGCGATGCCAAACAATTCTATTGCGATAGTCAGTTGGATAATCTGGCATCTTGTCATGCCGGCTTGGGTGCCTTGTTGGATGAATCCGTTCTCAACAGCGGCAATAGCTTAATTTGTGCGTTTTTTGATCATGAAGAAATTGGCAGCGAGAGTTGTAAAGGTGCGGCGGGTAGTTTCTTGCCGGATATTTTGCAACGTATCCGCCTGGGCATGGGTTTAGACGAACAGGACTATCAACGCGCCTTGGCCAATAGCCTGATGGTTTCAGCCGATATGGCACATGCTTATCAGCCTAACTTCCCTGGTGCCTACGAACCGGAACATAAAATCATGGTGAATCAAGGCCCGGTCATCAAGATCAACGTCAACCACCGTTATGCGTCTAACTGTCTATCCGAAGCCCGATTTATCGATTATTGCCAACAAGCCGAAGTGCCTTACCAAAAATATGCTCACCGTGGCGACCTGCCTTGCGGCAGCACCATTGGGCCAATTTCGTCCACTCAATTAGGCATCAATACTGTTGATGTCGGTAACCCGATGTGGGCCATGCACAGTGTGCGGGAAAGCGCGGGGGTTGAAGATCATTTATATATGATCAAAGCCTTGAGTCGGTTTTTTTCCAGTCCGTAGCTATCAAGCAAATTTCGTCTATCCTTGGCAGATGATTTCATCTGATAGGGAACTATGTTTTTTTTTCCGGCGCCTGACGATACACACACTCGATTGATTGGCATCGTCATCAAATTAACTTTGCTGATCGGTCTAGGTACAGGTCTGGCGCGCGGCGAGGAAAATCTCGAATACAAAATCAAAACGGCTTACCTTTATAACTTTACCAAGTTTATTACCTGGCCGAAAACCAACGCGCCCACTTTTAATATTTGCCTGATCGGTGACGATCCGTTTCAGAATCTTTTAGATAGCCTGGAAAGTAAAACCGCCCAAGACAAACCAATACGGGTATTTCGTTACAACCATTCCAAGCAAATCAAAGACTGTCAGATTATTTATTTTAGCAATACCAATCTGCATCTTGATCAAGCCCAGCCTAATGCCTTAGTGGTGGGAAATCTTAACAATAGCCTGTCTGTCAGTAGTCAGCCTTTTTTTGCCGAGTCCGGCGGCATGATTGGTTTTGTGCTTGAACAAGAGAAAGTCAAGTTACACATCAACCTCAAAGCTTTAAGACAGAACGGTCTGGAAATTAGTGCCAAATTGATCGAAGTCGCCACACTGGTTGGAGGTGACGAACATGAGTAATCGTTTTTCACGCTTCTCAATTAAATCAAAACTGTTTTATATCGCGCTCATATCCAGTTTTTCCGCCATGCTGGTGGCTTTCGTGATTTTGTTTGCCGTCAATCTTCAGCAGGTCACTACCAAAGCTCGAGAAGATTTCCAGACTACTGCCAACTTGATCGCCAATCGCAGTATCGCCGCCGTCATGTTTGACGACACGCGCCTAGCTCAGGAAAACCTGTCATCACTCACCAAACTTCCGGGCCTGGAAGCTGCTTGTATTTATGAGAGGAACAATACGCTATTCGCTGAAATCAACACGGTAAAACCCTGTCCGGTCAATTCAGACGCCTTGCATGCCCGAGTCGATAAACTGACATTGTATGCCTATCAGCCCATGATGCTGGATCAGGAGAGAATCGGCAGCATTTTAATCATTGCCAATTTAACCGAAGCCTTATTTCGACAATTACAGTTTGTGGGGCTGATTCTTGGGGTGCTTTTGATTTCGTTGCTAGTGTCATTTTTATTAACCTTGCCGTTACTCAACCGAGTCGTCAAACCGATTACTTTGTTGGCCAAAGCGGCCCAGGAAATCGGTCAAAACCACGATTATTCGTTACGTGCCGACAAGCATACTGATGACGAGATCGGCATTTTGGTGGATTCGTTCAACAATATGCTGGAAACGGTGGAAAACAAAAATAACAGCCTGCTGGCTTTGAAAAACAATTTTCAAGCGCTTTACGACAATAACCCAACCATGGTGTTCGACTTAAACCTTTTGGGCCAGATTCAGTCGGTTAATCAATTTGGTGCCAAGCAGATTGGCTTAAGTGTTGAACAATTACTGGGCCACTATATTTTCGAATTTACCCATCCTGATGATTTAACGGCTAACCAGGTCTTCCTGAAGCAATGCCAAGAGTTCCCACAACAAGTCCATAAGCAGGAAAAACGCTTTATCTGCCAAAGCGGCAACATTATCTGGGTCAGAGAAACGGCCAGATTGGTTGATAGCATCAATAACCAACCTCGCCTGCTCCTGGTTTGCGAAGACATCACGGAAACCCGTCGACTGACTGAAACCATTGCCTATCAGGCCAGCCACGACGAGTTAACCGGTCTGACCAATCGCAGCCAATTCGAGGTTCATCTGCAAAGACTGGTGGAATCCGCCCAATTTGATAAAAGCTTTCACGTTATGTGTTATCTGGATCTGGATCAATTCAAGGTCGTCAACGACACTTGTGGGCATCTGGCTGGAGATGCCTTGCTTCGACAACTCGGTGACTTATTAAAACAACAAGTCCGCAAAACCGATGTATTGGCGCGACTGGGCGGTGATGAATTTGGCATTTTGATGTCACATTGCCATGTCAAACAAGCCTTGATCACTTGCGAAAAACTCCGAGACTCGATCTGTAATTTCCTGTTCGTTTGGGATGACCGCAGTTTTAGAGTCAGTGTCAGCATCGGCATTGCTCCGATAAATGAAACCAGCGGTAATGCTGTCGACATTCTTAAAGAATCCGATGCCGCTTGTTATGCCGCCAAAGAAAAGGGCCGCAACCGCATTCATGTATTCAGTTCGACTGACGAGGCGCTCGCTGAACGTCAAGGCGAAATGCAATGGGTAGAGAAAATTCGCGTGGGCATCGAAGAAAACCGCTTTTTACTTTACGGCCAATTAATAGTGCCCACGGCTCATAACCACGAGGGCCTGCATTTCGAAACTCTGCTCCGTTACAAGGATCATTCCGGCAACATTATCCCACCAGGCGCGTTTCTGCCCGCTGCCGAGCGCTACAACATGGCGCCTGCGCTGGATCGCTGGGTCATCGCCAATCTATTCGAATATCTAAGCAACACGCCGGGATTTCTCAACCGCCTGGAGCTTTGCTCCATCAATTTATCGGGACTGTCATTATCGGATGAGTCCATGCTGGAATTTATCGACGAACAATTCCTTAAATGGCGGATTCCCACCTACAAAATTTGCTTTGAGGTCACCGAAACAGCGGCTATTGGCAACTTATCGTACGCCAAACATTTTATTGATAGCCTGGGAAAAAAAGGCTGTTTGTTTTCCTTGGATGACTTTGGCAGTGGTTTGTCTTCGTTTGGCTATTTAAAAAACTTACCGGTCGATTTTCTAAAAATCGATGGTTTATTTGTTAAAGATATCTTGGAAGACAAAATTGATTGGACTATGGTTAAAGCCATTAACGAAGTAGGCCATGTGATGAACAAAAAAACCATTGCTGAATTTGTCGAAAATCAAAATATTTTTGAATTACTAAAATCGCTGGGCGTGAATTACGCACAAGGCTATGGCGTAGCCAAACCCGTACCCTTGCGAGAACTTTGAGATATATCATGCACTACCATCGACTATTTTATTCACTGTTATTCACCGGCATCAGTAGCGCTATTCATGCCCAGCAAGATATGGCGGATTTAATGGATTTATCGCCAGCCGAACTGGCCGATATTTCTGTCAGCATAGCCTCCGGCACCCTAAAACCTGTTTCCCATTCAGCCGCGGTCACTACCGTCATCACAGCAGAGCAGATTGCTTCCATGGGAGCAACCGAACTGCATGAGGTACTGGAAACAGTGCCAGGTCTGCACGCCACCATACAACCCGTTACCAACGATTACAGCTTTACCATGCGTGGCATGCGTAACGAAACCAATGCCGAGGTTTTGTTAATGATGAACGGTACCCGCTTTTCTGTACCCTACCAAGGTACGCATATGGCGGGTATGATGATACCGGTTGAAAATATTCAGCGTATTGAGGTCATACGCGGACCAGGCTCTGCATTATATGGTGCTGATGCGTTTGCTGGCGTCATTAACATTATCACTAAAAAAGCGGCTGATTTGGATGGCTTTACGGTAGGCGCCAGAGGCGGCAACGCCGATACCGAATCCACCTGGGGACAATACGGCGGTCAGTGGCAGGGGTGGAATGTATCAACCAGTCTGCAATACAGCCATAACGGGGTAGATGGCAGCCGGATTATTCAAGCCGACGCCCAATCTCAACTGGATACAGCACTGGGCACGCGTGTCTCTCTGGCTCCAGGCCCCATGCAAACCCAAAACGAACGTTTGAATGGGCATCTTAATTTGCAACGCAAACATTGGGATTTAAGCTTTTGGGCATTTAACGAATCGGATTTTGGCTTTCGCGCCGGTACTACAGGTGCATTGGATAACAAAGGCAGAGGCAGCGGCAGCAATTATTTGGCGGATGCCCGTTTCTCGTCCGAGGATATGTTTGATGATTTCGAGTTACAAGCTCATGCCAGTTTTTTACACACCGAAGTAGACGCCAGTATTTACAACTTCCCCCCCGGCACCGTGTTACCGATTGGTCAAGATGGCAATCCTAGCAGGGAATTTAGAACCGCAAGGCCCATGTTATTTCCTGAAGGCATGCGTTTTATGACAGGCATCAATAACACAGTACCCAGCTTTGAATTAACCGGAATTTACAAGGGGCTTACCGATCATTTACTACGTATGGTCGCTGGATTTAGATATGAAGAATTAAACACCGAAGAATCGAGAAATTATGGACCCGGTGTCATCAATCCAACCGACTCAATGCCCCCATCATCGGTTATAGACGTTACTGACACGCCATACACTTTTATAGGCAATCATCATCGGGATATTTGGTCTATGGCTCTGCAAGATGAGTGGCAGTTTGCTACAGCCTGGCATTTAACCTCAGGCATACGCTACGACCATTATTCCGACTTTGGTAACACCTGGAATCCACGAGTTGCACTAGTTTGGGATATCAATCCTCAACTCACTGGCAAATTGCTTTATGGACAGGCCTACCGCGCTCCGAGCTTTGTAGAGCAATATCAAAATAACAGCCCGCTTTTCATTGGCAATCGCGAAGTGCGTCCGGAAACCATCGAGACAACAGAATTAGCTTTTGATTATCGACCCAGCAGTACTCTGAGAACGGCTCTAAATATTTACTACTACGAAATCAATGATTTAATCACTCAAAGCAATGAGAAGCAAGATACCTTAACGGTGGAAAATACGCCAGGACAGGATGGTTTGGGCAGTGAATTCGAATGGGAATGGAAGTTCCATCCCGACTGGAACCTTATGGGTAATTATGCTTGGCAATATACCCGTGACGATTCCAGTCATGCCCAGATTACTTATGTGCCGGAACATCATGTATATTCAGCATTGGCATGGCATTTCCTGCCGAAATGGCAAATTCAGACCCAAGTAAACTGGATTGGACATCGCTCAAGCGATACAAACGACAATAGAAGCCTGGAAGATTATGAAACAGTCGACTTGACTTTGAATGCCAAAAAACTGATGGGCTACCTGGACTTGACGGCTTCAGTTCGCAACTTATTCGATGCTAACGGCAAGGAGCCTGATATTACCCCTGCTCAAAGTTATCCTTATAACCTGCCTATCGCAGCTCAAACTTTTTACTTTGAGGCCTCAGTGCATTTTTGATGGGTCATTTCTACAAATTTAATTGCCGCAATCTATCCAGCAACTTAGCAACCATGATTCTGCTAACCCAAGCTTCTCCATTACCAATAGCCTGAACCAGTCTGAGCTGGTACTGAGGCAACAGTTCTAATACTTGAAAACCTTTGGCGCCTGATATTAAACATTGCAACACGTTTTCTTCAGCCAATTGCTCGGCGATAACCACCACACTCGCAGTAGGCGCTGCATTCAATAACACACGAATATATTCCGGGGTTTTTTCGCCGCGTACCGCGTAATTTAAAAAAACCAAGCCCGGTTGGCACTGTTCCATAGTATTAAGCGCCTGAACCTCATCAGTGCTACAAACCAATTCAGTATCTACTTCCGTTAAACAAGTTGCTATCAGACCACTGTTATCAATGACTTGGATTTTCATTTATATATTGGCATTCCTAGCGAATAGATTGTGTCGAAAAACTGTAGTGATTGCACATTAAAATTTGTCTATGCGTTATTTGAGACGGGAGCTCAAGCCAACCAACGATTAACCTGTAGAAACATCAATAAAGCCGTGTAATCCTCGTTTCGACTCCGCAGCTAACCAACTCTGCAAATATTGTATTTCCGCTGTTAATTGTAATTCATCCAGTTTCTTTTTGTTTTTTAACAATCGGAAAGCACTGGATAAAGCTTTATAATTATCACCGACTATCCCGGCACGCCGCAAGCCCACGATATTGAGCCGATAATGCTTGGCGGGACGCCCACCGATCAGCATGAAGGGAATCACATCCATATTGATGCCGGTAGTTCCTTGCACAATGGCATAAGAACCTATCCTGCAAAACTGATGCACGACCACAGCCCCTCCCATGAATACATGGTTGCCAACCTCAACAAATCCGCCAATCGCTACATTGTTAGCAAAAATAGTTTTATCGCCCACACTGCAATCGTGGGCAACATGGCTGTTATTCATAAAATAACAACCTGAACCTATATTGGTTGCGCCGTTACTCCGCGTGGCGCGGTGGGCCGTAAACCCTTCACGAAAGGTATTATTGTCCCCTACTTCCAGCCAGGACTCGGTTTCAGGGTTGAATCCCGTATCCTGAGGCAAACCGCCCAATACGGCATGCGGGTGCAAAATATTACCCTGGCCCATCTTGACATGTTTGTGCACCACAGCATGCGCGCCTATCTGACTATGATCCCCAATTTCAGCACCTGCTTCTATTACCGCAAAAGGCCCCACGCCAACGTTCACCCCCAATTTTGCACTAGGGTCAACACAAGCTAAAGGGTGAATGGTATCTAACATGAACTAACCTCTGGGGTGAAAAGTTGAATGCAATGCTTTCAAACGATGTTGAGCAATATGCGTATAAATCTGGGTAGTTGACAAATCCGAGTGGCCAAGTAGCAGTTGAACCACGCGTAAGTCCGCGCCATGATTAAGTAAATGGGTGGCAAATGCGTGCCTTAATGTATGCGGCGACAAATGCTTGTCTATACAGGCCAGTCTGGCGTATCGCTTAATGATATGCCAGAATGCCTGCCTTGTCATACAGCTTCCGCGTGCTGTAACGAACAGGTAATCACTTTGCCTGTTGCCTAAAATCACTGGTCGTTGTTCCGATAGATAACGCCCAAGCCACAGCATCGCTTCTTCACCAACAGGCACCAAGCGCTCTTTATCGCCCTTACCGGTTATTCGAATACAACCCTGACGAAAATTGACTTGCTGAAAAGTCATCGTTACTAATTCAGAAACTCGCAAACCGGTCGCATAGAGCAATTCCAGCATCGTCCGGTCTCTATAACCTAATGCATGAACTGTTTCAGGCGCATTGAGTAATTGCACCACATCGGTTTCAGATAAGGAATCAGGCAACGAGCGACCAATATGAGGCGCGTCAATTAACACCGTTGGATCAATGCCGATTTCATGCTCGCGCAACAAATACGCATAAAACCGCTTCAGACTCGATAGCAACCGAGCAGCAGATCGATTGCTATTGCCTTGTTGTTGGCGAAATTGCAAATACGCCGAAATATGCATGGGCTCGGCGTTAGTTATTTCCAACCCTTTTAACCATTGATCAAATTGCTTCAAATCACTGCCATAGGCGGCTAGCGTATTATCACTCAATCCGAACTCCAGCCAAAGCGTGTTTAAAAAGCGTTCTATGATTTTTGCTGATCCACTCATGGTTGTTCTGCATTGGCAATATTGCGCTCATACGCCAGCAATTGCTGCTTTAAGGCTATAAACACTCCCTGCGTCTCCCCCATGAAACCACCAATACCCTGTTTGGCGACCACCCGATGGCAAGGAATAATTCCCGCATACGGATTATTTCGACAGGCTCGGGCAACCGCTCTTGGCCCGGAACCTAATTTGACAGCTAATGCGGAATAGCTCATCACCTGCCCAACCGGAATCTCGAGCAGCGCGTTCCACACGTGCTGCGCATAACAACTCCCTTGTCGTAACAAATTAAGTTTAAGGCTGTACTGAGTCGGATTCAGCAAGTATGCTTGGACTTGCTTAGTCAAAACGCAGCTTGTATCCGGAGCAGCCATATCCAACATTGTCCATTCTGCATCCACAATAATATCTTCTATCAAGGTTAAAACCAGATTGGCCTGCAGTATCGGCACACTGAGCTTTGTTTGCCTACCGACAGCCTCAGACTGCCAGGAAATTTTTAAGGGCATGGCGACCTCAATAAATCAGACAAAAAAAAGGCAGCTTAAAGCTGCCTTTTTTAAATTCGTAAAAAATACGAAGAAACTATTGCCGTTATTTAGACAGCTTTTCTTTAATACGTGCTGCTTTACCTGTCAAATCACGCAAATAATACAACTTGGCGCGACGCACGTCGCCACGACGTTTAACTTCGATGCTGCCAACTGAAGGACTGTGGGTTTGGAAGACTCTTTCTACACCGACACCGTGAGAAATTTTTCTGACTGTAAATGCAGAATTCAATCCGCGATTACGTTTAGCAATCACGATACCTTCGAAAGCCTGTAAACGCTCTCTTGTGCCCTCAACAACTCTGACTTGAACCACAACGGTATCACCCGGTCCAAACTCAGGAATATCTTGTTTGAGCTGTGCTGCTTCCAATTCTTCAATAATTTTACTCATTACCACACCCTAATTTATCAACTTCAGTTTTAAATTCACTCAGCAAAGCATTCTGCTCTGCGGTTAATTGTATTTTTTCCAGTAAATCCGGCCGCCTTGACCAAGTTCGACCTAACGACTGCTTCATCCGCCAACGCTTGATTTCCGCATGATTACCGCCTAATAAAACCTGCGGTACATTGCCAAGATCATCACATTCAGGCCGGGTAAAATGCGGACAATCCAAAAGACCATCAGCATGAGAGTCCTGTTTTGCAGATTCTCCGTCACCCAAAACTCCTGGAATCAGTCGGGTAACAGCGTCAATCACAACTAAAGCCGCTAATTCGCCACCACTGATAACATAATCACCCAATGACCATTCTTCATCGCAAATATTTTCAATGAAACGTTCATCGATTCCCTCATAGCGACCAGCAATCAAAATCAATTGCTCCATGTCACTGACTTCTTGCAACAAAGCTTGCGAAATCAGCTTGCCCTGAGGACTTAAGCAGATTACTTTTCTACGTTCCGCTTTGGCGTATTGTTTAGCAGCATTAACAGCATCAACCAAGGGTTGGCATTTCATCACCATCCCAGGGCCGCCGCCATAAGGCCTGTCATCGACAGTTTTATGTCTATCCTGTGTAAAGTCTCGTGGATTCCAGACAGATAAACCAACGACTTCCTGCTCAATCGCCTTGCCCGTAACGCCATAACCAGCCGCTCCCATGACCATTTCGGGAAAAAGACTGACAATGTCAAAACGCATTTTTAATCAAAAATCCGGATCCCAATCCACTTGTATCAAGCCTGCTTCAAGATCAATACTCAATACCGTGTGCTGCTGTAAGAATGGGATCAAGCGTTCGGTTTCACCATCAACCACAACCATGACATCATTGGCTCCGGTTTCAATCAAATGATCCACAACACCTAATTTGATGCCTGCTGCCGTTTCGACTTCAAGCCCTACCAAATCTGTCCAGTAATATTCTCCAGGCTTGGCCTCTGGCAGCGATTGCCTGCTAATCAGGATATCCCATCCCATCAACGCTTGCGCGGCATCCCGGTCAACAATGTTTTCTAGCTCAGCAACAACATTACTGCCTTGTCGCTGCCCACCAATCACTTTGACTTCCTTACTTTGACCATTTTTTTTAAGTAGCCAAGGCGAGTACTTCAGAATATTTTCACGAGGCTGAGTAAGGGAAAACACTTTCACATAGCCCTTTACGCCAAAAACGCCGGATATTTGTCCGGCGTTCAGATAATCACTCTTTGGCAATGGCTATATTAAGCAGCAGCTTTACTAGCGTCTTTTATCAATCGAGCTACGCGGTCTGATGGTTGTGCACCATTTGCTTGCCAATATTGAACGCGCTCGGCATCCAATACCAATCTTTGCTCACCACCGCGTGCAAGAGGGTTAAAAAAACCCACACGCTCAATATAACGACCATCACGACTGCTTCTACTATCCGTAACAACAACATGATAAAAAGGACGATTTTTAGAGCCGCCTCTAGACAAACGAATGCTTACCATTTAGATACCCAAAACTTGAA
>SXGT01677208.1_pt1 | contig 11064 bp, 5 predicted proteins | sample 3176221 | NCBI WGS metagenome assembly SXGT01 (sample SAMN11356862, study PRJNA531348) | freshwater metagenome | isolation source: freshwater sample F1-120 | place: China: Fuxian Lake, Yuxi | collected 2017-12-25
ATGACTTCGTCGAGGATCAATAACACCCCGTATTGATCGCAGATTTGGCGGATGCGTGTGAAATAGCCCACTACCGCTGGTACCGCACCGAGGGTCGCGCCGACCACAGGCTCCGCGATAAACGCCATGACCTGTTCTGCGCCGAGGCGCTCGATTTCGGTTTCGAGTTCGTTGGCGACTCGTTGACCGTAATCAAACTCGGTCTCGTCTTGGTGCTGGTCGCGGTAGGCGTAGCAGGGCGAGATGTGCGTGGTGTCCATCAGCAACGGTGCAAACGGTTCGCGTCGCCACAGATTGCCGCTGACCGCCAGCGCACCGAGGGTACTCCCGTGATAGGACTGTTTGCGGGCGATGATGCGATGCCGCGTGGGCTGTCCGATTTCGATGAAATACTGCCGTGCGAGTTTTATCGCCGATTCGACCGCTTCCGATCCCCCGGATACCAGGTAAACCCGGTCGAGTGCCCCCGGCGCTTCCTTGATCAATAACTCGGCCAGGGCTTCCGCAGGTACGCTGTTGAAGAATCCGGTATGCGCAAATGCAAGATGCCCAAGCTGGGTCTTGATTGCCTCGATGATCTCGGCGTCACTATGCCCGAGGCAGGACACCGCGGCCCCACCCGAGGCGTCGAGGTAACGCTTGCCGGTGCGGTCGATGAGATACACGCCGTCGCCCGCTACCGCGAGCGGGATGGTCGCCTCACAATTGCGGGGAAAAATGTTGCTCATACCATGTGGTCCGGCACCGACAGATCCAGACGCAACCTCCCAAAAATTCGACTACTGCGCAAGTTACTGTCTGGGTAGCCGGACGAGCGGTGCACTGTCTTCATCCGAGGATCGAAACGGATTGATATCCAAACCACCCCTGCGTTGAAAACGGCCATAGACATTCAATCGTAACGGTCGGCACCTGGTTCGAATGTCACAGAAGATCTGTTCGATGGTGGTTTCATGAAGCGCTTGGTGGTTTCGATAGGAAATCAGGTACTTCAGAAGACCTTTGCGATCCAGCGGCGCCCCACTGTACTCAATGCTTATGGTCGCCCAGTCCGGTTGCGAGGTCACCGGACACAGGCTTCTGAACAAATGACTGTAGAAGGCTTCGTGCACGCTCAGCGCTTGATCGGCTAACTGCAAGAAACCGGGATCTCGTTCGTACGTACTGGTGACGATGTCCAAATCATCGAGGCAAATACCTGCCATGTGATGGACTGGCGCAGCAAGCTGTGACAATTCCAACAACTCGATCATCACCGGCGCGCGAAATGCCAGGGAAAGGTCCTGATCGAGGTTTCGCAGCACGGCGGCGTGGCTCTCGAATTTCGTCTGGGAGAAACTGTTCAAGTACAGCTTGATGGATTTGCTCTCGACAATGGCAGCGGATTGACAAGGTACCCTCAGCCGCAGACCCGCAACCATCGGCTTACCCTGGGTATCAAGCCAGGAAAATTCGTAGCCGGTCCACAGGTCCTCACCTCGCAAGTCCCGGGCCTGTCCAACCGCCACCGACGCGCGCGCCGCTGCGCGCTCGATAGAGTGCAGCACCGATGGTGTGTAGGTGTTCGGGTATTCGCTCCTGATACCCAGTGGGCCTTCAGCGATCACCCGTGGATTTGACATCGGACTTCCGCCTCGGCTTGCTTAATTCGATGGCCACGTGCACGCTCCGCTCCGCTGCGCTATTCTGGACCGGCTGGGACGTCTGAGTCATCACACCCGCCTGCGATCTTCCTATAGGGTGGGCACGAGGTGCTGGAGTTCGTCCGACCCATTCTGGAGATTCGAGTCGACGTGAGGCGTGACGTCAAGTTGTGGGCACCGGCGAAGGAACGTCTTCTCAATCCCTTCGGCAGGCACCCGGTTGCCTATGCCCGTCTCCGCAGCCTGTTTTCGCGTCATCCGCTGCCGCCGGGCGACTACGCGGCGCTCGACTCGCTGGAGAAGGCGGACAGGGATGCGCTCCGCAAGCGCTCGGACGCGCTCGGACCTGTCTTCAAGGGGATCGCCTGGGGCAAGTTGTGCGTTTGCATCGTCGGCCTCGATCATTGCGGCCGGTTCACACAGGCGCATCGGGCCAGCTTGCGGGTCCAGACAATGGAACTCGATCACCTGATCCCCAAGGGATTCATCTGCGCAATGGAGGGGGACGAACATCGGGAAATACGCAAGACAACCCAGCGATCCCTGCGGGCGACGCCCGTGGGATCCAGCGACCCGCACGCGACGGACCCCGTGATCGAGGCGATCGTCGCCGGGGGGTTGCGCGACTACGCGCTCGGAGCCGCTGAACACGCCAATTCAGCGAATGCCTTCTCGGCCGCGATGTCGGTCACTTCCACCGCGATGCTGACGTGGATGTTTTTCGGCGCCGAGCCAGGCACGGCGACGCATCAGCGGTTCGTGGCACGCTTTCACGAACTTGGGCCCTACGGTCTGGTCTGGAACCCGCAGAAGCGCCAGGAGATCGCGTTCAAGGCGTTCCTCGATGACCTGCGTTCCGAGGTCGCGGCGATGCAGGCGGGCGCGGGAGGGTTGTCGCGCGCCGGATTGCTTGGCCGCATGGTGGAAGGGGGCAAGGTGGACGACACCCTGCTGGGAAACCTGATCTACCAGGCCGAGATGGCCCGCTCGGACATGAAGAACTTTTTCCGATGGCTGACGCGCCACGCCAGCGACGACCCGGCCGCACTCGAACGCATCCGGATCGAAGCGGTGGCAGGCGAGGGAACGCAACCACTGGCGGAGGCGTTCGTCCAGGAGACGCTGCGTACCGATCAAAGCGAGCGGTTGATGCGCCGCGCGGAGCGCGACATCGTTTTCGACGGCTTTTTGATCCCGCGACACGCGACGGTCCGGCTGTGCCTGTGGGAGTCGCATCATGCGGAGAGTGCGTTCACCGATCCGCACCGCTTCGACCCAGGGCGTTTCGAGACCGGGATGCCGGGCAATGATCGTTTCGCTCCGTTCGGGGTGGATCACCACCAGTGTCCGTATGGCGGTCCGGTGGCCAGGATGGGAGTTATTTTTGTGCGCGCACTCGCCCGCGGTTACCGGGTGCAAGCGTTGACACCGGGTCCGCCCGTGCGCGGCGGCTATCACTGGGAGCCGGCCCCCCGATTCGCCGTGGAATTGAAACCGATATGACGACCGCGGGAGTTGGAGAACTCGACAAGAACCTCTTCGCGCTCTTCGTGCGACAGGCCGCCGGCCGACCCGACGCCCCGGCGGTGATGGATGACACGGGCACCCTGACGTACCGTGCCCTGCTGGACCGGGCCAACCTCATCGCCGAAATGCTGGTTCAGCGCGGGCTGCGTGCGGAGCAACCGGTCGGGGTGTTGATGAAACGGACCTCCGATCTCGTGGCCACCCTGCTGGGGATTCTAGGGGCCGGCGGTTGCTACGTGCCGCTCGACCCGGACGATCCGGCCGAGCGAGCCCGGCGCATCGTCGAAGGCGCCCGATGCAAACTGGTTCTCGTTCATCGACGGTTGCTCCCGGAGTTTGAGTCGCGCCTGCGCGCCGCGAATCTCCCGGGCGACCCCGTCGAACTCGTGGAAATCGAGAGCTGCGCCGGCACGGTGAACATCCCCCAACGCCCTGAGGCGCCAGGCGGGAACAGGCTCGCCTACATCCTCTTCACGTCCGGAAGCACCGGGTTGCCGAACGGCGTCGAGGTCGAGCACCGCAGCGTCGTGAACCTGCTCCATGCCGCGCGGGACCTGTTCGGGTTCACCGAATCCGACCGTTACCTGGCGACATCGACCCTCGGCTTCGACATTTCCGTGGCGGAGATTTTTCTGCCCCTGATCACCGGTGGTGTCGTCGTGTTGCGCGAGCGCCAACTGGTGCTGGACCGGCGCCGCCTCGCCAGCGTGATTTGCGATGAAGGCGTCACGGTGTTTCAGACCGGCCCCTCCGTATGGTCGGCACTGCTAGCGGAAGTTGTCCCGTTTCCACGTCTGCGCGTGGCGGTGAGCACCGGGGAGGCAATCGCTCCAGCGCTGGCGGGGCGGCTGGCCGGCGTGGCCGATGCGGTGTGGAATCTTTACGGTCCAACCGAAACAACGGTGTGGGCCACGGGTCACCAACTCGAACGCGACGCGACCGGTCTCCCGGCGCGTTCGTCCGTTTCGGCGCCGATCGGGAGGTCGCTCCCGAATGTTGCGGTGCATGTGCTTGACGAGCGTTGCGCGCTGGTCCCGCCCGGCACCCAGGGGGAACTCTGGATCGGTGGCGAAGCCGTGGCGCGCGGCTATTGCCACAACGAAGCGCTGACGCGTGAGCGCTTTGTGGATCTCGGGGAAGGAATCGGGAGGTGCTTCCGGACCGGGGACGTGGTCGAGCAGGACGCAGACGGAACGATCCACTACTTCGGCCGCAATGATGACCAGATCAAGGTTCGTGGAGTGCGCATCGAGCCCATGGAAGTCGAATCGGCGATTCTCACCCACCCCGGCGTGGCGCAGGCGGCCGCAACGTGGTTTGCCACGGCCCCGGACGCGCGCGCGATCGCCGCGGCCGTCGTCGTCCGCCCCGAAGTCGCCGTCACGGCGGTGGACCTCCATCATTTCCTCGTGCCACTGCTTCCGACAGCCATGATTCCGTCGCGATTCGTTTTTTGCGACGCGCTGCCAATTTTGCCGAGTGGAAAAGTCGATCGCAAGGCCATCCGCACGCGGGTGGCCGGACAATCAAACCAGCCCGCCGCCGCCTCGGGTCTGGACGCCTTGACCGAAACCGAGCGGACGCTGATCGGCATCTGGGAACGCACGCTCAATATCAAACCGGTCAGGCGCCGCGACCATTTCTTCAGCATAGGGGGCGACTCGTTGTCGGCCGTCACGATGATGCTCGAAGTCGAGGCCACCTTCGACATCACGCTCCCCTTCCGCCTCGTGTTCGAGGTCTCCACGCTCGATCGACTCGCGGAGCGGATCGATTCGACCAGAGCGCCACAGCCGGAAACGACGAGCGATCCGAAAAAAGTCGGTGGACCGGGCAACGACGCATTTGTCCATGCGCTTTGGCGGCAGGCCGGCGGGATCCCTCTCTTCTTCTATGGCGTCGAAATCGGGCTGGCGCAGAAAGCGATGTGGAACCTGGATTGCCCGTTGTATTCCGGCGGCCCGTGGGCCCTTGGGCACGGCTTTGCGACGGCGAGATCGATCGAGGAACTGGCGCGCGTCCAGATCGATGGCTTGCGGTCGTTCCATCCTCACGGTCCCTACCGTCTCGCCGGCTACTCGTTCGGGGGGGTGGTCGTGCTCGAGATGGCGCACCAGTTGCGCCGGGCTGGCGAGACCGTCGAACTGCTGTTCCTGCTCGATCCCAGTGAACCAATGACCGCCGGCGACACTCGCCACGTCGAGCCTCCTTTGCCCTTGGCGAAGGAAAGCCCCGAAACGCCGGGTGCCCGGACCATCCGTCGGCCCGTGTGGGGGTGGCTCAGCTATTACCTCCTGCACTTCTACGGCCGGCACCCGAATCCCGTCTTCGCTCGGCTGCGCCCGAAGAATCGCGGCCCGGCTCTCTGGCATGGCGCAAAGCGCCTGGGCCGTTCCTACCAGCCACAGCCTTATGGCGGCGAGGTCCTCGCTATCTTCAACGCGGACCCTCATCGGCGAAAAATGTGGCTGCCCCTCCTTGGCCCGACCGCCGACATCCGCACCATCGACTCACATCACGACGAAATGTTCACCGAACCCGGGCTTTTGCAGTGGCTCGTGCCGCTCCGCACTCGTCTCGAAGGAAAATCCTGACCTGCCCGAATAACCCCTGCACCATTCATCACGTCCCGGAACCTGCACCATGAAGACTCTCGCGCCAGAAGCCGCCTTGGACTCGGACCGGCAGTTGGGCATTCGAATTGACCTCGGCCGCAGGATTGCCGAGCTGACCGATCAGGACATCGCGCTCCTGATCCAGGTTCTCGCCCGTCACGGTGTGATCTGTCTTGTAGACCTGCCCGTGAGCCCGCGGGAATTGCAGGACTTCACCTCCCGTTGGGGCGAGGTCGTCGTGCTTCCCGCCGGGCTGGCGCTCGCCAATCAAGAACCCGGTCTTCCCAGCATCACGCGCGTTGGCAACATCCGACCCGACGGCAGCATCATCCCCTCGGTCCGCTTCGCTGAATACTGGCACCACGATGGCGACTTCTGGGCTCCCGGAAAGAACTTCGTCATCAATTTCCTGAGTTGCGTCCGGGTCCCGGCGGTGGGCGGCAACACCGCGTTCCTGGATACCCGGCTCGCCTATGCGAAGCTTGACCCGGCACAGAAAGCTGGATTGGAAGGCGCGTACATTGGCGTCCGGGCCTCAGAGATCAGTGATTTCAAGGGAGCTGCGGCGCATGAAATCCCGCCTGATGCCCGGCATTCCGTGCTGCACCCTCATCCGATGACCGGGGAGATCGCCTTGTATCTGCCTGATTCCTCTACGGGCATTCAGAGAGAGAACGGGCAACCTTGGGGAACCGTTGAATCCCTCATTGAATCATGCCAGCAGAAGGTGGGCTTGCTCGAGCACGCCTGGACGGAGGGCGATCTGGTGATCATCGATAACCTGCAAGTCATGCACCGCGGCATGGGCGGATATGCGGATTACCCCCGGCTGCTGTATCGTTGTCAGGCGCGCCGTTGCTGTGCGCATCGAAGTCTGATGCCTGTGCCCGCGCCGCCTGGAACCGATCGGACAGCGAAGCTCATAGCGCCTGCCGAACCACCCGCTCCAGAGCGTCATGGCGCAGTTGCTCGCATTCGCGTTCCCGAACGCCGGTGATGATTTCCAGCTTGCGGCCCGTCATCGCGGCCAGTGCCTCGAGCGAGTAACTCCCCAGTGGGCGGGTCTTGAACCCGGCATGGCGCGCCCCGAGCACGACTGTGGGGATGCCCGCGGTGATGATGGCCCAACCGCACATCGGACATGGCTCCATCGATGAATAGAGGGTGGCACCCGACAAATCGGTCCGCTTGAGAGCGGAGGCAACGTTGCGGATGGCCATCATCTCACCGTGCGCGGTCGGATCATGGCTCGTTCGAACGAGATTCCGGCCTTCGCCCAAGAACTGGCCGTCCCTGACGATCACGCAACCGGTCGGGCCGTTGCCTTCTTCCATGGACTCCCGGGCCAGCGCAAGCGCGCGGTCCATGAAACGATCGTGCGCCCTCTGCATCGTTCGTGGAATAATGCACGACTCTTCTGATCAATCACAACCATATTGGTGGAACCACAATTCGGAAAAAGCCGACTGATCGGAAAGGCTGACCGGCAGCAGCCCCTGCCCATGTCCTTTGCCCAGCGGCGTCTGTGGCTGGTGCAACAGACGTTGCAAGACACGGCCACGTACAACGTGCCGGTGGCCTTCCACCTTTCTGGCCGTGTGGACCTGGAACGAGTCGATCGGGCCGTGCAGGTGATCATTCAGCGGCATGAAGTGTTGCGCACTGCGCTGGTCCGAGAGGGGGAAGAACTGGTTCAGCGGGTGGCCGCGGAAGTCCGGTTGCCTTGGCGCGAGATGGACTTGCGGGCCGTGCCTGCGGGCGAGCAGCCAGCTACTGTTGAGCGTCGGTTGATGGAGGAAGCACGGCGGCCGTTTGATCTGGCGCAGGCTCCCCTGTGGCGGGCGGTGTGGATCGAATTGGCCGAGGAGGAACAGGCGATCGCGTTCATCTTCCACCATAGCATCGTCGACGAGTTCTCGTTGCGGCTGTTCACACTGGAATTGGAACGCCTCTACTCGACCAACGGACGGACCGAATCTGCCGGGCTGCCGGGGCTGCCCGTGCAATACGCCGACTTCGCCGCGTGGCAACAACGGCGGATGACGGGTGAACTCCTGGAGCAGCAGCGCCGCTACTGGCGGAAGCAGCTTCAAAATCTGCCATCGACCTTGGACCTGCCCAACGATCTGGCCCGCCCGGCGCAGCGGAGTAACCGGGGCGCCGGCCATGAATTCCAGCTCAGTGGCCCGGTCGCGATCCGTCTTCGGGCACTGGCTCGCCAGGAAGGCACCACCTTGTTCACCGTGATGCTGGCGGTGTATCAGGTCTGGCTCCATCGCTACACCGGTCAGACGGACGTGGTGGTAGGCACTCCGATGGCCCAGCGGGAATGCCCGGAACTCCAATCGTTGCTCGGCTTCTTCCTGAACACCCTGCCCATTCGGGTGCGGCTGGAGGGGAGCCCCAGCTTTCGCGACGTACTCAGGCAGGTGCGTGAATCGCTTCTGGGAGCCTTCAGTCACGCCGACCTGCCCTTCGAGCAAATGGTCGAACTGGCGGGCAATCAACGCATCCATGATCATCAGCCGCTCTACCAGGCCACCTTCGTCTTCGTGCAAGAGGGACGAGCCGCCGTTCAGTTGGGTACTGCCGACGCCCGACCGCTGCCTATCGAAACCGAAACGATCAAGTGCGATTTGACACTGAGCATCGAGGCGGTGGGGGAGGCGTGGACTGGCCGCTTCGATTATGCCGCTGACCTGTTCACTCCTGAGACGGTGGCCAGAATGGCCCGCCATTTCACTGAGTTGCTGGGATCCATCACCGAGGATCCGGAGAAGCCCATCTGCCAGTTGAACCTCCTGCCGGAACAGGAACGACAGCAGATCTTGATCGAATGGAACCCGGTGGAGCGGAGTTATCCGCGGGACAAGTGCGTGCCTCAATTGTTCGAGGAACAGGTGGAGCGTGCGCCCGACTCCGTAGCGGTCGTCTTCGAGGATCAGTCCCTGACCTACCGCGAACTCAACGTCCGAGCCAATCAACTCGCTCATCATTTGCGAGACACGCTAGGGGTGGGACCGGAGGTGCCGGTCGGTCTCTGCGCCGATCGCTCGCTGGAAACGGTGGCGGGCTTGCTGGGAATCCTCAAAGCCGGGGGAGCCTACGTCCCTCTCGATCCCCAATATCCCAAGGATCGGCTGACGTTGCTCCTGCGGGACCTACACGCGCCGGTCGTGCTGGTGGAGCGCCGCTGGCACAACTGTTTGTCCGAGTGTCTTGATGGAAGTTTCCCAGCCCCGCAGATACTCGTTCTGGAAGAACTGTCGGAGCTTCTCAAGGGAACCGGCCAATCCAATCCACACTGCGTCAATACTTCCGAACACCTGGCCTACGTGATGTTCACCTCGGGCTCCACCGGACAGCCCAAGGGGGTGACGGTGCCGCATCAGGCCATTGTGCGCCTGGTCATCCATCCGGACTACCTGACCCTGACCGCGTCCGACGTCCTGCTGCAATTTGCCCCGCTGGCCTTTGATGCCTCGACGTTTGAAATCTGGGGCAGCCTGCTCAATGGCGCCACGCTGGTGTTGCCTCCGGCGCGGCCGTTCGACTGCACCGAGTTGGGGCGGGCGATTGTCGCTCACGGCGTCACGACGCTCTGGCTCACCGCCGCCCTCTTTCACGAGATGATCGACCAAGCCCCGGAGGCGTTCGCCGGGGTGCGCCAGTTGCTGGCCGGCGGCGATGTGTTGTCGCCCGCGAAGGTGCGACGCTATCTGGAACTGCCCGGGCATGGACGTCTGCTCAACGGCTACGGCCCGACTGAGAACACCACCTTCACTTGCTGCGCCGGGTTCGACCGGGCGGAACAGGTCGGGGATCCCGTGCCGATTGGGCGACCCATCGCCGGCACGCAGGTGTACCTCTTGGATGAGAGACTGAACCCGGTGCCGGTGGGGGTGGCCGGGGAAGTCTATGCAGGCGGGGATGGGCTGGCGCGGGGTTACCGGAACGCACCCGACCTGACCGCAGAGCGGTTCCTGCCCGATCCTTTTGCGAGTGCGCCGGGCGCGCGCCTCTACAAGACCGGGGACTCGGCCCGGTGGCGACCGGATGGCAATATCGAGTTCCTGGGCCGAAGGGATCATCAGGTCAAGATCCGGGGATATCGCATTGAGCTGGGCGAGATCGAAGCCATGCTCCGGAGTCATCCTGATCTGAGCGATTGCGCGGTGGTGGCGCAGGACGATGGGGCGGGAGGGAAATGTCTGAGTGCCTTCGTGGTGACGCGGAACCGGGAGAGCCTATCCTGGGAGACATTGCGTTCCTGGGTGGGACTGAGGCTGCCGGATTACATGGTGCCCGCACGCTGTACGCTGCTGACGTCCCTGCCGCTCACGCCCAACGGGAAGGTGGACCGCCAGGCGCTCGAGAAGCGGGCAGGGCAGGCGTTGGTCCCGGGAACCACCTATGTGCCGCCGGGCAATGAACGCGAACGGATCCTGGTGGAGATCTGGCAGGCCGTGCTGGGCCGGGAGCGAGTGGGGGTTCAGGATGATTTCTTTGACTTGGGTGGACATTCCCTGCTGACAGTCAGAGTGCAGGCCCGCGTGGAAAAGGAACTGGGAGAATATCTGTCTGTGGCGGCCTTGTTTCAAGCCCCCACCATCCGCGAGTTGGCCAGCTTGCTGGGGAAGCCACGCAAGACGACATTCGGAGTGTATCTCACGGGGCCGGACATCCCGCGTGACAAGCCCCCGCTGTTTTGCGTGCACTACCTTTCGGTGGCGCAAGAGCTGGCAAAACATTTGAGCCCGCATTGCAGCGTGTACGGAATCGATAGTCCGATGGATGAGGAACTGCGGCGGTGGCACAACCACCGGGAGTTGAATCTTACCCTGGAGGAGTTGGCGGCAAGCTGTGTGGCTATCATGCAGGGCGTGCAGCCCCGGGGTCCCTATTTCCTGGCCGGCTTTTGTTTCGGAGGAGTGTTGGCCTTTGAAGTAGCCTGCCAGTTGCAACGTCAGGGCGAACGTGTTGCGTTCCTCGCCTTGATCGACGCTTCCTACGAGCCGGAACTGAAACCGCTGGCCTGGCGCTGGCTTCGGCGTTGGACCTACCATGCGGGGCAGGCGCTGATTCAAGGTCCCGCTTATGTATCGGCGAAGGTTCGCCAAAACCTGGAAACGAAACAACGGCGACAAGCCCAATTGAAAATGGCGCGTGCGGGGTTTGACGAGGTGGAAGGAGCGAACTGGCCAAGAGCGAAGCTTCAAAGCCAGATGCTGTCGGCCTACAGGGGAAGACCCTATCCCGGAGGCGCCGTGCTGATCCGC
>SXGT01032924.1_pt1 | contig 11063 bp, 12 predicted proteins | sample 3176221 | NCBI WGS metagenome assembly SXGT01 (sample SAMN11356862, study PRJNA531348) | freshwater metagenome | isolation source: freshwater sample F1-120 | place: China: Fuxian Lake, Yuxi | collected 2017-12-25
ATTCATGTTCATGGTGTGGTTCCTCATTACAGAATTACAGAGTGTTTTGGGTACACCCGCCGGGTGGACCGGGCCGCCACCGCCTTCTTGAACTACGGGTGCGGGCACTATCCATTCTTGGCACCGGAAAAGCAATACATCCCATGACGGTTTGCCCGCTCGCCCGTGCGGGGCAAACCACGCGCCATCCCGGAATCGGCTGGCAGGGCTTATAATTTCACCCTCGATTCAACACTCAAGGAAAGTCCCATGTCCCATCCGTCCGTAAAGAAAGTGGCCCTCGCCTATTCCGGTGGCCTTGATACGTCCGTCATTCTGCAATGGCTACGCGACACCTACCATTGCGAGGTCGTGACCTTTACGGCGGACATCGGGCAGGGCGAGGAAGTTGAACCCGCCCGGGCCAAAGCCCAGGCCATGGACATCAGGGAAATCTTTATCGACGACCTCACGGAAGAGTTCGCCCGCGATTTCGTCTTTCCCATGTTCAGGGCCAACACCCTTTACGAAGGCGAATACCTGCTGGGCACCTCGATCGCCCGCCCCCTCATTGCCAAACGCCTGATTGAAATTGTCAATGAAACCGGTTGTGATGCCATCTGCCACGGGGCCACCGGCAAGGGCAACGATCAGGTCCGCTTTGAGCTGGGTGCCTATGCGCTGAAACCCGACATCACAGTGATCGCTCCCTGGCGCGAATGGGATCTGACTTCACGCGAAACCCTGCTGGCCTATGCCGACCAGCATGGCATCCCCATCGAAATGAAACGCGGCAAGGCTTCACCCTATTCCATGGATGCCAACCTGCTGCATATTTCCTATGAGGGTGGCATTTTAGAAGATCCCTGGGCTGAGCCGGAAGAGGACATGTGGCGCTGGAGTGTCTCCCCGGAAGCCGCCCCGGATCAGCCTACCTATATTGAACTCACCTACGCACGCGGCGATATTGTGGCGCTTGACGGGGTGGCGATGTCTCCCGCCCAGGTGCTGGCCAGACTGAATCAGGTGGGCGGTGCCAACGGTATCGGCCGTCTGGACATCGTCGAGAACCGTTATGTGGGCATGAAATCCCGTGGCTGCTATGAGACCCCTGGCGGCACCATCATGCTGAAGGGCCATCGCGCCATTGAATCGCTGACCCTGGATCGCGAAGTCGCACACTTGAAGGATGAGTTGATGCCGCGCTATGCCAGCCTGATTTACAACGGCTATTGGTGGAGCCCGGAACGCATACTGTTGCAGGAACTCATCGACTCGTCGCAGCAAACGGTAAACGGCGAAGTGCGCATCAGGCTTTACAAGGGCAATGTCACCGTCGTCGGCCGCAAATCGGAACAGAACAGCCTGTTCGACATGAACATCGCCACCTTTGAAGATGACAAAGGCGCCTATAACCAGAAAGATGCCGAGGGCTTCATCAAGCTCAACGCGCTCAGGATGCGAATTGCGGCCTCCAAGGGAACCCAATTCGTCTAAGCCGCGCCCACTGCATCAAAAAAGCCCGGACCGCCTAAGCTGCCGGGCTTTTTTGCGGGTCTTCGTACCCGGCACCGCCTATCTGACTTTGATGTTGAAGATTACGGAGTGAATGGCCTCCCGGCCATTTTCCCAAGGTCTTCGATATTCAAATCGAAGCAGCCCGTCACCTGAGCTGAGTGTACGGAAGGTCCAGTTTTCAGTACCCCCCACGCCCAGCAGAGAACCTGGGTTCGGGTTGGCTTCATATCGTGGAGCCTCACCGACCGCCTCAAGAATCCCCCCGGTTTGATCGATCAGCAACCATTCATAGCCGGTGGTTCGATTGCCTTCCAGACGGACCCACAAGTGCTGATCTCTCGCCAGATCAATAGTGGCCCCCGTATCCTTCTCATTAACCTGGATGACGGATTGCTGTGGCTCATCAATCAAGGGTGCGCAGCCCGCCGCCGCCAGAAAACTCAGGATGGCCAGAACCGCGACACAGTTCGAATGCGTCAACGTTTGCGGGGATAAATATCTAGGCGGCATAGGCCTTTTTGTAAAAGGGCCAGGTTTCGACATGCAGATACTTCCGGACAGGCGATTTTATGACCGACACACAAAGGAAAATAGAGAACAGGCACCAGACCGCCGCATACTCGTTGGGATCAGAAGTGAGCGCATCCGAGATCATGGGGCCCACAATGTAATGGAAACCGACAAAGCGCCAGGATCCGTAGATGAGCGGCAGCCAGAATGCCACCAGGATATAAGTCAGCGCATGCAAGCCCCAGCGGAAGGCAAACGGGCTACCCGAATCATCCGACAATAATCCATTGAGCGGCAACTGCCAGGCGATGTGCCAGGCCCCTGAAACCGAACAGGCTTGCGTACCACAGAATCCCTCTACCCCCAGAATACATTTTCCTGCCCAGACGAAGGGATACATCTTGACCAGCATCGCTATCGCCCCAGCGGCGCAGATCGTATAGACCACGGTACTGATCTTTTTCTTGACCTCCTCCGGGATGAAATACATGGCCACCATGTTGACGAAGAACGGCTGAAAAGCAATGTGGAGATAGCCAAAATAGGTCAATATCTGATTGGGCGGCGAATCACACAGATCGATGTAGATATAGGTCGCGGCTTGCAGCAACTCCATACAGGCAAAATAGGTCAACGGGATCCACAATTCCTTGGACTCGCCTTTATGCGCGACGTAGGCCGCCGTTCCAAATCCGACGGCGGCCAGCACTGCTGACGCTTCTCCGCTCCAACACATAGGGATACCTCTGGTTTCTTTGAATGAACTAACCCGCCAGCAATGCCATAGGCATTCAGCCGAGGGCGATTATGGGGGGTTACTGACTGAAGAGAGCATCAGCGCTGCCGATCAACTGATGCCATATTTCTGCATCCGGTACAGCAGCGTATCTCTGGAAATTCCAAGAAGCTTTGCCGAACGGCTCCGATTCCCGCTGGTTCTTTCCAGGGCTTGACGGATCAGGTCTATCTCGACCTGTTCAAGATTGATACCGCGTTCCGGTAACTCGATCTCGGGGGAGGACGGCGGGGAACGGCTGACAATTTCCGGCGGCAAACTATTTTCTTCGATGGTGCGTCCGGCAAGAAGGATGCACAGCCGTTCGCACACATTGCGCAGTTCGCGTACATTTCCAGGCCATGGGTAAGCCATCAGTTTGCTCAATGCCGGCTTGCTTACGCTCACCTTCGGCAGACCATGATCGCGGGTGAACTGACTGATGAAATGCTGCAAAAGCACTTGTACATCGCCAATCCGTTCTCTCAAGGGAGGAATTTCGAGAGGCACCACATTCAGCCGGTAGTAGAGATCCCGGCGAAATTCGCCCCGGCTTATCCGGTCCTGCAAATTGGCGTTGGTCGCCGCAATGATGCGGACGTTCACATGCTGGACAGACGTTCCTCCAACCGGCTGGATTTCCCCCGTTTCAAGAAACCTTAGCAACTTGGCTTGCAGCGGGATCGGCAACGAATCGACTTCATCAAGAAAAACCGTACCGCCGTTAGCGGCCTGGAGCCGGCCCAACTGATTGCCGATGGCGCCGGTAAATGAGCCCTTCTTATGCCCAAACAGCTCAGACTCGGCCAAAGCCTCGGGCAAGGCCGCACAATTGATGGTGATAAAAGGCCGGTCCACCCGGGGACTGTGCTGCTGCAACGCCATGGCGAGCACTTCCTTGCCTGTACCCGTCTCGCCGATGATGAGTACGGTGACATCCGTCGCTGCCACCATCCGCGCACTGCGTAGCAGCGATTCAAAGTTCGGCGATTGACCGATCAGCTTGTCGAACATAGGCATATCAGGCCCGCTCAGTGCGCCATGGTGTGTTGCACCATGGGATTGAGCCCGGGGAACGCCGCCATCAACGCCAGCAATATCAAGGTTACACCGGCCATTTGGCGGAAGCGGGTCATGCTCGACAGCCGAACCATCCATGACGTCATGATGCCCACCCCCATGACCGCCGGCATGGTACCCAGCCCGAAGGCGAGCATGGTAAAGGTTCCGCGTACCACATCACCCGTGGTAGCTGCCAATGCGAGGGCGGTATAAACCAGCCCACAGGGCAACCAGCCCCAGACCATGCCGAAGACGAAAGCTCTCGGCAAGGTTTCCACAGGAACCAGCCGGCGGCCATATGGCTCAATCCTGCGCCAGACCACGTTGCCAAATTTTTCGATGTAGGCAAACCTCGGAAACCAGCCCGCGATATGTAAACCCGCCCCCAGCATCACCAGCGCAGAAAGCACCTGTAGCACCCGGTGACCATGCCCCTCACCCAAGGGCATGCTCAGCACGTGTTCTGCCAACCCGGCAAAAAGTCCCGCAATCGAATAGCTCAGCACCCGACCGGCATTGTAACTGGCGACGAACGGCAAGAGCAGACGCTTGTTTTCCCGGATTTCGCGCTTGAGACTGAGCGTGAGCGAACCGATGATCGAACCGCACATCCCGAGACAATGCAGGGCACTAAACAGCCCCATTAAAAGCGCCACAAAATAGGAGGTGCTAAAAGTCGAGTCCAGGTGATTCATGCGGAAGCTCTAAGTACTTGATTGGTTTGGCGCAAAACGTCAGGCGACGGGCCTGAAGCGGATCGGTATTCTAACGCGGATACTCAACAGCTGGCTAACCACGCGCTGAACGCCTCTTGTCACCGCGCCAGGGACGCTCTATCTTGAACCGATCAATTTACTCCTCAGGCATCAACATGGCCCGCCCCGCTACCCCACAAATCGCCGCTGACACCATCATCGAACTGATCGATCTGCCCAATCGCCCGATTGTGCTGATTGAACGGCTCTATCCACCTCATGGCTGGGCAATCCCCGGGGGATTCGTGGATGTGGGTGAAACGCTGGAAAATGCCGCACGCCGCGAAGCAGAAGAAGAGGTAGGGCTGAAGGTCAACCTGAAAACCCTGTTAGGGATCTATTCCGACCCTGCGCGCGACATCAGGGGACATACCGTAACGGCGGTCTATGTTGCTGAAGCCCGTGGTAACCCGGTGGCCGCCGATGATGCCAAGAAAGCCATCGTAACTGACATTGACACCCTGCCCTCGCCGCTGGTTTTCGACCATGCACAGGTTCTCGCGGACTATCGGCGTTATCGCGAAACGGGGCAACCGACTCCGTTACGATAAGCTGAGTGGGCCGGGTGACTGCTGCTGCTGCGGCGGCAGCCCCTCAAAGCTCTACCATCAAGCCCAGCTCGACCACGCGATCCGGCGGTATACGCCAGAACACCATGGCGTTCTCCGCGTTCATGGCCATGCGGATAAAAAGTCGTTCGCGCCATTGGGCCATACCCTCTCTGGCAGTAGAGACCATATGCTCACGCGACAGGAAAAAAGACGTGTCATCCATATTCACCGACAGCCCCTGGCTTTGGCAGTAGGCCAAGGCCTCCGGGATATCCGGTTCCTGGTTGTACCCGTAATAAATCCGGACGCGAAAGATATTCCCGCCAAAATGCCGGATCTTGATTCTGTCCTCCAGGCGAACCCACGGCTCGTCCCGGGTAACAACCGTCAAGACAATCACCTGCTGGTGCAGCACCTTATTGATGAGGATATTTTGCAGCAGAGACAAAGGGGCACCAAACCGGCCAGCGGTCAGGTAGACAGCGGTTCCGGGCACCCTGGGCAAAGACTCGTGCCCCTGATTCGCCGCGAACTCCTCAAGGGGCATGGCTTTCTCGTTGAGCCGGCTGACGAGTAATCCGCGCCCCCGGATCCAGGTCGACAACAGGACAAAAACCGCCCCGCCCAAAGCTAGGGAAACCCATCCTCCCTGCAGAATCCTGGTCGAATTGGCGGCAAGGAAGCCGAGATCGATCAAAAGGAACAAGGTGAACAGAATCCCTGTCAGCCAGAGATTCAACCGCCAGATCCGGCCTAGCAAGCCGAATGCGAGCAAGGTTGTTACCACCATGGTTCCTGTCACCGCAATGCCATAGGCGGCCGCCAACCGTGACGAGGAACCAAAACCAAGAACCAGAAGAATCACGCAGAACGCGAGTACCCGGTTGACGGCAGGAACATAAATTTGCCCGAGCCGTCCCGCCGAGGTGTGGCGAACACTCAACCGGGGTAAAAACCGGAACCTGATGGCCTGTGCCGCCAAAGAGAAAGCCCCAGAAATCATCGCCTGCGAGGCAATGATTGTCGCCAGTGTCGCGAGCACCAGCAGCGGCATGACACTCCAGGAAGGCCCCAGCAGATAGAAGGGATTACTCGCCGCACCGGGAACCCTCAGAAGCAAAGCCCCCTGCCCCAGATAATTCAGTGTCAAGGCCGGAAAAGCCAGAAAAAACCAGGCAATGCGGATCGGCTTTATTCCCAAATGGCCCATGTCGGCGTACAGCGCTTCGGCCCCCGTCACCACCAACACGACAGCGCCCAGCACCACCAGAGACTGGGCCTTGGCCTCCGTCAGAAAGTCCAGCGCATAGGCCGGATGTAGCGAGTTAATGATCGCCGGTGTCTGGGCAATATTGAAGACGCCGAGAAGGGCAATCACCAGCAACCATAACACCATGATGGGGCTGAAGAGCACGCTGATGAAGGCGGTACCACGGTGTTGCAGGAAAAACAGCACTATCAGGATAAGCACCGTCACCGGGACGATCAGCGGTTTCAGTGCCGGAGTGAGCACCTGCAAGCCTTCCATCGCGCTCATGACGGAAATGGTCGGCGCAATCACCGCATCACCGAAAAAGAGAGCGGTTCCCGCCAGCCCGATCGACAGGATGAATTTGCTCAATGCCGGCCGATCCCCCACCATCCTGAGCACCAGCGACAAGAGCGCCATGATGCCTCCCTCTCCCTTGTTGTCGGCGCGCATGATCAGCAAGGCATACTTGAGCCCGACCACGATCACCAGCAACCAGAAAACCAGAGACAAAATACCCATCACATGGTCTGGCGTCGGGGATAGTGCGTTATTCCCGCTGAAAGCTACGCGCAACGCATAGAGAGGACTGGTGGCGATATCGCCAAACACGACGCCCACGCATCCCAAAACCAGCCTCCATCGGATCGACTCATCCGCCTCCCATGTCCGCCTTCCAGCCATATTTAACGTCTGTCCTGCTGCATTAGATGATGAGGTAATGAGCGCGCTTCAGCATTGCTAACGGAAGCCGCCATGATTGCCTAGCGAGATGGCGGCGGAGTAACGCGAGAAGCTTGGCCCAGTCCGCGCATCAACCCGCCGATCACCAGAAAAGTGAAGGCATAGAAAATCAACTGAATCCCATCGGGCTGGGCAACATAACCGACTAGAGCATGGAGGAGCTGTCCGAGCAAACCATCCTCAGGGAGGATGGCCGAGGTGTCCCAGACAGTGCGCCCCACAGGTGGCAGCCAGTCGGCCTGAACGAGGAAGGCGGCCGCCTGGGAAGCCAGCCCCGCCGCCAGAAACAGGATCATCCAGCCGGTAACGCGAAAGAAATAGTGCATGGGGATTCGTGCCAGCCCAAAGTACAGAATGAAGCCCACCGATGCTCCTAAAAGCAGGCCCAAGCCTCCCCCAAACAGCATCGCCGACGCCCCGCCGTCCTCTGCGGAGGCCAGCCCAAAGAGGAAAGCACCAGTTCGGAACCTTCCCTCAAGACCGCCAACCCGACCACCAGGGCCAGCGCGTGGAGGGGACGACTGCCACTGACCACCTCGCGTCCAACCTGACTCATTTCCTGGGCGATTTCACGGCCATGCTGCTGCATCCAGATGTTATGCCAGCCCAGCATGACAACCGCGACGAGGAGAATGGCCGCATTGAAGAGCTCTTGTCCGGCACCCTCCAGCGCTTCAGCCAGATTTCCTGCAAACAGGGCCACCAGACAAGACAGTAAAAGTCCGGCCACCACCCCTCCCCAGACCCAGGCTCCCCGATGCCGGGCACCCCGGCTGGCAGCCATGACGATACTGATGATGAGCGCCGCTTCGAGCACCTCACGAAAAACGATAATGGCGGTGGCAAACATACTGGCTTCCTGCCGGACTCAGCGCGCGATGAGCGTGCCCTTCGCGGTGTCTTCGTGAAATTCACCCACAAATTCATAAGTCCCCGGCTCCAGCGGACCCAGGTTCATGATGATCTGGCTACCACCCTTGACAATCTTTTCCCGCTTTAGCGGCTTGCTCTCGAATTCTTCTGGAGTGGCATCCTCGTTTTTGACGACCAGCTTGAACTTCTGCTTGGCCGGAACCTGGAGTTCCGCCGGCTGATACTGGTGATCCTTGATCGTCAGAGTGAAACTCTCTTCGGCAATCAGCGGTGCAGCCAACAGGGACAAGAGTGCAAACACAAAAACGGGCCGAAAATTGTGAGTCATTGTTTCTATCCTGGTCTTTGATGATAGACGGATGCCCGTCTGGTGTGCGGGCCAGATGCAGGCGCGGCGCATTATAGCCCACCGCCCCGTCCCGCACAGCCGGGGGGTTACGCATGATAAGCTCGGCACCGATTCTGTTACCGACGGAAACCCCATGCCCCAAGCTCGCGCCCACATCCCGCTCAGACTGGCCGTTCTGACCGTCTCGGATACCCGCACCGAAGACAATGACACCTCAGGCAAGCTACTGGTGGACAGACTGACCGAGGCCAGTCATGGCCTCGCCGACAAACGCATCGTCGCCGACGATATCTACCAAATCCGTGCCGCCGTATCGGCCTGGATTGCAGACCCCGCCATTCAGGTCATCCTCACTACGGGCGGAACGGGCGTTACCGGAAGGGATGGCACGCCCGAAGCGATTAGCGTGCTGTTCGATAAAACGCTGGACGGATTCGGCGAGCTGTTTCGCAGCCTTTCCTATCAGGAGATAGGCACCTCCACCCTGCAATCCCGCGCCATAGCGGGAGTGGCCAATGGAACCTATCTTTTTTGCCTGCCCGGCTCATCCGGTGCCTGTCGTTTGGCCTGGGACAGTATCATTCGCCCGCAACTGGACTATCGAACCCGCCCCTGCAATCTTGTGGAGCTCATGCCGCGACTGCTCGAAAAATAAGCCGGTAACCCCTACCCTCCGGTAGCGTTCATGTGGCGAAGAATCATGGGCTCGGCCTTGAGATCAAAGTGATGCCGCTCCGGCTTGATCGCCATGGAAGCAACAATCGCTGACTTCAGCGCCTCAATCCCGTTCGCCTCGGTTCGTAGCACGGCCTTGAGATCAACCGAATGCTCGTTACCGAGGCAGAGCAACAGCCGTCCTTCCGCCGTCACGCGCACCCGATTACAGGTTCCGCAAAAATTATGGCTATGGGGTGAGATAAAACCGATCCGGGTACCCGTACCCGCCACCCGGTAATAGCGTGCAGGCCCGCCGGTCGACACCATACTCGGCAACAGCTCAAACACGCCCTCCAGCCGCTGCCGAATCTCGTCGCTAGAGCAATACTCCCCGGCCCGGTCATGACCCTCTACCCGGCCCAGCGGCATCTCCTCAATGAAACTGATATCGATACCCTTGCCGATGGCATAGTTGACCAGATCGCAAATTTCATCATGATTCCGGTTTCGCAGGATGACGGCGTTGATCTTGATTTTCTCGAACCCCTGATTCAGTGCGGTATCGATACCGGCCAGGACACCCGCCAGATCGCCTACCCGGGTTAGCTGACGAAACCGCTCCGGCTTCAGGCTATCGAGGCTCACATTGATTCGCCGCACACCCGCCGCCTTCAGATGTTTCGCCTCCTGGACCAGATGAGAACCATTGGTCGTAAGCACCACTTCACCCAGCCCCGGCAACTGACTGATCTGGGCCATGAGTCCCACCGCCCCTTTGCGCACCAGAGGTTCTCCCCCCGTAATCCGGATCTTGTCGACTCCCAGCTCCACGAACGCCCGGCTCACCTGGTAAAGCTCTTCCAGGGTCAAAATCTGCGGCCGGGGGAGAAATTCCATCTCCTCGCTCATGCAATAGAGGCAACGAAAATCGCAGCGGTCCGTGATGGATATCCGAACATAAGTCACCCGCCGACGGAACCGGTCCTGGAGCGGATGAGTCATCGGATCAGGCTTATCCATAACGGTTTGGGTCATTCATGGGCCGAAATTCTCCCATGGCAAGGCCTAATGGCCAAGTATTTCAGTCGGGATTTCGGCTCCCCCTGCTGAACCGATTCGATCCTTTTAGTGTCAAGGCAACGATCCGGGCAAGCATTTTCCGACAGAATCAGGGAAACTAATGTTCAAAATCCGTGGCATACAAAGAGTCCGATTAAAACCAGACACGCTTGATCCAGGCTGTCGGATAAAACAACACCCATGACCGGCGATGAAACGACTCCAGGAATTATTTGAGGGATCTGCGGCAATTGCCGAGGATAATCTGGGATTTCTTGAGGACCTCTACGAACGATTCCTGCGCGACCCCGATTCCGTCGATCTGAGCTGGCGCGAGAAATTTCGCTCCATTCAGGAAGAACCACTGGCCATCCGCCTCGGCGAACAGCGGCCCGAACCCCCCTCCGGCGGCAGGCAAGAAATTGAAACCACCTTGCGCAGGCAGGCGGCAGTCGATCAACTGATCTACCATCATCGCACCCGAGGGCATCAGGTCGCCCATAACAACCCGCTGAAACTCAGTGAACCGCCCCAGTTGCAGGATCTCGATCCCAGCCATTACGGCCTGACCAGACAGGATCTCGACAGCCATTTCTATGTCGACATTCTCCATCACCTCCGGCGATTGCCCTTACGGGACATCCTTTCCCTGCTGAGGCAAACCTATTGCGAAAGCATTGGCACCGAATACATGCATATTGTCGACAGCGACATCAAGCAGTGGATTCGGACTCGCCTCGAAAACACGCGGGGGCAGGCCTTTCCTGACCCTGAAAGCCAAAGAAACCTGCTCCGTGCGCTCACGGCCGCCGAAGGAATAGAGCGTTATCTGCACAGAAAATATGTCGGGCAGAAGCGCTTTTCGCTGGAGGGTGCGGAAAGTCTCATACCGCTCCTGGATGAAGTCATCGAGCGCTCCAGTGAGCAAGGGATCGGGGAACTGGTTATCGGCATGGCCCATCGTGGCCGTCTGAACGTACTC
>SXGT01290320.1_pt1 | contig 11062 bp, 8 predicted proteins | sample 3176221 | NCBI WGS metagenome assembly SXGT01 (sample SAMN11356862, study PRJNA531348) | freshwater metagenome | isolation source: freshwater sample F1-120 | place: China: Fuxian Lake, Yuxi | collected 2017-12-25
CAACGCGCGCCGGGAGTTGGAAAGGCAAACCGAGCGGGCGCTGCGGGGCAAGCGGGCGAAGGCAGTGCGGTTCCCGCTGTGGACGTTTGGCGCGGTCGCGCCTTTAGGGCGGTTGGCGCGCCAAGCCGGCAAGCTCGCATCATTGAACGATTTCGGCTAGCCGCAGCAGAAATGGCGCCGGCGCGCCGGGGGGGAGCTTAATGTAGTCAGATACTTGAACAATGGGGGGAAGCGTCCAACCCTCTATTGACCCTATTTGCCAAGGCCGCACATCGCGCGCACATCCTCGGCCAGTTCTTTGGCCGTGGCATAGCGGTCCTTTGGCTTTTTGGCCATCGCTTTGTTCACGATGCGCACAGCTCGCTCGTCCAGCTTGGGGTTCAGTTTGCGCGGATCCGGCACCGGCTCGACGGCATGTGCCACGAAGACGTTGCCCTCGGAAAAAGGTAGGTAGCCAGTGAACATACGGAACACTACGACGCCAAGCGCGTAGAGGTCAGCCCGGTGGTCCACTGCGGATCCATCGAGCTGCTCTGGAGCCATGTAGTAGGGCGTGCCCGCCAGGACGCTTAGTTCGCCAAACCCTTCGTCGCGCACACGAGCGAGGCCGAAGTCCAGCAGCTTGACCGCGCCGTCATTGGCCACAAGCACGTTGTCCGGCTTGATGTCGCGATGAACCAGCCCGGCCTGGTGCGCGCAATCGAGTGCGGCAGCAAACTGATCCAAAATGCTGCATACCCACTTGGCGTCTTCGACCGGGCAGCCAAACTGCAGATAGGACGTCAACGACTTGCCGGCGACGAACTCCATGGCATACCAAAGCACGCCCTCAGACTCGCCCATGTCGTAGATGTGCACGACGTTTGGATGGTTCAACTGGGCGGCGAGCTTGACCTCGCGCAAAAAGTACTTGCGCTGCATGTCGGTCGGCATCGACCCTTCCAACATGAACTTGAGGACGACCTGCCGGCCAAGCAGCTTGTCCGTGGCCTTGTAGACCACGCCGTTGCCGCCCTGGCCCAGCCGGTCCAGGCCGCCATACCGCGAAGCCAGCGAAGGCGGCACGCCGTTTGGCCACTGCCCTTCGTCGCCCTCTCCAAAGTCGTCGAGTGTGTACTCGGCGACGGCCGCCGCGGTCTCAGCTGCAGCGTCCCGTCGCAACCCGGGCGTGCCGGCTTCGTTCTTGGGGCGCTGCGGCGGCGGTCGCGAACTCGGCGGTGTAGGCGACGGCAGCTTGGGCTCGGTTGACCGAAGAAACAGCGCAAGGTCGCTCGCCGGCTGAGCCAGCGGCAGCAGCTTGTCGAAGACTTGGCGCGCCCGCATGGCATCGTTGACTTCGAGCAGCAATTCGAGTGCCTGACGGCCGTGCGCCGCGCGCTCTGCCTCGGGTAAGGGCGCTTGCAGCAACGCCGCAAAGGTGCGACCAGCCAGAGCTTTGTCGCCTTTGTCGACAGCCAGATGCGCAGCCATGGTGGTGATTTCGACGTAGGCCGCCTCAGACGGGTCCACCGACAGCGCGACGCGAAGCGCCTCATCGGTCTGCCCAAGCGCGGTGCGCAGCTTGACCACCGTCAGCTTGTCGCCCTCGAGCGTCAGGCAGTGGATGGCCCGCTCGACGTTGCTGACCCGCTGATGGTTGAGCGCGGCCTTGCGGTATAACCCAATACTCTCAAACAGCTGCGCCGCCTCGCCGTGAGCGCCCGCCGCGGCGTATCGCTCTGCCGCCTCTTCGACTCGACCCAAGCGGACCAGGATCGCGGCAGAGCCTGTGACGTCGCCAGCCTTTTCTACGCAAGCCAGCGCACGCTGCCACTCCGCGGCGACCTGCCATTGTTCGGCTGCTTGAGCCCAGTGCTGCTGCGCCTCCAGCAGTCCGGCCTGCAGTTTTGCCGCTGCCTGCGGTTTGCCTAGCTTGCGCAAGAGCGCGATGGCTTTGTCATGCTGACCCGTGCGCTGATACAGGTCGGCGGCAAGCGCGAGGTCGTTGGTTTGCTCGGCCAGCTCTGCCGCGCCAGCCCAGTCCTTGCCGGCCTGCAACATCCGCAACTGCGCGCTGGCATTGCCCAACCGCTTGTAGCACACGGCTGCGGCAGCATACTCCTTGGCCTGTTCGAACAGGTCGGCGGCGCGATCGATGTTTTTGGCCTGACGATAAGAACGCGCGGCATCGCCCAGACGCCCGAGCCGCTCGAATAGCCGCGCCGCCTGTTCGTGATCGCCGCCGTCGCTGGCCAGCCGCGCCGCATGCGCCACGTCGCCGCGCGCTAATGCCGCCTGCACGTCAGCACCTGGCTTGTTGCGCTCCGCGGCCTCGGCGGAAAACCGTGCCATCATGTGGCGGATAGCCCACGTTCCGGCGACGACGACGACGGCGAGCAACGAGTAGCTGATCAGGCGCGGATCGCTGGTGTCCATGAGACATCCGACGCCCCCGGCAGGGCGCGCGCGCATCGTAGCGCATCTGGCAGGGGCGGCAATTCCGCGCCTCTCCAGTCGCATGAGACGTCAGCGATTTTGCGGCGTGGTCGATCGTGATCGATCAGCGACCCACGATCAGCACCTTGTAGCCCTGCTCAAACAGGAACTGCGCTTTGCCTTCCATGGTCTGCTCGACGATGCCATAGCCAAAGGTAGCGTGGTCGACCAATTGGCCGAGCAGCGGCTGAAGGCTGGCGGCATAGGGCGTCGCCCGCGCACGGTCGGCAGCGGCCATCTTGCGCTGCCACAGTGTCCGGGCAGCGCGGACCTCCGGGCTCTCGGCCACGACCTTTGGCGCTTTGGCCGCCGCAGGCGCGCGCTTTGAGCTGCCGGGTGAATCGGCGGCCGCTGCGCGACTGGCCCGCGCCGGCGCGGCCTCCGCCAGTTCACGGGTGCTCTTGTATTTGTGGGTGCCGCCGCAAGTCCGGCAGCGCACCTGCACGACCGTCTGGCCGACCATGGCCACGATCACGTGTTCGAGCGCCAGGCCGCACTTGGCGCACCAGGCCTCGACGTCGCGCCCAACCGCTGGCAGTGCGGTGTCCAGGGCGCGGCGATGGATTCCAGTCATGCACGATTCCGTATGCAGCTCCTTGGCCGCCCGCAGATCGTAGTCGGGCACAACCCGCAGCGGCAAGGCAAACCGGAACAAAACGCGGCAGGATTCGGCGCCAAAGGACCGACGACCGGAGCGCAGTCCACGCTTTGGCACCGACTTGCCGATTTTTGTCCGAGCGCGTACACCAGCGCCCCCGCAACGCCAGTTTGCACGGACCCCCCCATTATGCAAGTCCAGACGCTCAAAGGCTTTCGCGACTACTTGCCGGCCGATATGGCGCCGCGCCAGCGCATGATCCGCAGCATCGAGGCTGTGTTCGAACGCCACGGCTTTGCCCCGCTGCAGACCCCGGCTTTGGAGTACGCGGAGACCCTGACCGGAAAATACGGCGACGAAGGCGATAAACTCTTGTATCGGTTCACGGATCACGGCGAGCGTCAGGTTGCCCTGCGCTATGACCTGACCGTGCCGCTGGCGCGCGTGGTCGCGCAGCATCGCGGGGCGCTGCAGATTCCGTTTCGCCGCTATCAGGTCGCGCCGGTATGGCGCGCAGACAAGCCGCAGCGCGGTCGCTACCGCGAATTCGTCCAATGCGACGCAGACATCTGTGGTGCGGATAGCGCGGTGGCCGACGCGGAGGTCCTGGTCGCAGGGCTCGCTGTGCTGCGCGAATTGGGCGTGGCCGCGGCGCAGCTGCACCTGAACCACCGCGAAGTGCTGTTCGGCGTGCTGCGCCTGCACGGGGTGGACGCTGCGGGCGCTCAATTGGCTTGCATCCGCGCAATTGACAAGCTCGACAAAATGCCGCCGGCGGCGGTCCAGGCTGAAATCGAGGCACAGGCAGGCTTGGACGCCGGTGGCGCCGCCGCTGTCGTTCAGGCCTTTACCGCGGGGACAACCGTCGCCGATTGGTCTGCGCGCGCGGCAGTCGCAGGCGATGCGGCATTTGTCGCGGCGTTGGACCGCATCCAGGTTGTCTTGGACTTGTGCAACGCGGCAGGACACGGAGGCGCCATCGTGTTTGACGCCGCCATCGCCCGCGGCTTGGACTACTACACCGGCATCATCTACGAAACGCGCCTGACCGACGCCAAGGTCGCAGGCATGGGTGCGGTCATGTCGGGCGGTCGATACGACAACTTGATTGGGCTGTTTGCGGGCAGTGCGGTGCCGGCGGTTGGCATTTCGGTGGGCCTCGATCGGCTGTTTGCCGCGCTGCAAGAGCTTGAGCTCGTCGGCGGCAACGAGGCTGCGGTGCCTGTGTACGCAACGGTCATGGCGCCAGAATTGGCGGCTCCCACGCTGCGCTTGGTTGGCGAACTTCGGCGCGCGGGGTTGCGGGTCGAGATGGAACTGGGCGGCGGCAAGCTCGGCAAACAATTCGAGCGGGCCAGCAAGCGCGGTGCGCGCGCGGTGCTCGTCATTGGCTCGGACGAGGTGGCGGCAGGTACAGTCGTTGTCAAGGACTTGCGCGCCGGCTCGCAAGCCACGGTCGCGCAAGCCGATGCAGCCTCTTACCTGCGGGACCTCGGCATCACTTGAAACTGACGCTGGGCGCTGAGGTGAACAGCACGAACAGGTCGTTGTCGGTAAACGTCAGCCCCAAGCCGAAGAACAAGTCAGCTCTGCTGCTGGGAAACAGCAACTCGTCGCCACCCAGCCACGCGTACAAGTGCGGCACGAACACCCAGGACAGGCTGGCGCGCAACCGCGGTCGCGGCAGGTCGCGAAATCGGAACAAGTCTGCAGAAATCGACAGCTTGTCGCGCACGACGTCGAGATCCACGCCGCCGCCGGCGGTGTTTTCGATGAGGCCACCGCGCAAGACCACCGATCCAAAGCGCCGCGCATACTGGACGCCGAAGCGGGGAACGCTCTCGCTCTCGACCAGTGTCTCAGTAAACGGCGCCTGATCCTGACCGAAGGTTGTTTGCCGGGTTGTGGTCCGCGTCACCGGCAGGTTGTTGGCGGTGAGTGTCAAAAGCACGTATTTTTCTTGACTTGGCTGCAGGCGCAACGACAAATGCGACTGCCAGTCGAGCTGACCCACCTCACCAGCGCGTACGGCATGGGCCGCAAGCTTGTAGTCGATTCCAATCTCAAGATCGATGTAGCGCTTCAACAAGCTGCTGGTTGAGCTCAATAATTGCTCTGAGCTGCGCACCAGCGTCTCGTCGCGCAGCAGCCGCCCGACGTTGCCCTTGCCCGCATCGACATCGGAGGCCACGTGCTCGACGTGCGCCATGATCTTGTCAAAGCGGCCGAGCGCGTCCTGAACCTTCTTGATCGCATTGGTGATGGTCCCAACGGTATCGTCGACACCGCTCTTGTTGCGGCCCACCAGGTCGCGAACCTGGGTGGTCACAACTTCTACGTTCTCGATGCTGCGCAGCACGCTCTTGCCGGCTTCATCCATCGAACCAGCCGTGCGCGAGATGATGACGTCGAGCCGGCCAGTGAGCGAACTCAACTTCTGCGCCGTGTCAGCAAAGCCGTGCATGCCGCGATCCAGATCGCCGCCCGGCGCCAGCACGCCCTGCGTCAGCCGGTCGCGCAGCGCGTGAGTGGTCTTGGCCAGATCATCGCTCGCGCTGACCAGATTGTTGGTGATCTTGGAGATTTGATCAGCGCCCGACTCGCCGCCCAGGACCAGCGCCGCATTGTGGGTGATCTTGGCGACGTCGCTGGCGATCTGGTCGATCTTGGGCACAACGTCAGCCGCGCGGTCCATCTTCTGCAGGGTCTGCTGCAGCGCGGTAGCGGTAATCACCAGGGCGATTTCGTCGCCGTCCTTGAGCACCTGGCCCGCCATGCCAGGGGCAAGCTCGAGGTAGTAATCGCCCAAGAGCGAAGCCTGCAGGCGCGTGAGCACCGCGCCATTGCGCACCGATCCGTCGGGCGCGCTGGTGCCGCGGTACACCTTGATTTTGCGCAGCAACCGCAAGCCGACTTCGACGCGCTGGCCTTTGAGCTCGAGGTCGTGGACTTCACCGACTCGTACGCCGGCAATGGTCACTTTGGTGCCGGGAGCGATGCCGGTCACGTCATCGAATAGCGCCCGCAGCCGGTATGTGTCGGGTCCAGCGCCGATGCCGCGATTCGAGAAGGCCACGCCGACAACGGTTGCCGCGACGGCCAGCACCGCAAAAAGGCCGACTGCCAGGGCGGCGCGCTTGGTGCTCATGCGGCACCTGCGGTGGCGGCCTGTAGCGGTCCGGTGCCGCTGACAAAAATGAAGTCGCGCACGATCGGGTTGGCGCTGGCACGAAAGGCCGCGGGCTTGCCCGATTCAATGATCTGGCCCTGGTACAGCATCGCGATGTGGTGCGCGATGCGAAACGTCGAGGCCATGTCGTGCGAAATCACCACTGAGGTAACGTGCAACCGTTCCTGCGTTTCGGCGATCATGTCGTCGACCTGCTTGATCATCACCGGGTCCAGGCCGGTGGTCGGTTCGTCGTAGATAAGGATCTCTGGCCGCAAGATCGTCGCGCGCGCCAGGGCCACGCGTTTGCGCATTCCGCCCGAAAGCTCCGCCGGAAACTTGTGCACGGCGTGGTCGAGCTTTAGCGCCTGCAACGCTTCGAGCACGAGCTCGCGCTCCTGCGCGGGCTTGAGCCGCTGGTGCTCACGCAGAGGAAACGCCACGTTTTCATAGACGTTCATCGAATCAAACAGCGCTGCATTCTGAAACAGCATCCCAAAATGGCGGCGAACGTCCAGCAACTCTGCGTCTCCCATGGCGAAGATATCGCGGCCTCGAAAACGAACCTCGCCGCGATCGGGCCGCAAGAGCGCAACCAGGTGCTTGATGAGCACGCTCTTCCCGCTGCCCGAACCGCCGATGATGACCGTGATCTCGCCCTCGGCGATGTCCAAGTCCACGCCGCGCAGCACCGCGTGACCGCCAAACGCCTTGTAAACGCCAGCGACTTGCAAGATGGGCTCAGGTGCGGCGTGGGTCACCGGCGCAACGCTTCTTGGACCAGGTCGGCCCGCACCAAGCATACCCGGCAACGCGCGGGCGCCAAGAAAACCGCCGCAGCCGCGACACATGTGCTCCAGTCTCGCACTGTCGAGTAGACGCTTGACACCTGCCGTTCACAATCCCAGCATCTGCTCCTTGCCGCGGCGAGCAATGGCCGCGGTCGGGCAGCAATGGCCACTACCCGCCGGGTCAATTTGCGCGTGCTTTCCGGCGACTTGCGCGGGCAAGCGTTTGCGGTCACCGGCGAGGTGGTGGTCGGCCGGGCGACGACGTGCACCATTTTCGTTCCCGATCGTCGCTCCTCGCGCGAGCACGCGCGCTTCTTTGTGCAAGACGACGATCTCTTCGTTGAGGATCTCGGTAGCCACAACGGCACTTGGGTCAACACGGAGCGCTGTGAGCGGACCAAGCTCAAGCCCGGCGACGTCGTGCGCATCGGCGTAACCCAGTTCGAAGTCGAAGTTCTAGCCGAAGACAGCAATGTCGTTCGGGTCGTCACCGACCTGCACCCGGTCGCTCCGCGCCTGGTCAAGCCGGTCGATCCAATCTCAGGTCCGATCGATCCGAGCCACATGACCGCGCAAGACGTGTTCGACTCGCTTGGTGTCGGCATGACCGAGCGCTTTGACGACGTGCCGGTGCTGCCATTGTTGCGGAAGACCCGCAGCTTTGCGCTGCTGGTCGAGGCCAGCAAGATACTTCAGCGCTACGCCAACTTGCGCGACACGTTGCCCGGTCTGCTGAACCTGGTTCTGCAGGTGGTGCAGGGCGATCGCGCGGCGGTGATGTTGCTGGACGACAAGGGCCAACTCATCCCCAAAGTGGTGCAAAAGCGCACGTCACCAAGCGGTGCCTTCTCGTCCACCAACGGCGACGCGGCCTCGGCAGCCACGCCGCCCGAGCAAGATCTGGTCCTGTCCAAGACCGTGGCCGACATGGTCTTGCAGCAGCGCTGCGCCGTCATCACGGCCGACGCCGCGACCGACGAACGCTTCGCCACCGCGGAATCCGTCATCATCAGCCGCGTGCGGTCACTGCTGGTGGTGCCCGTGTTGGTGTCGAACCGACTGCTTGGGCTTATCGAGGTCGAAAACCACCGCAGCGTCAACGCTTTCGACGATAACGACCTGCACCTGCTGAGCGTGCTGGGCTCGATGCTCGGCGTCGCGCTTGATCACCTTGAAGTCTCTCAGGCCCGCGAACGCGCCATTCTCGAACTGCGTGCGGCACAGGACCAATTGCTGGCCACGCAGCAGCGCCTCATCGCGTCTGAGCGCATGGGCGTGCTGGGTCGGCTGTCGAGCGGCATCGCCCACGAGGTCAAGAACCACCTGAGTCCGTTCATGCTCGCCGACATGATCGCGGCCAAGTACCCGGCGGATCAGGAAATCCAGGAAGCCTCGCACCTGATGCTCGACGCGCAGCGGCGCATTCTTGGGCTTGTCGACGAAATCCGCACCTTCGCCAGCGGTGCCAAAGTCGACATGGCCGTGCAGCCCGAGGACCTGGCTACCGTGCTCGATCAAGTCGTGCGCTTTTTGCGCTGCGACCGCATCCTGCGAACTGCCGACGTGCGCCTGACGTTGCTTGACAGGCCGCTGGTGCCGATGGACGCCGCGCGGATCCGTCAGGTACTCATCAACCTCATCCGCAACGCTGGCGAAGCGATCGAGCACCGCAAGAATGGCTATGTTGAACTGGTGGTGCGCACGGATGCGCGATCGGCCATCGTTGAAGTGCGCGACAACGGCAGCGGCATCTCGGCTGAGTCGCGCAGTCGCGTGTTTGAACCCTTCTACACCACCAAGGGCGACAAAGGCATCGGCCTGGGCCTGGACATCTCGCGACAAATCGTGCGCGCGCATGGCGGCGCATTGACCTTCGACTCCGACGTCAACTTTGGCACGGTGTTCCGTATGGCACTGCCGCTCGTGCCCCAGCAAGGGCACACCGATGCGGAGTTTGACGACATGTTGACCGATCCGACTGGCGGCCGACTGCCGGTGTCGTTGAGCTAGGTGGTGTCCGTCCCGGTAATTCGACAGCTCGGCGGCCATCGCGTGGGCGATGCCATTGCGCCCCGACGGGTGGCGGTGGTCAAGAAATCTAGCGCTATCGAACAATTGCAGACGCATCCCGACGCCCGCCTGCAGCGTGCGCTGCAAGAGGGTCAGCCAGTCGCGCACCGGGTGGCCCAGGCGCACCGCGAGCACGTAGCCAGCGTCGAGGCGGTGCTGGCGGCGCTGGCGACTCGTGGCTTGGAGCATCGTGTGGCGCCCCAGCTGAGCCGCCGCCTTGCCGCGTGGGCCGACCTGGTGGTAACCGTGGGTGGCGACGGCACGTTCTTGTCGGCGTCGCACGCGATTGCGGCCAGTGACCGCGGCGATGGCCCGCCGATGTTGGGGGTCAACAGCGCCACCAGCAGTTCTATTGGCTACTTCTGTGCTACCGACGGCGCAGGCTTCGCCGCGCTACTCGACCAGCTTGCCAGTCGCCAACTGCGCAGCCAGCCGCTGTGGCGAATGCAGGTCAGCGTCAACGGTCAGCCGCTGCGTGATCTGGCGTTGAACGACGTGCTGCTGGCACACAAAGTGCCAGCAGAGACCACGCGCTACCAGATGGAATTGGACGGCGTCGCCCAGGACCACAAGTCGTCGGGCATCTGGGTTGCCACCGCAGCCGGTTCGACGGCGGCGATCCGATCGGCGGGTGGCGAGGTACTGCCCATCGACAGTCCGCGGTTGCAGTACCGCGTGCGCGAACTCATGACTTGGGCAGTGCGCGGCGAGCCGCTGACAGGTGGCTGCTTCGATGGCGATCTGACGGTCACCTCGCGAATGTTGACGGGCGCGCTGTATATCGACGGCAGCCACCTCAAGATCGGTTTTGGCTACGGTGATCGCATTGGCTTCGGGCCAGCACCGCGGCCGTTGGGCTGGATTGCGCCCCCCGGCTTCGAACAGCGGCGCGCCAGCATCGTCGCTGGATCAGCTGCCCTGCCCTGACGGAGGACCTGCGGCAAGCACCGGCGGAAGCGCGGCGACGATGCCCGGTGTTGCGGCAGACCAACCGTGGCCACGCAACAGCACGGCGCTCAGCCCCGGGCGCACATGATGGCCGCGCGGACACTGGTCTAGCAGCACGCGATAGGCTCCGGCGTGACCGTCCGGCGGGGGCCGCTCGCTCACCCCCGCTGCCCAGGCGACGACCAACTGCCGCAGCTGGGCGTCGTCCACACGGCCGATTTCCTTGCGGCTCAGGTAGCGTCCGCAGCGACCGCAGCGCGGTTCATTGGCAAGGCGCTGCAGCGCGCGCCAGACGGCGAGGCCGACAAGCGTTGCGCGCACGGCCAGCGCCAAGGCCACGGCGACCAGGCCACCCGGAAGCGCACGCTGCGCGGATAGGGTTCGCAGCATCATAGGCCCGCGCCGGTGCTGCATCAGCCAGGAGCCGACAAGGCCGGCCTGTCCCGTCTCCGCGCGCAGACCAAGGTCTACGAGTTCCTCGGGCCGGTCCACCTGGGCCACCGCCAGGTCCTGGGCCATCGCCACTGGCTCGCTGCGCAGCCATCGGGCCTGATCCTGCCAGGTGGCCCAAGCATCGGCGACCTCATGGCACGCCAACCACGTCGCCGCAGCCATTCCTGCGAGTAGCACGGCGCCGCGACCGGGCGCCAACGCCAGCAGATGGCACACCGCGACAGCTAGCGCACCCAGCGCGAGCGCCGCGGCGGCTTCGTAGAGACCGGCCAGGTAGACGATACGACCAGCGAGACCGGTGGCCGCGCCGAAAGCAGCGGCGACGACGAGCATGATGATGGCGGCAGCAAGCCCACGCACGGCAGTCACCCGGCGCCCGCGGCCGGGCGCAGCGCCTTAACTCCGCAGGAGCTGTTTCGATTTCTGGAGCTGCTTGGATTTCCGGGGCCCGCTCGATTGCCGGTGCCGCCCAGGTTTCTGGAGCTGATCCAGTTTCTGGGGCTGATCCAGTTTCTGGGGCTGATCCAGTTTCTGGGGCTGATCCAGTTTCTGGGGCTG
>SXGT01426886.1_pt1 | contig 11062 bp, 11 predicted proteins | sample 3176221 | NCBI WGS metagenome assembly SXGT01 (sample SAMN11356862, study PRJNA531348) | freshwater metagenome | isolation source: freshwater sample F1-120 | place: China: Fuxian Lake, Yuxi | collected 2017-12-25
ACAGCATTGCCGCGTAGGTCGCGCCGAGCGCGCCGACGAGCGGCGCCGCCGCAGCGTCATCGCCGCCTTGCAGCATTTGCACGAGCTTGGGCGCAACCGGAATGATGATTCCGATGCCGAGCACGTCGAGCAGCAGCGTCAGGAAGATGAAGCGAAGGGCAGGGGCGCGTGCATTCACGAAGTCACCGTAGCGCACGGCGAGGCCGCGTCGACGTTCCTTCGGTCGCCGCCATCTGGTAACACGAGTAGGTGAGCCTTCCCCGCATCGGCATCCTGACGATCAGCGACCGCGCGAGCCAAGGCATCTATGCCGACGAATCGGGCCCGGCGATCGAGGCTTGCCTGCGCGACTACCTGGCGACGGAGTGCGAGTTCGACACGCAGATGGTCGCGGACGAACGGGATCGGATCGCAGGCGCAATCCGCTCGCTCGCAGACTCCGGATGCTGCCTCGTCTGCACGACGGGTGGCACCGGCCCCGCGCCACGTGACGTCACACCAGAAGCGATGGCGCTGGTCTGCGAGAAAGAACTGCCCGGGTTCGGCGAGCAGATGCGCGCCGCGTCGCTGCGCGCTGGCGTTCCGACGGCGATCTTGTCGCGCCAGACTGCCGCGATCTGCGGCAAAGCGCTGGTCATCACGTTGCCAGGCAAACCGGCTTCGATCCGGGTCTGCCTCGATGCGGTGTTCGCTGCCATTCCGTATTGCATCGACCTGATCGGCGGTCCTCGTCTCGAAGGCAATCCAGCCGTGGTGCAAGTCTTCAGGCCCAAGGGCAAGTGACCCTGCGGTGGAGTCGTTGTTCTCGCGTCGCTACAACCTTGTGCGCCCATGACCTCCCCGATGACCAAGGAACTGTTCCAGGTGGTCCTCCTGCCGTTCGCGCAGCTGTTGCGCGCTGTCGATTGCGACAACAAGGACGCGCGCGCGCACTGCGAACGACTGTTCCCCTTTGCCGGTCAAGCGGTCACGCAACTTCGTGAAGCGGCAATGGCGGCAATCGCCTCGGATTGGCTGCTGCCCAAGGAAAACGCGGGCATCCGTTTTGGTCGGGTGGCGAAGGACATCGCGGGCTTTTCGGTGGACGCCGTGTTGATGGACAAGCCGGGGCCAAAGCACCGACACCCGAACGGCGAGATCGACTTGTGCTTTGCGCGCAGCGGCACGCCGAGGTTCGACGGCATGCCCGAAGGCTGGGTCGTCTATGGCAAGGGATCTGTCCACGTGCCGACGGTGCGCGATGGGGAGATGCTGATCCTCTACTTCCTCCCTGCGGGGGCGATCGAGTTCTTCCCCGCTTGAGCGTGAGCGGCAGGAATGCGCGCGTTCTTCGCGATCCCGATGCCGCACGCGCAACGTGAGGAACTTGCACGCGCGCAGGCGCGACTCTCGTTCCTTGCCGGCGTCGCGTGGGTGCGGCCAGAGAACTTCCACCTGACGCTCGCCTTCCTCGGGGATGTCGACGAGGCAATGCTGGGAGTTGCGCGGCGGGCGTTGGTGCAGGCGCCATGCCCAGAGGGGCAGGCTCGCCTCACGGGTCTTTCTGCGTTTCCATCGTTGTCAGCGGCGCGAGTGCTCTTTGCCGGCGTCGAAGGCGGCGAGGATTGGTTGCGTGTGACCGCGCGCTACTTGCAGCTCGAATGCGGTTGCCGCGGTGAATCGTTCGTTCCGCACGTCACGATCGGGCGGGTCCGAGTCGGGGCGGAAGTCGATGCGCTCGCTGCGTCGAGTGTGGTTGGTTCGCTGGGCGACACCGCGTTCCCGCTGTCGCCGATCGTTCTCTACCAGAGTCGTCGTGACGAGAAGGGGCCTCGCTACGAGGAGCTCGCTCGCAAGGAATGAAGGCGCACCGGGCAGAAGGCCAGGGCGGTCACTTCAGCATCTTGCACAACTGCTGCAGGTAGCCATGAACCAGCTTCGTGTCTTTGATCTCGAGCACTGAGTTCGCGCGCGCAAGGACCTCGTCCGCGACCGTCGTCCCGGCCGCACCGTCTTTCTTCAGCATCTCCCGCACTGCGCCTTCCGGATGTTCCCAGTCCGGCAGCTTCTTGCGAAGCGCGAGCATGCGACCGTCGATCGCGATCCGCTTCGCGGCAGCCGAGGCGCCGTCATTGACGCCATCGATCAGGCGGCCGAGATCTCGCACCAGTTCGATCGGCTCAGTGATCGCCGGGCTGCCGGGGACCAGCAACTTCTGGCCCTCGGGCGAGAGGTCGGTCGGCGGGTTGTTCTGTGGCACGAAGGGCTTTTCCGCCGTCGCGGGCTCATGCTGCGGCAGGTTCTTCGGCAGTTCCTTGCCGCAGGCAGCGATGCCGAGGACGAGCAGGAGCGAGAAGGCGCTGAGTCGGGTCCAGATGGAGATCACGGCGAAGTATGGCACGCCGGACATGGCTGCGACGGCGCGCTTCGCATGGGCCCGATCGCAAGGGGCTTCGCGTGCCTCAGAGCGGGACAGTTGCCAGCAGCGGTTGCGCTGCAATGCTGCGGCCGAGGTCAACCCTGAAGCTCGATGACTGCGGAGCGCTGACCTTGCGGAACGCACGGATCCCGCTGCTCCAGTTCTCCCTGCTGGCTTTCTTCGTTGCTCGGCCTCGCCTGCCGATTCGCGCTGGAGCCAGTGCTAGAGAGACTGGCCGCGCAGTGCGTCCGCTGCCGTTCCGCGTGCGCGTATCAGTCTCGCGACACCGGCTTCCACCAAAGCCTCGGCCGGCGTTGGATGGCTCAGGAACCCGATTGGGCTGCTCGTCAAACCGTAGGCCCCGGCAGCCAGCACTGCGATTGCGTCGCCAGGGACGAGTCGTGGCAGCGCGACTGCTTCTGCAAACTGGTCCTGCGGCGTGCACAACGGCCCGCCGACTGCGACGACTTCGCGATCCATGCTGCGCAAGCAGCCAGCATGCACCAGTAAGGGGGGTCGCTTGAGCACCGCTCCGAGTCCGGCAGCAAGCGCGCAATGGTGCATGCCACCATCCAGCGCGATGTGCACGCGGGCGCCATCGGACTTCTTTCGAACGACGGTCGAAACGTAGACGCCGCACGGCGCCGCAAGGTATCTGCCCAGCTCGACGAAGTGTCGTCTCTGCGCACGCGCGGGATGCGCGACGAGCCGGCGAATGCCCGCCACGGCAGCCTGGAGGTCGAAGGACGGATCGCCGAGGTAGGTTGCGACGCCGAATCCGCCGCCGAAGTCGATCTCCTCGAGTGGTGCGCCGAGCGCCGATTCCCATTCGTCAGCCAGTTCGCAGAGCGCTCGACTCGAATCCACGAACTGCGCGGCGTCGAAGACTTGCGTTCCCGTGTAGGAGTGCAGTCCGCGCATGCTCAGAACAGGATCCTGGTGAATGCGCCGCAGCAGCGAAAGCGCGCGTCCCTGTTCGACGCCGAAGCGCGCGCCGGCTCCCGCCATCCTCAGGCGTCCGCCATGTTGCGCGCTGCTCAGGTTGACGCGGACTGCGCACGCTGCGATGCGCCCGCGTGCGCGCGCGATTGCCGCGAGATCGTCCACTTCGGATTCGCATTCGACGTGAAAGGTCCCCACGCCTTGGTCGAAGGCTTCGGCGAGTTCCGCCACGGTCTTGCTCGGTCCAGCGAAGCGCAGGCTCGAAGCGGAGAACCCGGCTGCGAGCGCCACTTCGAGTTCTCCTAGCGAGGCGATTTCTGCCCCACAGCCCGCGTTGCGCAGAATGCGGGCCAAGGCCAGACTCGGGTTGGCCTTCACCGACCAGAGCAGCGAGAAGCCTGGCCCAAGCGCGTTCTTCAACTCGACGGCGCGCCGGCGCAACGCGTCGCCATCGAATGCATACAGCGGGCTGCCAAACCGTCGCAGCAGTTCGCTCATTGCTGTGCCGCCGATCGCCAGTTCGTCGTGATCGGCGCAGCCCAATTCAGCCAAGGCCGCGCGCACCGAGGCGTCGTCGTGCGGCGATGGCGCGTGCTCTGAACTCACGCTCGCACTATGCATCCCGCGGTGTTGGACCGCCACCGCTGCCTTCATGGTGCTGAAGGAACCGGTCGAACTCGGACCAATAGCCATCGAAGGACTTGGCAACGCACCAAGGCTCGGCGATCGACACGCCGGGGCGCGCTGCGCCGACCACCGAGAACGCCATGGCGATCCGGTGGTCGTCGTGGCACTGGACCACGACAGGGCTCAGGTCTCCTGTCGGCTCGATGCGGAGCCAATCGTTGCCACTCGTGGCGCGCGCGCCAAGGCGCGAAGCCTCGCTGCAGATTGCCGCGATGCGATCCGACTCCTTGATGCGCAGGTGGGCGATCCCGGTGATCGTCGTCGGGCCAGTCGCCAGGGTCGCGAGCGCAGCGATGGTGGGGGCCGTGTCGGGAGCGTCGCGCAGGTTGATGTCGATGCCGCGAAGCGGCGCGCCGCGGACCTCCGTTCGCGCTGGTGTTCGCAGCACTTCGCAGCCCATCTCTGCCAAGGCGTCGAGCAGCGCGAGGTCTGCTTGCAACGAGTCCGCTGCGAAGCCCGACACCGCCGCGTTCGTCCCGGTCGCTGCCGCGAGCGCGAAGAAGTAGCCGGCACTGCTCGCATCGGGTTCGATCTGAAAGCTGTGCGCCTGCAGTCGACCGGCCTCGCGACGCCAGGTTGCTGGCGTGGGTTCTTGCCAACGAACTCTGGCCTCGGCAAGCATGCGAACCGTCATCGCGAGATAGGGTCTGGACACTGCCTCGCCGTGCAGGCGGATTTCGGCGGGCTCATCGCTCGCAGACAGCGCGAGCATCAGGGCGCTCGCAAACTGCGAGGACACGTCGGCGTCGACCTCGACTCTTCTCGACGCGAAAGGGGCGCCGCGCACGATGATTGGCAGCCTGCCTTCGTTCTCGGTCGAGTCGCACTGGATGCCCATCGTTTGCAACGCGGAGATCAAGGCGGCCATCGGCCGGTCGCGTAGACGTTGGGTCCCAGTCACGCGGCAAGCGCCCTCGGCGCCGGCCGCGAAGGCGATCAGAAAGCGCGCGGGTGCAGCGCCAGCGCCGATGTCGATCCAATCGGCAGGAGCACGAAGTCGGCCCGGGTCACGACGGACCTCGATCGCATCTGGGTTCGTCGTGACCCTGAGTCCCTGGAAGGACCCTAGTGCCGCTGCCAGTCGGTCCGTGTCCGCGGCACGCAAGGCGCCGCGAATCGTCGAAGCACCTTCAGACATTGCCGCGATCGTGAGTGCGCGCAGCGTCTGTGACTTGCTGCCGGGAATGCGCGCCCAGAACGTCGCCGCAGAACGGCATCGGACTGGCTGGATCAGGCGCGGCGTTTCGTCTTTCACCGGAGTCAGAGGTTAGCTCCGACTGCCGGACGATGCTGCTGTTGCGATGGGCTCCTGGCGCGATGACGCCGCCGGTGGTCGGCAAGCCAGCCACATCGATCCTCGCCACGCGCGTGTTCAGCGCGGGCCGGCAGTCACTCAGCGTTCTGCAGCCAGTGGTTCGAATCCGGATTCTGATAACGCGGACCGGCCGCTCGACGATGCGAAGTAAGCCAGCAGCCGATCGCTGCGGCCGTCGTCTGGGTGCGCAACGCACAGTTGCAGCGTGCGCACGAGTTCGCCATGAATGTCGGTTGAGTTGAAACGGCCAGGTTGGCTTCCCACCGGCAGGATCCGCAGTGGCGCTCCGTCGTCGATGGCTCGTGTCGCTTCGTCCAAGGACATCGTGCCGATTGCGAACGGGTCGCCAGTCACCAGCCGCTTGCACCGTTCGTCACCGGAGAATGCATCCGCTGGGATCGATTCGGCTTGAATCGAACATCCGAGGTAGCGCCGGATGGACTCCAGGTCCTCGGCGTCCGTCGTGCGGAGCATGCGGATTGGCGCATCGGGTCCGCCAAGTTGCCTCCAGTTGGAGATGCTGCCTGCATAGAGCTGGGCGATCTGCTCGCGACTGAGCCGCTCGATTTCGCGGTGCGGATGCGCGACGAAGGCCAGCCTCCTCACACCGATCGGATGCACGCCACCGGCAGAAGGCAGGTTCGGTTCGCCGGGTGTTCCGTAGATCCAGGCGGCTCCGTGCAGCGGGAGGGCGGCTCGTTCCAGGCGGTTGCCGTGGATCTTGGTCAGGAAGCCCGATTCTGGTTCGTGCGCCGAGAGCTCCGTGGTCGCAGCAACAGCGACGGCGACTGCCGTTGGCGTCGCAATAACCGTGTAGGGATCGACGATTCGCGGCTCGGAAAGCGCCGCGAACAGACATCCGACCGACACCGGGAGCAATAAGACAATCCGGACCACGACGCACAGGAGCAACGGGTGTGCCGTGCCCAGCCTGTAGGAATACTTGACGCCGTTGGTCAACCACATGTGCGTTCGGCGAACGCCTTGAGGTCTCTCGCACGGCGGCGGCCCGTCTCTTAGCCTCTCCGCCCCATGGTCTCGCGAACCGGCGATCTGCCATCTCATGTGCTCGAGCAGATGGCTCACTCGGCGCGCGCGGTGCAAGCGCAGGCCTACGCACCCGCGTCGAGGTTTCGTGTAGGGGCTGCGGTGCTCGCCGATGACGGCCGGATCTTCAGCGGTTGCAACGTTGAGAATGCGAGCTACGGGCTGACGATTTGCGCCGAGCGAGCGGCGGTGTTCCATGCCGTTGCATGCGGGGTGCGCGCGATCCGAGCGGTTGCGGTCGTCACCGATCTCGTCGAACCCGCACGCCCGTGCGGAGCCTGCCGACAGGTGCTCGCCGAGTTTGGCCCGGCCATGCAGGTCCATCTCCTGGGCCTGTCTGGCGCCTCGGTTGCGACCACCTTGGATAGGCTCTTGCCGGATCCATTCACGTTCCACTCCTGGCCATGAGCCGTAGCGACTATGCCGTGGCGCCGATCGACGCGGTGCAACTCGAGACCCGCGCGCAAGAGCTCGCATCCCGTTCGATCAAGCAGCGCGCGAAGCTAGAAGGTCTGCGGCTCTCCATCCGGATGATGGACCTCACGACGCTCGAAGGGATGGACACGCCTGAGAAAGTCCGGCAAGTGTGCCGCAAGGCGGCGCAACCGATGCCTGCGCGGCCCGACATCCCGTCCTGTGCTGCCGTGTGTGTCTACCCGGACCTCGTCGCGATTGCCGTCGACTGCCTTCGCGAGACCAGGGTGCGTGTTGCGAGCGTCGCCACCGGCTTTCCTTCTGGCCGGACCGATCTTGAAACAAAGCTGCGCGAAACGCGGCTCGCCGTCGCGGCGGGGGCGAGCGAGATCGACATGGTGATCGACCGCGGCGCGTTCTTGTGTGGTCGTTACGCGCAGGTGCACGACGAAATCGCCGCGATCAAGGACGCATGTGGCGACGCGGGGCTGAAGGTCATCCTCGAAACCGGAGAACTGAGGACCTACGACAACATCCGGCGCGCTTGCCAAATCGCGCTGGAGGCCGGCGGCGACTTCTTGAAGACGAGCACCGGCAAGGTCGCGCCAGCCAGCACCTTGCCCGTCGTGCTCTTGTTGCTCGAATCGGCTCGCGAGTGGTATCTGAAGACGGGGAGCATCGTCGGGGTCAAGGCAGCCGGCGGCATTCGCACCGCAAAGGATGCGCTCAAATACCTGGTGCTGGTCAACGAGACTTGCGGTGACCTTTGGCTGACTCCGGATCGGTTCCGCTTCGGCGCCTCTTCGTTGCTGAATGACGTGTTGATGCAAATCGAGAAAGAGCGCCTGGGACGCTACCAACGGCCAGTCGACTTCAGCGCCGACTGAGGCTCAAGCAGAACGTGCCGCGCTCGCACGGCGGAGACGGCCGACCGCGAGCGAGGATGCGACGATCGCGCAAAGTGCGGCAGTTGCGAGCACCGCAGCGATCTTGGCGTCGATGGCCCGGACTCCGGTTTTGTGCAACAAGGCGAGCGGCAACCAGGTGGCTGCCTGAGCACGAGCAAAGGCGCGTTGGTATTCGCCGTTGGTCTCGCGCTGCAGCCGTGCTTGCTGTGCTGCGAGTTCGGCGATCAGGACGTCGCGCAACTCCACTGCGGCGTCGAAGCTCTCTTGATCCGCGCTTGCGATGGCCTCGGCATGAAACTCGTGCCACAGCAGCTCGAGGTCGGCTTCGCGGCATGACAGCCGGCGCACGGTCAGATGCAGCACATCGCCAACCTGGTCGCCAATCGCGATGCCGACCACCTTGAGGTCGATCCGCATCGACGTGCTGAGGCTCGCGAGATCCAAGTTGTGCTGAGAGAACCGCGCGGTCGCTGCTGCGCGAGATTTCACATCGAAGCAAGATTCGAGTCGCATCGGGCCATCCGCTCGCGCGATCGCGAAAACGTCGAGACCCTCGCGAATCGTCTCCTGCGTCGGGCCAAGCTGCAGTTGGACGCTGGTGTCGAGAGGCTTGCCATCCGGGAGTGACCGGATCACGAGTTGCGCCTGCGCCCCAGCGTCGAGCAGCGACATTTGCGCATCGTCGAAGAACCACGACACCCGGTGCTCGTCGATCGGGCGCGTTGTGCATGCGCGCTTGCCGAGCGATGACACGGTGCCGGTTTCGAAGCGGCGGACGAGATAGCCAAGCAGCGGTTCGGCGGCGGTCGCAGCGACTCGCATCATCACCAACCCGTTCGCTGTCTGCTGTGGTTGAGTGGGCGCAGCACCGACGACATCCTGAGGCATCAAGGCGGACGTGCAGAGGGCCAGAGAGAACGCGAGCAACGCCATCTCTGTGGAGCCTACCTTCAGAATCACTCGGTCACTCCCGGTCGGGCGCAATTGCCTCTTTCTTGGACGAAGTCTCGACACGGTAGACCGAAGACGATGCGTGATGCAGAGGAAGTCGCAACCAGTACCTCCTGAAGGCTTTTTCGAGGGGGGTTTACGCGTCATCTACTTTGCGGCACATTCCAGGGCGTCGCGGAAGTCGACCCTTGTCTATTTCTGCGGTGTGTCTGCTGTCTTGACCCGAGTGCGTGCGTGCTGTTGCGGGCGCCTCTGGTTCGAGCTCGTTTCCATCCCCATCCCCACTGACGAGAACATGAATCGCATCCTTGGCTCCCTGTCCACGCTCGCCTTGTGCGCGGCTGCAAGCGCACAGTGCTTCGATACCAACTTCGGCACGCAAATCGGTCTCGGTGATGACACGCTGCTCGCTGCGCAAGCGATTGGCTTCAACTTCCCGATCGGCGCGACGAACTACACGCACATTATCCCCAACACGAACGGCGTCGCGTTCTTGCACACGGCTGCCACGGGTGCGCTGGGCACGACAGGCACCGGCTACAGCACGTCGGCCGCGACCATGCTGACCAACCTGCGCGGCGCGGCTGGCGGCGCTCCGCGTCTTGCTGCTTACTGGCGCGACCTCAACATGCTCGCAGCCAACTCGGGCGCCGTCTGGGCGAACAATAGCGTCGCGAATCGCTATGTCTTGACCTGGCGCAACGCGGTGCACTTCGGTCAGACGGCTCCGGTCTTCACCGTGCAGATGCAGATCTTCGACACGGGTGCGGTGCATTACTTCTATACCGCGTCGACGTCCAATACCGCCGCCTGCCCGATGGTCGGTGTGTCAGTGGGCGGCGCTATCGCTGACCCGGGCATCAGCGACCTCTCGGTCGGCGCGTCCGGCGTCTCGACGAGCAAGATCGTCTACCAGTCGTTCCCGCTGCTGAACACGTTCGACTTGCAGATCAAGACGACCGCGTTCGTGCCAAACGTTGGTGGCGGCTACGACGTGATTTCCACGCCGTGTGTGCCGGCGGCGAACGCGAACTACGGCTCTGGCTGCCCGAACGTCTCGGCGACGGCCTACGAGAACTTCCTGGCCAACACGATCGATCTGTCGAACTCGTCGATCCGCATGACGCCGACGGCCACGGGTTACGCGTTCACGCCCGGCATCGGCGTCAACTACACGCACACGGTCGCTGGCTTGGCGCTCGGTGACGACCAGAACGCCACGCTCGCGCTGCCGGTTCCGTTCAACTACCCAGGTGGCACCACGTCGTCGCTGAACATCTGCAGCAACGGCTTCATTTGGATGCAGGCCAACACTAGCACTGACTTCTCGCCGACAACCGCTGAGATTTTCAGCGGCGCGGCGCGCTTGATGCCGATGTGGTGCGATGGTGTTCCGGACGGCGTGGCGAACCTCGCGAACGTGTTCGCCGAAGTCGACGCGATCAACAACAAGGCCTACGTCTCGTGGCTCAACATCCCGATCTTCGGCGGCGTCGGCGGCACGATGAACACTCAGTGTGAGATCGACCTGACCTCGGGCGCGGTCGAATACCGCTACGGCGCGATCTCTTGCGGCAACGTCTGTATCGTGGGCTGGACCCCGGGCACTCCGGTCTCGGTTGTCAATGCAGGCAGCATTGACATCAGCGCCACGCTCGCCGCTGGCTTCTCGACTAGCTCTCCTGAGCAGCGCGCGCTGACACTGGCCTCGGCGACACCGCCAGTGATCGGCACGACGGTCACGTTCACCACGAACGAAGTCCCGGCTACGGGCCTCTCGTTCTACTTGCTGAGCGCCGGCCAGTACAACCCGGGCCTCGACCTGGGCGTCCTCGGCGCGCCGGGCTGCCAGGCATACATCACGCTGCCGGAAGTCTTCAGCAGCCTCCAGATCGGTAGCCCCTCGGGATCGTCCAGCTTCGGCATCCCTGCGGATCCGTTCTTCATTGGCCAGTCGTTCTACTCGCAGGCCGCTGCGGTGGATCCGGCCGCGAACGCCTTCGGCTTCACGACCAGCAATGGCGTCACGAGCACGATGAACGCGTTCTGAAGTGCACGCGTCGCTCCTCCTGAATGGAGGAAGCGACCTTCTCGGGCCCGACTCGGCGACTGCTGAGACGGGCCCGTGTTCGTTTTGGGGGCAGCGACGTGGCGGCCGCGTTGCAGTCAGCGCACGAGGCGCCCTTGGTCGGCGTAGAGTCGATGTCTGCCGTCGCGCGCAAAACCGATCAAGGTCGCGCCGGCTGCTTCGCAGAGCGCTAGCGCCAGGGAACTTGGGGCCGAGACGGACACCAGGATCGGGATCCGGACGCGCAGGCATTTGATCGCGAGGTCGTATCCCATGCGGCCCGAAACGACGGCGACGCAGCGCGAGAGTTCTGCGCCGCGCCGCGCAGCTTC
>SXGT01409826.1_pt1 | contig 11061 bp, 7 predicted proteins | sample 3176221 | NCBI WGS metagenome assembly SXGT01 (sample SAMN11356862, study PRJNA531348) | freshwater metagenome | isolation source: freshwater sample F1-120 | place: China: Fuxian Lake, Yuxi | collected 2017-12-25
GGTCTATTAGTGAACCTTGCTTTCCAATTTTTACATTTGTTTTAATTTTTGATTCAGAGTAATTGTATTTCGAAACAAGAATCTTCTTAATTTTTTCAATTAATTTTAATTCATTTTCCATGCTCTTTTCATCATTATTGCTGTTTTTAGTATTCCTGCTCATATTATGATTATATTATTAACTCAATAAAGTTTTAAGTTGGATAATACAAATAATATTTGTATAATATGATCCAACTAGCCTTAGTCGGGCTCACTCCAATAGTAGTTGAAGAGGGTCTCAAAAAAGCAGTACCTGATAAATTATACGTAATTCATACAAAAGATGAAACAAACTACAAGTTTGAAAAAGAAGCAAAAAATCTTAAAGCCAAAATAGAAGAGCAATACAAGATTCCAACTACTCTAATCAAAGTAGATGCATTTGATATGGATGAAATAATTAGAACTATACTTTTAACAATTCAGCAAGAAAGAAAGAAAAATCAAAACCTTGCAAAAAAAGATTTTATAATTAATTTAACTGGTGGAACAAAACTAATGGTAGCAGCTGCTTCTACTGCAGCATATCTAGCAGGTGCTCGTGTATTTTATGTGATGGATTCTTCAAAGTACAGAGGTGAAGATACAGTCAAAGAACTTCCAATGCCTGCAAGACCAGAAGATGACAATAAAGGAGCTACATCTAGAACCACGGCAATAGTACTTCAAAAGATCAAAAAACTTGGTAAATGTACAAATCAAATGTTACTTGATGCAATTCGAAAAGATGCTAGAGTGAAAAAGAATCAGAGACTAGAATATCATTTAAAAAAACTAGTTGAAAATAATCTCATATCAATTACAATAGGCTGGGAAAAACCTACTAGAAATCTTCGAACAGGTAAACCAGAAATTGATCGTAAAAAAAGAACAATCACACTTACTCCGTCTGGAGAATATTATGCAGAATTTCCAGGATTAATGGGAAGCATAATTTGATACAAATAATATTTGTATAATCCAAATTTAGACATATTTTTTGGAATTTGTAATGATATGTATGGAAAAATCTCTTAAAATCAAGGCTAAAAAATATGAAAATGATACTGTAAGGATAAACAAAACCCCCTTAAACCCAGATATTAGTAAAGAATCCATGAGCATGAGTGATATTGAAAATCTAGCATGGGGCGCAAAAGAGATTCTTCGTGATGATTTTAAGAAAACAGAATGGGGTAAAACAATTCTACCGTTTATTGTTCTACGAAGACTAGAACGAGTTTTAGAATCTACTAAAGACAAGGTTTCTGCAGAATATGAAAAACTAAAAGGCGAAAAACCAGAATACCTTGAAGCAAGACTAAACAAGATTTCAGGACATCCATTTCACAATAAATCAAAGTACAACCTTGAATTTTTATTAGCAGATAGTAAAAATATTCAAAAAAATATGCAGGCATATCTTAGAGGATTTTCAGATAATGTTAAAGATATTTTTGAGAATTTTGGATTTGAAACTACAATCAACAAACTAGACAAACAAGATATTTTGTATCAAATGATTCAAAGATTTGCAAGCTCTGAGCTTGACTTTGATCCAAAGAAAATAGACAACCACATGATGGGAATGATCTATGAGGAGATAATTAGAAGAGCAAATGAAGCCACAAACGAAGAGGCAGGACACCACTTTACACCAAGAGAAATAATTACACTAATGGTAAATTTGTTATTTGCCGAAGACAAAGAAGCACTAAAGAAAAAAGGAATCATTAGAACAATTTATGATCCTGCATCTGGAACAGGTGGAATGCTTTCAATATCTTCTGAATATATTGAAAAAATCAATCCCGATGCAATAATTGATGTGTTTGGTCAAGAGATCAATGGAGAAACTTATGCAGTTTGTAAATCTGATATGCTCATCAAAGATCTTGATCTAAACAGAATAAAGTTTGGAAATAGTCTTACTATGGGTAAAAACGGTGACGGATTTCCAAATGAAAAATTTCACTACATGTTATCAAATCCACCATTTGGCGTAGATTGGAGTAAATATGAAAAAGGAATCAATGATGAGGCTGAAAAAGGCTTTGAAGGAAAGTATGGTGCAGGATTACCACGAAAAAGCGATGGTTCTCTTTTGTTTTTAATGCACATGATATCTAAAATGAAGCCAAAAGAAGAAGGTGGTAGCAGAATTGCAATTGTTCTAAACGGTTCTCCATTATTTACAGGAGAAGCAGGTTCAGGTGAGAGCAATATTCGAAAATGGATTATTGAAAATGATATGCTAGAAGCAATCATTGCTATGCCAGATCAAATGTTTTACAATACTGGAATCTTTACCTATATTTGGATTGTAACTAATAACAAAACTCAGAAAAGAAAGGGCAAAGTTCAGCTAATCAATACTATTGGGGAGGAATTTTACACAAAGATGAAGTCTAGTCTTGGAAACAAGAGAAATTACATCAATGATGCTCAGATACAAGCCATTACAAAGATATTTGATGATTTCAAAGAGGGAAAATATTGCAAGATTTTTGAGAATAAAGACTTTGGATATACAAGAATCACAGTAGAAAGACCATTAAAAAGAAACTTTCAAGTCTCGCCAGAGAGAATCAAAATACTAGAGCAAGAAAATACATTCAAAAAACTAGACGAAGTAAAGGCAAAACCAAAAGAACCAAAATGCAAAGATGTTCTTACAATTCTCAAAAAGATGCCAACTAAACTCTACAAAGACTATGACGAGTTTTCAAATGATCTTAAAAATGCATTTTCTCATGCAGACTTTAAGCTGAGTGCTCCACTACAAAAAATAATTGAAAACTCACTATCTGAAAGAGACGAGACTGCAAAACCACAAAAAGATGCAAAAGGAAATCTTGTATCTGATTCTGATCTTAGAGACAATGAAAACATTCCATTAAAACAAGATATTGACAAATATTTTGAAAAAGAAGTATTGCCATATGTTCCTGATGCGTGGATTGATGATTCAACTCGTGATAAGATAGGCTATGAGATTCCATTTACTCGTCATTTCTATGTGTACAAGCCATTACGTTCACTAGAAGAAATTGATAAAGAGATTCGTCAATTACAAAAAGAAATCTCCAAAGGATTGGAGGAGTTGATGGATGAATGAAAACTTATCCAAAGATGAAAGATTCTGGAATCAAATGGATTAAAAAAATCCCAGAACACTGGGATGTTAAAAGACTAAAGTTTACTACAAAATTTGATTTAAGTACAGTTGATAGACATGAAGATCACGAGTTCCAAGTTTCTATTTGTCATTATCCACAAGTTTACAATAATGAAAAAATTACAGATTTAACCGAATTATCTTCTGGCACTTGTACTAAAAAAGAAATTGAAAAATTTAGATTAAAAAAAGATGACGTGTTAATTACAAAAGATTCTGAAACTCCTGATGACATAGGTGTTCCTGCTTATGTTGTAGATGATTTACAAAATACTGTTTGTGGATATCATGTTGCACAATTAACTACCAACAAAAAAGAACTGTTAGGACTTTTTCTTTTTAGATTCATTCAGTCAGATGTAGTAAATGCTTATTTTGAAACTGAATCTAATGGAGTCACAAGATTTGGTTTAGGAAAGGATTCTATCGCAAATCTCAATGTTGTGGTTCCTTCTATTTTGGAACAAAATTCAATTTCTCGTTTTATAGATATAGAAACAGCAAAAATCGATTCAGAGATTTTCAAACATAAAAAACTCATTGAAATTCTCAGAGAAAAACGCCGAAATATCATTAATCAAGTGGTAACAAAAGGATTAGATCCTAATGTTCCGATGAAATATTCTGGAATAGAATGGATTGGAAGAATTCCTGACCATTGGAAAATATCAAAGATAAAGTACTATGTTACAAAAATTAGTAGCGGTTCAACTCCAAAAGGAGGTAGTGAAATTTACGAAGATTATGGTATTCCATTAATTCGAAGTCAGAATGTTCATTTTGACGGATTACATCTAGAGGATGTTGCATATATCAATCCACAAATTCATTCACAAATGAATCGTACGCATTTACAAGACTTTGATGTTCTTTTGAATATAACAGGAGCTTCCATTGGACGCTGTACATACGTTCCAGAAAACTTTGGTGAGGGCAATGTAAATCAACATGTTTGCATTATTCGCACATCTCAAAAACTTCATTATGGATTTTTACAAAAGTATTTGGAAAGCGAACTAATTCAAAATTGGATTAATGTTATTCAAGTAGGTGTAAGTAGACAAGGTTTAACTTTTGATGAAATTGGTTCATTAAACATACCTATTTTTGAAAAAGAGGAACAAAAACATATTGTAAGTTATCTTGATGAAGAAACTACTAAAATTAACTCTTTAATCTTAAACATAGAATCTCAGATAAAAAAACTAGAAGAATTCCGTCAATCATTAATCTCTTCAGCAGTTACAGGTAAAATTGATGTCAGACAGGAGATAGTAGCATGACAATAAAAATCTCAGAACAAAAGTTTGAGGAAAGTATCGAATCAAAATTATTAGAAAGTGGTTATATCAAAAGAGACCCAAAAGAGTACAACCAAGAATATGTTATTGATGATGAATTATTCTTTCAATTTATTCAAGACACTCAACAAGAAAAATGGCAAAAACTACAAGAAATTTTTGGTACTGATATCAAAGAAAAAATTCTATATGTATTTCAAAAAGAACTAGAATCTAAATCTCTAATTCATGTATTAAGAAAAGGAGTTACAATTTCAGGAGTTTTACTGGAGTGCTTTATCAAAAAGCCAGTATCAGGACTAAATCAGGAACACCAATTAGAATATCAAAAAAATATTCTCAGTGTTATTAGACAGGCAGTTACTTCAGATGGAAGTAAACCTGACCTTGTTTTGTGCCTAAATGGTATTCCTGTGGCTACTGCAGAACTAAAAAATCCTGCAACTGGTCAGTCCTTTGAAGACGCTATTACACAATACAAAGAAGACAGAGATCCTAAAGAAAAATTATTTGCATTCAAGCGAGGAGCACTTGTTCACTTTGCAGTAGACCCTCATGAAGTATACATGACTACAAAACTGCAAAAAGACAAGACCCAGTTCTTACCATTTAACAAAGGACGAAACGAAGGAAGAGGAAATCCCGATAATCCAAATGGATATCAGACATCATATCTATGGGAGCAAATTTGGCAAAAAGACACTTGGATTGACATAATTTCTAATTTTGTTGAACTACAAATTATTCCACAAAAATATCCACTACTAGATAAAGAGGCATTAATTTTTCCAAGATATCATCAACTAGAAACAGTACAAAGACTTGTTGATGAAACAAAAAACAACAAAACTGGGACAAATTATCTAATTCAACATTCTACTGGTAGTGGAAAAAGTAATACCATCGCATGGCTTGCATATCAACTATTATCCATACATGACAAAAATGACAAATATATCTACGATGGAGTGTTAATTCTATCTGATAGAATTGGAATTGTCAGTCAACTAGCAAATACTGTTTATCAATTCCAGCAAACAGCGGGAACTGTAATTGAAGTTGAAGATTCATCAGAACTTGCAAAAAACTTGGCAACACAAAGAAAGATTGTAATTTCTACTCAACAAAAATTCCCATACGTATTAGACTATATCTCCAAAGTCAAAGGAAAATTTTACGCAGTAATTATTGATGAGGCACACAGCTCTCAATCTGTAAAAAGCAGAGAAAATGTACAAAAAGTATTAACTACAAATCTCGATGAGGCAGAAAAACAAGAAGAGGAATTTGAATCTACTCAAAAAGACATTGTTGATCAAATAGAAAAAGAGATGGATACTAGAGGACAACAACCAACTCTGAGTTATTACGCATTTACTGCAACCCCAAAGAAAAAGACACTCAAATTGTTTGGCATTAAAATTACTGATAAGGATTACAGACCATTTCATGTCTATTCTATGAAACAGGCAATTCAGGAAGGATTCATACTAGATGTGCTCAAAAATTATACCACATATGAGCGATATTTCAGACTAGTCAAGACTGCTTTAGAAGACAAGGTAGTTGAGGGTAAAAAAGCATCAAGGGCATTACTCCAATATGTTGACTCTCATCAAAGAAATGTAGATGAAAAGACTCAAGTAATAATTGAGCACTTTAGAGAACACACACAATCAAAGATTGGTGGTCTTGCAAAAGCAATGGTGGTGTGCTCATCAAGGGAGCAGGCACTAAAATACAAAAATGCAATTGACGAATATGTAAAAAAGCAACAATATCAAGGGATAAAATCACTTGTAGCATTTTCTGGAACTCTTAAAGATGATCTGGGAAATATCTATACTGAACAATCAATTAATGGAACAAAAACAGACAAGGAATTACGACAATTATTTGATACTCGTGAATATAATATTTTAGTAGTAGCAGAAAAATATCAAACGGGTTTTGATCAACCATTACTGCATACAATGTATGTTGATAAGAAACTACGTGGAATAAAGGCAGTTCAAACATTATCTAGACTAAATAGAATAAACGTAGGAAAAACAGATACAATTGTTTTAGATTTTCAAAACAATACTGATGAAATCTATGGTGCTTTCAAGCCATACTATGAAGGAACATCACTTGTTGATAAAACAGATGAAGCATACATTTCAAATCTGTATTCGATGATAATGGAGTTTAAAATTATCACCAACCAAGATCTTGATAAATTTGCTGAAACATTTTTCAAGCCAGCATCAAAACAAACAGATGCAGATCATGGTAGGTTATACGCTTCTATTAATCCAATCCTAAGTAGATTCAATGATGCGCAAGAAAAATTCCAAGATGATTTTAAAATAAAAATTTCAAAATACGTTGAAAGTTATTCTTTTCTTTCTCAATTAATTCGATACGATAATACAAATTTTGAAAAACTATATGCAGTTTTGAAATTTATCATAAATGAAAATCTAATTAAAAATGCAGGCTCTTCTCTTCCTGAACTAAAAGGTGATGTGTCATTGCAGTGGTATCGCCTAGAAAAGACATACGAAGGTGGAATATTACTTGGAGAAGGTGGCGGTTTGACGATAGGTGATAGTTATGGTACTTCAAAGTCTCCTGAAGTGATGACTAGCATTTCAGAGGTAATTCGTGCTATGAATGAGGTGTTTGGAGGCACATTTACTGGCGCTGATCAAATATCCTTTGAAGGTTGGTTTGAAGAGGCAAAACAAGATCCATTACTTCGAGAAATTGCTAAAGAAAATACATTTGAAGACTTTTACAAACAGTTTGAAAAACGATTTTTAGATATTATAATTTCATCTGATGATGCAAACCAATCACTAGTAAAAAGAATCTACACTGAACCTCCACTACAAAAACAACTACTCATTGGAGCATCTCAACTTTATCATAATTGGGTAAAATCAAATGGATTGCCACCAATCACACCAACTGATCCTGCAAGAAACAGACAAATTTTCAGACAAACAATTCATCAATGTAAAGGAACAATACAATGGCTTGATTTGTATTTAAATGAAGCAGGATTAGACTTTCTTGTAGACAGTTTTGATCAAGAAAATGTCAAGAACATTGAATTGCTAACTGGATTGTATGATAATGAATATTCTATTAATGAAAAATTATTAAAAAAATTCAAAGACTATCAACAGGAATTTGCAAAAAAAGGAATTACATTACAAATGAAAGTTGTTGCAACAAAAGAAGGACATGACAAAGTGGCTCACGACAGATATCTTTTAGGTGATAATGTAAAGTTTAACACAGTGGCATTTACTTTGTTACAAAAAGGTAGATTCTCAGAGATAAAGAAAACAGAAAATGAAATCCCATTTGATGAATACTGGAATGACAAAAACTCTTTGGATTTAATTAAAGATTGGGAAAAAATAAAACATTTAGATACTTTTGATGTGGTTTGTTCTGATTGTAAAATAAAAACTACAGTTCCATTTAGACCCGATGGAAAACGTCCTGTTTACTGTAAAGATTGTTTTAGGAAGCATCAAAAATCATGAAATTAAAGCCATATTCAAAAATGAAAGATTCTGGAGTAGAGTGGATTGGAGAAATACCAGAAGAATGGAAAAAAAAGAAACTGAAATTTATATCAAAATTATTTGGAAGGATTGGATTTAGAGGTTATACTGTAGATGATATTGTTAATGATTATGAAGGCGCAATCACACTCAGTCCTTCAAATATTATTGATGACAAATTTAATCTTGATAAAAAAACATATTTGTCCTGGACAAAATATGAAGAATCTCCTGAAATTCAGATTTTTGAGAATGACATACTATTAGTTAAAACTGGTTCCACAATTGGTAAAATTTGTATTGTTGATAATCAAACTGAAAAAATGACTATTAATCCACAACTGGTTGTTTTAAAATCATTACAGATTCTACCAAAATTTCTAACTTATTTTATGAGAAGTAATAAATTCAAAGATCAGATTTATTGTGACATAGTTGGAGGATCTACTCCTACAATTTCACAAGAAAAAATTTTTAATTATTATATTCTATCTCCAACATATGAACAACAAAAACAGGTTGTAAAATATTTAGATAAAAAATCTATAAAGATCGATTCAGAAATATCCAAAAATCAAAAACTTATCAAACTACTCAAAGAAAAGCGGCAAAGTACAATTAACGACATAGTAACAAAAGGATTAGATCCTACTGTTTCAATGAAAGATTCTGGAATAGGGTGGATTGGAAAAATCCCAACTGAATGGAGTGAACCTACAATTAGTAGATTAAAACAAATGAAAATAATCTTGGATTTTCAAGATGGAAATCATGGTGAATTACATCCTAAAGGAGATGATTTTATTGAATATGGAATTCCATTTCTCACTGCTCAACAAATTGATGAATATGGTAAAATCGACTTTATTAAAGCCAATAAGTTATCCGAACAGTTCTGTAAAAAATTAAGAATTGGATTTGCAAAACCTAATGATGTATTTTTTACTCATAATGCAACTGTAGGGAGAGTTGGAATAATGTCTGAAGATGCACCAAATTCAATCATTGGAACCTCTATAACATATTATAGATTAGATGATTCAAAAATAGACAGAAAATTTTTTGCGTACATGATGCAATCCAATTACATCTATTCACAATATGAGCCTATAATGAAACAATCAACAAGAAATCAAATTAGTATTCTCAAACAAGCAAAATTGAGAGTCTTATTTCCACACATTGATGAACAAAAACAAATTGCAGATTTTTTAGATACAGAAATATCGAAAATAAATTTGTTTATTTTAAAAATAGAATCTCAAATAGAAAAACTAGAAGAACTTCGTCAATCACTAATCTCTTCAGCAGTTACTGGTAAAATTGATTTAAGAAATTATCCAATTTCTGTATGATTTTACATCTAAATTACAAAATCACAAATTATTTGTATAATGTGACCAAATCTCAATGTTTTGATTTGTCCTTTTTTGCACCTGATTTTGATTCTTTTTCTAATTTACTGATATAATGCATTGCAACTACATAACTTGCAAAAATCGTACTTGATATATTCATGAAGGTATATGTAGTTCCTAAATTGTTTGGTGGAAAGTGTGGGTCATTATCTTTGGCAAATTGCTGTGCTTCGGAAATCTCTTTTTGCCATTTCTTCAAGTCTTTTTTAAGTTGTGGAATGGTTTTCTTTTCTGGCTTTGACTCAATCCATTCCACTAAACGCTTTTCACGATCATCATAAATCTTAACAATGTCTTCTCTAGTAATCATTTTAGATTTTGAGGAACTTGGATACTGTTTGTTCTAAGATATTTTATGAGGCTATCCATTTTTTCCTCTAGTTGTTCATGTTTTTCTGATAGTTTGTTATAGTTTTTCTCTACTGTCTTTGTGTCAGAAATTGTAAGATACGGTTCAACCTCTAGATATTTTTTTCTTCTGTCTTCTGCTGGCATGTTATAGTATGTATCCAAGTAAAATCGTCTTCCCATTAGAGCCTCAGCATAATCTCGTCCTGCAACATTTCCTACTATAGTTCTAAAGTATTTGCGCAAGGCATGATAGTGAATTACTCGTCTACCGTTTGATGTATTTTTAGAGTCAAGATCAGGAATGTTTCTAATTGCGTTTACTAGTGATTTCATCAATAAATTGGATATAGAATATGCAGTAGGGTTCTCTGACTCTTTGCCTGATTTTGAGGCTGAAATTCTACCAAAAATCTGTAAACTTTGCATGTGGAGGTTTCTCTCTCCTTCTTCCCAGTGAAAGTACCTGTTAAGGTAATCTTTGAGTGCTCTAGTTGCTTCTTCTGTGATAAATGTCTCTCTAGCTTCTGATGTCTTTGTGGTTTCTGCTCTAATCATAATTCTTGTTTGCTTTTGTGTAAAGTCAATATCTGTAATTCTTAACTCTGCAAGCTCACCAATTCTCATTCCACTAGAACTCAATATCAAAATCACTACCTGAAGTTTAGCAGAAATGTTTGCCATTACTCTTTGAATCATATCTTTGGTTAGTGGCTCTTCACGTGTTATCCTTACTTTTGGTAGAGTTACACCATGTTTAAAGTCCTCTGAATAGAATTTTAATCCTAAATGTCGAAGATATCCCTTGATTGCAGTTACTCTTTGCTCGATTGATTTTGGCATGTATTCTTGTTTATCCAAATAAACGACATACTCTCTTAGTACTTTGAATAGATCAAACTCTTGGTTTTTTACTCTAAATACAAATTGAATTTCATCGCAGTTATACCTTTCATGCAAAAAATCTCTAAATCCATTTTTGTGTTTGTTTGTAATTGCCATGTGATATGATGCATATGTTCTATCGCTATGTGATTTGACATACACTGAATCTAGGTAATTTGTGAGTTCTTGGTCTAGTTTGCTCTCTTGCATATAGGGGAGTTACTATAGACAAATATAAATGTATATACAAAATATACATTATATACAGTATATATTAACTATACAATGTAATCTCTATTGCAACTCTTTTCTCATCTGCTCTTTTTTCTCCAGGATATTTTAATTGA
>SXGT01603021.1_pt1 | contig 11061 bp, 9 predicted proteins | sample 3176221 | NCBI WGS metagenome assembly SXGT01 (sample SAMN11356862, study PRJNA531348) | freshwater metagenome | isolation source: freshwater sample F1-120 | place: China: Fuxian Lake, Yuxi | collected 2017-12-25
CCTTCGGCCGCGGCCTCGCGAGACGCGCCACGGAGCACGTCACGCTCGGCCTCGCGGTCGGGGTAGCCCATCGCGGTGCGGACCAGGAAACGGTCGAGCTGACTGTCGGGCAGCGGCCAGGTGCCGTGGTACTCGTGCGGGTTCTGCGTGGCGATGACCAGGAACGGATCGGGCAGGGCGTGGGTGGTGCCGTCGACGCTCACCGTGCCCTCGTTCATCGCCGCGAGCAGCGCGGACTGCGTGCGCGGGGTGGTGCGGTTGATCTCGTCGGCCAAGACGACGTTGGCGAAGAGCGGCCCGGGCCGGAACTGCACCCGCCCGCCCTCGATGACCGAGAACCCGAGGATGTCGGCCGGGAGCAGGTCGCTCGTGAACTGGACGCGCCGGAAGCTCCCCCCGATGGCGCGGGCCAGGGCGTTGCCGAGCGTGGTCTTGCCGACGCCGGGGACGTCCTCCAACAACAGGTGCCCACCGGCGAGCACGCAGACGACGGCGAGCTCGACGACCTCGGGCTTTCCGCGCACCTGCCGGGAGACGCGGCCGACGAGCGCCGCGACCGCCTCGGCGAGCTTCATTCCGTCTCGCCTTCGTACAGCCCGTGGGTGTCGAGGAAGTACTGCTGGCCGACGGCGATCGCCTCGTCTTCGCTGCCGACGATCTCGAACCACTCGGTGCCGGCCCAGTCGTCGTCACCGTCGACGCACGGATCGCCCTCGGCCGACTCGATCGACGCCTGGCCGAAGAGCTGCCACTTGACGTCGCCACCGTCGGTGTCCTGGCCGACGACGACCGACTGGTAGGTGAGGTCGCAGCCCGTGACGGTGCCCCGGGCGAACGCGTCCTCTCCGATGTAGATGATGGCGGAGCTGGCGTCGAAGCTGAGGTAGTAGTCGAAGCTCTCCGCGTAGGTGCCTTCGCCCTCCCGGGCCGAGACCTCGACCGTGAAGTGCTGCGATTCGGCGGGGATCTTCGAGGTCTCGCACGCGAGGAGGAGAAGGAACGACAGCACGCTGGCTCCAGGCGGGCACAGGGTATCACCGGCACCCGCCGAATGGGGAGCCGCGCACGCCCCCGAAGCGTCAAACCTGCGTTGACGAAGGGGGTGTCGGCGCCTACATTGGCGCGCCGTTCGCCTGGGAGCCCCTTTGGCCGAGTCCGTCTACGTCGCCCGTCCTTCCGATCTCTCCACCCTCCAGGGGCACTACGCCGCCGCCCGCGGCGGCACCTCGCGCACCGTCGTGCTCGAAGGGGCGCTCGGGTCCGGCAAGCGGGTGCTCGTGTCCGAGATGCTGCGGCTCTTGCCGAAGGACGACGACGTGCTGGTCGTGCGCGTCCCCCTCACCGAGGACATGGATGGCGACGCCGCGATGAAGGCGCTCTACGCGGGCCTGTGCGGCGCGCTGTACCGCGACGCCGCTCTCCGCGGGAAGATCGAGCTGGTGCTCGCCGGTCAGCTCCCCCAGTACGGCAAGCGCCAGCAGAGCTGGTTCCAGGTCTTCGTCGACGGCGTCAAGAAGAACGTCCCCGAACCGGGCGCCGAGAAGATGCAGCTCGCCGTCCCGGCCGACGATCCGCTCGCCGCCTTCGCGGAGATCATCGCCGCCATCTCCAAGAAGATGCCCACGGTCCTCGAAGTGCAGAACGTGAGCGTGGTCCACTCGCTCGCGCTCACCGCGATGCTCGACGGTCTGTTGGAGCTCCGCGGCGGCGAAGGCCACCTGCTCCTGGTGCTCGGCACCGACCCGGTCGACGAGGTGGGCCGGGCGTGGATGCCGGCGCCCTGGCTCGAGCTGCTCGACCGCCGCAAGGAGCTCCTGGTCCACCAGGTGATGGAGCCGTGGACGGGCGACGACGTCGCCGCCTACGCCGCTTCGCGCGGGGTCACCGTCGCCAACCCGGCGCGGCTGGCCGAGCTCGCGGCTGGGCGCCCGGGCTTCATCGGCGAGCTGATCGACCACCTCCAGGCCACCGGCAAGCTCGACGACGCGCTCGAAGGCAACCTCCTCTCGCTCATCCCGACCGCGCTCGACGAAGACGAGCTCGACGAGCCGCCGGCCCAGCGCAAAGAAGGCGACCGCAAGTACGCCACCGCCGCCGATGCCGATCGTGTCTTCCACCTCGCCGCGCTCCTGGGTGTCCAGTTCCCCTCGGGCCTGGTGGCCGACATGGCGGGCCTCGACCGCGACAGCGTCGACGACATCATGGACGCCGCGGGGGGCCTCGTGAAGGAGGACCAGTTCCACCAGGGCTTCGGCACCTGGCTCTACCAGTTCCACAAGCCGCTGTTCCGCGAGGCGGTGGTACTCGCACACCAGAGCGACGAGGACAAGGAGATCGCCCGCCGCGTGGGCCTGTTCATGGAGCGCGTGCTCGTGCCCCGCGGCTACCTGTTCATGGTCAAGACCGCGCGCCTGTACGCGGAGTACGGCGTGGGCAACCGCGCGAACATGCTCCGCAGCATGGCGCTCGGCCAGGAGTCGCCGCAGACCTGGGCGATGATCTACGACACGGTCAAGCACTTCTCGCAGGTGGCGTGGTCCGACCCGCTTCGGCGCACGGTGTACCTCAACATCGTCGAGCGCATGGTGAGCGCGGGCCAGGTCGAACAGACCGAGACGCTCATCACCGAGGCGCTCCAGTGGGCCACGACCAAGGAGGACCGCAACCTCCAGGCGTGGTTGTTGTTCGCCGGTAGCCGTCTCGACTTCCGCCGGGGCGACATGTACCGCGCCCGCGACCGGGCCAAGGACGCGGCCAAGCTCTACGCCGCCAACGACGACAAGCTCAAGCTCGCCGAGATCGAGAACCACCTCGGCGGGATCGAGCTGCAGGAGGGCAACCCGAACGCGGCGATGGACCACATCCGGCGCGCGCTCGAGTTCGCCAACGAGCCGCCGATCCAGGCCACCGCCGAGTACCTGCGCGGCCTCATCGCGCGTCGCGCCGGCCGCCACCAGGAAGCCTCCGACCACTTCAAGAAGGCCAACGAGCTGGCGGGACAGCTCAACATGGCCCCCCTCGCGCTCGAGGCCGGGTTCCACTTCGGCGAGTCGCTCCTGCTCGCGCAGCAGGCCGGCAAGGCCGCCGACGTGCTCGCCCGCGTCGCCCAGATCGCCAACCAGCTCCAGAACCCGGTGCGCGAACGTTCGGCCGCGGCGCTCTTGGCCCAGGCCCAGGCGCAGCTCCGCAACTACGAAGCGGCCCTGCAGATGGCCAACCGCACGCTGCAGCTCACGCAGTCGCTCAAGTTCGACAAGTTCCTGCCCATCGACATCTACAACGTCGCGTTCTACAACCTGCAGCTCAACCGGAACACCGAGGCCGCCTCGTTGTTCGGGAAGGCGCGGGACCGCGCGTCGGGCATGGACGCGCGCTTCCTGAAGGACCTCAGCTTCAACGCCGGGCTCGCCTTCGCGCGCATCGGCGAGCGGCAGAGCGCTGAGACCGCGTTCACCGAGGCGATCAACCACGCCCGCGCGACCAAGGACCCCAAGCGCCAGGTCGTCGCCGCCGAGAACCTCGCCGGCGTCGTGGCCGGCCGGGACAAGGCCGCCGCGGTGCGCATCCTCAACGACGCGTTGGGGTGGGCCGACCAGGCGGGCCTCAAGGAAGAGCGCAAGGGCATCCGCAAGAAGCTCGACGAGCTCGGCGGCTGAGTTGGCGTACGGCGAGGCCGACATCCCCGATCAGCGCGGTCGCCTCGCGATCGTGACCGGGGGCAGCGGCGGGCTCGGCTGGGAGACGGCGCGGATGCTCGCCAAGGCCGGCGCCCACGTGGTGATCGCCGCGCGTTCGCCCACCAAGGCCGCGGACGCGGTCGCGCGGCTGCGCGCGGTCGTCCCCGACGCGTCGGTCGAGGTGCAGGCGCTCGACCTCGCCTCCTTGGCCAACGTGCGTGAGTTCTGTGCACGGTGGGCCGAAGGCGGCCGCACGATCGACCTGCTCATCAACAACGCGGGCATCATGGCCGTGCCCCACGGACGCTCCCCGGAGGGGTTCGAGTTGCAGCTCGCGACCAACCACCTCGGGCACTTCGCGCTCACGATGGGGCTCTGGCCGTCGTTGGCGCCCCGCGCGGGCACCCGGGTGGTCAACGTCTCCAGCGGGATGCACCACACCGGCCGCATCCGGTTCGACGACCTCGACGGCGACCGCGGGTACTCCCCGTGGCCCTGGTACGGCCAGAGCAAGCTGGCGAACCTCCTCTTCACCCTCGAGCTCGACCGCCGCCTGCGCGCCGCCGGCTCGCCGATCGGGGCGCTGGCCGCCCACCCCGGCTACGCCGCGACCGAGCTCCAGGGCCGCACCGGCAACGCGTTGTGGTCCGGCGTGATGGGGGTCGGCAACGCGATCTTCGCCCAGTCCGCCGCCGCGGGCGCGCTGCCCACGGTGCGCGCCGCCGTCGACCCCGCCGCGGAGTCCGGCCAGTACTGGGGCCCGGGGGTGCTGGGGTGGTTCGGTGCCCCGGCGCTCTCGTCGCGCTCGGCCGCGTCGCGCGACGCCGCGGTCGCCGCGAAGTTGTGGGAGGTGTCCGAAACGCGCACCGGGACCCGCTGGCCGGCGTGAACGGCGCAACACCCGGGGCCGGTGGCGGCTCGTGCGCGCGAGGGTGCTCGCCATGTCCCCACCGCCGGTTCGTCTCCTCACGCTGCTGGCCGTCTTCGTCGGGTACGCCGCCTGGGCGGCGGAGCCCACCGCCGCGCCCACCCCGGACGAAGCTGCGCTGCTGCGCGCCGACGCCGCGGCCCGCCTCCTGGCCAAGACCCTGAAGGATCGCGTCGTCGAGGAGCTCGGCCGCGGTGGTGCGCCGGCGGCGCTCGCGGCCTGCAACACCGACGCCGCCGCGCTGACGGCAGGGGTGACCGCGGAGAGCGGGGTGCGCGTCGGGCGGAGCTCGTTGCGGCTGCGCAACCCCGCGAACGCCTCCCCCGATTGGGTACGGGCGTGGCTGTCGGCGCAAGGGGAGGTCCCGGCCGCGGCGGTCGCTCCGTATCGGGCGGTGGTCGACGGCAAAGCCCGCATCGTCAGGCCGATCGCGGTCGAGGCGCCGTGCCTGTTGTGCCACGGTCCCCGCGAAGGCCTCGCGCCGGCGGTGCTTACCGAGCTTCAACTTAGGTATCCAGACGATCGGGCGACCGGGTACGGCGTCGGCGACCTGCGAGGCGCGCTCTGGGCCGAGGTGCCGGTACACTGAGCGCCCGGACGGGCGGCGCCGCGCGACCGTCCCGAAGCCGGCCGAGGCCGCCCGGCGCCGCGCGTGTCGAGCGCAATTCCTGGGGAGTCCGGCACGGCGTCGTCACATTCGGCGCGATATACGCCGCGCCTCACAGGAGCTTGACATGGCCGCGAAGAAGTCCCCCGCCGACACCGGCTCGACCACCCCGGAAAAGCCGAAGCGGAACCGCACGAAGAAGGCAGAGGCCGCCCTGTCGGTCGACGCCGGCGCGACCGCGCCCCTCGTCGGGGTGTCCACCCTCGAGATCGTCGAGGTCGCCGCGCCCGCCGCGGTCGAACCCGCCCCCGGGCCCGCCGCGCCCACCCACGCAGAGATCGCGCGCGCCGCGTACGAGCTGTGGCTCGCACGCGGCGGCACGGCCCTGCAGAACTGGCTGGAAGCCGAGCGCCGCCTCCGCGGGTAGGCGCGCGCCGAGCCCCCGCGCGGCGGCCGCCGGGCGCGCGCCGGACCCGATCGAGGTCGGGACGGACGCGGCGCGCCCGCCATCGGCGTTAGAGCGCCGGGATGGGCCCGACCATGCGCACCCTCCTCACCGTCGCCGCGGGCATCGCGGCGTGGGAGGTCGTGCGCTGGTGGGCGTGGCGTAGCCTCCGCGAACGCTGGGAGACCAGCATCAGCGAGTGGATGCGTCGTCACGACGTGCGGTTGGACCACTTCCGCTTCGTCGACCGGTTGTGGGTGCGCCAGTCCCTCTTGCAGGACCCGGAGCTGGACCGCGCCGCGGCCGAGCGGGCGGCGGCGACCGGCACGACCATCGGACAGGTGCGGCTCCGCATGGAGCAGTGGCTCGACGAGATCGTGCCGATGTTCAACGTCTTCAGCTACTACAAGCTCGGCGGGAACGTCGCGACCGGGGCGGTGCGCCTGGTGTACGAGCTGGTCTTCGACCAGGAAGGACTGAGCGCCGCCCGGGCCGCGGTCCCACCGGGAGCGGTCACCGTCTACGTGGCCAATCATCGGAGCAACGCCGACTACGTGGTTCTTTCCGTCGGCGCGATGAAACAGGTGGCGCTCAGCTACGCGGTCGGCGAGTGGGCGCGGGTGTGGCCGCTGGACAGCTTGTTCCGCAGCTTCGGCAGCTACTTCGTGCGGCGGGGCGAGAAGGACCCGCTGTACCACCGGGTGCTGAGCCGGTATCTCCAGCTCGTCGCCGCGCGTGGGCTCACCACGGCGTTCTTCCTGGAAGGAGCGCTCAGCCGGGATGGCGCGTTCCGCGTGCCGAAGGTCGGCCTGCTCGACTACCTGGTCGGCATCCTGCGGGAAGATCCGGCGCGCGAGATCGTCTTCATCCCCGTGGGGCTCAACTACGACCGGGTGCTCGAAGACCGCAACCTGACCGCCGAGACGGCCGAAGCGCCGCCGCCACGGGCGTTCGACAAGCTCCGGTCGCTGCTCCGGATGGTGCGGGCGCTCCCCCGGCTCGGGCTGGGCCTCTTCGGGCCGCGGTGGCTGGCGAGCCATCGCCGCTACGGGTACGCAGCGGTCGAGTTCGGCGCGCCAGTGCGCCTGGGGGCGCTGGTGCCCGACGCCGCACAGGTGGCGCGATTGCCCCGAGAAGAGCGGCTGGGCCACATCGCGCGCCTCGCCGACGCGCTCCTCGCCGAGGTGGCGCGCGTGGTACCGGCGACGCCGGTCGTGCTGGTGTGCCGAGCCCTCGAAGCAGGCGCGGACTCGGCGGCGGCGGTGCGGGCCCACGTCCGCGAGCAGATCGCCGCGCTCCGCCAGGCGGGCCGGCCGGTCGCCCAGGGGATGGCGTTTCTGAGTGTTCGCCGCGCGCGCGCGCACAGCCTCGAAGACGCCCCACGCGAGCTCGACGCCGACATCGTCGACGCGGAGGAGGCGGAGCGCACCGCGGACCTGGCGCTCGTCCTGCTCACCCGGCGTGGCCTCGTCCGGGTGCGGGAAGACCGACTGGTCGTCTCCGACGCCGATCGGGTGATCGTGCGCTACTACGCCCGCTCGCTGGACGCGCCGGAGCAGCTCGCCGCGCGGGCCTGACCAACGCAGTGGCGCCCCCGGCGCGGTTCGAACGCGCGACCCCCAGTTTAGGAAACTGGTGCTCTATCCAGCTGAGCTACGGGAGCAGTGCGCACGCCGTGGCGTGCTCAGAGGGGGGTGACCGACACCGACGAGGTGGTGGAGCCCGCCATCTCGGTGCAGCCGATCGTGAGGCGGTCGCTGGCGCCCTTCATCGTGACGGCCCAGGTGCCGGCCGCGTTGGTGTCGAACTCGGTGGTGTAGCCGGCGCCTTCGGCCCAGGCCTTGACCGACTTGCACACCTCTTCCGGGGTGCCGCCGCCGCTGATGACGATGCTGTCGTTCCCACCGCCTTCGCTGCAGACCATGACCGACGAGCCGGACGGCGCCGTCAGGCCCTTCTCCTTGAACTTGCCGCACGTGCCCGCGAGGGACGCGCCGCCCGCCGCCACCGGGGCCGCGTCGGCGCTGCCCGAAGAACCTTCAGACGGGATCGCATCGGCCGGCACGCCGAGCTCCTCGAGTTGGGAGGTCATGTCGCTGCCACAGCAGCAGCAGGCACCGGCGGCGAAGACGATGACGGAGACCGGGAGGAGGAGCTTCACGGACACACCAGGGAGGCGGCCCCTCTATGGCACATGTGCCATTCCGGCCAGCCCCAGACCGCGCTATGCGCCGGTCATGCTCGTGTTCCTCGTCGCCTGCAGCTCCGTCCCTACCGACTCGACGGAGCCGGCCTCGCCGGTCCCGTGGAGCCACCAGCGCGCCCCACTCGCCGAGACCACGCGCGACGGGCAAGCGGTCCGCCGCGCCATCGTGCACCTGCACTCCCCACTGTCCCACGACGCGTGCGACGACCACGAGATGGAGGACGCGCCCTGCCTCGCCGACCTGCGCGCGGGCTTGTGCGACGCGGCGATCGACTACGCGTTCTTCACCGACCACCCCGCCGAGGCCGCGACCACGCCGTTCGACGGCCTCTTCCAGGCGCAGGAGGGGGATGAGCGGGTGGATGGCGTGGCGAGCCGCATCACGTGCGAATCGGGCCACCAGCCGCTGTGGTTGGCGGGCATCGAGGACGAGCTGATGCCCGTGGGCCTCGACCGACACGTGACCGAGGACGGCGCGGAGAACGATCGCATCTACAACGGCACCGAGGCGGAGACCTTCGATGCCGAGATCGCCGCCGGCGGCCTCGTGCTCCAGGCCCACACCGAAGGACAGGACGACGAGACGCTCGCGGTACGGCAGGGGCTGGGATTGTCTGGGGTGGAGCTGTTCAACCTGCACGCCATGGTCGATCCCAACAAGCGCGAGGAAGACCTGGGACTCGAAGCGTTCGCGTACCTCGAGGCCGCGGGCCCGTTCATCTCGGGCGCGAGCCTGGCCGAGCCGGATCTGGTCTTCCTCGCGTTCTACGAGGAGCAGACCGTGTCGGTCGGCCGGTGGGACACCCTGAACCTCGCGGCGCCCACCCTGGGCACCGCCGGCACCGACGCGCACGAGAACGCCCTGCCGATGCTGATGACCGACGGGGAGCGGGTGGATTCATTCCGGCGGATGATGTCCTGGTTCGCCAACTACCTGGTGGTCGACGGCGACGGCCCCGCCGCGGCCGAAGCGGCGCTGCGGGCACGGCGGTCGTACGTGGTGTTCGACGCCCTGGGCGTGCCCACCGGGTTCGACGTGCGCTACGGAGGTTCGGCGTGGAGCGCCGACGCGGCCGCGGTCGGTGACGTCCTGTCCGTGGCCTGCCCCACGCTCGCGGCCACCAGCCCGACCGACCTCGCCGAGCCCGACATCGAGGTGCAGGTGCTCAAGGACGGCGCGCCCTGGCAGACGGGGTGCGGCGAATGGACCGTCGCCGATGCGGGCGTCTACCGGGTGCGCGTCGACATCGTGCCCAACCACCTCCGCACCGCCCTGGACGACCAGGCCGAGTCCCTGGTGCACCGCTACCCGTGGATCTACTCGCAGGCCTTTCGCGTCGGCGGGTGACGCGGGACGCACGCCTGGATTGACGGCGGGCCCCGCTCCCGCTACCCTGCCCGGACCGAGGAGCCTCGCATGCGCCTGTCCGCGCTCGTCCTGGCCCTGCCGCTCTCGGCCATCTGGCTCCAGGGCTGCGAGGGTTGCAACCCCGCCACCGACACTCCGAAGCCGGACGAGCCGGCCGCGTTCACCAACGACGCGGGGTCGTGGTTGTCGATGGCGGTCACCCCCGACGGCGACCCGGCGATCGCGTACTACGACCGTACGATGGATGCCCTCGGCTACGCCGTGGGCACCCTCGACAAGGACGGGAAGGCCACCTGGACGCGGGAGGAGGTCGACTCCTACCCCGACGAGAACGGGCTCAACGCCGGCGACTCCGGGCGCTACGCCAGCATGGCGATCGACGGGCGGGGTCAGGTGTGGATCGCGTACCAGGACTCGAGCAACAGCGTGCTGAAGGCCGCGCACAAGGCCGATGGTGTGTGGGCGATCGAGGTCGCCGACATCGGCGGCGGCACCAAGCCCGACGCCGGCCACTGGGCGAGCCTCGCGCTCGACGCCAGCGGCAACCCGGTCATCGCCCATCACGACGCCGCCACCGGCACCCTGCGCGTGTCGCGCTGGAACGGGAGCGCCTTCGCCGCCGAGGTCGCCGCCGAAGGCGAAGCGTACACGCCGGCGGACACGGGCGCGGGCGCCGAGACGGTCGACGCGAAGGTCGGCGAGTACGCCCGCCTGCTCATCGCGGCGGACGGCACCGAGTACGTGGCCTACTACGACGCGGCGTGGGGCGCGCTGCGCCTCGCCACCAAGAGCGGCGGCGCGTGGTCGGTCACCACCGTCGACGACGCGGGCGACGTGGGCCAGTGGCCGTCCATGGTGCTCGACGGCGGCACCCTGTGGATCGCCTACCACGACGTCGCCAACCAGGACCTGAAGGTCGCCCACGGCACGCCTGGCGACTTCAGCGTCGAGACGATCGACGACGGGAACCACGTCGGCGCCGACACCGCCATCTTCCTCGACGACGGCGCGGTGGGCATCGTCTACCAGGATGCGTTCGCCAACGACATGAAGTTGGCCCGCCACTCCGGTGGGGCGTGGTCGGTCGAGAAGGTCTCCGGCGACCAGGGGGCGCTCGGGTTCCACAACGAGACCGTGCGCATCGGCAGCAAGCGCTACGCCGCCTGCTACGACTTCACTGCACGCGCCGTGTACTTCTCCGCCCTGCCCTAGGCGCTGCCGATGTTCGCGCTCGCTTTGCTGCTCCTCGCGGCGCTCGCGAACGCGGGCGAGCTCGTGGTCGACGTGCTCGACGTCGGTCAGGGCGACGCCATCCTCATCCGGACGCCGGCCCAGAAGACCATCCTCATCGACGCAGGCGACAAGGGCTCCGGCGTGGTCGAGCAGATGACCCGCCTCGGCGTCGACCACCTGGACATGGTGGTGGCGACGCACCCGCACGCCGACCACATCGGCTCGATGGAGGCGGTGGTGCGCGCGCTCCCGCCCAAGGTGTACCTCGACAACGGCCTGAGCCACACCACCCAGACCTACGCGAGCCTGATGACGGCGGTCGAGGCCAACCCCGCGATCGCGTACAAGACCGCGCAGCGCGGGCAGGTGTTCAACCTCGACGACGGCGCGCGGCTCGAGGTGCTGTTCCCGGACACGAGCCAGCCCTTCCGGGGTACCCGGTCCGACCTCAACAGCAACAGCGTCGTCCTGCGCCTGGTCCACGGCGACGATTGTTTCTTGTTTCCGGGCGACGCCGAGGAGCCGACCGAGCGGGCGCTCATCGAAGCGCAGATGGGCGCGTGCGACGTGCTCAAGGTCGCGCACCACGGCGGCCG
>SXGT01673009.1_pt1 | contig 11060 bp, 7 predicted proteins | sample 3176221 | NCBI WGS metagenome assembly SXGT01 (sample SAMN11356862, study PRJNA531348) | freshwater metagenome | isolation source: freshwater sample F1-120 | place: China: Fuxian Lake, Yuxi | collected 2017-12-25
CCCACTGGCGGTGGGGGCCGACCGTGTCACTGTGTGGGGCGTGGGCCCGTGTGGTATCGTCGGCGCCCGCCGCTTGTGGCAGGGCAGCGCTGCCGTAAACGGCCCGAAATGTCACGGTCCCAACGGTCAGCAATCCGCCCGGGGGCAGGAGCGCCGCTTCGTCCACGCGATCGCGTCCGACAAACGTGCCGTTGCGCGAACTGAGGTCGCGAACTCGCAACTGGCCGCCGGCTTCTTCAATGATGCAATGGCGGCGGCTGACGAGCGGGTGGGCTAGAATCAAGTCGGCCGACTGCGACCGACCGATCACGAGGGGCAAGCGGTTCAACGGGACCGAATGAGACAATACGTCCCCGCCGACCACTACAAGTACCGCGTTTAACATGGGTGGTTGCTCCGCATCCGAGATGTCGTGCCCCGCAGAGCGGCCCCTGAAAGGCAGACCGCCCCGCCCAACTGCACGTACCGATCTCTTATCCCAATCCGTTATTGTCCCGCGTCGGACTACTTGTCGGGGAAACTGGTCGAACCTGACCATAACCCCAAATCGAGAAATCGCCGCCCCTGTACTACGTCCCCATACTGTGCCCACACTTCTGTAGTACTCACACGTCCGTGCGAGGTCAGGCGAGCCAACCGCGTTGGTGGGCTCAAGCCAGCACCCATGAGTCTAACGCTCACAGACCGATTTGGCAACTAACTAAAGGGGCAGCCGCGCCAGCCCACCCTCACCGCTTGGGAGTCTGTCGGGGCAACCGCTTGGCCTGGGTCCTTGGGAGCGGCCTCAGCCGACAGTGGTAGCAGCGTGCAGGCCGAGTGACGGCGATAATGCCCTTGTCAGCGGGTCGGGGACGTTATAAGCTTGACCGTTTACGGGCCACTGTTTACGGGCCAGGGGGGGTCTCGGCGGTCCCGTCGAGGTTCCTGCGGCTCGTGTGCGGGTGTAGCTCAGTTGGTAGAGCACAACGTTGCCAACGTTGTTGTCGTGGGTTCGAATCCCATCACCCGCTCTTTGAATAATGGCGTGGCTGATGCCGCGCGTGGCTTTGACGGCAAAAGGACTGAAGCGATGGCGTTGTCGGATACGGGCTACGATAAAGATGAACCGGCACCGGACGAGGCCGCGTCTGGCGCGGAAGAGAAGCAACCGCTGACGCTGGACGTCCGCGTGGATAAACCAGGGGCCTGCGAACGCCATGTAACGGTGAGCATCAGCCGGCCTGACGTGGATCGGTACTTGCAGAAGGCGTTTTCTGAGCTGGCCCCCAAGGCGAGTGTTCCGGGCTTTCGTTCCGGGCGAGCACCGCGTCGATTGGTGGAGAGCCATTTCCGCAAGGAGGTGGCGGAGCAGGTCAAGAGCGAGCTGCTCATGGACAGTATGACGCAGGTCACCGAGCAGCAAGATTTCTCGGCCATTAGCGAACCCGACTTTGATTTCCGTGCGATTGAGCTGCCAGAATCGGGGCCGATGACGTTTGAGTTTGACCTTGAGGTGCGGCCCGAATTCGAAATGCCGAAGTGGCAAGGCCTGCGCATCGAGCGTCCGGTTCGTGATTTCACGGACAAGGATGTGGCGGAGCGGATGGCGTACTTGTTGCGGCTGGAGGCCACCGCGGAACCCAAAGATGGACCAGTGGCCCTAAACGATCTGATCGTCGCCAACCTGACCGCTCGGCAGGACGGCAAGGTGATTGGTGAGATCTCCGAGTCTTCCTTGGTGGTCCGTGAGCAATTGACGTTTCCGGACGGCGAGGTCACGGACTTTGGTAAGAAGTTGGTAGGGGCCAAGGCGGGCGAGACGCGCGTGTGCACGCTTCAGGTCGGCGACGGAGCCGTACGCGAGGAACTTCGCGGGGCGGATCTCGAATTGTCGGTGGAGATTGTTGAAGTTAAGCAGCTGATTCCGCCCGGCGTAACCGACGAGCTGTTGGATTCGCTGGGAATAGAAGATGAATCGCACCTGAAGAGCGTGGTGCGTTCTCAGCTTGAGCACCAGCTGGGTTATTTTCAGCAGCGTCGGGTCCGCGAGCAGATTTCCGCGTCGCTGACGGAAGCGGCCAAGTGGTCGCTCCCGCCCGCCCTACTGCAACGGCAGACTCGTCGCGAGTTGCAGCGGGCCATCATGGAACTGCAATCCAGTGGGTTCTCAGCGGAAGAGGTGCGAGCCCATGAAAACGACCTGCGTCGCAACAGCGAGCAATCCACAGCCCGTGCGCTCAAGGAGCATTTCATACTCGAGCGGCTGGCGGAGGAATTGGAACTGGATGTGACCGCGGAGGATATCGAGTCGGAGATCACGTCCATTGCTCAACGTGAACGTGAGTCGCGCCGTACCGTGCAGGCTCGCATTGAGAAACGCGGTTTGATCGACGCGCTGCGTAATCAAATCGTTGAGCGTAAGGCGATTGAGGCGATTGAAGCGGCCGCTCAGAAGGTCGAGGTCCCCTATCAGCCGCCGCGACCCAAAGTTACGGCCGTTGACGAGCCGATTTGTGGGGTCTTGGATGCCGACATTCCCGAGGCGAAGCATGGTGGCGACGTGCGCGAGCTGCCCGAATTGACGGATCATCGGTAAACTTCGTGCGGCGGCTCCGGACCGCCGGTCTTGCTACCTGCTGGTCAAGAACAAGGATGCAAAGGATTGAAGTCTCTATGAGTCGATTGCCCCAGACGCCCAGCCTCAACGCCTATTCCTACAGCAGCGACTATCAGCGCCAGCGTCAGATGACCCTGGGAGATCTGCTGCTGGAGAATCGGATTGTTTTTCTCCAAGGCGAGATTCATGACGGCAATGCCAACGAATTGGTCATGAAGTTGCTCTATTTGCAGAGTGAAAACCGCAAGAAGGACATTCATTTCTATATCAATTCGCCCGGTGGAAGCGTCACAGCCACTTTGGCGATCTACGATACGATGCAGATTCTGAGCTGTCCGGTGGCGACCTACTGCGTGGGCTTGGCGGCCAGCGGCGGCGCCATCTTGCTGGCGGGTGGAACGGCCAAGAAGCGTTTCGCGCTGCCGCACGCCAAGGTGATGATCCACCAGCCATACGGCGGCGTGGGGGGGCAAGTGAGCGATATACAGATACAAGCCGATGAGATCCTGAAGACGCGCGATGTACTGAACGAAATCCTGGCTTCCCATACGGGGCAGTCCACGGAACGGATCGCCAAGGACACCGACCGAGATTTTTATATGTCGGCGGTGCATGCAAAGGAGTATGGGGTCGTCGATGAGATCCTCACCCGTCCACCTGTCGTGGATGATGAGGATGAAGCCAAGTCATAACGCGAAATCATAACGGCCATGTTTCGCCAGGTCCTGCAATTTTCGCGGACGGATCGACCGTATCCCGGGCCGGCCGCCGAGGAGCCAAGAGCGTATGCCACTGATTCCCTACGTCGTTGAGAAAAGCGGTCGCGAAGAGCGCGTCTATGACATTTATAGCCGCTTGCTCAAGGACCGCATCATTTTCCTCGGTTCCGCCATCAACGATGAGGTGGCCAATTCCATCGTGGCCCAACTGCTGTTCCTGCAGTCGGAAGACCCACGTGCGGATGTCCACATGTACGTGAATTCTCCGGGAGGGAGCGTAACAGCGGGTCTGGGGATCTATGACACCATGCAGTTCATCAGCTGCGACGTGGCCACCTACTGTGTGGGGCAGGCCGCCTCAATGGGCGCCGTGCTGTTGACGGCGGGTGCCCCCGGAAAGCGAATGGCACTGCCCAACGCCCGCATCATGATCCATCAGCCGCTGGCGGGCATGGAAGGGACGGCCGAGGATATCATGATTCACGCCAAGGAATTAAGAAAGGTGAAAGAACGACTCAACCGCGTGCTCCTCAAACACACGGGCCAGTCGCTCGAGACGATCGAACGGGACACCGATCGCGATCGGTTTATGACCTCTGCTGAAGCGTTGGAATACAGTCTTATCGATAAGGTGATCGAACATATGGAACCAAGTTCCAAATAGAGCCAAATAGCCCCGCGCGGCTCGGGCATGCTCGCCGTACCTCAAGGAGTGAGGTCCCAATGATGATGCGATTGATACCATGGATGGTACTTCTGGCACTCGCAATCTCCGGCTGTCGCAGCACGGATCCCTCGGTCGAATTGCTGGAGAGTGAACTGCGCTGGATGGAGGACCAACTCTATCTGGCCGAGAATGAATATCGCAAAAAATGCGCGGAGCTCTCCGACTGCGACGGCAAGGAATCCGGTGACAGCAAGTCTGCGGCCTCGGAGCGCCGGCCCCTGTTTGGCCGACGCGGTGCCGAATCCGCACCCAACTCAGCCTCGCCTCGCTCCAACCGTGCTCCTGAAGGTTCCTCCACTCCCGACCCAGAGCGGGGCCAGACACCCGAATTGTCCGCGCCCACGATTGAGCCTGGTGAGCCAGCGGAGCCTGAAGTGCAGCTCCCTCAGTCATCACTGGAACCCGTGGGGTCCGCCGTGCGCAATGTCCGCGCACAGCACCAAGAGGACGTGGAGCCCGCGCCGCTGGATGCGCACGTGACCCATATCCATCTTTACCCGCTCCATCAGGACGAGGTGACCATCGCCTCGCCTCCCGACGAAGAGGATCCCGGCGATCCGGGATACGAAACGATTCAGACCCAACTGTCCCTGGTGGTACAGCCGCGGAATAGCGAGGGACAGTATGTGGCGCTGCCGGGCACTTTGTCCGTCGTCGCCATCGACCCCGACCGTCAGGGAAGTGCGTCACGCTGCGGCCGCTGGGATCTGGATGCTGTCGAAACCGCGCGGCTGATCCGAAAATCCGAGGATGGCACGGGAATTCACTTAGCCTTGCCGTGGCAACAGGAGGATTCGCCCGCCGATGGGCTCCGCGTGTTCGTCCGCTACACGACGGTCGATGGACGCAAACTAGAAGCCGAGTGTGGGTTTGGCGACTCGCCGGTTTCCACGGACGCACCGCCGCCGCAGGTCGCTGGCGGGTGGACCCCCGCCGCTCGATCAGCACCCGATAGCCAAGACTTGGCGCTGCCCGCGAGCACTACCGAAACGACGCCCACCGACGAGTCCTCAGCCCATGGCAATCTGGCTCGGTCCACGGTGCCCCGCTCGTTCCAACCCCCGTCTGACGTCAAGTCAATCAACTCCGTCGACACGGATGCCGTCACGCCTGCGACTCACGCGGAACCAACTCGTGTTGCCAGCGACCGCCAAGCCTCGCATTCGGATGGCGACCCAACTCCTCCGTCGACACGCAAAATTCGGCGAGTCCGTCCGAGCTGGCGTCCTTATCGCTGATGCCGGCGGGGGTCAGCTCGTTCGTGTACCGCACGCCTCATACGCACTCGAATGGGATCTTCTCGACTCCATTCCATTCGTATCCGCCAGGATTCCAGAAAACATGGCCGTCGAGGGGCTGCGTGCGCCCGCCGGCATCCGTCGCACGTGCCCAAACCTCATGGCGGCCGGCGGGAAGAACGCGTCGGCTCGTCCACCATGTCCATGCAAATCGACCGGCGGACGGCACTAACTCGGCACGCTGCCACGATGCACCACGATCCCACGATAATAAGATGGATTCCATGGGAAAATCACCGTCATTGAACGCAACACCGTGAACGAGGACGGCACCAGCCGCAACTCGAGCGTGGATATCTGGAGCAAAAACAATGCTCTTCACGTTCATGCGCCAGTTGGGACGGCTGTTGGTCAACGTGAACGCATAATCCTGTCCTGGTTCGACAGGCCGGAGTGGATTGCGATACCGGGGGACCTGACTGGCCTGCCGCGACTCGCCGGCCGTCAGGGTAAGCGATCCAAGCCATTTGATGTGAACCGTACCGTAGTAGCCGGGCACTACCAATCGGACCGGGCCACCGTGAATAGCCGGCAATGGCTCGCCATTCATGTCCAATACCAATAACGCTTGACGAAGCGCATCATCAAGCGGCACGCTGTGCTCGAAATCCTTCGGGTCTCGATCTTGCGGCTCGCGCGAGCCCGGCTTCCCGCGCCCCACCGAGGGTGACTTCACCGTTGGTGATTCGTTACCATCGGCCGTTAGGTAGCGTGCTTGAGGCGCAACGCGTACATCGAGCTTATCGAAGAGCATCGCCAACGGCACACCGCGAAACACGACGTTTCCGACGGCGCCGCGATTCCATGGGGTACCCGCAATCGGCGCGCGCTGCGACATGAGCGAGCGACTATTGCCCGAGCACTGCACGACCATTTCGACTTCGGTTTGCGGGAGCGATTGCAGCTCACGAACGGTAATTGAGTGAGGCGCAGTCGGCGGAGCATCTGCTGACTCGCGCCATTCGTGGATGTCAACCCTCCAGTCCGGTGCATGAGTGGCCGTCAGGCGGTTGGTAGCGGGCATGTCCACATTGTTGCGCACAAACAGAATTTCCTTCGGCGTGATCCGGTGCTTCGCCAACAATGCCAGTGGGGACTCCAACACCATCGGCGAGGACTCCACGATGCGTAGATCGGCGTGCTTGCCGGCAACCAGCGCATCCGCCGCAAGTGGGCGTTCCGCTTCATTTGCCAGAACACGATGACGTGAGCTCAACCAGGCCGATGATCCGACCGCCAGACTCGAATGCAAGAAGTTGCGTCGATCCATGCCCTCATCGTACCAGGCAAGAGCCTGACTCGGGCCCCTAAAAAGCCACACACGTCCACCTGGGGTGGTAGTAGCCACTGTTTCCCAGCGCGGGGCTCCCCGAACCGCCAACCGGACGCGATCGCGTTCCGGCTGATGAAATGCCATCCACGCTCCGATGGGCCCGTTGCCACGGCACGAGGAATACGTCAAGATGGAGCCCGTCGTTCGGTGCGCGGTTATTCCGCACAACTCAAGATTAGGGCTGGGGTATGACGGGCAATTCAAGTCAAGTCGCAACTTTGGCAAAGCAGCTCATCCGCGTGGGGCACAGCCCGGACCCGGACGACGCGTTCATGTTTCATGCCCTCGCGAATGAGAAGATTGACACGGGTCGGTACGACTTTCGCCACGAACTGGTTGACATTGAGACCCTGAATCGTCGTGCGTTCACGGGTGAATTGGAGCTGACGGCCGTCAGCATTCACGCCTATGCGTATCTGGCCGATCGCTACGCTCTCTGCGCGTGTGGCGCCAGCATGGGGGATGGCTACGGACCGATGGTCGTATCCAAGGCGTCACTTTCTCGGGAGGACCTCGGGGCGAGACGCATCGCAGTCCCTGGCACTTTGACGTCCGCCTATTTGGCTCTGCGGTTGTACCTGGGGCAGGACTTCCCCACGGTGGTGGTACCGTTTGATCAGATCATTCCGGCCGTCGCAGCCGGTGAATGGCGTGGAACGCCGGTCGATGCGGGGCTGATCATCCACGAAGGACAACTCACCTATGCTGCGTCCGATCTGTCATTGGTTGTGGACCTCGGCCAATGGTGGGGTGAAGATACCGGCCTGCCGCTGCCGCTGGGGGCCAATGCGATTCGGCGAGATTTGGGAACTTCTGCCATGCGCGAGGTGACCGACCTGCTGCGGCAGAGTATCGCCTATGGACTGAAGCATCGCGATGAAGCGCTGGCCTACGCGCTTCAATACGGCCGAGATCTGGACCGCAAACAGGGGGACCAGTTCGTGGGCATGTACGTGAATGACTGGACCCTCGACTTCGGCACCCGCGGGCGGGAGGCCGTGCGCAAGTTCTTGGATCGGGGATTCCAAGCGGGGGTCATCGACCGGGCGATCTCGCCCGATTTCATCGATTCCTAAGGCCGCTTTGCGGTCGGCCGGGCGTGCTGAACCGGGCTGGTGAAAACACCCAAAGTCCGCTACTCTAAGGGTTTGGGTTGGAGTGGGGACTCCGGTTCCCATGTCATCTTCAAGCGGTTGTTCCGCCGACCACTCAGGAAGGATACCAAAACCGATGAACTTTAACACGGCTCGGAGTTTACGCTGGCGGCGGTCGGCCGTCGCATTTCTGGGCGGACTGCTCGTCCTGGCACCCTTCGTCCAGGGGGTGTCTGCCGAGTCGGCCCGTGAGACCACCGCGTTGCGGCATGTGCCGGCTGATGCCGGGCTCTACCTCTCACTTCTTCGCAACCGGCAACAATATGACGCGCTGATGAACAGCCGAGCCGTGGCCAATCTGATGGCGTTGCCCATGGTTCAATTCGGGCTGATGATGGCGCAGACTCAGCTCATTTCGAACCCACAGATCGCACCGATACGCGAAACCTTGGAGGATCCGGAAAACAAGCCTCTGCTCACCCTCGCCAAGCTGGCGGTTGCGGACGAAATTTTCGTGTATGCCGACTCGCGCGTGGGTGACCTTGTCAGTTTGGCAAACGAAATCAGCCAGGCGGTTAACGAGGCCACCGCTGAAGCGGCCGAGCAGTCCACCGAAGCGTTGGAACAGGCAGAAGGCGAGGAGGCTGAAGCAGAGGACACACCGACCGACGATCCTTCCGCCCGGATGGCCCAGCGAATCCTCGAGGTTGTCAATCGCAATCCAGAGCGTCTGGTCACGCCCAACCTGATCGTCGGGTTCAAGATGGCCGACGCCACCCTCATCCCGGAGCAGCTCGATCGACTCGAGCGGGTCTTGCGTGAGTCGTTGGTCGATTACCCGCAAGTCGTCGAGCGCATGAGTCGGGAAATGGTGGGGGGATCGGAATTTCTGACGTTACGTTTGGATGGATCCTTGCTGCCGTGGGACAACTTGGATCAGGAGGCCCTGGAGCGCGGCGGCGAGGAACTGCAGAAGCTGATAGATCGCGTCAAGAAGCTGCCCATTGTGATCAGCATCGGGATGCGTGATGGCTATTTGATGTTGGCAATTGGGGATAGCCAAGACAAGCTTGCCACTTGGGGCACCGGCCCGCTGCTCGTTGACCGTCCTGAGATGCGTGGCGTCGTAGCAGCCGGAGATCGAGCGTTCACCACGATTAGCTATGTGAGTGAATCGCTGAATCGGACAATCAATTCCACTCAACGACAATTGGACGACATGCAATCCGGATTGCGCACGGCAATCGCGGCGTCGCAGATCGACACCACGGTGAAGCAAGAGCTGACGGCGGACCTTAAGAGCCTCGTCGATGAAGTCAAGGAGCGATTTCCTCTCGCCGGTGCCGTGGCGGGATATGCGTACTTGACGGACAGCGGCTACGAAGGCTTCACGTACGATTGGACGGCCAACGACAACCTAGATTCGTCGCAGACCTTGACCATTTTGGAACATGTGGGTGCGAAGCCACTCTTCTTGTTGGCAGGGCGTTCCGTTCCTCTTTCGGTGGAAGGCTATGTCAAGATCGAGGAATGGGTACAGAAGGGATTCGTCTATGCGGAGCGCATCGGATTGGAGCAAATGACTCCTGAGAATCGCACGTTTTATGATGCGATCCGGAAAGAGCTGATGCCGGTTGTTGCACGCATGAGCCAGGTGAATCGCGAGCTGGTCGTGCCTTCTCTGCAGGATGGACAGTGTGCCCTGATCGTCGATGCCGACCTGACCGCCAAGCAATGGCACGCGCAAATGCCCCCCGCAAAACAGGCATTGCCCATGCTCGAATTGGCAACGGTCGTGGGGGTCAGCGACGTCGCCCAGTTTGAAAAGGCATTGGATGAATACTGGCAAATGACCCGCGAGGTGTTAACGAAATTACATGAAGTGGCACCGGAACAGATCCCCCAAGTGACGTTGCCGCAGCCCAAGGAGCATGGATTTTCTGGCGGCAAGATTGTTTATTTGCCCCTGTCACCACAGTTGGGCATCGACAAACAGATCGCTCCTAATCGCGGCCTCTCCGATAAGTACGCCGTTTTCTCTCTGACGCCGCGCACCTCCAAGCGACTCCTGGAAGCCCATCCCTTAACCCATTCCGACCTGGCCGCCGAAATCCAGAAACCGTGTGGCGGCGCGTTTCATCTCGATATCGCGGGGATTGTGGACGTGGTGAAGCCGTGGGTGGCCTATGCGGCCGAAACTCGCATGGCGGCCGCCGACGAGCAGCAGATCCAAATGGTCATTGACCAGGCGGAGGCCGTCCTAAAGTTGATCAAGTGCTGTCAGGGAGTGTTTGGCACGGTCCGCTTGGAAGAGGGAGCAACCGTGAGTCATTTCCGTTGGCTGTTCCAGGACCAACGGTAGCGCAGCGTTCCGAAGATCGTTTCCTGCCGCAGCGTGGGCCGGCCGGCGCCGACTGAGCAGGCGTGATGAATTACGGACCCGAATACCGGAAGAGAGTTGTCGCATGTCGGATACGAATGCCGTAGAAGCGGGACGGGAATCGGTCGTGCCAGCACCTGGGGGAATGGTCGTACCCGACGTGGACCCCGTGGAGACGCGGGAATGGCTCGATTCGCTCCAGTATGTACTCGATAGTCGCGGTGTTGAACGGGCCAACCACTTGTTGTCGGCGCTGGAAGATCGCGCACGCCATGCGGGTGTGGACGTGCCTTTCGGTCAGACGACTCCGTACATCAATTCCATCTCGGCCAGCAAGCAGCCGGTATATCCGGGGAATCGCGAAATCGAACGCCGCATTAAGAGCATCATCCGTTGGAATGCCATGGCCATGGTCGTGAGGGCCAATAAGGAATTTGATGGCATTGGCGGACACATCTCCACCTATGCCTCCGCTGCCACCTTGTATGAGGTGGCATTCCAGCATTTCTTTCGGGGGCGTGGTGAAAGCGGCTACGATGGGGATCAAATCTACTTTCAAGGCCATGTCTCGCCAGGCATTTATGCCCGCGCGTTTCTCGAAGGCGAACTGAGCGAACAGGATCTGGAACGATTTCGCCGCGAATTGGGGCCGCAGCCCGGTCTATCCTCGTATCCGCATCCCTGGCTCATGCCTAATTTTTGGGAATTCCCCACGGTTTCCATGGGGCTGGCCCCCATCATGGCGATCTATCAGGCTCGCTTTAACCGCTATCTGGAAGATCGCGGCATCAAGGACACCACGGGGGGGCATGTGTGGGCCTTCCTGGGGGACGGTGAGTGTGATGAGCCCGAGACCTTAGGCGCCATTACGTTGGCCGCGCGAGAGCACCTGGACAATTTGATCTTTGTCATC
>SXGT01946560.1_pt1 | contig 11060 bp, 8 predicted proteins | sample 3176221 | NCBI WGS metagenome assembly SXGT01 (sample SAMN11356862, study PRJNA531348) | freshwater metagenome | isolation source: freshwater sample F1-120 | place: China: Fuxian Lake, Yuxi | collected 2017-12-25
ATTCCTTCATGCGTGACTGGTGTTCGCGACGAATCATTTATCCTAGTTTCTTGTCAGGGTTACTCAGAATGACCGATTGGTTCCTGCCGGCGGTCCTGCTGCTCCAAGCCAACCTGATAGCGGTCGCCATCGCGGCCTTAAGCCTCGTTAGCGCGACGCGGCTCGGCATCGCCGCGGCCGCCATGGTTTTCTATCTTCTTTTCGATTTCGCGAATACCCATGCTTTCGGCGTCCTGATGACCGAAGCCACAGGATTAGCTGCGGGTATTCCGTCCGCCGCGCTCCTGATCCGAGCAATCCACAGCAAGCGCTTAAGCTGGCTATACTCGGGATTAGCCCTATTCAGCATCGCCATGATATCCCGCGCAGGCGCCATGTTCGCCCTGCCGCTATTGCTGCTCTGGTCGTTCAGACTTTCATTTGAATGGATCGGATGGAAAAGGGCGTTGCCGCTGGCGGCAGCCTGTTGCATTGCGGCCATTGGCTGCGGCATGATCCTACAGAAAATTCTGATATTTATTCTCGGGATGAATAGTGGGGCATCGTTCGGGAATTTCTCCACCACTTTATACCGGCTTTCTATTGGAGCGAATAGCTGGCAATCTGCCTACTCAGATAATCAGGAGCTATTTGCAAAACTCCCGGAGTCGGAAGCATTTAAGGCGATATATAGAATCGCGTTTGACAACATCAAAGCCCATCCAGAAATCTTGATTAATACCTATTTAAGAGATGGAGGGCGGCATCTTGAGACGCTTCTCAACTTCGATCATCAAATTGGATTTCCAGCGATTTTCCTGGGCTTGTTTTTATTAGGCACCGTGCGCTGCCTTATTCGCTGGCGCGAACCCTTCCACTTATTACTGTTAACCGTAGTCGTCGGTGAAATCATCGCTACGCCACTCCTCTATACCGACGGAGGCGCCCGCATCTTCGCTGCCACCATCGCGTTTCGATCACTCATGGCCAGCCTTGGACTCTTTACCTTCCTTAAATGCTGCTTTTGGTTCGCCAAGTTGGTACAACTTAAGGCCGGCAATACAAGGATGTGGCGCCCCGATCCGGCTAGTGATCCGAGTATCCCCTTTTATTGGAGTCTCGCGGTTGGCGGCATGGTTGTAATCCTTATTGTACTACCCTACACGGGTATACTTGCCTACTCCAATCTAAACCAAGTTTCCGGCATTCGTTGCCCGGCGGCGACCCGAAGCGCGTCGCTTAGGCTAGATCGGGAATCCATCGCGTTTTCTGTCGTTGCTCACCAAACCGATTTCAGCGTGCTTCCCTACCGTATCGCATACTCTCGCCTGCAAGCGTCGCTGAATCGAAACGACTCACCCAACCCTTGGTTTACGGAAAGCTTCCTCAAGCTATCTCCTCCCACCTTAATTATCCAAGGTATCAATCTATCGCGGGAAGAATTCCAGTTTATGGATAACTTACATTTGATTTGGAGAGGCCCACCACCACCGTTAGGCGCAACTATCGGCGTCTGCATAGATGTGACTGTGAACACTGAAATAGCGGGCGCCACATACTCGGAAATCACTAAACTCCAAGTATTATCCAACCCCCCTCCGTGGAGATGACAGCGGCCATGCCCTCCCATCGTAGCAACCCTAGGATTCATTAATGACCGAGCAAATACTCCAAGACCAACGCCTCTTGTGGAAAAACAAGCCGGTATTGCGGAAGATATATCAAGACTACTATAAGCGCATCGCAGCGCACTGCATTCCCGGCATTACTCTGGAAATCGGCGGCGGCTCTGGCAATATGAAAGAATATATCGGCGAAGTCATTTCGACCGACATCGTTCCCACGCCTTGGCTGGACGCCGCAGCCGATGCCCAAGCCATGCCTTTCCGCTGCAATACTTTCGCCAATATCGTTGCTGTGGACGTGTTGCACCATATCGAAGGCTGCCGGCGTTTTTTCAACGAAGCGGAAAGAATACTTAAACCCGGTGGAAACATCATTCTGATCGAACCGGCCATTACCCCTATAAGTTGGTTTTTCTATCAATTTTTCCATCCAGAGCGAGTCGATATGCGGATCGATCCCTTTGTCGACCCAACCCCGGATCCAGCCCGGCTACCCTTCGACGCCAATCAGGCTATCCCTACCCTACTATTTTCCTGGCAAGCCCAACGATTTGCACAAGAATTCCCCGGACTCCACTTGGCTCAGGCTGAATATTTCAGCCTGCTCGGATATCCCCTATCCGGTGGCTTCAGGTCATGGTGCCTAATACCTCGCACCTTTATATCATCCCTGCTGCGGATCGAGGACCACCTGAGTCCGTTAATCGGACAACTCCTAGGCTTCAGATTATTCATTGTGATCGAAAAGAGGGTCAAAGAACCCTCCGATTTATGAACATTGTGTTTAGGATAATTCATGGTTAGGCGTGCGCTTTTCCTATTCCTGCGGACAAGCATTACTCTCGGCATCCTAGCATATTTCGCGCGAAAGCTGGATTGGAACACTGTATTAATGGAAATATGGGGGCTGGATTATGGGTATATCGCGGCGGCGGTTATAACGGCAGGAGCCTCCCATGTACTAAGCGCAGTGCGCTGGTGGTATCTCTTAAAAGTTCAATCGATCAACCTGCCCTTGTCTATCGCAACCAAACTGACTTTCATTGGTCAGTTCTTCAACCTATTCTTGTTGGGATCAGTCGGCGGTGACGCTGTGAAACTACTTTACATCGTCCGCGCCGCTCCCAATCAAAAAACCCACGCGACCTTGTCCACGATCATGGACCGGGTCATAGGCATGTTCGTCATGGTAATTTTTGGACTTACCGCCATATTCGCCCAAATCGAATTATCCCTAGACGACCAGCGGCTAAGGGTATTCATTTTCGCCTTGATGGCGGCCCTGAGCCTAATGGTGATATCGTTCATACTGGCGATGTCGATACCTGCGAATATCATCGCCCAATGGTTTCCCAAGCTTTGGCATAAACTCCCCAAACGCCATTTGTTCGAGTTAACCATTGCCGGATTTCACCAGCACGGCATAGCGCTCAGCTATACCGTGCTGGCCCTGTTTTCCTCGATTGCCGCATGGCTCTTAGTCTGCGTCGTGGGCATCCTGCTCGCGGAGGGAATGGCTTTGACTATTTCGGGTATTTCGATTGCGTTAATACTTACCTTGGTCTGCCTCGCGACCACGCTGCCCATTAGCATCGGTGGACATGGCATCAGGGAGGGTTCATTCGCGATGCTTTTCGGCATTTTTGGCTACGGGGGTATTCCCTCGCAATCGCAGGCGGTTTTGTTTTCCATTCTTTTTTTTATTGCCTTTTCCCTGTGGGGTTTACCGGGCGGATTGCTGTACCTGTTTGGCTTGGACCGGCGGATAGACTTAAAGGAAGATTCCTGAGGATTTCGCCCGCGCCAAGTTATGTCTGTTAAGCCGTATGCTAACCTCCATATTGGTAGCAATAAAATTGCCTTGCTTTTTTTGATCGCAACGCAAGACTTACATCCCGGCTTTTACCCTTTATTAAATCTTCTTAATACTAAATATAATTAAATCAGGATTATCCATGAACAAACACCTACAAAACTCCCTGTTATGGCTTTACCGGCAAGTCACGCGAACCGGCCTGATGCAATGGAGCCCAGTCAGGGAAACCTTTCATTTTGCCTACGGCCTATATAAGCAGCAGTTCGAGGCGGGACCGATTGCCGAATTGCGGTCTTACGTCCTGCCCAACACGGCGGTTCTCGATATTGGTGCGAATGTCGGCTTTTTCACGACCCGCTTCGCTCGATGGCTGGACGTTTCCGACGGCAAGGTCATTGCTTTCGAACCCGAAGCGGAAAACTTCCAGCGCTTGCTCGCCAACCTTAGTCGCCTGGATTTAGCTGCTAACCGGGTGGAAGCCCTGCAATGCGCCGTGGCCGATCAAGCCGGCATCCTATGCCTAGCGGTCAACCCCTACCATCCAGGCGACCACAAGCTTGACGCCGAAGGTATCCCCGTTGAGGTCGTTACCATCGACGGCATATTGGAAGCGCGGGGTTGGCCAACAGTGTCGTTGATAAAAATTGACGTGCAGGGAGCTGAGGCGCGGGTGATCCAAGGCTCTTGCAAAACCTTGGAGAAATTCCATCCGGCCTTATTCATCGAAGTGGATAAAAGCAACCTAGCTGGCTATGGCACCAGTCCGGAAGGACTATTGGAGGATTTGGGCAAATTGGGCTACCAACCTTACCGCCTTCGGAAACACCAACCACCAGAACAGGTTTCTCAGAATCAAGCCATAGCCATAGTGCAGAAATCTCAATATGCCGATTTCCTGTTCCTAGCCTCGCGGCAAGGCTAAGAGCCTATGCACGCCCCCTGTGTATCCCCATGAAACACCCACATAGACCCAGCAACGCGATCCGGCGCTGGCGCCAAATCGCGAAAGACGCTTACCGCAACCGCCCTCCCGAACCTCCTTGGCGATCCGCGCTAAGCGTGGCCATAATCGTGTCGCGCTTGTTCGCACTCCGCGGCGCGGCGAAAGCCGCCCGCGCGCTCGGCCGGCCCGGGCTTAGCTCGGCCTTGCTTGCCAAGGCCGACAACGTGGGCAGTTCCGGCCTGCTGCTATCGCCGGAATCGCGGGTCTATCCATGGTTTCACCTGGAAGCTTTCGGCGAAGAACAAGTCTGCTCGTACTATCCCGCGGCACGAGAAGGCTATTCACTGAGAATTTGGCCACTGGCTAGGCCGTTGTGGTTCGAACTTCTCGTGGATTCCGCGCCGGCGCAAGCCTTAACCCTCAAACTGCCGGTCTGGTGTACGGTCGACGCGCGGGTAAGAATCGAGCTATTCGAGATCGCCGGGGACGGGCCAAGGCCCATTTTCGACGCAGTGAGAACCATCCCCAAGGAGTCCCCCGACCCTGCCTTGCGCATTCCCCTGTCCAGCCCCGAGTCCGGAGCGCGGCCTCGCAAGCTCCGCGTCCAGCTGGTGCCGACGCTCCTGGGCCATCCGGGCTTCCTGAATTTTTTCGCGACCGGGGAACCCGCCGAACAGCGCTTGGACCCATACCCGCGCGGACCTCTGCCACGCATTTCCATCATCACGCTGCTGTACCGGAAAGAGCGGGAATGTCCGGAGTTCGTCAAGGCCATATTCGAACAGGACTTCCCCGGCGCCATCGAGGTCATCGCCATCGACGACGACAGCCCCGACCGCTCCGCGCGGGTATTCCAGGAAACCACGGAACTGCTTCGACAAGAGCATCCCCAAGCAGCGGAGCGCATCCGTTGGACACTATCGAGGAACGCGGCCAATCTGGGCAACTGCGCCTCTAGGAATATCGGCCTGGCCCGGGCGTCCGGCGACCTAGTATTCGTCATGGATTGCGATTGCATCCCCAATCGGCATTTCCTCTCCGAACATGTGTACAGCCATACCCGGCACCATGCCGACGTGGTCATCGGGCCGCACAACATCGAGTCCGGCGTGGCGTCGGTGGCCGATGTGATCGCGGCCCTGGAAGCCGACATCAACGCCCGCTTGCGCCGGGCCGCGCTTCAGGATCCCATCAATCCCGCCGGCTTTCTCAATTGCGTTACCCGCAACTTTTCGTTCCGTAAAGACTGGTTGTCCCGCGTCCATTTCGACGAGGATTTCGGCTATTCCCGTGCTCCCGAGTCCGGTTTCGGCTGGGAGGATGTCGAATTGGGCTTTAGGTTTTACCAAGCCGGGGCGCGAATGGTGTTCAACCCCCACGCCTTTACCGTGCATGTCACCCATCCGCCGAATAGCGACCCGCGCGACCTGCCGTTACGTTCGGAGAAGAATCTAGCCCGGCTGCTCACGAAACATCCCGAGTTGGGTTTGATCGCCCGCCGTTGGATCGTCGATACCCATGAGCGGCTGGAGGCTTGGCGCCAATCGGAAAATCTGGAATCCACCGAACATACCGCTACCCTCGCCACCGCCGTGGCCCAAGCTCCCCGAATCCGCGCGGGCCGTCCGTTGCGGATTTTGAGCTACCGCTGGCATCCCGCCCACCAATACGAAATCTATAAGACCGGGCATCGCTTCGATTTGGTTCGCTCTCCCGACGAACGGCTGACCGGATTTACCCGACAGTGGGAATACGCTCAACGCCCCTTGCCGGCCAACGCCGGGTTCGTCGATCTCGATCAGGTAAATTTCGCCGACTACGACTTGGCTTTGCTGCATTTCGACGAAAACGTGCTGGATTGGCGGAACACCAACGGCGTGCTGTGCGCCAATTGGGGCGCCTCGTTCAGGTTTTTCATCGACAAGGTTCCACTGCCGAAAGTGGCCATCTGCCATGGCACGCCGCAATTTCACGGCATGTACGCCTTCGACTACCGAGGCGAGGATTTGCTGGTGGAAATCGCCGGAACCCGCGAGCGCCTAGTCGAATATCTGGGCGACACCCTGGTCATCTGCAACTCACACCAAGCGCGGCGGGAATGGGGTTTCCGAAATTCCCGCGTCATTTGGCACGGTTTCGACCCCACCGAGTTTCCCGAAAGCCGACGCGAAAAGGGCATTCTCACCCTAGGCCGCGCCATGAAGGAAAGGCCATATTACCGGGGATATTATTTCTTCGAGGAAACCCTGCGGGATTTTCCTACCCAGCATTACCCCAGCCCCTTGCGGGTGGAGGAACCCGATTATCCGCATTGCCGGCTCGGCAACGAATATGCCCGCGCCAAGTTCCGCAAATATATCGACGCGATCCGCGAATTTTCGATTTATTTCAATCCCACCCTGCGCTCGCCCATGCCCCGGTCGCGCGGAGAAGCCATGATGTGTGGCTTAGTTTCGGTGAGCGCCCGCAACCACGACGTGGATATGTTCATTGTCAACGGACAGAACGGTTTTTATACGGACCAACCCGAGGAGGCGCATGAGTTCCTGAGCTTCCTCGTAGCTCATCCCGATGCCTGTCGGCGCATGGGCCAAGCCTCCCGCCAAACCGCCATGGATGTGTTCAACCATGACCGCTTCATGGGCGAGTGGCAGCGGATATTCGTTGATTTGGCTGGCTAGAAAAGCCCAGCCCAGCCCGACCGAATCCGTATCCGTCTCCTCTAGCGCATCCTCACCATGACCGCACCCCACGATTCCGCACCAGACGAACGCTTCGCCGCCATGCCAGCCCACTGGTTCGCGCGTTTCTTCCGCCTCGTGAAAACGCTCTTTCGATGGAACCAGTTCGATTTGGCCTTGGAGCCCGAACGGGATATTTCGGCGAATGCCTCCGGCTACCTGGCATCGGGAACTCGTCCCGGCTTCTTGGCGCGTTCCGGCTCGCCCAGGCTCCCCACCGGCCTCTGTCTGATCCGCTATTCCGGCGGTACCCCCCAGGAACCCCTGTCGCCCTGGCTGGTCGCGGACGATGGCGGCGGCTGGCAAGGTTCGACCCATGCCTTGCCGGCCAGCGATGGCCGTCCGGTCGAACGCTTCGTCAAGCTTCCCGCGACGGTGCGGACCTTGCGCTTCATGCCTGGCCATCCGCGGGGAAGATTCCGGATCGACCGATTCGATATCCTCGAAACCGGCCCGGCTGGCGCGATCTGGCACTTCATTCGGACTTGGCTGAAAGCCGGAGCACCGACGCCGGCCCGCCTCCTCCGGGGGTTGCGGCTCGGGAGGGCGCTATGGCGGGAAGGCGGACTGGCCGCGCTTAAAATCCGAATGCTGGGCCTGGGCCGATGGAGTGGCGACTACGCATTCTGGATCGAACGATACGAACGGCTCGACGCCAACGACCTGAGAGCCATCCGCCGGCGCGTCGCTAACCTACCGCTCCGGCCTCTCATCTCCGTGGTGATGCCAACCTACAATACGCCCGCGAACTTGCTGGCCAAGGCAATAGAATCGGTTCAAGCCCAACTTTATCCTAACTGGGAACTGTGCATCGCCGACGACGCTTCGACCCAGCCTCATGTCCGGCGATTCTTGGAGAACTGCCAGCGCGACGACCCTCGCATCAAGCTCGTGTTCCGAACCGAGAACGGACATATTTCGGAGGCGAGCAACAGCGCCCTGAATCTGGCTACCGGCGATTTCATCGCCCTGCTGGACCACGATGACGAATTGCCCCCGCACGCCCTCTATCTGGTCGCGGAATACCTGAACCGCCATCCGGAAGCCGACGTGCTGTACTCGGACGAGGACAAAATCACCCTGGACGGCGAACGCTACGCGCCCTATTTCAAACCCGAGTTCAACGAAGCCTTGTTGCTTTCGCACAATATGGTTTCCCATCTCGGGATCTACCGGCGCGCCAAGGTCTTGGAAGCCGGTGGGTTCCGGGTAGGCTACGAGGGTTCCCAGGATTACGACCTGCTCTTGCGCGTCCTGCTGAAATCCAGCCTCGATAAGATCCGTCATATTCCCTATGTGCTTTATCATTGGCGGGCAATTCCTGGCTCCACGGCGGTAGGCGTGCACGAAAAGGATTACGCCCTGGACGCCGCCCTCCGCGCCACCAACGACTATTTGGCCCAGCGCGATCCCGGCTGCCGGGTAGTGCCGGGCAATCGACCCGGCGTCCACCGCCTAATTCCGCCGCGCCCGGAACGCTGGCCCAAAGCCAGCCTGATCGTCTCGGCGCGGGAAAACCTCATGCTGTTGCCAGCTTGCGTCGAGAGCATCCTAGAGCGGACCCGCTACCCGGATTATGAAATATTGCTAGCCGTGCCCGTCGACGCCGAAACGGCGCTCGCCATGCCCACCGATCCCAGGATCGAGATAGTGGCCGGCCCGCCCGGCGCGAATTTCGCGGCCCTCAACAACCACGCGGCGAACCGGGCCGGCGGCGAGATACTCTGCTTTCTCCACACCGATACGGAGGTTATTTCCCCGGACTGGCTGGAGGAAATGGCCGGCCACGCATTGCGGCGGACCATAGGCGCCGTGGGCGCGAAGCTGTTATACGGCGATGGCAGCCTACAGCACGCGGGCCTGGTATTGGGCATCGCCGGCGGGGTAGGCACCGCCTTTCAGGGCCTGCCGGCCGAAGGGCATTCCTGCTTTGCCCGGTACTATTCCGCTGTCAGCGGCGCTTGCCTGGCGGTCAGACGGGAACTTTACGAAGCGGTCGAGGGATTCGACGCCACTCATTTGGGAACCCGCTATCATGACGTGGATTTTTGCCTGAAACTGCGTGAGCGGGGCTATTTCAATTATTGGACCCCCAACGCCACCCTGTATCACTACGATATGGATGCGGAGGATGCCGAGGATGAAACCGAGCGCGGCTTTTTTGTCGGAAAATGGCGCGATCGCCTGGTCGACGATCCCTGCTATAACCCCAATCTCGGGCTCGAATCCGCAAACTTCCGATACGCCCGGCCCCGACTGGATTATCCCTGGAAAAACTCGAACGAGTCGCCAAGGACAACCTGATTCAATCCGCGCGAACGGCCTTTTCATTTTCGGAAACCACCTTAACTTGCGCTCTCAATATCGCCCGATGCCCATCCAACGCTACATTGCCGCGGCTTTGATTCTCACCCTCGCGGCGGCCTGCTCCCGAGCCAGGGCGGACGAGGAACAACTAGCGGCCTGGACCCAGCTACAGGGCGGCTGCGATCAATGGCTCGGGGAGGGCAAGTACCGGGAAGCCGTGGCGGCCTGCGAGAAAGCCGCCGCCGTGGGCGAACGGCTGGAACCGGGGCTGTTTTTCGACACCAGCATGAACAATCTGGTGCTAGCTCTGCTGCGCCAAGAGCGTTACCCCGAGGCGGAACAGACGATCCGCCGCCTGCTGGAAAGCCGCTCCAAGGAATTCGGGCCTGAACACCCGCTGACCGCCAGCGGCATGAATCTCCTCGCGGCCCTGTACCGCAAGACCGGCCGGGTAGCCGAAGCCAAGCTGCTGGAAGCTCAATACCAGCGTATCCAGGAGGACTGCGGCGGCCAACTGGACGACGACGCCAAGGAACAAATCTCCGCGGGTTCCACCGGCAATCCCTGCGATCCCTGGCCGGTTCCCGATTTCATGCGTTAGGCGAGGCCGCCGCCCCGGCTCAATGCAAGGCTCGGTGAGGCTGGGCCTGCTTATAGACGCAGGAGAACCGCGCCATCAGAACCCCCTGGGCTTCCGACTGGAACAGGGACAGGATGCCCATGTCGATATCCTTGAAGTAAATGAGATTGGCGATCCTGCCGTCGATGAAGCACGCGCCATGGAGAAATCGATACTCGGCGATCTCGGTTATCAGCAGCCTGACCTCCGAGGGCCGTTTTTTCAGCAGCGCGTTGCCCAGTTCCTCGACGATGGGCCGCAAAAAAGCACTGTCGGCCTGGGCACCCATCTTCATGAATTCCGGATCCTCCCCGAAATTACCCAGAAAATAATCGCAGGGCTCCTTGAAATCCTTGGCCTTGATTAATTTATCCTTGAGTATCAGTAATTTATTCAGGTTTACCATGATATCTCCAAACCTGTGGGGATGGCTGGGATGGATCGCCTGGTCCGGCATTGGCCACCGCCCACCGGCAAGGCCAACTCGCTCCCGCCCCGAGAGCGGGATTCTACGCACCCGCGCAAAAAAACCAAACCCCGCCGAATCGATCGGATAACATTCTACTTTTGCCCGCTCGCCGCCATGCAAGCCAAGATCATCCCGGTCACCGCGTTTCAACAGAACTGCACGCTGCTTTGGTGCGAGACCGCCAGGGAAAGCGTCGTGGTCGATCCCGGCGGGGATTTGGAGCGCATCCTTAGGGAAGCCAAGCGGATCGGCGTGGAACTGGTGAAGATTCTCCTGACCCATGCCCACATCGACCACGCCGGCGGCACGGCGGAATTGGCCGAACGGCTGGGAATTCCGATCGAGGGTCCGCAACGGGAGGATCGTTTCTGGATCGATTTACTGCCCCAGCAGTGCGAAATGTTCGGATTCCCTCCGGCGAGGGATTTCACCCCCGACCGCTGGCTGGAACACGGCGACACGGTGGATTTCGGCGACCAGCGGCTGGAAGTGCTGCATTGCCCTGGCCATACGCCGGGGCATGTGGTGTTTTTTCACGCCGGCGAGCGTCTCGCCCTGGTC
>SXGT01337843.1_pt1 | contig 11059 bp, 10 predicted proteins | sample 3176221 | NCBI WGS metagenome assembly SXGT01 (sample SAMN11356862, study PRJNA531348) | freshwater metagenome | isolation source: freshwater sample F1-120 | place: China: Fuxian Lake, Yuxi | collected 2017-12-25
CACCCTGTTTCTCGACGAGATCGGCGAGCTGCCGTCCGAGCTGCAGCCCAAGCTGCTGAGCGTGCTCGAGAACCGAACGGTGCGGCGGCTCGGCGGCAACGCGACGGTGCCGGTCGATGTGCGCATCGTGGCGGCCACCAACCGCGATCTGCGCGGCGAGCTCAACAGCGGCCGCTTCCGGCCCGATCTCTACTACCGGCTGGCGGTGGTGCGGATCGAGATCCCGTCCCTGCGCACCCGCCCCGACGATCTGTCACCCATCGCCCACCAGCTCCTGAGCAACCTGGGCGCGTCGCCGGCCCAGATCGCGCGCCTGCTCGAGCCAGCGGCGATCGACCGGCTCAAGGTCGCGCCGTGGCCTGGCAACCTGCGCGAGCTGCGCAACTACCTCGAGCGCTGCCTGGTCTTCGACGAGGCGTTACCGATCACCGACGAGCCCGCCGCCGCACCACCGCTGCCGGTGACCGACGCCAGCCTGCCCTTCGCCGAGGCCAAGGCCAACGCCCTGGCCCGGTTCGAGCGCGCCTACCTGACCGATCTGCTGGCGCGCCATGGCGGCTCGGTGGTCGACGCCGCCGGCACCGCCGGCATCGATCGCACCCACTTCTACCGACTCATGCGCCGGCACGGCCTCAACAAGTAGCGCTCGCCGGCCGCCGCCAGCACCTGCTAGAAGCGCCAGCCCAGCGTCGCCGCACCCGGCCCATCGCCGCCGGCAGGAGCGCGCAGCGGCCTCGGTCCACGGCCGCTCTTCCACCACAGGTACGCGCCCACGCCCAGCGCCACGGCGCCGACGCCGTAGCCGATGGTCATGCCGGTGACCTGCCGCTTCCAGGTGGCCTCTCGCGCCTCGCGCGCCGATCCCTCGGTCGGGAAGTTCTGGGCGATGTCGTCGCGCGTGCCCAGCGCCAGCGCGTGGAACACCCCGCCGGCGGCGACGGCCACACCGCCGCCGGCCAGCGCGACCAGCGCGGGGGTCCGGTTCCGACGGGGGGGCACCTCGACGATCGCCGGCGCGAGCTCGATCGAGACCGCGTGGCGTTCGGTCCCGGCCACGTCGATCTCGACGGCGCGGCGCTGATGTCCGGTCGCGGCCGCGGTCAGGGTGTGGCGCCCCGGCGGCAGCCACAGGATCCGCGGTCCCGGTGCGGTCTCGTCGTCGTCGAACACCGACGCGCCGACCTCGGCGCCGCGGGGGACGACGGTCACGTCGACCGGCGCGAAGCCGCCAGCGCGCAGCGCCGCCTCGACGTCGCCGAGCCGTCCGCGGAACGAGTCGGCCACGGTCGCCTCCATGGCGGCGGCGCGCACCAGACACTCGGAGAGGAACAGGTGGGCGCGGGGCAATTCGCCGAGCAGCTGGTAGGCGTACCCGACGTTGCACAGGTACTCGGCGCGATCGTCGAGCGCGCGGGCCTGCTTGAACAGCGTGATCGCGCCCCGCAGGTCGCCGCTCGCGGCGGCCTCGGTGCCGCGGGTTGCCACCGCGCGAGCCTGGTCGGCGGCGCCGTCCGCGCCGGCGCGTGGCGGCACGCCCACGAGCGACAGCACTCCCACAACGAGCACGATCGCCGGCCGCATCCGGTATCATCATACCGCACATGAGGAGAGGTTCTGCGGCCGCGCCCGTGTTCGTCCTCGCCTTCGCAGCCGTCGGCGCCGGCAGCTGCGTCTCGCTGCCGCCGGCGCGGGATGTCGATGCCGGTGAGCCGCCTGCGTGCGAGTCACGCGGTCCCGACAATGACGGCGACGGGTACCCGAGCTGTGGTGCGCCGCGCAACGACTGCGACGACGACGACGCCACCATCCATCCCGGTGCGCGCGAGCTGTGCGGCGACGCGATCGATCAGGACTGCGGCGGGGTCGACGACGACCTCGACTGCGTCGACGAGGTCGTCGGCAACACCACGCCCACGCCCGCGACCGGCGAACCGTGGACGCTGGTCAACGAGGCGCTCGAGATCGCGTTCGGGCGTGGCACCAGCCCGCCCGGCGTCTACGGGCCAATCCAGCTGCTCAGCCGCGCGGGCTCGGGAAGGCAGCTCCTCACCGTCGACGCGATCGTGCTCGGTCGCTTCTTCGCCGTTAGCCACACTCCAGACACGTGGAGCTGGCGATCGGCCGATGCCCCGTCGGTGTTCACCGTGCACGTGAACGGCGCGGCGGTGACCCAGGTGTCGACCACCTGGGCCGATGGCGGCGACACCGGCACCTCGACGTTCACCATGTATCCGGACGGTCGCATCCACCGCCACGACGAGGTGATCGTGAACCGCGCGGCCGGGAACTACCTGACCTCCTACATCAACCTCGATCCGACGCGCCTCGACCACGCGGACTGGGATACGGCGACGGCGCCCGAGCTGCTCGATCTCGCGACCAGCATGTCGTACATCCGCCACGATCAGACCGAGCCAAGTCACGCGTGCCTGTTCAGCAGCACGACCGGCGATCGGGTCATCGTCACCGCACGTCCGGTCAGCGGCGCCGACGGGCTCCGCGTCATGGAAGGCTACCAGTTTCCCGGCCCGATCCACCTCGCCGCCATCGCGTTCGACTGGCAGCACAATGCGCCGGTGGTCACCGGCACGTACGCGGCCGACCTCCTCGTCCATGTCGGCGTCGGCACCGGCGCGCGGCCCTGTGTGGACGGCGGCGGCGTCACCGCGCCGTTCCTCTCGCCGCCGGCGCTGTCGGGCCCCGAGGGCGCGAGCGTCTACGATCCTCGCACCGGGTCCTACGCCGTCGGCGCCGGCGGCGCCCAGGTGATGGCGGTGACCCTGGCCCAGCCGGTCCCATCACTGGCGTTGCACGTGACCAGCGTCCCCAACCGGCACGATCCGGTGCTGGTCCGCGACAACCAGCGCCTGGTGCGTGGCCGCGACTACCACCTGCAGCACGGCAGCGACGACGTCTGGCTGATCGTCCTCGGCGCCGTCGGCACCAGTGGCCTTCGCATCGACTGGCCATGACCTCGGCCGAACGCCCCGACGCCGGCGACCCGCTGGTCGGCAGCAGCCTCGATGGCCGGTACCTCATCCGCGATCGGATCGGCGCCGGCGGCATGGGCGTGGTCTATCGGGGCCGCCAGGTCTCGGTCGGACGCGACGTCGCGATCAAGGTCGTACACCCGAGCATGCTCGGCGACCGCAACTCCGCCCGTCGTTTCCTGCGCGAGGTCTCGCTTGCCGCCCGGCTGAGCTCGCCGCACACGGTGCAGGTGATCGACTTCGGCGAGACACCGTCAGGCACCCTCTACCTGGTCATGGAGCTGCTCGCCGGCGAGGGGCTGGACGCCGAGCTGCGCCGCGGGTCGCGGCTCACGCCCGCGCGCGTGGTCGAGCTGGCCATCCCCATCACTGACGCGCTCGCCGCCGCCCACGCCGCCAGCTTCGTACACCGCGATCTCAAGCCGTCGAACGTGTTCCTGGCCCGCGAGCCGAGCGGGCACGAGCGGGTCAAGGTGCTCGACTTCGGGATCGCCCGCGGCTTCGGCGACTCGTCGCTGACCGGCAGCGGCGAGGTCGTGGGCTCGCCGCCGTATGTGGCGCCCGAGGCCATCCGCGGCGAGCCCCTCGATGGCCGCGCCGATCAGTACTCGCTCGGCTGCATGCTGTTCCAGCTCCTGGCCGGGCGGGTGCCGTTCCTGGGCAGCTCGGTGGCCGAGACCTTCAGGCTCCACCTCCACGAACCGACGCCGCCGATGCCGGCCGGGACGCCACCCGTCCTGGCTGCGATCATCGAGCGACTCCTCGGCAAGACGTCTGCCGAGCGCTACCTCGATGCTTCAGCGGTGCGGTCCGCGCTGGTCGCCGCGCAACGCGATCTCGGCGTCGCGCCCGGACCCGCGGCCCCCGGTACAGCGCGACCGGCGGCCGGCGAGCCGGCGCCGACCGGCGATCTCGAGGTCTCGATCACTGCCGCCACCGAGGACACCCGCAACCTGCGCCCGACGCCCACGCCGACGATCCGGCGGGGCATGAACCCGATCGTGCTGGGGGCGATCGTGTTCGCCGGCGCACTGGTGGTCGCGACGATCGCGTGGCGCGTGTCGCGTCCGACCGGATCCGCCGATCTCCCCGCCGGCACCACCGACGGCGCGACCACCGCGTCGGCCGTCGTGCCACCGATGGCGCCACCCGACGCCGCCGACACGAGCACCGGTGCCGACGCTGCGCTGGTCGATGCGCCGGCCTTCGACGCGCCACCAACCACCGACGCCGCCGCCGCGCCGATCGACGCCCGCCGCTCGTCCGCGCCGATCGACGCCCGCCGCTCGTCGTCGACGCCCGACGCTCGCCCCACGTCGTCGACGACGCCGCCGCCCGACGCGGCCGCGGCCGAGGTCGCGCCTGCGGTCGACGCCGCGCCGGCGCCTGCGCGCCGCGATGCCGGGATTGGCTTCGTCCTGCCGAAATGACCGACGCACACGTCAGGGGAACATCGGCGCAGCGCCCAGGCCCAGCGTCTCGGGCCAGCCCTTCACCGCGTTGAGGCACTGCACCGCCTGCCCGGAGGCGCCTTTGACCAGGTTGTCGAGGGCGGCGATGGCGAGCACGCGACGAGCACGCCGGTCGTAGATGGCCTGCACGTGCACGCGGTTGGAGCCGCGCACGTGCGAGGTGTCGGGCAGCGCGCCCTCGGAGAGCACGTCGATGAAGGGCTCGCCGGCGTAGGCGGCGCCGAGCGCCTCGCGGTAGGCGGCGGACGGGCGCGACGGATCGGTGGGTGCGGCGTAGACGCACGAGAGGATGCCGCGCGTCATGGGCAAGAGGTGCGGCGTGAAGGTCACCGCGACGTCGGCGGTGGCGCGGCCGGCGGCGAGTGCCAGCTCCTGCTCGATCTCGGCGGTGTGGCGGTGAGTGCCGCCGACCTTGTAGGGGCGGACGCCCTCGGCGGCCTCGGGCAGGTGGGTGGCCAGGCCGGGCGTGCGGCCGGCGCCCGAGGCGCCGCTCTTGGCGTCGATGACCAGCCCATCGGGCGACACCAGGCCGGCCGCGAGCAGCGGCGCGATGGCGAGGATGCTGGCGGTCGGATAGCAGCCGGGCACGGCCACCAGCCCGGCGCCGCGCAGGGCGGCGCGATGGAGCTCGGGCACGCCGTACACCGCGCTCGCCAGGAGCTCGGCCGCCGGGTGGTGCGGGTGCTCGGCCGAGCCGTACCACGCGACCCAGGACGCGGCGTCGTGCAGGCGGAAGTCGGCCGAAAGATCGAGCGTGATCACGCCGCGGGCTCGCAGCGCCGCAACCACCGGCGCCGACTCGCCGTGAGGCAGCGCGGCGAAGGCCACGTCGGCGCGCGTGGCGACCGCGTCGGCGTCGAAGGCCTCGACCGGCAGCGTCAAGAGGCCGCGCAGGTGCGGGAACACCTCGTCGAGGCGCGGGCCCGCGGCGCGCCTGGCCATGGCCACGGTCAGCGCGACGCGCGGGTGGCCGAGCAGCAGCCGGCACAGCTCGCCGCCGGTGTACCCGGAGGCGCCGACGATGGCGACGCGGACCTTCTCGGACGACGACTCGGGCGAGGACATCGGCGCCACTGTAGACCACGGTCAGCACCAGACCCAGGGTTCACCTGGATCGATCCCGGATCGCGACGGGCATGCGTCCGCGGGCGAGGCGCGACCGAGGAGCGGAGGGGAGCGGGCTGGTGCCCGTGACCCGAGCACCGGAGGGCGCAACGATGCCCCCGGGCGCAGGACCAAGCGAGGCGGGTCGAGGCAGGTGAACCCTGGGTCTCGGGAACCGGCGCGCGACAGACGATGTCCGCTCGGGCCGAACCGGGCTCGCGAGACGCTTGCCGCCTCGGAGGTCCCCATGCGCGCATGGTCCAAGCTCGCTCTCCTGCTCGTCGTGCTCGTCCCGGCCGTCGCCGCCTGCGGCCCGTCGCCGCAAGGCGGTGACGACGACGGCACCGGTGACGGCGGCGGCAGCGGCAGCGGCATCGACGCGTCGGGCGACCTCACCGATGCCGACGACACCGATTCGAGCTGCGGCGCCCAGAACACGCCGATCATGGTCGAGAACCTCGGCGATCCGCCCGACCTGCTGATCGTGCTCGACCGCTCGGGCTCGATGAGCTCGCCGATCCCGACCTTCCCGCCCAACTTCACGCCCAAGTGGAACATCATGCGCGACGCGCTCAACGCGCTCGCCGCTGATCTCGAGGACAACATCCGCTTCGGCCTGGCCGAGTTCCCCACCAACGACGACTGCGCGGTCAGTAATCCGGGCGCGGTGCGGGTGCCGATCGACATCAACCAGGCGCCGGAGATCATGTCGTACTTCACGTCGCGCTCGCCCAACGGCAACACGCCGGCGCACCTGGGCCTGCAGGCCGCGCGCTCGCACTACCAGGGCATCACCGCCAACCCCGCCGGCCGCTATGTGCTCTTCGCCACCGACGGCGAACCCAACTGCTCGACCGACGCCGCCACCGCCGCGACCCAGACCGTGGCGGCGGTGACCGCGCTGGCCAACGCCGGCATCAAGACGTACGTGATCGGCTTCGGCGGCGGCTTCGTCGACGATTCGGTGCTCAACAACTCCGCGATCGCCGGCCAGGTGCCGCGGCCGGGCGGCCCACCCCACTACTACGCCGCCAACAGCCCACAGCAGCTCGCCACGGTGCTCGACCAGATCGCGGGCGGCATCATCGTGCCGTCGTGCAGCTACGCCCTGGCCTCGCTCCCACCCAACCCCAACGACGTCACCGTCACCCTCGACGGTCAGATCGTGCCGCGCTCGACCCAGCACACCAACGGCTGGGACTACCACCCCGACGCGATGACCATCACCTTCTTCGGCACCTACTGCCAGCAGATCACCTCGGGCGCGATCGCCAACGTCAGCTTCGTCTACGGCTGCCCCGGTCCGGTCATCGACTGAACAACACAGGGCCGAGATCGTCCAGGTCCAGGTCCACGTCCACGTCCACGATCACGTCAACGTGGACGACCACGTCAAGGACTACGCTCACGTCCACGACTGGGCGCCCTCTGATCGTTGTCGTGATCGTGGACGTCGACGTGGACCTACGTGGACGTGGACCTGGACGATCCGATCCGTCTTCCTTCCCGAAAACGACAACGCCCGCCAGGTGGCGGGCGTTGCGAACATGACCTGCAGCTCGTATCAGCGCTTCGAGAACTGGAAGCGAGCACGGGCGGCGCGCTGGCCGTACTTCTTGCGCTCCTTCTTGCGCGGGTCGCGGGTGACGTACCCGACGGCCTTGAGCTTGGGTCGGAGGTCACTGTCGATCTTCATCAGGCACCGGGTGATGCCGTGGCGGACGGCGCCGGCCTGCGACTGGATGCCGCCGCCGTTGACGGTGGCGTGCACGTCGTACTGACCGAGGAGACCGACCTCCTCGAAGGGCTGACGGATGATCATCAGCGCGGTGGCGCGGCGGAAGTACTCCTCGTCCTGGCGATCGTTGATGCGGAAGGTTCCGCCACCGGGGACGAGCCAGACGCGAGCGATCGCGGTCTTGCGGCGGCCGGTGGAGTAGATCTTGGTCGGAGCAGCAGTGGCCATGGGTCTTCCTGTCGTCGATCGGTGGTCGTTCAGACCGCGAGCGGGCGGGGGTTCTGCGCCGAGTGGTCGTGCGACGCCCCGGCGTAGATCTTGAGCTTCTTGATGATGCGGCGGCCGAGCGGGCCCTTGGGCAGCATGCCCCACACCGCCTGCCGGATCGCGCGCTCGGGATCGTCGGCGAGGACGTGCTTGGCCAGCTTGCGCTGGAGACCGCCCGGATACAGCGTGTGGCGGTAGTAGATCTTGGTGTCCGCCTTGTTGCCCGTGAGCTGGGCGCCACCGGCGTTGATGACGACCACGAAGTCACCCATGTCGACGTTGGGCGTGTAGGTCGGCTTGTGCTTGCCGCGCAGCACCATGGCGATCTTGGTCGCCGCGCGGCCCAGGGTCTGTCCCTGGAGGTCGACGACGTACCACTCGCGCTGGGCTTCGCCAGCTTCCTTGGTGAGCCAGAAGGTCTTCTGTGTCTGGGGCATGGGGATTCCGTGGAACACCCGCCGGGAGGACCGGCAGGAAGGCGGATGGTCTACAGACTCCAGGGCCTGGAGTCAAGCCACGAGTCCCGTCGATCAGAACTCCGGCCGCGGCGTAACCCGTGGTAACACGCGGACGTGGCTCGGATCGGCTTCGTGCTCAAACCCGATGCGGCGGAAGCCGGGCCCCTCGTCACCGAGCTGGTCGCCTGGCTGACCAGCGCCGGGCACTCGGCCGTGGTCACGGGCGAGGACCGCGTCACCCCTCAAGGTGCCGAGATCGTTCCTGAAGCTCGGCTGGGCACGCTCGATCTCCTGGTCGTCCTCGGCGGCGACGGCACCATGTTGCGGGCCAGCCGCGCGGTGGGTGACACCGGGACGCCCGTCCTGGGTGTCAACCTGGGCCAGCTCGGGTTCCTGGCCGGCTTCGCGCCCGCCGAGGCCCACGGGGCCCTGACCGACGCCCTGGCCGGCCGCCTGCGCATCGAGGACCGGTCGCGGCTGGCGGTGACGCTGCGGCGGACCGGCGGCGAGGTCCTGCAGCGGACGGCCCTCAACGACGCCGTGATCCACCAGGGCGCCATGGCGCGCATCGTCCACGCCACCGCCTGGATCGACGACCTGTTCGTGACCGAGTACCGCGCCGACGGCCTCATCGTGTCGACCCCGACCGGATCGACGGCCTACAACATGGCAGCCGGCGGCCCCATCCTCATCCCCGGCGCCGCCGGCATGACCCTCACGCCGATCTGCGCCCACTCGCTGACCAACCGTCCGCTGGTGGTGCCGGCGTCATCGATCATCCGGTTCGAGCTCGGCAGCGGAGCGCGCGACGTGGTCCTCACCGTCGACGGCCAGTGGGCGGTGCCGTTCACCCACGGCGACCGGGTCGAGATCACCAGCGCGTCCCATCCGCTGCGCCTCTACACCGGGCCCAAGAGCTACTTCGACGTCATGCGCGACAAGCTCCACTGGGGCCTGCGCGGCGCCCGCTGATCCGGGCCGGCGCGTCAGTCCTGCAGGCCGGCGTGGAAGGTCGCCTGATCGAGCGCGCGCATGAGCCGGTGCGGCACGGGCAGCGCGTCGGGGCCGCCGAGCTCGACCCAGTCGATGGCGTCGACCAGCGCCTCGACGTCGAGCGCCTCGGCCTTCACGGCGCGGCCGCGCAGCTTCACCTCGAGCGCGCCGCGGCCGTCGAAGCTCACCTTCATCGGGCGATCGATGCCAGGCACGGCGTAGGGCGGGACGGTGACGGTGGCGCGGAAGGCGGCGCGCTCGGCGAGCCGGCGGTGTCGGTAGTGCACGACGGCGTCGTCGATGAACGCATCGAGCTGGGCGTGCGCCGGCGACTCGTACACGCGGCGCGCCGGCGCCTCGCGGCTCCCCCAGTGCACGTCGACGAAGGACGACGCGTAACCGACCGAGTCGTCGGCGGGCCGCTCGCAGCTCAGGGTCGCGACCTCGTGCAGCTCGGCGAGCTGCGTGGGGGAGAGGTGGAGCGGGCGCGCCGGCAGCCCACCGCCGCTCCACACCGCGTCGCCGGCCGCGTCGACCGTGAGCCTGTCGCGATGGTCCTCGCCCAGACAGCCGCTCACGCCGGTCGAGAGGGTCAGCTCCCAGTTGGGGCGACGGACCCAGTCATCGACCATGGCGAGGCAGTGCTCGGTGTCGATCCCGGCGACCTGGAGGTCGCCGGTCATCGCCATGACCTCGAGCTCCTCGTGATCGGCGGGCACCACGAACAGCTCGGGGGCGGGCCAGGCCCGGGCCAGGTAGCCGAGGCCGGCGGCGAGGGCCGCGGCGCCGGCGAGGGGGAGCACGAGGGACTGGATCCGGCGGCGGCGAGGCGGGAGGACGGGGATCACGAAAGATGGGACACCACCCGGCCGCCCCGGTTTCGAACCTGAACGTTTGCCCAGTGTCAGTGGTCCGGAGTAAAACCGACTTCGATGCTCCGGTACCTGCGGGTCACCAACTTCGCCATCCTCAGCGATGTCACCGTCGAGCTCGGGGAGGGGCTGGCCGTGCTCACCGGCGAGACCGGGGCTGGCAAGTCGCTCATCGTCGAGGCGGTCAACCTGCTCCGCGGCGGCCGGGCTTCGGCCGACATCCCCCGCGCCGGGGCCCAGGAGGCGGTGGTCGAGGCCATCTTCGAGATCCCCGACGATCTGCGCCCGCGGGTGCGCGGCGTGCTGCTCGCCGGCGGCCTGCCGATGGCGGGCGACGACGACACGGCGACCGAGGTCTCGGAGTGCGTGGTTCGCCGCGTGATCCATCGCGGCGGCAAGAGCCGCACGTACGTCAACGGCGCGCTCACCACCGCCGGCCGCCTGGCCGAGCTGGGCGCGCTGCTCGTCGATCTCTCCAGCCAGCACCAGCACCAGGGCCTGGTCGATCCGGTGCGGCACCGCGAGATCCTCGACGCCTTCGCCGGCGAGCCGGCGGTGCTGGCCGAGATGACGGCGGCGTGGACCGAGCTCGCCGACGTCGATCGCCAGCTCGCCGAGCTCGGCGGCGACGAACGAGCCCGCGCCGAGCGCGCCGACTACCTGCGCTTCCAGCTCGAGGAGCTCGACGCCGCGGCGCTCGAGGGCGGCGAGGACGAGCGCCACGCCGCCGAGCGCGTGCGCCTGGGCGCGGTCGGCGAGCTCGACGCCGGCACCCGCGCCTCGGTCGAGGCGATCTGTGGCGACGACAGCGGCGACGAGGGCGCGGTCGACAAGCTCGCCATCGCGGCGCGCGAGCTCGACAAGCTGGCCCGGGTCGACGGCGCGCTCGAGCCGACCCTGCGCCAGATCCAGGAGGCTCGCGTCCTCGCCGAGGACGCGGCCGGCGAGCTGCGCCGCTACGCCGATCGCCTCGAGGGCGATCCCGAGCGGCTGGCCTGGCTCGACGATCGTCTCGAGCTGGTGCGCCGGCTGTGCCGCAAGCACGGCGGCTCGCTGGCCCAGGTCCTGGCCCGCGCCGTCGAGCTGCGCGCCGAGCTCGACGGGCTCGCCAACCGCGAGACCCGCCGCGGCGAGCTCGAGGCCACGCGCGCCCGCGCCCACGCCC
>SXGT01267853.1_pt1 | contig 11058 bp, 7 predicted proteins | sample 3176221 | NCBI WGS metagenome assembly SXGT01 (sample SAMN11356862, study PRJNA531348) | freshwater metagenome | isolation source: freshwater sample F1-120 | place: China: Fuxian Lake, Yuxi | collected 2017-12-25
ATCGACCCGGATGCCGGCGGGGCGCCCGAGGTCCTCGGTGTCGTTGCTGCCGTCACTCTCGCCGGACCGCCCGATCTGCAGAAGGAATTCGCCGTCGGCCGTGAACTTCAGGATATGCGCGTCGTCCGGGCCGTTGCCGCCGACCCACACGTGCCCGTTGTGGTCGACGTGGATGCCGTGTTCACTGGAGGGCCACTCGTAGCCGTCTCCCGGGCCGCCCCAGGAACGCACCACGTGGCCGTCGACGTCGAGTTCAATCACTGGCGGCGCCGGCACGCAGCACATGCCCTCCTCGCCGCGCTGTCTGGCGTCGAGGGTGCCGGGGCGGTGCAGCACCCAGACGTGGTCCTCCGCGTCGACCGCGACCCCGGACACCTGGCCCAGTATCCAGTCGTTCGGAAGCTCGCGCGCCCAGAAGGGGTCCACCGCAAACTGCGGGACATCGGAGGCGTCGGCTACGGCGGGCGAGTCGATCGCCGGGGCGACGGCTTCTTGGGTGTCCGAGCATGCGTTGGCGAGGCCAAGCACCAGGAGAACGCGGCACAGGAGTTGGGGATGGACTCGTCTCGTGGGCATGGCCGCACGATACACTACAATCTCCAGACGAACGAACCCGATCGGACTCCAGACGAACGAACCCGATCGGACGCGTGGATGATCGCGCCCGCGACGAGGCGCAGCCACGAGCGGCCACGAGGAGAAGCGAAGATGAGGATGTTGCTGACTGTTGTCGTCCTGGCGTCGCTGCCCACCCTGGCGTCGGCCCAGCTCGCGGTGCCGAACGAGGCGGGGCTGACCTACGGGCACGTGCACCTCAACGTGACCGACGTGGACCTGCACACCGCGATCTGGGTCAAACATTTTGGCGCGGTGGCCACCCAGAAGGGACCGCTGCGCGCCGTGCGCATGCCCGGCACCGTGATTGCCTTCACCGAAACGACGCCGGACGGGCCGTCCCAGGGGTCGGTCATGGACCACTTCGGGGTCAAGGTGCGCGACACCGGCAAGTGGCTCGAGAAGTGGAAGGCTGACGGCTACACCGTGGATTCCGAATTCACGGGCGCCGAGGGTCAGCACAACGCCTACGTCACGCTGCCGGACGGGGTGCGCGTGGAACTACAGGAAGACCAGATGCTCCCGGTGATGGTGTCTGGCTATCACATTCATTTCTTCACCCCGGAGTTCGAGTCGCTGTTGGACTGGTATGTCGATGTGTTTGGACTCGAGAAGCTGCCGCGCGGGAGCATTCAGACCACGACCAACGTGCCGGGGATGAACCTGAGCTTCGGAAACACGCAGAGTGAGCACGCCCCAACCCCAACCGACGGCCGGGCCATCGATCACATCGGGTTCGAACTCGACGATCTGGAGGCGTTCTGTGAGCGGCTCAAGGCCAAAGGGATTGCGTTCGATGTCGAGTATCGGGATATCCCCAGCATCGGGCTCAAGATTGCGTTTATCACCGACCCGGCGGGTACCTTTATCGAGCTGACCGAAGGCTACGACTTGTTCTAGCGGTCTCGCCGGGCACACCGGCCACCCACGGTCTTCAACTTACAACACGGGCCGACGCTGGCGGTTGCCAAGCGTCGGCCCGGATACTACCCATGCCATCCCCAACGCGGGCCAGGCGTTAGCCATGCTTGGCCTCCTGCCGCGCGACGACCGTGACCGCGCTAGGGGCGCAGTTTTCGGCCTTGCCGTTCGAGCTCACGTGCGCCGGCCAGAATGCCGTGCATGCCGATGTTGCCTTCGTGGCAGGCATACTCGAACAGCAGGTCCTCGGTGCGTCGGAACGGCAGCATGACCGTATAGGGTGCCGTGTACACGGTCGGGTCCGTGACGGTGTACTCATACACGACTCGGTCGGCGTTCACGCGGGTGAATCGCTCAACCAGGTGCTTGTTGGGGCTGGTGCCGCCGCTCTCGCCCCCGCGGAACTGATCGGTCTCGATCACCATCGTGTCGCCTTCCCAATGCCCGCGCGATACGCCCGAGAACTGTTTGAAGGGGGGCGTGTCGACATCGTGAATCGGGATGACCCGCGCGTTGTGAACCATCTCGTTGAGAATCACGACATGGTCCGGCGTCTGAAAGATCATCACGTTGTTGTTGTACGCGCCTGACGTCATCGGGGGACCGGCGTTGAACCCCATGATGCACCGGTCCATCGTGCTGCGGCTCGTATACGAGTCGTACCGTGCCGCGTTGCGTTCGTCTTCGGACTCTTCGCTCTCTTCAACCGCCGCCGTAGCCCCAGCGACCCGTGGCGGCAGCCGTCCGTTCGGCGGATCAACGATGAGCGACGTCCGTTTTTCGTCGGTCAGATCGACACCGCGTTCGTACCAGAACTCGTTGTACGAGAGCACGCCGCCCTCAGCCCGCGGCTGGTAGCCGGCGCTGCGCGCCCCTGCTTCAGGGTCGAACAGGTCTCGGTTCTGGCGCGTGCGCTCCGCCGCTTCGAATGCCGCCGCCGCCTCCTCGGTCAGGGTTTCCTGTGCGGCGAATTGTTCAGGGCGCTGAAACGGTGTGAGGGTCCGAAACGTGAACGTCCCGGAGATATCGGGTTGCCCGTCCGGCCGTCGCATCGGCGCCTCGCTTTGGGCGTCGGCCGAGACCGGGGCTAGCGTTGCCATCGCGGCCAACAGGACCACAACCGGAGCGAATTTCTTGATCATCGCGGTTCCTCTCAAAGGACATGAGCTGTTCGAACGAGCGTGGCATTATCCCACGGCACGAGGCACTGGGACAACATAGGACGCCACCCGCCTGGCGCCATCGGTTGGGCCTGATGTCACCCGTCACCCTTCAGGGACGCCGGTATTCGGGCGAACGGCAGGGGATGACGACTCTCCAACGGGGAGCCACGACCGGGCCCGCTCTTGCGCCTCGGCAAGTTGAGCGGCGGAGAGCTGCGCGGCAACCGTGTCGCGTCCCTGTAGGGCGGCGGCGCGCGCGGCGTCAGCGCTGGACGCCGCCGCGAGACTGAGCCACATGTGGGCCGAGACGAGGTCTTGCGGCACACCGTCGCCGTTGGCATACATGACTCCGAGATTCTGTTGGGCGGAGGTTTCACCCTGGTGGGCTGCGCGTTCGAACCAGTAGGCCGCATCGGCGGCGCTGCGCTCCACGCCGGTGCCCGTGTCATAGACGATGCCCAGGTTGAATTGAGCTCGGGCGAAGCCTTGGTCGGCGGCCCGGCGCATCCACCGAATGGCCTCGACAGGGTCCCGGGCGACACCCCGCCCGGCCATGAACATGTTGCCGAGGGCGAACGCGCCTTCGGCCGTGCCCTGCTCGGCAGCCAGCCGGATCCAGCGCACCGCTTCGGTGTCGTCTTCAGGCACGCCGTTCCCCGCGTCATACAGGTAGCCCAGCGTGACCTGCGCGGCGGCATCTCCCTGGATGGCCGCCAGGCGATACCACCGGAATGCCAGCGCGGCGTCCGCAGGCACCCCGGAGCCGGTTTCGTACATGCTGGCGAGGGTCACCTGCGCGGTCGCGTGGCCTTGCGCCGCGGCGCGCTCGACCCAGCGTGCTGCTTCGGCACGATCTGGAGCCACCCCACGACCATTGAAATACATCTGGCCCAGTCCGTACTGCGCTTCGGCGTGGCCCTGCTCAGCCGCCAGCCGGTACCACCGAACCGCCTCGGCCTCCGGATCGGCAGCCTCGGCCGGGTCTGGCGCGGCCGCGCCCTCCGCGTAGAGACGTCCCAATCTGAACTGGGCTTCCCAGTGTCCCTGCTCGGCCGCCAACCGGTACCAGCGGGCCGCCTCGACGTCGTCCTCAGCGACAGCGGACCCGGTGTCGTAGCGAACGCCGAGACTGTGCTGCGCGCCGGCGTGGCCTTGGTCAGCCGCCCGGCGATACCACCGCACTGCTTCCTGGGCATCGAGCGGCACCCCGGTCCCCGTGAGGTATTGCCGCGCGAGGTTGAATTGCGCCGTCGCGTTGCCCTGCTCGGCGCGCTCGCGGAGCGCGCTGAGGTCGCCTTGTGCCTGGAGCGGCGCCGCCGTGAGCAGCGTGAGCCACGCCGTTGCAAGCGCGGTGGCTGCGCGACGGGGCATTGGCTAACGCCCTGTCCCGATCGGGCGCGCGTCGGACCGTCCCTCGCCCTCGGTGATCGTGATCGCCTGGTTGGCCGCCACGGCGCCGATGTCATCGATTTGACCGCTGGGCCATACCACGCGAAGTGCGCTCACGGCGGTCGCGTCGCCGAGCCCGAAGGTTACCGGCAGCTCGCTTTGCGACAGATAACTGGAGCCAGTCTTGACCTGTTGCCATCGCGCTTCACCGGCGGCGGTGATTTCCACGCTCGCGCCAATGCCACTGCGGTTGGATTCGGTGCCAACGAGGCTCACGCGGAGGAGGTGGTTGGTGTTGCCGCCGTCGTTGCGCAGCAGCCGGGCCGGGCCATTGTTCACGGTCACGACGACATCGAGATCGCCATCGTTGTCCATGTCCGCATAGGCGGCGCCTCGTCCCACCAGCGGGCTGTCCAGCGCGGTCCCCGCTGGCGCCACTTCGGTGAACCCGCCCTGGCCGTCGTTGAGAAACAGCTGAGGCCGTTGCGCGTACGTCACGCGGTTCTGGACCCGATCGACGAGGTCGTTGACGTGACCATTGACCGCGAAGACGTCCGGCCATCCATCAAGGTCGATGTCGAAGAAGAAACACGCGAAGGTCAAACTCAGCAACGAGGCACGTCCGATGGCCGATCGTGGTCCTTCGTCAATGAACAGCCCATCGCCCTCGTTGTGATACAGCCCCGTCATCTCGGACGAGAAGTGTCCGATGATGAGGCCGGGCCGTCCCGATCGGTCGTAGTCGATCGCATCGACCCCCATCCCGGCGCGAGCCACGCCGGTGTCGCTGAAGGCGACACCCGACAGCACACCAACCTCGTCGAATGTGCCGTCTCCACGATTGCGGAAGAGCAGATTCGGTTGGAGATCATTGGCGACGAACAGATCCGTCCATCCATCGGTGTCGAAGTCGAGCATCGCGACACCAAGGGTCTTCGCGGACGGCACCCGGACCCCGGCGGCGCTGGTGACATCTTCGAATGTGCCGTCGCCTCGGTTGCGGTAGAGCGTCGGGCTCTGGCCTTGATACGACTCCGGGGTGCAATACGCCTTGGCATCGTCGACGAACGGGCAGTAGAGGTCCGTCTCCTCGGTCCACTCCACGTAGTTGCCGACGAACAGGTCCAGGTGGCCGTCCTCGTCGTAGTCCACCCAGAGCGCACTGGTGGAAAAACCGGGGTCACCGACCCCGGCTTCGGCGGTCACATCGACGAAACGTCCATCGCCCTGCCCTCGATAGAGACGATTCGGACCAAGCGCGGTGATGTAGATATCCACCGTCCCGTCATTGTCGAAGTCTGCCGCCGTGCCGCCCAAGCCGTATAGAGGCGCCGTCAGCCCAGAGTCGGCCGTAATGTCCGAGAACGTCGCGTCCCCGTTGTTTCTATACAGTGCCGCGTGGGTGGACCCGCGTTGCCCGGGCCAACTCGTGCCGTTGACAAACAGCAGGTCCTGCCAGCCATCGGCGTCGACGTCGAGCCAGAGCACGCCAGAGCCGAGGGTCTCGGGCAGATACTTTTCGCCGAACGCGCCACTGTTGTGGGTGAACCGGACCCCGGCCGAGGTGGTGACCTCGGTCAGAGTCACCGGCCCCGCCGTCGCCAAACTTGTAGCCACCACCACGGCGGCGCCTGTCGTAGATGCGAGATATTTCATGGCCATGCGGCGCGTCGAGCCATCAACTATTATAGCGCCGCGTCGGTTTTCCGAGGCTCGTGCGCGGCGCGCCGGTATAATCGTGCTGCTTCCAGGAGGACACACATGCAACGCCTTGGGCTCCTCGCGTCGGTCCTGCTCCTGACCGCTCCCGCAGTCGCGCGTTCCCAGTCGCCTGCGGCGTGGACCATGCCGCGCATGGCGGATGGTCGACCCGATCTGCAGGGCGTGTGGACGACCCAGACCTTTACGCCGCTACAGCGTCCGGAGCAGCTAGGCGATCAGGAATTCTTGACCGACGAGCAGGCTGAGACGCTGGCGGCGGTCTTGACCGCGCCGGGCGTGGACCCGCTACGCGGTGGGGCGTTTGCTGACGCCTTGGGCGACGACCCGGCGTCTCGAGATTCGGCCACCGTGCAAGAGGACCCCACGCACTACGACAACTCCGTCTGGCTGCGGACGCCCAACCCGAAGGGCCTGTCCAGTCGTCGAACGTCGCTTATCGTCGACCCGCCCGATGGGCGGATTCCGCCTCGGACCGAAAACGCCGCCGTCCTGGCGGCGCAGCGACTCGAGGCGCGTGGCTTCGACAGTCACGAAAACCGGCCGGCCCAGGAGCGGTGTCTCGCATGGACGCATGAGGGTCCGCCGATGACGCCGCCCCCCTACAACGACCTCTACCAGATCTTCCAGGTGCCCGGGTACGTGGTGCTGTTTCCGGAGATGAAGAACAACCCGGCGCGTATTGTCCCGACGGACAACCGGCCGCATGTCTCACCGCGAATCCGGCAGTGGCCAGGCCATTCGGTGGGACGCTGGGACGGGGACACGCTGGTGGTGGACACCACGAACTTCACGTTGAAGACCGGATTCCAGGGCTCCGGCGAGGGACTACACGTGGTCGAGCGATTCACACGCGTCGCCGAGGACCAGATCTTCTACGAGTTCACCGTGGAGGACGCCGATACCTGGACGCGGCCGTGGACGGTAGAAATGCCGATGATGGCGGCCGAGGGCCCGCTCTACGAATACACCTGCCACGAGGGAAACTACGGCATGCAAAACACCATGCGCGGGGCGCGCCGCGCCGACCGGCAGGCGGCTGCCAGCCAACGGTGAGTCGGTTCGTGGCCGCGTCGGCTGTGTTCGTGGCGGGCGTCGCGATCGTGCTGACGGCGTCTGCGCCTGACCGCGAGTGGCTGGCTGGAGACTCCCACATCCACAGCCACTGGAGCGCCGGGTTTGACAGCAGTCGGATACCGCCGGTGTCCCTCAAGGGGCAGGACGCGCTCTATTCCACTCCCGGCAACGCGTTCATGGCGCGTCGATTCGGGTTGCGCTGGATGGTCACGACCGACCACGGCGGTCCGGACCACGCGAAGCTCAATTTTCTTCAGGCGCACCGCGAGCTCAAGCTGTCGCGCGAACTGATGCCAGACCTCTTGCAGTTCTACGGCATGGAGTTGAACATGCCGGGCATGGACCACCACACGCTGATCATTCCCAGTGCCGCCGACGAAGCGACCGTGTTGCGGGACTTCGAAGGGGAGTTCGACGCCAACCAGGATTGGGCCCTCCCGCCTGACCCGCGGCGTTTTTCCGCCGAGACCCGGCGCCGCGCCCTGGCGCATCTCCAGGGACTGGAACGTCTCCCGCTACTTTTTGCGAACCACCCCTCGCGGTCGGCTACCGCCATCGGGACTTATGGTCTCGACGAGCCGTGGGAGCTACGAGAGAACAGCGACCTGGCTCCGGAGGTCTATAGGGGGATGGAAGGGGCGCCAGGGCATCAGGCGGCGACGCTGTCAGCCGATGGGAGCGTCCGCCCGGAGGTGGAAGGGCGACCGGGGATCGCCCGCGGGCGGTATCAGAATCCTGAAGCCCCCACGATGGGCGGATTCGACCAGATGACCGCCATTGTCGGCGGCCTCTGGGACTCTCTGCTTGGCGAGGGGCGGCGGTTCTGGATTGTCGCGTCATCGGACTCGCACGCGCACTACACCGATCCGGCGAGGCCAGGTGTGGACTTCTGGCCTGGCGAATTCCACAAGACCTACGTCCGGGCCGCACCGACCTACGAGGATGTCTTGGATGGACTCCGTCAGGGGCGGATCTTTGCCGTGGCCGGTGACCTCGTGACGACGCTGGATGTGACCGCCAGAAGCGGGGGACGTATCGCCGAACTGGGTGGCACGTTGACCGTCGACGCCTCACGGAAGGTCGACGTCACGATCGCGTTCCGCGATCCCGACGTGGCAAACGGCAGCGGTGACACTCCGGTGGTCCGGCGGGTCGACCTGATTGTCGGCGAGGTGACCGGGCCGGCCGTCGATGTCAGCGTCGATCGGAATCCCACCACCCAGGTGCTTGCGCGTTTCACTCGGCCTGACTGGGAGCGCGATGGAGATCGCTACACCGTGACCACTACGCTGCCGGCGTCAGCAAGGCCACGCTACCTGCGGGTACGCGGCACGGGGACGGACCTGCTGGAGCCGCGAGCCGACCAGCAGAGCGAGAATCCGTGGGACAGCCTCTGGTTCTATTCCAACCCGATCTTCATCGAAGTTGACTGACGGGCCGAAGACGCGCCCCCGCTGTGATTCTCGACCCTTGTTTCTATGTCGCGGCTTCCGTCGCGGTGCTGATTGCTGGCATCGCGAAGGGCGGTCTCGGCGGCGGGATCGCGGTCGTGGGTGTCCCGCTCATGGCGATGGTGGTAAGCCCGGGCCAGGCTGCGGCCGTGCTGCTGCCTATCTTGATGGTCATGGATGCCTTGGCGCTCCGAGCCTACTGGGGGGCGTGGGACCGCCCGAATCTGCGGATCCTGCTCCCGGCCGCCTTGGCTGGTACCGTGCTCGGGTTCATCACGTTCGATGTCTTGTCGGACGATGGCCTGCGGGCGCTGGTCGCCGTGGTGGCGCTGACCTATGCGATCCGCTACTTCGTGCGGCGGGGACCAACAGTGGAACGCCCGCCGAGCACCCTCGCGGGAGTCGTCTGGGGCGCGCTGGCTGGATTTACCAGTTTTTCGGTGCATGCCGGGGGGCCGCCGCTTCAGGCCTACCTGTTGCCGCAGCAGATGCATCGCACGACATTCCAGGCTCCCAGCGTCGGCTTCTTCTTCGTGGTGAACTGGTCCAAGGTCGTGCCCTACGCATGGCTTGGGCAGTGGACGCCGGACAACCTGCTGACGTCGCTCGTGCTGCTCCCCCTGGCTCCGCTGGGCATCTGGATCGGCCGGCGTATCCACCTGCGCGTGAAGGACCAGCTGTTCTTCCGCGTCGTGCACGGCTCGCTGCTACTGATCGGTGTCAAACTGCTGTACGACGTCGCTCCGTTGTAAGATTGCGGCACGAGAGTGCAGATCCGAGGAGGCGGCCACGCGTTACGTGATTCGGGTGCGCTCGGGCAGCCAACCATTCCGGTAGGAGATGCTATGCGGATGACGAGGATCGCGGTGCGGCAGGTATCGGCCTGGACGGCGGTGCTTGCGCTTGGTGTCGGCTACGGCGCGGGCCAGCCGAACGTGGCGTCCGCGCAGGGACCGGAGCGGGCCGTGACGTTCAATCGCGACGTCAGACCGATCCTGGCCGAGGGGTGCTACAACTGTCACGGGCCGAACCCCCCGACACGGCAGGACGGACTGCGGCTGGACATCCCGGAGGGCCCGCTCGCAGATCGAGGCCGTTACGGCGGTCCGGTGATCGTGCCTGGCAACGCGGAAGCGAGCCTCCTGTTTCAGCGGCTCACCCACGAGAGCGACAGCGCCCGGATGCCACGAGGCCGGGCCGCGCTTCCCGACCATCAGATCGAGACCATTCGACAGTGGATCGACCAGGGGGCCGCGTATGAGCCGCACTGGGCCTTCATCCCGCCGGACCGGGTGACGCCACCAGTGGTGTCCGATCGCGAATGGCCACGCAATCCGATCGACAATTTCGTGCTGGCCAGACTGGAGGGGGAGGGGCTCGCCCCGGCGGTCGAAGCCGATCGCGCTACCCTCTTGCGTCGGGTGACCCTCGACCTCACCGGTGTGCCGCCGACACCGGCGGAACTGTCCGCCTTCCTCAACACGGACGCCGCGAATGCGTATGACCAGGTTGTCGATCGCCTGCTGAGTTCACCCCGGTTTGGCGAACGGATGGCCAGCGAGTGGTTGGACGCCGCACGGTATGCCGACACGAACGGGTATCAAACCGACGGCGAGCGGCAGATGTGGCGCTGGCGTGACTGGGTGATTGACGCCTACAACGCCAATATGCCCTTCGACCAGTTCACGATCGAGCAGCTCGCCGGCGACATGTTGCCGGACGCGACGCTCGATCAGACGATTGCCACCGGGTTCAACCGGAACCACAGCCAGAACGGCGAAGGCGGCATCGTGACGGACGAGTTTCTGGTCGAGTACGCCGTCGACCGCGTCGCCACCACAGGCACCGTGTGGATGGGGCTCACCTTGGGCTGCGCACGATGCCACGACCACAAGTTTGACCCCATCACACAGAAGGAGTTCTACGAGGTCCTGGCCAATTTCAACAACATCCCGGAGCGGGGCAAAGCGTTCAAGTACGTGAACTCGCCTCCGCTCATCACGGCGCCCACGCGCGAACAACAGGCCGAGATTGATGCGCTGGACGCACAACTCCTCGAGGCGCGGGCGGCGCTGGGGGCGTTGGATGCTGAGGCCGCCGCGGCGATGGCCGGCTGGGAAGCGTCGTTGGCGTCGGCCGGGCGCGTGGACTGGTCGCTGCGGGACGGGCTGCTGGCCTATCACGCGTTCGAGGGCGACCTCGCGGGCACGCAGACCACCGAAGACCATCCGGCCGTGCTCGAGGATGGCCAGCCGCGTTTCGTGGCTGGACGCCTCGGGTCGGCGGCCAGTTTTGACGGCGAGCGTTTCGTGAATGCGGGGGCAAGTCCTGATCTCGGCTATGACGATGCATTCAGTCTGGCCGCCTGGATTCACCCGAGCGCGTCCACTGGAGTCATCGTGTCCCGTGCGGAAGGGGGAGACCAAGGGGAGATCGGGTGGGGGCTGTATCTCGAGAACGGCAAGATACGGCTGAGCCTCTCGACGCGGGTGCTCGACGATGGCGTGGCGGCCGAGACCGTGGCCACGGTGGCGCTCAATGAGTGGCAGCACGTGGTTGCGACCTACGATGGATCCAAAGCGCCCGGTGGGATGCGGGTCTATCTCGACGGGGTGGCGCAGGACCTCACGCCGATCCTCGACCTCGTCGGGAACCGACTCCCCATGCGCTACCCACTTCGCATCGGGGCCAGTGGATCGGACAAGCCGCGCTTCCAGGGCCAC
>SXGT01458927.1_pt1 | contig 11058 bp, 7 predicted proteins | sample 3176221 | NCBI WGS metagenome assembly SXGT01 (sample SAMN11356862, study PRJNA531348) | freshwater metagenome | isolation source: freshwater sample F1-120 | place: China: Fuxian Lake, Yuxi | collected 2017-12-25
ATCACTGCGGCGAGTTTTAGCGTTTCCGCGTAACCATTGCATAAGCGCAAGGCTGGTATCGCCAATAAAAATGAGTGTTGTACTGACTTCTTGCCATTGCGCATTGAGTTTTTCCTGGAGCGAGGCTAAAAACGGCGCTGTTTTTTTATCGCCAGTATTTTCGTATGCCGGTACATCTGTCGCGAGGCGGAGCAGTTGTTGTAGTCCTTCAGGAGTGGCTTGGGTGTCGAGGGGAATATTGTTGGTTTTACACCAATGTATGATTTGTAAAAACACAATCGCCAAGCTGGAATCCCACTGGCCAAGTTCTGCGGTTGAAATATCAAGTTTGGTGGTTGTGGTTGGGATGATTGCACACAGCTCTGCAGCATCGGGCGCATCGCCGAGCTGCCAATCACCGCCAACAAAGAGCGTCGATTGAGCATCGTGGGTTTCTAGACGAAAACTGGCCTTGGTCATTTTTTCCCTGCTGGGCTTTCAATGCGCTTGTTGAGATAGGTTTGGAGCGACGTTGTTAGGATAATATTCACTCAAGCAGGCCAAGTAAACCTATCGCCATTATTAGATGATATCTTTGAATTAAATCAGTGGACATCAATATTGTCTGTTCGCCATTTATCTTTTTATAAAAACCAGTGGGGAATTCTTGGCTGCATCGCTAAGAATGGTTACCGAATACCCCACAATATCTCTCCCACTTTTTACCTTGGGTGAAAAAGTCGGTTCACTTTGCATCTCTCCTCAACGTGGGACGACATTTCAAACCCTTACTGGAACTATGATCCTGCACTTTCAATAGCCACTACTTATGTTGTAGTGATGTAAGTGCATTAAGTCATAGCATTAATGGATTGATCCTTCTGACTTTCAACTCTATTAAATAATAACGCTAAAGTTGAGGGTAACTTTTATGTACGTACATGATAAAAATAATACTAGTTTCAAAACAACGTTGGCAGCAATGATCGGCGCTTTAGTGCTCGCCTGTGCGCCAACCATGGCTGATGTGTTGAATCCAACTATCGGCAATTTACTTTACGAAGAAAACTTTAATACCTTGGATTCAAACGTTTGGAACAGCATCGATGGCGACGGTTGTGAAATAGGTCTGTGCGGTTGGGGTAACCAAGAGCTTGAGTATTACAGCCCTAACAACCTAAGCATCGTTAATGTTCCTTTTGAGCCTGCGACTAAAGCCTTGGCGATTCAAGCGCGCAGAGAGGTGAAAGGTACTCGCTCATTCACTTCTGGCAAAATTACGTCTGCCGATAAGCTGCAAGTGAAATACGGCATGATTGAATTTCGTATGAGCACACCGCAAGTGGGTACAGGTTTGTGGCCTGCGGGTTGGATGCTCGGCACTAGTCTCGCAACTTGGCCATCGAAGGGTGAGCTAGATATTATGGAGATGGGTCATAGCGCTGCCGGTATGGCAAACGCTGGTTTGGCAGGTTCTGACATCAATAGTTATACCGCAGCAAATGCGATTTTTTATGCGGCGGCAGCCTGCAGTACCGGTAATCCATCTTGTGCAGCCAGCACTGCATGGCAAACCAAAAATGCTTATGTTGCTAGCACGCCTTTAACCAATCGTTTCGTAAAATACCGCATGTATTGGACTGATGCGCAAATTCGTTTCACCGTTATTGATAACAACGTTGAGCGCGATATGTATGCGAGCCCAATCCCTATTACAGCGGAATCCTCTGAATTTCAGGCTCCCTTCTATTTTCTCTTTAACTTAGCGGTAGGCGGCGCATTTACCGATGCGGCCAACCCAAGTCAAGTAACTGCGCCATTACCCGGCACCATGTATATCGACTACATTCGTGTGTATCAGTTAGATGGTAAAGGCGAAGTGAAATTAGGGAATCAAACTAAACCTGAGACGGGCACCTTCGGTGTGTTTACTGACAGCAATTCTGTAACGAACAAACAAGAAGCTGGCGTGACATCTGACATTTGGATTTGGAATACTACCTCTACCTCAGCGGGCACAATTCCTGCGTATGAAGGTAGCAATGTGATTGCGTGGAAATATGCTGCGCCACAGTGGTTTGGCGGCGGTATTGCTTCAAGACAAGCTCGCGATATGAGCAACTTTGGGAACGGCAATATCAAATTCAGAATTAAAATACCTGCCAACGTAGGTTTTAAAGTTGGCATTGCGGATACTTACACCAACGAAAATTACGTAAACTTTCCTGCTAACACCACCGCCTATGGTTTGGTTCGTACGGGTGATTGGGCACAGGCAACTATTCCTGTTTCAGCAATTCGTGGCATAACCGCACTGCAATCTATGTCTGCCTTGTTCAATATCGCCAGCATAGACCCACAGCCCAGCGCTAACTTTGAAATGGCAATTGACGATATCGTTTGGGAGTGTGGGAATAGCGCGGCATGTCAGGCAGTTGCATCTTCGTCTTCAGTCGCTAGTTCATCTACATCAAGTTCAAGTGTTGCTTCAGTGGTTAGCAGTGTTTCGTCTTCATCTAAAAGCAGCGTTGCGTCTTCATCTAAAAGTAGCGTTGCGTCTTCTTCCAAAAGCAGCCTAGCGTCATCATCAAGCAGCAGTGTAAAAAGTTCTTCATCGTCTTCGTCATCTTCAGTAGCGGCAACTAATGGCTACACAGTGGTTTCAAGCACGAGCGTAAACTTTTATGTGAATGGTGCATCTTGGGCAGATATTCACTTCACTGTTAATGGTGGCGCACAGCAAAATGTTCGTATGACTCACAATGCTAATAATTCAAATACCTATGGAATAACTGGAATTCCGGCGGGTGCGGTAGTGCGTTACAGCTACACCATTGGTCAAGTGACGGGTGCTATTGATACTGCATGGGTGCAGTTCACTATGCCTGCAGCGGTGAGTTCGTCGAGTTCAAGTAAGAGTTCTGTTGCCAGCTCAAGCAAAAGCTCGGTAGTGAGTTCTAGCAAGAGTTCCGTGGCGAGCAGCTCATCAAGTTCAGTAGCGCCTGCTTACGGCTACACCAAAGTGACTACTACCAGCGTGAAGTTTTATGCGAACAATTCACCTTGGGTGGATGTGCACTACACCATAAATGGTGGTGCGCAACAAAATATTCGCATGACGCATAATGCTGACAATACCAACGCCTTTACCGCAACTGGAGTTCCTGCTGGCGCGGTGGTGAGATATTTCTACACCATAGGCCAAACAGTGGGCGCGGTAGATACTGCTTGGGCACAATTCACTATGTAATTGTGTTAACGAGCTGCTTATACGCAGCCAGAAAACTTTCAAACCCGTAGTTATCTTAGCCCCTTAATTGGGGCTTTTTTTATGTTAGATATTCAAGCCGATCAATTATGGATAAAAAATCCCCGCCCAGAACAGTTTCTATATGCGCAATCGTATTGCGGGATATATCGGTGAGGGCGCGATGATTTTTACTGGCAAGCAATACATGGCTATTAAACTCGCCAGCGCAAATTATGATAGAGGGAAAGAGTTCTCGCAGTGTTTTAAAAAAGTCGGAATGGCGGTTTGGTAAAGTGTGGTAATTGATTGCCAGCCAACCTTGTTTGCTTAGCGTGCGTTCACATTCCACTAAAAATTCTTTTTGTACTTGAATGCTGCTCATATCGGCAGCGTCGTAAATGTCTGAAAAAATAATATCCGTACTACATGCCTTGGTTGTGGTGAGTTGTAATTGCGCATCGTCTATTGAAAAATTAACGCGACTATCGGTTGGGATATCAAAATAATCTTTGGCGATGTCAAACACCTGTTGGCGCAATTCCACAGCGTGAAATTCACACGCATCCAAATAGAAATGCAAGCTGCGCAATAAGCTGCCGCCACCTAAACCCAATAGGGTAATGTGCTTAGGGGTTATGAACCCGAGAGTGAGCATCATGATGCGAGTGTATTCATGAACTAGCTCATAAGGTTTTTCTAGATAGAAACCGCTTTGCTCGTAAACTGAATCAAAACTCAACACACGATAGCGCGGATAGTCTAGGACTAACATAATTCCAAATTCATCACTGGTGCGATGGATCAGTTTGCCGGGTATTTGGGTAATGGGCGTTTTGCGTTTGTTAGTCATTCAATATTTAATCGTCTTTGACTTCATTAACTGCTGCCACAAACGCAATTTCAAGTAGCATCTTGGGGTCGAGCAATTCCACTTTCACGCAAGCGCGAGAGGGTGCACTGCCAGCTGGAAGCCATGCCTCCCAATGCGCATTGAATGTAGCCGCATTCTCAGCGTGGGTTAGGTAAATGGTGGCGGATAGCAAACTCGCTTTACTGCTGCCAATAGCAGCAAGAGTTGTTTCTGCCTGCGCTAAAATTTGTTGGGTTTGATTGCTCATATCTTGTTCAGTATCGGCAGCCACCTCAACAAAATGCGCAATACCGTTAAACACTGTGGCGTCAGACCAGCGAGGTGTGGGCCGTAGGCGTTTAATCTTCTCTTGAGAGGAACGTTTAATATCCATGGTTATACCTGCGTGTTAAACTTCGGGCTTCCAATAATTTGCCCATATTACAACATTCAGAACCCTTGACTTAGAAATCGCACTTATGGCTTTCTCCCACATCATTGCCCACCGTATTCAACGTTTACAGCCCACCGAATCTGCACAGCTGCAATTGCGCCCAGAGGTGTTTGGCCCAAGCGGAAAATTGGATGAATTGGGCTACGAATTAAAAATCAACTTTATTCGCAAAGGCGGAAAATTTTACGGGCGTTTCTCCGATGAAACGGTGGAGTTCCCGTTTTCATCTTGGTTAAAAGAATGCCGTGAAGAGCGCCTAGGGTTTGAAAGCTTTACTCACAAGGCCATGAAGCAATTTGCTTACGCTGTTGAGAAAACTGAAATAACCTTTGATGCTTATGTGTTTTTTCTGATCGAAAAAATCGAAGCAGGCGATTCGCTCTATGTGTTTGTTGTTGAACACACTAACAGCATTTATCTTGATGGCGACCTCGCCATTAGCGATAGCTGCTTTTTAAATTCGGCTAAATTTACCTTGGCCACCAAAATTAATGTGCAAGATTGGGAGGCGGGGGAGTCTGTTACTTACCTTGCCATTTTGCGCGAGCGTGGCGAAAAAGAAATATCTGATGCTTTTACCGAATGTGTTGGCTTTAGCGATAAACACGATGTTAAAAGCGATACCGTCGAGTTTTTAAAAATCGTTGATAACTTCACCGAAGCGCTCGATGAAACCACCGCAAAAATGACACGCAGTAAAGTGGTGGATTATTGTTTGGAGCAAAACAAAGCCGGTAAAAGTGTGGTCATTAAAGATCTCTCTAATACCCTCTCAGAAGAACTTAAAACTTACGAGCCAGACCATTTCTCGCGTTATGTTGAATCCACACAAGATCACATTAAAACCGAATTCATTCCCGATACCAGCCAGGTGCGCAGCTATGCACGCATTAGTGGTAGAAATGACTCCTTGAGTATGAGTTTTGATGCTGAATGCCTTGGCAATAATATTCACTACGATGCTGCCAGCGATAGTTTGATCATTAAAAATTTACCACCTGCGTTAAAGGCGCGTTTACTGAAGCATTTGCAAGAACATTAAGGTTGAAACTCGCACGTGAGTATTATAAAAGGTAAACTTTCTAGCAAGTTTTGTCATAACTGCTACCTTTTATGGGTGCATTTTCTAATTACCCAATTTAGTTACACAATTTCTATCTTGTTTACAGGTCAAAACCATGAAAAATAAACTCCAAATAGGCACTTTAGTCTCCAGTGCGCTCTTGTTGTCGCTAGTTACGGCATGCGACTCTAAAAAAGCCGAAGCTCCAGCAGCCACACCTCCCACCGCTAGCGCTCCTGCTGCCGCTACTAAGGTTGAATGGCCTGCTATTAAGAGTGCCGTTCAAAAAGACCCCATAGTTGAATCACGTATTACCGAATTATTGACGCGCATGACACTTGAAGAGAAAGTCGGCCAGTTAATTCAGCCAGAAATAAGACACGTCACGCCAGAAGATATTAAGCAGTACCACCTAGGTTCGGTACTTAATGGCGGCGGCAGCACGCCCGCCGGTAATAAATACGCCACCATGCAAGATTGGGTAAAACTTGCAGATAGTTTCTATAACGCCTCTGTTGATAAATCCAATGGTCGTATTGGTATTCCAATCATGTGGGGCACAGATGCAGTTCATGGCTTGGGTAATGTGGTGGGTGCCACTTTGTTCCCACACAACATCGCTTTAGGTGCAACCAATAATCCTGAACTGTTAAAACAAATCGGTTGGGCGACGGGTCGTGAAATCGCGGTTACCGGTTTGGATTGGGATTTCTCGCCAACCGTTGCCGTTGCGCGCGATGATCGTTGGGGGCGTGCGTATGAAAGTTGGTCTGAAGATCCACAAATCGTAGGTGCATTTGCAGGCAAAATGGTTGAGGGCTTGCAGGGTGCAGGTGGCACTAAAGATTTCTTGACCAATGAGCATGTGATTGCAACTGCCAAGCATTTTATTGGTGATGGCGGCACTTTAAACGGTGTGGACCGTGGCCCAACGCAGGGCGATGAAGCTCATGTGCGCGATATTCACGGTGCTGGCTATTTCAGTGCGTTGGAATCAGGCGTACAAGTGGTTATGGCGTCCTTCACCAGTTGGGATGGCACCCGCATGCACGGCCACAAATATTTGCTGACCGATGTGCTCAAAGGTCAAATGGGTTTTGATGGTTTAGTCGTGGGCGATTGGAGTGGCCACAGTTTTATCCCCGGTTGCACGGCGGTTGATTGCCCAGAATCGCTCATGGCCGGTTTGGATATTTACATGGTGCCAGAGCCAAACTGGAAAGATCTCTACAACAATGTAGTGGCGCAAGCTAAATCCGGCGAAGTGACTGCTGAGCGTTTGGATGATGCGGTACGCCGCATTTTGCGCGTGAAAATTCGTGCCGGTTTATTTGAAAAAGGCGCACCATCTACTCGCCCATTCGCGGGCAAAAAAGAATTGCTGGGTGCACCAGAGCATCGCGCCGTTGCGCGTCAAGCTGTGCGTGAGTCTTTGGTTTTGTTGAAAAACAAAAACAATCTTTTACCACTCGCACCAAAACAAAAAGTGTTGGTTGCGGGTGATGGTGCAGACAATATTGGCAAGCAAGCGGGTGGTTGGTCGGTAACCTGGCAGGGCACGGGTAATGTGAATTCAGACTTCCCCGGTGCTACCTCAATTTATGCGGGTATTAACCAAGCCGTTAGCGCTGCTGGAGGCAAAGCGACTTTAAGTGTGGACGGTTCCTTTAAAGAAAAGCCCGATGTTGCGATTGTTGTTTTCGGTGAAGACCCCTACGCAGAAATGCAGGGCGATGTGGGCAGCATGGCGTACAAACCACGCTCTACTACCGATTGGGATTTGTTGAAAAAGTTGCGTAGCCAAGGTATCCCCGTTGTATCTTTATTTATCACTGGCCGCCCACTTTGGGTAAATCGCGAAATTAATGCATCTGATGCGTTCGTGTCTATTTGGCAGCCAGGTACTGAAGGCGCAGGTGTTGCGGATGTCATCTTCAAGAAAGCCGATGGCAGCGTTAATTTCGATATGAAAGGGCGCTTGAGTTTCTCTTGGCCAAAATTGCCCGATCAAACTCCACTTAACCGTGGTGATAAAAATTACGACCCGCTGTTTGCCTATGGTTATGGCTTGAGTTACGCCGACAAAAATACCTTAGGTGATGATCTTTCAGAAGATGGCCCAAAAGCCGCTGAAGCTTTGGATGTGATGGAGATTTTCAATCGTCGCCCCATGGACCCTTGGCAGTTGGAAATTATCGGTTTCCAAAATGATGTTGTGCCTATGAACAGTAATACGGTAAAAGCCTCATCCTTAAGTATTCAAGCTGTTGACCGTGATGTGCAAGAAGACGCGCGTCGTGTGCAGTGGAATGGTACTGGCAATGGTCAAGTAGCGCTCTCGGTTGGTAATCGTCAAGACTTTATCAATTACGTAAAAAGCGATTCGGCTTTGGTGTTTGATATTAAAGTAGATGCCGCGCCGAGCACGACTACCTATTTACGTTTAGGTTGCGGTTCTTATTGTGCATCAGATATTGATTTAACGGCGCCGCTAAAAGGCTTTGTGGGTAAGGGTTGGCAAACGGTAACTGTACCGCTGAGCTGCTACCCAGATGCGGGAGCGAACTTCGGTATAGAGCAACCGCCAAGTGAGTACTGGACTCAAGTGCTACAACCTTTCTCATTGATTACCAAAGGTACATTGGATATTACTTTCGCCAAAGTGAGCTTGGTGAAGGGTGCAGGCAAGGGCGTAACTTGCCCCAAATAAGCGTTAATTTAAGCTAGTTCGCAGCAATCAAAATCCCCGCCCATGAAAATCGGCGGGGATTTTTTTGTGCAGCAAAGTGGCAGATGAGCGTGCTTTAGAGAAGTGGGTTTAGCTTCCTTTCACCTCAGAGCTCTATTTTTTTGGGCCGCTGGAGTGAGGTGTTCTCATTTACAGTAAAAACCTATCAAACAAGGCGACGTTGACTTTTTCCCCCGCTGCTACCGACTCGCGTTCTTGTTCGAGCAAGATATAACAATTGGCCTGCGCGACAGAGCTGAGTATGCCAGAGCTTTGATTGCCAGTTGTAACAACTTGGTTTTCGCCATTGTGCATACTCAAATGTCCGCGTTGATAATCAGCGCGACCTCGTTGTTTTTTGAGATTAGTGAGTGTGCTGACACTGAAGGTTGGCGATACTTCAAATTTTTCACCGGCCAGATACCGCAGTGCAGGTACCACCAATTGATGATAAGTCACAACCGCTGATACTGGGTTGCCGGGCAAGCCAAAAAACCAGCCTTTGGGTGCATCTGTATTTTCTGATTTTGAGTGTGTTTTGTTTAAAACGCCAAAGGCAAAAGGTTTGCCCGGCTTCATGGCCACTTTCCAAAAATTAATTTTGCCAAGTGTTTGTAATACATCTTTCGTGTAATCAGCATCGCCTACCGAAACTCCGCCACTCGAAATAACCACATCGGCTTGCGCAATGGCCGCTGTAAAGGCGGCCGCAATTTTTTCTGGGTTATCTGCAATACAACCTATATCAATTACATCCACTGCCAAGCGTGAAAGCAGTGCGATTAATGTAGGGCGGTTGCTATCGTAAATGTCGCCTGCCTGTAATTTTTCTGAGAGTGGTTTTAATTCGTCGCCAGTTGAAAGTACGGCAACTTTTACGCGTTTAAAAACGCCTATTTCTGCAATACCCAGCGAGGCGAGTAAACCTATATCGACAGGACTTATGCGTTTCCCTTGCTCAAATACGAGTGAGCCTATTGCAATGTCTTCGCCTGCGCGACGTATATTTTCGCCTAATGTTGCGGTTTGATTAATGTGAATACTATTGTTGTTGACGCTTACATTTTCTTGCATGATGACGCTATCCGCACCTTCAGGAATAACGGCGCCCGTCATAATGCGCACACATTCGCCTTGGCTCACTGTGCCTTTGAAAGGATGGCCAGCGAGTGATTGACCAATGACTTTTAAAGTCATTTCAGCGTTAATATCGTGGTGTCGCAGAGCATAGCCATCCATTGCAGAGTTGTTATGACATGGCACATTAAGCGCAGAATAAATGGGTTCGCTTAGTATGCGGTCCAGCGCATTAGCTAAACAGACTTTTTCAGTGGCGGTTACCGGCGACATAGCATTGCGCATCAAGCTGATTGCTTGATCTACAGGCAATAAATCGAGTTGTGCATAGCAGTCCATTTCTTATTCCTGCGTTAATTGATTGATTATCCACACGGCTGCATCCAGCAGCATAGGGTTTTGAGTTAAATACTATTCTTTATGTGTGCCCCGTTAGTAACGGGCGTATTTTCGCTGATGTCTGTTTTTGCAGCTTCCCACCCATTGATGGCTAATTTGCGAGTATTGCCCCACATATAGCCACCCATGTTGCCACTGGTTTGTATGACTCTGTGGCAGGGAATAAGAAATGCAACCGGATTGCGGCTTATTGCGGTACCCACGGCTCTAGAGGCTTTTGGTTTGTCAATTTGCTTTGCTAGGTCTCCATAGCTAATTAATTGGCCCATGGGAATACGTAAGAGCGCCCCCCATACGTTTAATTGGAATTCAGTGCCTTTTAAATGTAATTTTATTTGATCTAACTGCGACAAATCATATTGAAAAACGGAGAGTGCATCTTGTTGAAACTTGTCGGCAGTTTGATGATATTGCGCTTTTGGGAAGCGTTGCTTAAGATTCTGCAATGCGTGCTGCTCATCTTTTTCAAAAAACATATGGCAAATCCCTTTTGCAGTGGAGGCTACAATTAAATCTCCAAAAGGGCTTTCCGCGAAACAATAATTGATTGCCAGTTTTTCTCCACCGTTTTTAAATTCACCAGGCGTCATTCCTTCGATATTGACAAACAGATCATGTAAACGGCTGGTGCTAGAGAATCCTGCTTTATAAGCTGTATCCAGCAAGGTTGATTGTTCTTTTTTCAATAATTTTTTAGCATATTCAATGCTGAGATACTGTATAAATTTTTTAGGGCTTACACCCGCCCATTCAGTAAATAATCGCTGAAAATGAAATGGGCTTAGGCCAATTGCGCATGCAATCTCGTCCAAAGACGGTTGCTCTTTGAAGTGCAGGTTGATGTACTCAATTGCCTGTGTAATTCGATGGTAATTCGAGTGTTTCGGATCAGCCATTGTAAGCTTTACCTAAGTCTTATTTATCGAGCCGTTATTTGGCAGCGAGCTGTGTCCTGTGCTCAACTTATGGCAGCAACTATAAATCATTCGTTTTGTATGAGCGACCCGATTCTTGCTCATTTCTGATTGATGCTTACAAAAATTTATATTAAGGAAGATAAAAATACCGCCCTGAAATTACTATTTTAGGGCGGTATTTAGGAGGGCATTGTTTTGAGTTCGTTGATTATTTTACTTTAAACGTATCGTGACAACCTTTGCAATCTTTACCTACCGCGCCAAAGGCTTCTTTAAAGGCTGGGGTTGCGCTGGTTTCGGTAGCCGCTACTTTAGCCAAGGTTGCTGCGTGCTCTTGGAAG
>SXGT01263305.1_pt1 | contig 11057 bp, 8 predicted proteins | sample 3176221 | NCBI WGS metagenome assembly SXGT01 (sample SAMN11356862, study PRJNA531348) | freshwater metagenome | isolation source: freshwater sample F1-120 | place: China: Fuxian Lake, Yuxi | collected 2017-12-25
ATGCATCCCAGCATGCCTTGTTGCTCCTTGCATCCTCCCTGCGGCGTGCCGCAAGCACGCCTCCGTCGGTCGCCGCGTCGCGTCGCGCCTTCTGGGCGCCTCGCGACCCTCGTGTGCGGCATATTTTGCATACACCCTCTTAGGGCCCCGCCGAGAACTAGTCGTTCTTTTCGGTGCCCGTTTGCTGGCTGGGTGGGTCGCAAGCTCGCGTCTTTGCAAGCCGACTCGCCGCTCCCGTGTATCCACAGCGATCGAGTAATACTGGACAGGGTCGTTACCCCCTGCTGCACCGCTCTGACCGTTGCGCCCTACGCTCGCCGAATGCGCGCCGCCAGTTTCTGCAGGCGACCGGTGAGGGCTGCGCGCAACTGGCTGGCCAAGTCGCCGTCCACGCCAAAAAGCCCTGGGATCCACAGCGCGGCGAGCAGGCCCAGACCACTTGCCATGCCCATGGCCAAGATCGGCAACGCGACACTGCCGTGCGGCATCGCCAGCAAGGCTGCGCGCGCAGCCAGGGCCAGCGGCACCGTGCACGCCAGGGCCCCGGCGATCAGGCGAAACAGGCCATCGTGGGCCACCGACCCGAGGCGGCGGCTGAGCACAATGTGCGGCACGACCAGGCCTGCCCAGCCCAACAGCGCGGCAAGCGCCACGCCGTCGATCCCGCGCCACGCGAGCAGGGGCCACAGTCCAATCACGCCGACGGCGGTGATGGCCGTTTCGGTGGCGAACACGGCGCGCATCTGCCCCAGGCCTGACAGCGCCGCCACATAGCCGATGCCCAGACAGCCGATGGCATAGCCGACTGCCAGCACGGTCAGGCAAACGTGCGCACGGTCGGCAAACTGCGGCCCCATCCAGGCCGCGAGAAACGGCTCCGCGCACGCCGCAAGCGGCACGCATGCGACGATCGACATCAGGACGATGGTCTTTTGGGCGCGCCGGTAGGTAGCGGCGAGATCGGCGGTGTCACCGGTCGCCGACAGCCGCGCGATGCGGGGAAACAGCATACGCGCGGCGGATTCGATGAGCTTTTGCACACGCTGCGCAACCGACTGTGGGACGGAATACCAGGTCAAGTCTGCCGGGCCGAGCTGCCGCGCGATAATGAGGCGAGCCAGGTGTTGACCCACCGTCGCCGACGCCATCGCCGCGAACTGCCACGCCGCGAACCGCGCCATCTCGCGAAACACCGCCCAACTGGGGGCGGCCCAAGCGACGCGGTCAGGCTCGCGCTGGCGTACGACCACAATCGAGCAACCCAGGGACAATGCTGAGGCAGTGACCTGCGCCGCCAGCGCGCCAGACAGGTCGCCCTGCAAGCCGCGCCACAAGGTACCGAGTGACCCGACGACCGTTGCCGCGATGCCGATGCGGGCCTGGCTGTCGTTCATTTCCGCCGCGCGCAGATACGACATCCACGGCGCGGACAGCAGATTGACGAACAGCCCCAGCGCCGCCCAACGCAGCGCGACTTCGCCGTCGGCGCGCAACGCGGGAGCCAGCGCCAGAACGTCGCGGACCAGCCACGGCACCGCAGTGAACGTGCCAGCGCCGCCGACCACCGAGATGACGCCGTACAGCCCCATGGCCGTCCAAAACGCTTGCCGCGTGTGCGTAGATTCGGTGTGCAAACGCGCCATCGAGAGCTCGCGCGTCGCGGCAGCGGCAAGGCCCAGGTCGACGATAGCCAGGACCCCGATGGTGGTCATGGCCAGCAAGAAGATGCCGTAGCGCTCCGCGCCGAGGCCCTGGACGATGAGCGGCGTGAACACCAGCGTGGCGACGGCCGGGAACAGGTAGCTGGCGATGCTCCACAGGACCTGGCGCTGGATGTGCGAGTCTAAGGCCATGCAGTCAAGCGCCGAGCGTGGTCAGCCAAGTGCGGCTTGTACCGCGGGGGTGCAGTCGGCGCAATCGGCCGACGCGCGGCTGCGCTCAACCGCCCGCCAGCGTGGCGACGCGCTGGGCCAGGGCGAGGCTGGCGGTGAGGCCGGGCGACTCGATGCCGAGCAGGTTGACCCAACCAGGCAAGCCGCGGTCCACCTCGTGGCGCACATAGAAGTCGGCGACGCGGTCGGTCGCGAGCTTGGGCCGGATTCCGGCGTAGGCCGGCTGTAGCTGGTCCAAGCGCAGTTCGGGTAGGAAACGCGACGCCGCCTGGTGGAACAGCGCCGCCCGACTGCCATCGACGGCGAAATCGTCCGACGCCCGCCCCATCTGCACGTCGGGACCGAGGCGCGCGCGTCCTGCCAGGTCGATGGTCAGGTGGGTGCCCAGCCCCGTCAGCGTCGGCGACGGCACCGGATAGACCAGCGTATCGGCCGGTGGCGGCCCGACGACATCGAAGTAGCTGCCCTTAACGGCAATGTGGCGCGGCAAGTCGGCGTCTTGGCACACCAGCCGCGCGACTTCGTCGGCTTGCAAACCAGCCGCATTGACGACGATATCGGCGTCCAGTGCCGCCAGACTGCCGTCTGGTTGGCGAATCTCCAGCCGCCATCCATTGGTGCGCAGCGTTGCGCCGACCAGACCATGCCGGCACAGCACGACGCCGCCGCGGCGCTCGGTCAGCAACCGCAAGCGCGTCATCAAGCCGTGACTGTCGACGATACCGGTGCCGGTGGACCACAGCGCGGCGACGGCGCGCACGGTCGGACAGCGTTGCAGCAGGTCGTGCCGCGACATCGACACCAGCGGCCGCGCGCCGTTCGCTTCGGCTTGGGCCCCGATGCGCTCGAGCGCAGGCACCTCGTCGGCCGCGGTCGCCACCAGCACTTTGCCTGTCCAGCGATGATCGACGCCATGCTGCTCGCAGAAAGCGGCCAGGCGCTCACGCCCTTCGACGCACAAGGTCGCCTTCAAGCTGCCCGTCGGGTAGTACAGGCCGGCGTGCACGACTTCGCTGTTGCGGCTAGAGACGCCGGTACCGATGCGATCGGCGGCTTCCAGCACGGTGACTTCGGCTCCGCGGCCTGTCATGGCCTCGGCTACGGCCAGGCCGATCACGCCAGCTCCGACAATCACGACGTCCACGGCGCCTCGCCTCCTCTGCACCGGTCGCCGAGGGGCGGCCGAGGGCGCGAGCATACCCAGCGGCAGGCGCGCGGCCAATGCACCCCGACCTGACAGCCGTGCTACGCTCGGCGCCTGACCGCCAGGACCCGCCGCCGTGCGCCGATCGCCCCCGCCCAGTCTGCCCGGCTTCGACCTGGAACCAGCGGCGCCCAAGCTGGGTGAGGCCGACCGCGCCTCGTTGCGCGATCGTCACGGTGAGCCGGGCCAAACTGCCGCCAAGCCGCCCGTGCCACGCACCCGACCGGCGGCACCGGAGTCGGCAGCGCCCGGCCAAAGGTTCGAGGCGTGCGCCGAGATCGCCGTCGCCGCGCAGGTCGACGCCCTGACCTACGGTGTGCCCGACAGCCTGCGCGCCGTCGTCGTGCCCGGCCAATGTGTGACCGTGCCGCTGCGGGGCCGCGCGGTCACGGGCGTGGTCCTGGCTGTGCGCGCGATCGGCGAGGCCGGCGGCTGGCTCGACAAGCTGCGGCCGATACTGGCTGTGCCCGACGATTCGATACGGCTGCCCGCTGATGTGATGGCGACGCTGCAGTTTGCCGCGTATTACTACCATGCGCCGATCGGCCAGTGCGCGCGACTGGCCTTGCCAGCTGCATTGCGGCGCACCGGTATCGGCGACGACCAGCGCGCCGAGCGCCAACAGCAGTGGGTTGCGGCAACCTACCTGCGGCCATGGCCGCTGGACCTGGCGAAGTCGCAGATCCGCCTGCTGCACCGCATCGAGGCCGAAAGTGCGCTACCGGTGGCCGAGCTGCGCAAGAAGGCACCTGTGGATGCGCCCGAAGGCGCGAGCAAGCTGGCGGCGGCGACCGCCGTGTTGCAGGCCCTTGCGGCAAAGGGGCTGGTGCGCCTGTGGCAGCAGCGCGTGCTCCGCGATCCGCTGGGGCTGCGCGAGCCGCCCGTGCCCGACGTGGCACCGGCGCTGACCGCCGACCAGGCAATCGTGGTCGCGGATTTGACTGCGGCCGTGCAGGCGCGGGCTTACAGCGGGCACTTGCTGTTTGGCGTCACCGGGTCGGGCAAGACCGAGGTGTATCTGCGCCTCATCGGCGACGCGCTCGCGCAAGGTCGCGGGGCGATCGTGCTGGTACCCGAGATCGCACTGACGCCGCAGTTGGTGCAACGATTTCGTTCGCGCTTTGGCGATCAGGTGGCCGCGCTGCACAGCGCGATGTCCGAAGGCGAACGGCTGGACCAGCTGGACCGCGTGCAGCGGGGCGAGCGGCGCATCGTCGTTGGCCCGCGGTCGGCGCTGTTTGCCCCGATGGCCGACGTCGGCGCCGTGGTGGTCGACGAGTGCCACGACAGCTCGTACAAGCAAGCACACGGGGTTCGCTATCAGGCCCGCGACCTTGCGTTGGTGCGCGCCCGTGCGGCTGGGGCCGTCTGCGTCCTCGGCTCGGCAACGCCCGCCTGTGAGGACTGGCAGCTGCAGCAGACCGGCAAGCTGACGTTGCACGAGCTGCCGCGGCGCGCCGTTGCGGCCCAGATGCCCGCCATTGCGCTGGTCGACCTGCGCACCGCGCCGCGGCTGCGCGACATCGAAGGCGCGGCTGGCCTGTCGTTGCTCTCAGAGGCGCTGGTGCAGGCCATCGGCGACACGGTGGCGCGCGGCGAGCAGGCGATGGTGCTGCACAACCGCCGCGGCTTTGCCACTGCCATGCTGTGTCGGGCCTGTGGCGCGACGGTCGAGTGCGCCGAGTGCGCGGTGGCCCTGACCTGGCACAAGAAGCAAGGCCGTCTGCGCTGCCACTGGTGCGATCTGTCGCTGCCTGACGAGGCGAGCTGTCCGACCTGCAAAGCGCCCAACCTGATCGGTGTCGGCGCTGGCTCCGAGCGCATCGAAATGACGCTGGCAGAGGCGCTGCGCACGCGCCTGCCGCAGGTGAGCATCGCTCGATTCGACCGCGACTCTGTGAGTGGTCAGCGCTTGATGGAGACGCTTGCCGCGTTTCGGACTGGGCAGATCGACGTGCTGGTCGGCACCCAGCTGCTGGCCAATGGCCACGATTTTCCCAAGGTGACGCTGGTGGGCGTGGTGCTGGCCGAAGAAGGGCTGCGCGTGCCCGACTTTCGTGCGACGGAGCGGACTTTTCAGTTGCTGACGCAGGTGGCCGGGCGCGCCGGACGTGGCGACCGGCCTGGCACAGTGCTCATCCAGACCTACAAGCCCGACCACTTTGCCATTGCCGCTGCACTGGGCCATGACGCCCGCGGTTTTGCAGCCGCGGAGAGCGCCGCCCGCCAACGCTGCGCAATGCCTCCGTTCGCGTATCTGGCATTGTTCGAGACCAGCCACGCCGATCCGAACCACGCGCGCGGTGCGCTGCGGGTCGTGGTGGATGCGCTGCGCGGCTGGGGTGGCGATGTTCGCGGGCCGGTTGCGGCCAGCGTGTCGAGAGTGCGCGACGTCTGGCGCTTTCACGCGCTGGTCAAGGCCCAGGATCGGCGCGCGCTGCACACCTTGGTCGGCCGTTTGCTGCGCGAGGTCGCGCCGGGCTTGCCGTCCAACGTCGGCCTTGCTGTTGACGTCGACCCGGGCGCCTTCGCTTGAGCTGGCGCCATCAAGTTGCGGGATAATGTCCAAAATCCGGCTTGCCCAAGGCGCGCGCCGGGCGTACGCTTGTCGCTGCTGCCCTGTTTTGGAGGTCCTCGTGTTCAAACTACGTCCCCTGATTTTCCGCTTGACCTGGTCGCTTGTCGCAATGACCACCGTTGCCCTGCCGTTGACCGCGCAGGCCGCCATTCCAGCCACAGTCGGCATCAATGGCGCGCTGGTCGCCGCGGGCGGTGGTCCGGCCGCCGACGGCAACTACATCTCGCTGTTTCGCTTGTACGACAAAGAGAGCGGAGGCAACGCGGTGTGGTTCGAAGGACCGCTCGATCTCGTGGTCAAAGCCGGCAGTTTTCACCATGCCCTCGGCAGCAAGACACCGCTTTCGGCCTCGACCATCGCCGCAATGCCGCAGGTCTGGCTAGGTGTCCAGGTTGGTATCGACCCCGAGCTGCCGCGTGTGCCCTTGCACAGCGTGGTGTTTGCGATGCACGCGGGTAGCGCTGAGACCTTGTCGTGCAGCGGTTGCATTGGCGCCGCACAGCTGGACCCCAAAGCCCTCGCCGCGTACACCAAGACCGCGGATCTTGGCGCCGCGCTGGCAAGCTATGCCAAGAAGGAGGATCTGACCGGCTATGCGCAGTCGGCGAGCCTCGCCGCGGTGGCGGCCAGCGGTGCCTACGCCGACCTTAAAAACAAGCCGACGCTGGCCGACGTCGCGATGTCCGGCCAATACAACGACTTGCTCGGCTTGCCCGTCCAGGCCAAGGTCGGCACTGCATGCGGCACCGGCCTGGTGGTCAAGGGCATCAAGGCAGATGGCAGCTTGGACTGCATCGCAGGCGGCGTGCAGGCCAAGGACCTGCCGCCGGACGGCTTGGACGAGATCAGCAACGGGTTGCTGACCACCCAGTTCACCGAGGGCGCGGTTGCCAGTTCGTTGCCGCAGAAGCTGCCCGACGGTCAGGGCGTCGGCATCAGCAACACCATCGCTGTCGGTGACTATGGCCTGGCTCAGGGGCTCGCAGTCAGCGTCACCGTCACCAACAGCGACGTGTCCAAGGTCCGCGTCGACCTGTACGACCCCACCGGCGCCAAGACCACGGTCTACAATGGCAGCAAGTCGGGCGGCAAGCTAGAGCTGACGCTGACCACGCCGGGTAGCACCGCGCTCGACCCTTGGGTCGGCAAGAACCCCAAAGGCAACTGGTCGATTACGGTCGCGGACCTTGCTTTGGGCCTGGGCGGCACGGACGGCCAGCTTGAGGCGTGGTCGATCGGCGTGCAGACGCTGTCGAGCAAGAAAGTGGCGGCGACCGGCGCCTTTCAGTTCCACGTTGCCTCCGCCCCGCCGGTGCCGTGCAATGCGTCGAACCTGGGATCGGCCTACATCGCCGCGGCTAGCAAGGCGCTGCTGATTTGCGACGGCAAAGACTGGGCGGCTGTCGCGCAGCTGGGCCCGATTGGCACCAAGGACAACCCGGTGGCGTCGTGCAAAGACCTGCTTGCCAAGGCGCCCAATACGCCAGACGGCGCCTACTACATCAACCCGGACGGTGGCCCTGCCTACCAGGTGTGGTGCGACATGACCACCGACGGCGGCGGCTGGACCCTGGCCATGCGCGTCAAGGACGATGGCAAGTTCGGCTTTGGTGCGGCCTGGTGGACCGACAAGAACCTGCTCAACGAAGACGGCAACGGCTCGGTCAACCCGACGCTCAACGCCAACGCCAAGCTCGGGTCGTTCGTCAACTTGGCGGGGACTACGGTGCGCGGCTGCAAGGGCGCAGGCGGTGCTGGCCAGTGCTGGCAGCAGTCGACCGGCGGCAGCAAGTCGCTGACTACGCTGTTCGGCGAAAACTGGAAGCCAGGCGGCCCAAGTCGCGGTTTTCTGACCGGCCTGTGGGGCGACGATGGCAGCCAGCCGCATTGCAACCAGTCCGGCTTCAACAATTACAGTGCCTACGGCGGTCCTGGCACCTACTCTGCCGCGCGTTGGGGCCTCATCGGCAACAACGAGAACGACTGCGCGACCACCGACAGCGCCTGGGGCTTTGGCGTCTACGGTTGCAGCGACCAGAACAAGACTTGCGGCGCTGGCGCAGCCTACTGGCAGAGCGGCGGCTGCGGCACCAACTGCACCCAAGGCACGCTTTGGGTCAAGTAGGCTCGCCGTCGTCCCACGCCAACCAGCCGACGCCGCCGGGAACTTCGAGCTCGGCCAAGCGCCACTCGCCTTCTGGTGGCTGCAGCCCCTCCACCGCCCGCCAGGTTGGTGGCTGACCGTCCGCGATTTCGATGCGCCGCAGCCCAGCCGAAAGGCCCAGGCCCCAGGCCTTCGCGACCGCCTCCTTGGCCGACCAGCGCCGTAGCAGCCACATTTGCAAGTCACCTTGCGGTACATCAGGCAACTGAGCTTGCTCTGCCGGCGACAGGAAGCCATCCACAAGGCGCAGCAGGTCGCGACCAGGCTTGGGGATCTCGATGTCCACGCCGACGTGCCGCCCTATCGAAGACACGACTAGAACGGCGACGTTGCCGCTGTGCGACAGGTTGAAGGCGGGCGGGCGCGGGACGCCATGCTTGTCGGTGAGGTATGGCTTGCCGTGCGGGCCCTCGGCGAGAAGCAGCATGGCAGGGTTGTCGCCGGTCGAGGTCCCGAGGATTTCACGGAGCCAGGTCTGGATGGCTGGGCGGACAGCCTGCAGCGGCAAGGTCAGCTCGAGTGAGCACAGGCCCAGGTCAGCAGGGAGCGACGTGCCCGCGGTCCCTACGCAAGGCAGCCCGGACGCATTTGGCGCTGAGGCGTTTGCCATGTCTACCGCTCAGTGTGCGGCCGCGGCCGGCGTCACCTGACCGGTTTGGGTGGCCTGTACCGCCGTCGCCGTCACGTACCCCGTGTGCAGCAGGACATTGAGCAACAGTTTGGGCACCCGCTCGATGTCGGGCATGGTCACGCCCTTGACGACTTCCATCGGCACTGACTCGCCCGCGAGCATGGCTTCCATCCCGGCGGTCGATGGCCGGGCAAAGCGGGTGGCGATCCGCTCAATGATATCCAGGCTGCCCGAGGCCATCCAGTGCACATCCATGGGTTCGTCGGTGTGGCTCAGCGCATTGGCCACCGACACGGGTTGTAGATGGCGTGGCCACCGACGTTGTAGCCGTTGTACCAGTCGCGCAGTTCGCCGAGCAGGCGCGGGTCATCGCCTGCCAGTTGCTCCACCTCCGACTCTGTAAAGCCAAAGTCGGTGGCGAAGCCATTATTGAGCACCGTGTCCACGACGACGCCGTTCAATTCGGAGAAAATGCCCTCCTTGGCGACCCGGCAAAATGCCGGTCATGACCGCGCGCACCACGCAACTGCTGTCCTTGAGCGCCTCGCCCAAGAAGGGCCGCAGGAAATCGACCGCCTCGCGATAGAAACCGTGCTGCCACGCGGTTTGGATCGGCGCATCGTACTCGTCGATGAGCACCCACACCGGCCTGCCGTGGATTTCCTGGAGCGCACGGGTCATGGCACCAAGCACCCCTGGCAATTCGTCGTCGCGCAGTGTGCGCATCACAATGTCGCGGCATTGCGGCGCGAACCAGGCGGGCACAGCCGAAGCCGGGATGCCAAGCGCCAGCCAGGCCTTTTGCAATTCGTACCGCACACCTTGCTGATTGGCGGCCCAGGTGCCAGATTTGCAGATCTTGAGCGACAGATACAGGACCGCATGGCGTTCTCGCTGCAGGCAAGCCTGTTCGTCTGCAAGTACCGTCATGCCGCGAAACGGATCCAGCCCCGGCTCCGCTTTGGCGCTTGTGCAGCCACTGCCGTAGCATCGTCAGGTTCATGGTCTTGCCAAAGCGGCGCGGGCGGCAGTACACCAGCACCAACGCACTGCTGCGCAACACTCGACCGATGGAGGCCGATTTGTCGACCCAGGCAAACTCGTCGCGGTCGCGCGCTCCGCGGAAGTGCATGGCGCCGTTGGGCAGGACCTTGGGCATCGCGGGCACCGTGCCGGACGCGTGGCCGGCGCGGCCAGGGTAGCGCTGGGGCGGTGGGGCGGCAAGGTTGGCCTGCGGGAGAGGGTAGCTGGGGCACCCCGTTCTGCGTCGCGCGATGGTGTCGGTCGGCGGATAGCCGCTACCTGATTGCAAGCAGTTGCGCACCTAGGTGCTCGCGGCGGTCACGCAACTCGGTCCGGCTAAATCGGGTGGCCGTCGGCAGCGGTGCCGCGTAGGCTGGACGACCGATCTCGGCGCCGCGCCGCCTGGACCGGTGCCGGGTGACAGTGGCGGGCAGGCACGGTTTGGTGGCCAACAGTGGAGCGGTGATGCGCAATTGTTATTTATACTGTTGATGTTTATAATTCAAAGCCCGATCTGCGGTCGCCGTCCACGCCAATCAAGCCCAAGACCCACGAGCGCGCGAGCTAGCCAACTGCGGAGACGCGCACGAGCGAACCACCCAATGGGACGCACTGGTCTGATACCTCCCTGGCCACGGCGTTCAAGGTGTCTTGGCGCATCGAAATCCGACGGCGAAGCTCGCGGTTTCTTGAGCCTGATAATCGCGTTCAGAGCACCGGAGGTCCCTTGAATAGTCACTCATGAAACTCCCGCCGCGAATGACGCGCGACGAACTGGCGGGAGGGCCGCGCGGATTGGATGCTGGCGAATTGGCGAAGTACGTTTTGGAATACCAGTCCTCAACCCACTCCGCGACATTGCCGGCGGTGCCTAGGAGCCCCAAGCCGTTCTTCGCGCCGCCACTCCCGGCTGGCCATGTGCTTCCCTGGCCACACCCAGGTGACCCAGCCTCCTTCCAGACAACCGTATTAGGCAAGCCCATAGTGCACGTTGGCGGATACGGCCCCCAAGGGTATTCGTAGCCTACCAAGCCGCCACGGGCCGCTTTCTCCCATTCAGCTTCAGTCGGCAGCCGGTAATCGGAGCCGAGCCAACTGCAGTACTGGCTTGCCTGCTGCCAACTGACGCAGTTCGCGGCGTGTTGCTCGCGGCCCACTTTGGGCTTGCCCAAGTCGCTATGCCAATTGTTCAATGCTGCGAATGGCCCGGTGCAAAATGCCGCCGTTGTCGACGGCGCAGGGCTATCGCAAAGTCGCCGCTGGGTTGGCAGCAGCGCAGCAGCATGATTGGCTGGGCGCGTCCCTCCGGGACCGGGCTCTACTCGGGCTCACTGCCGTTCGCCCTCCCGGAGCCCCGTTTTTGGCCGCCGAAACGTTGTCCGTAGCGCCGAAGTTGCCGATGTGCGGCCAAAAAGCGGGTCTCCGCCCATTCGGGTGACGATCCCTCGCGCGCTGTCGCCATGTCCGACGGGCCAGCGACGCCGTCCGCACGCGGAGGATGGCCACGAAGTGCTCCGCTGTTCACGGTCGGGCAGGTGCGAAAGGGATGCTAACCCGAAGGGCGG
>SXGT01587015.1_pt1 | contig 11057 bp, 7 predicted proteins | sample 3176221 | NCBI WGS metagenome assembly SXGT01 (sample SAMN11356862, study PRJNA531348) | freshwater metagenome | isolation source: freshwater sample F1-120 | place: China: Fuxian Lake, Yuxi | collected 2017-12-25
CGGCGCATGAGGGCGATGTCTTCTTCAAAACGATGATAATGATCGCAGGCGACATCGCCAGTGGATTGATCTTCGATCTTGCCAGGCGTGTGGCTGAAGCGATCCCAAATCGATTCGCCCTTGCCGTCTTCGTTCCAGGCGCCTTCGATTTGGTAGGCGGCAGTCGCCGCGCCCCAGAGAAAGTTGTGAGGGAATTTGTATGTGGTCATAAATGCTTCTTCAAAACTTTTGTGATGGCTTTGTTCTCAACGCAGTTTTTCAACTCGAACGCGCTGAGCATATCGTCCAGTTTTTCTTCGGGGATATTTTTGAACAGATTCGCATACGGGACTTGCAGGAACTGCGCGAGATAGCCGAACAAGGTGTATTGAGCGAACCAGCGGCGGTCGATCTGGACTTTGAGGTTGGATTCCGTCAAATAGGCATCGATGGCGTCTGCAGAGTTTTTCAGCGCCTTCGCGACCGAGCCTTGGGGCATCTCCCCTTCCCAATCGGCGGCGTCTTTCTTTGCCCGCAGGATCGGTGCGATGGTTTGTACATACTCAGATTCAGGGTCGAGATTGAAGGAACCCATCGAAGCGATATCCTTCCACGTCCACACTGCCCAGTGAACTCCCGCCGAGTCGAACACGCCAAGTTGATCATCGAGCGCGGCGGCACGATATTTGATCGCTTCAGGGTAACCTGCGTACCACGTCCCAAACTCGCCGACGAAGATCGGCTTGCGATGTTTGAATGCGCAACGTGTGCCACTGTGCATGCCAAATTCCGCCGCGACGATATCGCGGTTCCAGTACAAGCCGTCAATTTCGCCAGGGTAGGGAGCGCCCCCGCCCGTGGGCGACATGTAGTTATGACTCTCGACGACTGTGTTTTCATCAAATGTCACATCAAGACCATCGAACTCACAGGCAAAGTTGTCACCTTCGACAAAGAGGATATGGTTCGAATCCACTTCGCGGATGGCTTGTGCGGCAAGGCGATGGACTTTGTTCAATCCGTCCCAGTTGTAATTTGGCGAATCGTATTCCTCATAATGGACGCGCGTGCAGGGTTCGTTCATCAAGCCGTAACCAGCCAGCGCAGGATGATTTTTATAGCGTTTTGCCATCTCGCGCCACAGACCGCCAAAACGGTCTTGAAAGAGTTTGTGTTGATACAGCAAGATGTGAACATGCGCATTGTCGCTGTGCCAGTCTGGGTTGTGCCAGCCTTGCACGGCGTGAAAGTCGAGGATGACGTAAATGCCGTGTTTGGCGCACCAGTCAAAGGCTTGATCGAGGCGCTTGAATCCATCTTCGAGATATTCGAACGGCGCATCATCGCGCTCGAAGTGGCGATAGTTGAACGGAATGCGGATCACGTTCGCGCCAAATTTTGCCATCGCCTTCACGTCCTCTTCGGTGAAGAAGTGGTCGAGCAGACGGTCGAAGAAGAACTGTGATTTCCCGTTGCCGATGACACGGCTCATGGCGGCGCGCAGATTATGTTCCGCGCCGACGAAGCCGTTGATGAAATCTTCCATGTTGAGCCAACCGCCAATATTCCAACCGCGCAGGCGGATGGGCTTGTTGGTGGAGGTAAGGATTTGTCCGTTGGATACTTTGAGAAGTTTCATTGTAATAATTGGTAATTGGTAATTACGATTTACCAATTATTCCTTTGAGCCTGTCAATTTGATTCCCTGAATGAACGTCTTCTGCGCAAAGAAGAAGGCGACAATAATAGGCAGGGTGAATACGGTTGCTGCCGCCATGAGTTGATTCCAGATGATCGTCTTTTGCCCCTGGAAGTCCTGCAAGCCGAGCGCCATGGTGAAGTTGCGCGGACTGTGCAGGAAAAGCAGGGGACCTGTGAAATCGTTCCAGGCGTAGAGGAAGGTGAAGACGGTGATGGTGGCAAGTACGGGCGTGGAAAGCGGCAGAACGATCTGCGTGAAGATCTGCCATTCGCTGGCACCGTCCACGCGCGCGGCGTCGCACATCTCTTCGGGGATGGTCTTGAAGAACTGGCGCAGAAGGAAGACATCCCACGCATTCGCGAAGAAGGTGGGGATGATGAGCGGCAGGAAGGTGTCGCCCCAGCCCAGCGTGTCATTGAAAAGCAAATAGATCGGGATCATCGTCACCTGAAACGGAAGCATCATGGTGGCAAGGATGATGACGAAGAGAACGTCTCGCCCTGGGAATTTGAGGCGTGCAAAGGCATAAGCCACAGGCGTGTTCGAGACCAAGGTGCCTACAATGGTGAAGAAAGCAACGATGAGGCTATTCTTGAAATAGACCCAGAAACTCGCCCCCACCCCCGGGCGACTGCCGCGGTTCATGGCGTCGGGAAAGTTTTGCCAGCGGAAGGAGACTTCTTCCACCAGTTGGGCGACTCTTTCAGTGCCTTGCTGTAATTCGATGGGGATGACTACGTCAGGATCGGCAGGGTCTACAAAATACGCCACACCGCTTTCGATCTTGAGCGCGGCATATTGTTTGATCCCATCGGAAGTTTTTACGTTGTAGAGCGGATATTCTTCGCCATTGATCTCCACACGGACGGCGTCATGCGGAAGCCAGCGCGGCGGGGTGTGGAACACGTCTTTGTCAGATTTGAAAGAGGTAAGAAGCATCCACAAAAATGGGACAGCGAAGAACATGCCGATGAAGATGATGAATCCATGGCTGAGGGTGGATACAAAGACATCGCGGATCTTGCGCGATTGTTTTTGGGAGTGGGCATCCTGTTTGGGATGCTGAGTCAGGTTCGGGTTGAGGGAAGAGGCGGTGTTCTGTGTCATGGCATCATCCCGCGTAGTAGGTAAATCTGTCGCTTACTTTGAGGAGCAACAGAGTCAAAATCAAAATAATGATAAAGAGAATCCATGCCATGGCGGAGGCGTAGCCCATCTTCAAAAAGAGGAAGGCGTTCTGATAAAGATAAACGGAATAAAACAATGTGGAGTTGAGCGGACGCCCAAGACTGTCGCCGCCGCCAACCACATAGGCTTGTGCGAAATATTGGAACATGCCGATCATGCCTGTGATGAGGTTAAAGAGCGTGATGGGCGAGACCATCGGGATGGTAATGTGCCAGAGGCGTTGGAACCAGTTCGCGCCGTCGAGTTCGGCGGCTTCGATGAGGCTTTGGGGAACATCCTGCAAGCCTGAAAGATAAATGATAATGGTGCCGCCCATGCCCCACATGCCCAACAAAATGAGGGCGGGCTTCGACCAGTTCGGGTCAGCCATCCAGTTGGGTCCGTCGATGCCGATCTTTGCCAGCATTGTATTGACCAAACCGACCTGTGGATTCAATAACCAAAGGAAAAGGATTGTCCCTGCCACGGTCGGCACGATGGAAGGGAGAAAATAAACGACGCGATAAAATGCCTGTCCGCGCACTTTGAGGTTGAGCAATAACGCGCAGAGAAAAGAAGCGAATAAACCCAACGGCACAGCGATCGCCACCATGTAGAGGGTGTTGTTGAGTGAGATCCAGAATTTGTCGTCTGTGATAAGTTCGGTGTAGTTTTGAAACCAGACCCATTCGGGAGCGCGTTTGGAGTGATAAATAGTGAAACTGTAATAAAAAGAGACCACCATTGGGTAGAGCGTGAAGGCTAAAAAGCCGATCAGCCATGGAGAGAGGAACAGCAGTCCTGTACGAAGGTCAGCTTTGGCGCGTTTTGTCCAAACTGTTTTGGGGGGCAGTTTGAAGCCAAAGATCGTGCGAGTATTCGATGTTTGGGTTTCTTCCATGGGGTTAAGCTCCAGGTGGGTAGTGACCCTGAAGATCCGCCAGACCTTCAGGGTCACTGATCTGACTTACTGTCCCATTGCCTCTATAAATTTGGGTTCATATTCAGCCTGAACGGCATCGAGCGTTGCCTTCGGGTCGGCGCCCGTGAGCAGGATCGCTTCTTCGGCAGAGCCAAGCGCATCGTTAAGTTCCAATGAGATTGGGGTAGTCAACACAGCATACGCATTCGGGCTTGCCATCAGGTCTACGAAGACCTGGAATTTTTCACCCAGTTCCTTGAAGCAGGGGTCTTCGGCTGCCTTCTTGCTGGTAGGCAGGTTTGCGTTGAAGCAGAACTCTTCCGCCACGATCGCAGGAGACATCATCCACGCCAAAAGTTTGGCAGAGGCTTCCTTATCCGCAGCGCCAGAGGGGATGACCACGGCAGTTCCTTGATTGACGATGGTGCCCGCACGTTCAGGATGATCCGCAGGCGGCGGGAAGGCGGCAACACCGTAATTCAATTCAGGCTTGAGGGCGGGGATGAAGTTCGGTCCCACCTGCCACTCGCCTTCGACCATCATGGCAACTTTGCCGGCATAGAACGGCGCATCAGGCGAGCCATATTCACCAAAGCCAGAAGAGAACGCTTGAATGTTCTCCACACCATACTTGGTGTAGAACTGCTGCTGCCAGGTCAGGGCGTCGATCATTGCCTGACTGTTGACGGTCAGTGCAGAGCCGTCATCGCTGTACCAGAAGCCGCCGAAGTTGCGGACGTACAGGTCAGTATGGCTCCACGAGTGATCGGGAATGAAGCCGATCTGTTCAATGGTTCCATCCGCGCCGATGACGGTCAACTTCTCGGCATACTCTACAAGTTCCTCCATGGTTGACGGAGGCTTCTCAGGGTCGAGACCTGCGGCTTCAAAGAGGTCTTTGTTCCAGAAGAGCGCGTACGCATCCGTGCCCCACGGGAGGCAGAGGATCAAATCGCCCTGTTTGCACTGGCTCAACGGCGCTTCGTACATATCTGCCATATCAATGTTGCCCGCCTTGATGGCGCTGGAAAGTTCATCCACCAAACCTTCCTTGTAGAAAGATTTGGCAAGATCACCGCCGCTCAACACAAGTACATCGGGGGGGGTCGAGCCTGTCAACGCAGGCAGGATCTTGTCATCTTCCAACGGCGCGGTCACTTCCACTTTGATGCCTGTTTCGGCGGTGTATTTATCGAACAGTTCCTGGATCTGCTGGGGGTTGTCGCCCCATTGAATCCACACGCGCAGGACTTTATCGGTCGCTGCCGGTTCTTCCGCCGCTCCGCCGCCGCAGGCCGTCAACAGCATGGATGCCACCAACAGAACGCTTAGCACACTGAACAATTTTCTATTCATGTTTCTCCTCCGAGAAATTTGATATGGATTCGACGACTGAAAATCGATTCGAGGAATATGGAACGTGCCACCTCCTTTATGGATGATTCAGACATCCACAGGATTCACGGATGACCAACTCTGTCCGCTTCAAAACCAGACTTTCAGCCTGTCCGCCGTTCAATAGAGTTAGCAATTGGCTGACGGCTTCCCTCCCTACTTCTTCGATCGGCGCGCGAATCGTCGTCAGCGGCGGGGAAATGTATCCAGAAAATTCAACATCATCGAAACCGACCACAGCCACATCGTCAGGAATGAGGCGCCCGGCCTGCTTCAACGCGCGATACACTCCAATGGAGGCATCATCATCACCCGCGAAGACCGCATCGAAGTTGATCCCGCTCTGCATAATTTGTTGCATGGCATGGAAAGCTGTTTCCTGGTCGAAGTCGCCTGATGAGATCAACGTCTCGTCGACAGGGATAGTATGCGCGGCAAGCGCTTCGCGATACCCACGCTCGCGCCACTGTGAGTCTTCATGTCCTTCGGGCCCGCGCAGGAAAACGATACGGCGCCGTCCATGCTCGATCAAATGATTAACCAGCATGAGAGCACCGTCTTTATTTTCGATCGTGATCACGGGAATATCCATTCCAACGGGCGGGGTTTCATGCATTAACACAATTGGGAAATTGATCTTATATAAACGGGCGATCTCTTCCCTATCCAAACTGGTCGTGAAAACCAGCAACCCATCGGTATTGTGCTCGCCGATGGGCTTACGTTTTATGGGGCGGTCGCTGTGCGTGGAATAGACCAATAACTCATACCCCGCCTGATGCAGCTGCGATTCTACCCCTTTGAGTAAATGTGAAAAAAAAGCGCCGCGAATCTCCGAAAAGACCAGTCCAATGGTGTTGGTCTTGCGGCTGGCCAGTGTACGGGCGGCAGGGCGTGGAACGAAATTCAACTCATCGATAGCGCGCTTCACCCGCTCTGCCTTCTCTAACTGGACAGGGGTCTTACCATTCAATACACGACTCACCGTAGCAATGGAAACACCGGCATGTTTCGCAACGTCTGAAATTGTGGAAAGGGTAGTTTTTGGGCTCAACTGAAAACGCTTTCTGAAAGCGTTTTCAGAGTATATACGTTCCTTTTATGCCTGTCAAGCAGTACTATGAGGGCCATGAACTTACTCCACTGGGAAGAGAATTCCTTGATTAGCTGTCATGCTGATTCATAACCAAAATCGGATCTGTCCAGCGGGGTACATATCTGGTCTACGGGTATAAGTTTCGCAAACGAGCGTAGGCAATAATGCATGCGGCGGAGATTTCTCTCCGCCGTTTTTTTTATTAATGCAAAGCCTGATAAGTTGATTATCTTTTTTATGCCATTGTCAACGCAAGCCATATTCCCCGGCACCCATAAGGGGCGCTTTTGTATTCAGGATCACTTTGACAGGCATCTGTGTTAGTAACCCTTCAAAGCGTCCCTTACGGCGCAGTGTGGCAAGGAATTCAGGTTGTTGTAATAAACCAAGAATGCGCGGCGGTATCCCGCCCCCAAGGTAAATGCCGCCAGTAGACAAGATCTTCAATGCCAGGTTGCCTGCTTCCACAGCAAGGATCGAGCAAAACAAATCAAGGGTGGCAACGCAAAGTTCAGATGGATTATCAGTATCTTGTGCTGCGCTGAAAATGACGGGAGCCATATCCACACCATCTGCAAGTTTTTGTGCAAGCCAGGCGGGTTCAGGGTATTTACCTGTCTCTTTTAGAAAAGTATACAGGTTGGGTATTCCGAGCGCACCGGAACAAACTCTTTCCATGCTGACATGCTCAAGCCCTTTTTTCTGTTGTAAAAATCCCAATAATTCGATCTGTATGGCATTGATGGGTGAAAAGGATGCATGCCCGCCTTCTGAGGCGTGGGCGCAATAGTTCACTTGTTCTTTGGTTAAATACGCCTCACCCAAGCCCGTTCCCGGAGCAATGACCGCAATAGAACCGCCGCTGACTGGAATACCTGGCGACAAGGTGAAGACATCTTCTTCACTTAAGATCGGAACAGCATATGCCATGCCTTCGAGGTCGTTAAGAAGTTTGGCACGGGCTACATTGAACTTCGCTGCCAGATGAGCTTCTTCCATGACCCAGGGCAGGTTGGTTATCTTTGCTTTCCCATCGATAACAGGACCAGCAACCACCAAACAAATGGCATCGATCTGGACAGCTGCATCCGATAGATATGCATGGATGATCTCATCCACGCTGTCATATTGAGCGCAAAGAAAGTGTCTTTCATTCGCCAGGCTGCGCGGACCTTTCTCTGAAGATACGATCGCCAGCGCAGTCTTTGTGCCACCAATATCGCCAACTAGAACATTCATTTTCAATTCCTTAAATTTAAACTTCGTGCGGTTCGGTATGCTTTACAAAGCTGATCAAGCCCGGTTTTCCAATGATCCAAACGATCACAAGTCCAACAGCGAACAAGGCAATATTCAAAAGGAACGGAAAAGAACGGTTCATCGCCGAAAGTTGACCTGCGATCCATCCGAAAGGTGAGATCAAGATGATCATTGCCATGGATACCATGGCAGTAAGCCTGGCACGCTCATCAGTTTCCATCGAAACCGACAACAGTGATTCTGCCATTGGTGAAACAAGCGATGAAGCTGCGCCTTCCAACACAACACTAAGCGCCAATAATGCAGTTGCTTTTGCGGGCATCAGGACCAGTAATCCCTGACTAAGCAAAAATGCACCAAACCCCACCCCAAGCGGTAAACGGAAGCGGCGCAGATTGGTAAGGCGCGGACCAATCACAAAAAAGCCAAATGTCATCACCAACGAACGAAGGGCGGCAAAGGTGGAAATTTGAGATTCGGAAAAACCAAGTTTGCTGGTAAACAATACGCCCCAAAAGTTATTGTTAATGGTGGCATAGATATTCATGATGACCAGCAATGATAATGCCGCCAAAATGGCGCGGGAATGTAATATTTGTGGAAAGACACTACGATATTCACTCAATAAACTTAAGATCGAACGATGTTTGGTTTCCTGTTTACGCTGTATCCCTCGCACTGTTTCATGGGAATAGATGTAAAGCAGAATGCCCTTGGCAGTCAACATAATGAAACCGAAGAGGAGCAATCCACGCATGGCAGGGACAAGACCATAACGCTCCACGAACCAACCGCCCAAAGGCGCAAAGAAAGCCGAAGAAAAGGCAAAGATCATGATCCAGGTCCAGATGTGAACGAGGTGCCTTGTCTCTGCATCTTCGACCATCAGGCATGTCCATGCTGTGTGGGAGATGCGCCACAGGCTGTTCATCAACGCCGCAGCAATGAAATATCGTACATCCTGCGCAGCAAACCAGATCAAGCAAGGAACACTCCAACACAACAAGTCCCCAATGAACAAGGTGAGCCGCCGACCAAATTTATCGACAATGGCGCCGCTGATGAGCGCTGTAAAGACCTGAGCAACCAGCCCCATGCTGGCAATACTACCGATCTGCTGATCCGTGACTCCCAACCCCAGCATATAAACAGAAAAGAACGGCATGAATAGATTGTACGGAATACCGAACATGATCTCGGTCCATACTGTGATGCGTGGGTTTCCTTTTAACTCACCAAGAGTTAGAAAGAGCGGGTGATTTTTCAACATAATTCCTACGATCTTGCAAAATGGGTTTCCACATACCAGACTTTATCTATGTGAACTTCGAACGATTGCGTCAAGAATGGCGCTATTCTAAATGAATAGCGCCGAATGACAAGTACGATGAGTGATTTACGCAAAGCAAAAAGACGGGGATGAAGGTGATATCACCTTCATCCCCTAAAAGTTACTTCATGCCATGGACCTGTCGCAATAGACCTGCCACCATTTCCTCGGCGGGCATGGTGAGTGAACTCTGCTGGAACATCAGAACGCTCACCACCGGCATGTCGATCATCATATCCATGATGTCCATGCCCATAACTTCTTTCTCAACAACCTGCTCACCTGCTTGTTCGTTACCGTAACGCCCCTCCCCTGCAAACAACCTGCGGACTTGTGTTTCGATCTGTTCGTAGAGAGTCCCAAGCACCTGCCTGCCGCGTCGGTCTGCCATCCACTCTCGCATGGTGGATTCAATGTCGAGAACGCAGGGCAGGTCCAAGGTCGATTGAAGCGTGGCTGTGAGGCTGCTACGGATATCGGCGGAGGAAGCTCCAATGAGGATGTCAAAGTCACCATCTTCAGTGATCCACTGTTTGTGTTCGGGGTGGTAATACGCAAAGGCGCGGAAGTCCAAATAGATGGACACGGTCTTGGTCTCACCGGGTTGGAGTTCCACTTTGGCAAATCCCTTCAATTCCTTGACCGGGCGGATCAGATCGGACTTTTGGTCGTGGACGTAGACCTGAACAGTTTCTTTGCCTGCGAGTTTGCCCGTGTTGGTGACATCTACTGTGACGGTCAAGCCATCTGTGTCTTTGAAATTTGTTGAAGAGACTTTGGCATTGCTGTACTTAAAGGTGGTGTAACTCAAGCCGTGACCGAACGGGAAGAGTACAGGCATTTCTTTCGCATCATAATAACGATAGCCGATAAAAATGCCCTCACCATAATGAACCTTGCCAGCGCCGCCGGGCCAATTGGTGTGCGATGGAGTATCGGCAAGTTTGAGCGGGAAAGTTTCAGCGAGTTTTCCGCTGGGGTTCACACGCCCAAAAAGAATATCGGCTAATGCAGCGCCGCCCGCTTGCCCCATCATCCAACCTTCAAGCACGGCTGGGACGTCATGGATCCATTCGCTCATGGCAACCGGCGCGCCATTGTTCAAAACTACAACTGTGTTCGGCTGAACTTTAGATACGGCTTTGATGAGCGCGATCTGTTGTTTGGTAAGGTCGAGGTCCTGACGATCATAGCCTTCAGATTCCTTGAAGGTAGGCAGGGCAATATAAAGCAAAGCCACATCTGCAGACTGTGCAAGCCCCACAGCTTCATCGATCATTCCCGGCTGGAAGGAGTTATCAGTTGGGTAGCCTTCGGCATAGGTCAATTCAGCATTTTCAGCGTGAGATTGAAGTTCCTTGAACGGCATGGCAACCTTGGTGGGGTTAATGTGTGAACTGCCACCGCCCTGAAAGTGAGCGCTCTCTGCCGAACGTCCAATGACGGCAATATGTTGATGATCTTTCAATGGAAGCAACCCATCATTCTTTAGTAACACAATGCCTTCAAGGGCGATCTTGTGTGCCAACTCATGATGAGCATCCACATCAAAGTCGCCGCCTTTGGGAGTTTCTTTTGCTTTGAGAACGATCCGTAAAATACGGCGAACGGATTCGTCCAATACCGCTTCATTTAAATCTCCGGAGCGGACAGCTTCCACCACAGCCTTGACACGCAGATCTTGCGGACCGGGCATTTCCCAATCCAAACCTGCTTTGAGTGCAGCAACGCGATTACGCACTGCACCCCAGTCTGAAACCACCAAGCCTTCAAATCCCCATTCATCTTTAAGGATCTTGGTGAGCAATTGATAATGTTCTGAGGCAAAGGTGCCATTCACCTTGTTATATGAGCACATCACCGTCCAGGGTTGAGCGGTTTTTACGGCTTTCTCGAAGGCGGGCAGATAAATCTCGCGCAAGGTACGCTCGTCTATTTCGGCGCTGATGCTGAAGCGCTGAAATTCCTGATTGTTGGCAGCATAGTGCTTGAGCGAGGTTCCCACGCCTTTCGATTGCACACCGTTGATGAAGTTCGCCGCCAACTCCCCAGCAAGGAAGGGGTCTTCGGAAAAGTATTCAAAGTTGCGCCCGCCGAGCGGAGAGCGCTTCATGTTCGCACCGGGACCAAGCAGCACATCCACGTTGAGGGCGATGCATTCTTCAGCGAGGGCAACGCCCATTTGCTTGATCAGGTCTACGTCCCA
>SXGT01363427.1_pt1 | contig 11056 bp, 5 predicted proteins | sample 3176221 | NCBI WGS metagenome assembly SXGT01 (sample SAMN11356862, study PRJNA531348) | freshwater metagenome | isolation source: freshwater sample F1-120 | place: China: Fuxian Lake, Yuxi | collected 2017-12-25
GACCGTCCAGCGAATCAGCGCCAGTTCGACTTACAGGCCCGCCGGTCTGGCTCAGATCTGCGCTCGAGTCACGGCCACAGCCAGATCTCGTCGACGTTCATGTGGCCCCACGACACCGTCGAGTCGTCGACGAGGGCGATGGCGGCGGTCTGGCCGCGGAGGTCGCCGACGTTCCACTCGACGTCGCTGAAGCGCTCGGACGGCGGCAGCGGCGGTGACGCGGTGCGGACGGCGAGGCCGTCGATGCGGAGCTCGACCCGGAGCTGCGGGTCGTCGGCGCCGCCGGCGATGCGGAGGGTGATGCGCGAGCCGTCGATGACGAAGGGCGGCGAGATCAGCGTTCCGGTGCGGACGTCACCGCCGTGGAACGAGGTGGCGAACCAGCGGCCGCCGTAGCGGCGGACCAGTCCCTGGCCGGGGAGGCCGGTGCGCTCGGCGCTGTCGCCCCAGGCGCTGCCGTAGATTGTCCAGTGCTCGAAGCGCGGCTCCTCGAAGTCGGCGATCACGCGCACGTCGGGGGGGCGGGCCGCGGCGCCGGCCGGGACCCAGATGGCATCGGGGACGATCTTGGCGCCGGTGAACAGGCGTGGTCGGGCGTTGCGCGGCACCAGATCGTCGGGCCGGTAGTGGGTCGTGATCGCCGACAGCTCGAGGTGCAGGTCGCGATTGTCGAGGACGATGGCGTCGAAGCGCTTCTCGGCGATCGCGCGATCGAGGCCGCGAATTGGCCGCGGCTTTCGGACGGTGACGTCCTTCACCCCCATGCGGTGCACGTACATGCGCTTGCCGGCGAGGTGCGCGTACCAGGGATGCGACGGCACCCAGACCTCGCCGGGCAGCGCGCGCAGGGTCGCGATCAGCTCGTCGCCGGCCTGGCGATCGCGCGCGGTCGGGATGAAGGCCCGCGGGTTCCAGCGGGTGTCGACGAGATCGCGGCCGATCACCATCGCGCACAGCGCCGCCGCCGCCCAGGTGGCGGCGATGCGCCGGGTGTCGGGCTCGGTGTTGGGCAGCGGGATGTCGGCGCGCAGCAGCTCGGTGGCGCAGGCGAGCACGGTCGGGATGGCCATGCCGGCGGCGATGCCGCCGTGGAGCAACGCCGGCATGTACGCGTTGAAGTGGGCGAACTCGGTGCCCCAGCCCAGCGCACCGACCAGCGTCGACACCGCGTACATGTACGTCCACAACAGGAACGCGCGGGCCGGCTTCGGCAGCTTGCGGCGCAGCACCGCGCACGCCACCACCACGCACAAGGCCACGACGATGATCATGGTGGCGCCGCGGAAGTGGAGCAGGATCAGGTCGAAGGACTTCCAGAAGCGATCCTTGTTCCAGTCGTGGGCCTGGTGGATCTCGTAGACGTAGGTCCAGAACCAGCCGCCGGTGGTGCGCTGCATCAGCCACGAGCCACCCAGCCCCACGAAGGCCGCGCCTCCGACCAGCGCCGGCACGCGCCGCCAGTTGTAGGCCAGGATGATCGGCCCGGCCGCCAGCACGTACATCACGCCGGTCTGCTTGCAGAAGAACGACAGGCCGAGGATGGCGCCGATCGCGGCGATGCGGACCTGCGCCCACGGTCCCTCGTCGGCCCGGGCCCAGCGGGTGAGCGCGTACACGCTGGTCGTGACCATGAGCAGGAACAACGTGTCGCCGCGGACGATGTCGTACCAGCCCTCGACGAATGGGTAGCCGGCCGCGAACAGGCCGAGGCCGATCAGCGCGCCGGCGAGGCCGGCGGGACGGTGCGCCGGTGACGCGGTGAGGCCCTGCGCGATCACGGTCCAGGCGATGCCGCACAGCGCCAGCACCGAGATGGCCCGGCCGAGCTGGTACGAGAGCCCGAAGATGCTGCCCAGCACCGCGACCAGGCCCGGGTAGAGCGGCGTGTACAGGAACGGGATGAAGTCGACCGACGGCGGTGGGTAGAGGCCATCGCCCTCGGCGATGCGGTGCGAGCCGTGCAACACCCCGCCCTCCATCCACTCGAGGTCGTACGGATACGCGAAGCGTCCGGCGATGGCCCAGAGCAGGAGGAAGATCTGGTAGAGCGCCGGCGCGGCCAGCACGACCCAGAACAGGAGGCGCAGAAACCGGTTCACCGCACCACCTCGAGGCTGGTCGCGCGCACCCGATCCTCCACCACCTTGAAGCGCCCGGGCGCCTTCACCCGGCGCCGGGCCTGCTTCTTCCAGATGCCGATCCACATCCCGTAGGTGCCCGGCGCGGCGGTGCGCGGCACCGTGGCGGTGGTGGTGTAGCGGATGAACTGGCCATGCTTCCACCACTCGAACGGACGCGGCGGTGCGTGATCGGCGGTGAAGCGGCCGCCCTGGCCGTTCTCGAAGTGCACGAAGATGCGCCAGCCGGCGTCGAGCCGGCCGCGGGCCTCGAAGGTCCAGGTCAGGTCGAAGCTGTCGCCGGGATGGAGCTGCGCCGGCAGATCGACCGCGAGCAGCCGCACCTCGGCGCCGAGATCGATGTCGAGCGGCGCGGCGATCGCCGGTCGCGCCGGCAAGAGCGCTTCGCCGGCGCCGGCCGGGATCTGGGCGGAGTCGTACCAGGCCTCGAACGCCGCGCGCGCGCTGCGGCAGGCGCCGGGGTCGCCGGAGATGTCGCGGGTCTCCCCGGGATCGCGGCTGACGTCATAGATCTCCCAGCTGGTGTGGGGCGAGACGTTGTAGAGGACGTGGCAGCGCGAGGTCGCGGCGCCGCGCTTCTCGTTGTTGCCCTCGTACGAGAGCTGCTGGAACACGGCACGCTCGAGGTCGTCGGGCGCGCCGGCCAGCCACGGCAGCAACGAGCGGCCCATCATCTCGGACGTGGCCGCGCCCCCGGCCAGGTTGGCGAGGGTGGGCAGGACGTCGATATGGCCGGCGGCGGTGCGCACGCGGCGCGGCGCCAGGCCGGGCACGCGCACGATCAGCGGCACCTTGGTCTGGGCGGCGTAGAGGTCGTAGCCGTGCAGCATGATGCCGTGTTCGCCGAACCCCTCGCCGTGATCGCCGGTGACGATCACCACCGTGCGATCCCATAACCCGCGCTTGCGCAGATCGTCGACGAGGCGGGCGATCTGCTGATCGGTGAAGCGGATCTCCTGATCGTAGAGATCCAGCGGGGTGTTCCCGAACGACGGCACCTCCGGATGAGCCTCGTACTCGTGGTGGGGATCGTAGTAGTGGACCCAGAGGAAGAAGCGCTGGGCCGCGTGCTGGGCCACGAAGGCCAGCGCCTTGTCGGTCTGCTGCGCTGACGACGAGCCCCGGGTGTGGGCGGGGTCGTGGCCCTGGTGCAGCCGCGCGTTGTCGTTGTCGTAGCTGGCGAAGCCTTGATCCATCTGGCGGACGCGATCGAAGTACCAGTAGTTGGTGATCGCGCCGGTGACGAAGCCCAGCGGCGCGAGCACCTCGGCGAGGGTGGTGGCGCGCTTCAGGATGCCGGGCCAGCCGGCCACGCTGGTGTCGTAGTAGACGTCGAGGGGCAGGCGGCCGGTGAGGAGCGCCGGCATCGAGTAGCGGGTCGACGGTGCGTGGGCCCAGGCCGCCTCGAAGACGGCGCCTTCGGCCGCGATGGCGTCGAGGGTGGGCGTGGTCGGGCGCCGGTAGCCGTAGGCGCCGACGTGATCGGCGCGCAGGGTGTCGATGGTGAGGAGCACGACGTTCCAGCCGGCCGGCACCGTCGGCGGCACCGGCACGAAGCCGACCTCGCCGGGGGTGCGGGCGACGCGGGCGTCGCCGGCGACGCAGTTCTGGTCGACGCCGTCGTCGGGGATGTCGGAGGCGCCGGGGTGGACGCTGGCGTCGAGGTCGTCGCAGTCGTCGCCGAACAGGGCCGAGTGACCGTCGCGATCGAGATCGAACGTGAGCGCGAGGGCGCGGGTGACCGGGCCGCCGGCGCCGGTGTGCGCGACCGCGGCCTTGATCACCGACGAGCTGGCGCTGACCACGGCGAGGACGAGGAGCGCGACGGGCAGGCCGGCGGTGGCGGCGAGGCCCGGGTTGCGCCGCATGCGGGACCAGCGGGCGGCGAGCCGCCGGGCCAGGACGTAGGCCGGAACGGCGAGCGCGAGCGCGAGCAGCGCCGCGATGTACGGGCGCAGGCGGAGCACCGACAGCGTATGCGCCGACGCGACGGCGATGCCGGTGCCGCCAAGGGTCACGAAGATGGCCGCGGCCACCGCCGGTGCCAGCGGCGACGACAGCGGCCGGGCCAGCTCGTCGATGGCCATGGCCCGCAGCAGGAGCTCGAGCAGGCGGGCCAGCGCGATGGCGACGGCGGCGGCGATGGCGATGGCGGCGACGGTGGCGGCCATGGCGACGGCGAGCACCAGGCCCGGGTGCTTGCGCGTGCCGAGCTGATCGAGCAGCACCACGTGGGCGACGTAGAGCGCGATCACGACCAGGGGGACAAAGGCGATCGCAAGCGACAGCCCGACGACGGCGTCGCGGGGATCGCGGGCGCGGGCGCGGGCGTGCTCGGCGCCGGCGTGGCGGACGAGGGTGCCGAGCCGGGTGACGCGCATGTAGAAGCCACCGACGGCGGCGACGATCACGCCGGCGAGGAGCCCGACCACCGCGTGACTGGCTGCCAGGTAGACCAGGAGTCGCAGCTTGCCGCCGACGCCGGGCAGGAACTGCGACAGCCGGCCCCAGGTCCACAGCCCATCGAGGATGCCGGTCGCGGCGGCGGCGATGGCGCCGGTCAGGGCGCCGAGGACGAGCAGCTGGCCGAAGGGAACCGTGCCCGTGCCGGTGCCCGTGCCCGTGCCCGGTTCCTCGGGTTCAGCAGACGACATCCAGCATCGGAAACTACCAGATCGGGCACGGCACCGGCACCGGCACGGGCACCGGCACGGGCACCGGCACGGGCACCGGCATTTGGTATCTTGGCGCCCTTGTCCGAGACGACGCTCGACCGACAGCGCGAGATCATGCGCTGGGCGCCGCTGGCCCTGGCCGGCGCCATCCTGATCTGGCACGCACTCCAGTTCGGCTTCGTCACCGACGACGCCTTCATCTCGTTCGTGTTCTCGCGCAACCTCGCCGAGCACGGCGAGCTGTCCTTCAACCCCGGCCTGCCGCCGGTCGAGGGCTACACCAACTTCCTGTGGACCTTCCTGATCGGCGGCGTGATCTTCCTCGGCATTCCGGCCGAGCCGGCGTCGATCGCCCTGGGCATCGGCTTCGGGCTCGGAGGCCTGTGGATGAGCTTTCGCATCACCGAGCGCATCGTCGGCCGCGGACATCCGCTGGCGGCGGTGCCGGCGCTCCTGCTTTCGTGCTCGAGCGGTTACGCCTGCTGGTCGTCGGGCGGCCTCGAGACCCAGCTCTACACCTTCCTGGTCATCGCCGCGCTCGACGCGTACCTCGCCGCCGACGTCGATCCGCGCGTCTTCCGCCGGGTCGGCATCTTCATGGCGCTCGCCGCCATGACCCGACCCGAGGGGCCGCTGCTGGTCGCGCTGTTCGGCGTCCACCGCCTCGCTCGCAACCTCCTCGTCGAGAAACGCTGGCGTCCGAGCAAGGACGAGCTCCTGGCCGCGGGCTGGTTCCTCGCGCTATGGGGGCCGTGGTTCGCCTGGCGCTGGTGGTACTACGGCTGGCCGTTCCCCAACACGTACTACGTGAAGGCCACCGATCCGTCGCCGGTGTGTCCAGCCGGCGCCGCCGCCGATCACTGCGCGGCGCTGCGCGCCGCCGCGGCCAAGGCCGCCGCCGTCTACGACACCAAGATGCGCAACCACGGCTGGCACTACGTGGGTCGCTGGTTCGAGCAGACCGCGCTGATGTGGGCGAGCCCGGTTGCGGTGCTCGGGCTCCTCGGGCCACCGCGCTCGATCCGCTTCGCCTTCGGGACCCTCGCCGCCGTGGTCACCGCCGTGTACCTCTACTACGTCATCGGCGTGGGCGGCGACTTCATGGGCCTCCACCGCTTCATCATGCCGCTGTTCGTGCTCGCGGCGATCGCGGTCGGGCTCGGTGTCGACCACGTCCACCGCTTCCTGGCCAACCTCCACCCGGCGCTGGGCGCCAACAGCCGCGTCTTCCTCGCCGGCGTGCTGGTCGGCGGCTTCCTCTCGCACCAGTACCCGCTGACCCTCGAGAGCCTGCGGTTCGGCAACTTCAAGCCCGACGACGGCATCGACACGCCGGCCTATCTGCGGGTCTACGCTCACGACCGCGCCCTCATCGGCAAGCGGCTGCGGGCGTGCGTGAAGCCCGATGACTTCGCCATCTTCGGCGGCGTCGGCGCCATGCCGTGGCACGCGCGACTGCGCGGCATCGACGTCTTCGGCCTGGTCTCGTCGCGCATCGCCCACGAGGTGCCGCGTGGCCGCGATCGCGCCGGCCACAACAAGTGGGGGCCCGATCCGCTGCTGGCCGAACACCACCCGACCATCGTCATGCACTGCTACGCGCTGTCGCCGACGCCGGGTGTGGCGCCGCTGGGATGCGCCGGCTTCTGGGAGGCGAAGGGCTTCGAGCGAGTGGTGCTGCACGTCCCTGGCCTGCTCCAGCTCGGCGAGTACTACACGTTCCTGGTCAAGAAGGACCGCGCCATGCAATGCCCGGGGCTCTCGCGGTGAACCGCGGCCCCCTCGCTCGCGCGCTCGCGCCCTGGGCCGTGGCGCTGGCGGTGATCGTGCTCGCGCTGGTCGCTCGCGCGTCGTGCTCGCCGCTGCCGCTCGAGCGGCTCGCGGCGGCGCCGGCGGCGCCCGGTGATCCGCCCGGGGCGCGCGTGTGCACCGGCAGCATCCATCTGCCACGGGGCGGGCCCTACATCATCGGCGTGCAGTCGCCGACCACGGCGGTGCTCGAGGTAGGCGGCCGCCGGGTGACGACGACGCGCACGCGCGATCGCGACTGGAAGTCCGAACGGTTCGTGTTCGAAGCCGGCGTGGCGCCCATCCGTGTCGTGGGTCCGCCCGGCACCCGCCTGCTCTGGCACCCACCGGGGCGCCGCGGCGATCTCGAGTACGTCCCGGCCAGCTCGCTGTCGCCGGCGCCGCCCGAGCGTGCCCGCTTCGAGCACCCGGGCGCGGCGCGCGCCGACGCCGCGGCGGCGTGGGCGGTCGTGCTCGCCATCGCCGGCGCGATCTGCTTCACGTTGCGGGCGCGTATCGCGGCGATCCCTGGCGCGGTGCTCCTCGGCGCCGGCCTGGTCTTCGCGCTCGCGCTGGCGGTACGACTGTACGATCTCGGCGGCGCCGGCCAGACCTGGGACGAGGACACCTACTGGTCGTCGGGCCGCGACTACGTGCAGAACCTGGTGCGCGGCGACGCCTCCGACGGCGCGTGGGTGTGGAACTTCGAGCACCCGCCGGTCTCGAAGTACCTGGCCGGGCTGGGCGGGCTCTGGCACGACGGCTTTGGCGGTGCGCGCGCGGTGTCGGCGCTGGTGATGGCGCTGGCCTGCGCGACCCTGGTCGCGATCGGTGCGCGCCTCGATCGCGTCGCCACCGGCGTGGCCGCCGGCGTGGTCGCCGCGCTCACCCCGCACCTCGTCGGCCACGGCCAGGTCGTCGGCCACGAGGCGCCGACCGCGCTGGCCTGGGCGCTGGCGCTGTGGACGTCGCTGCGGATCTGGGACGGCGGCGCGGTCACCTTCCGCGCGGTGGCGCCGCGCCTGATCGTCGTCGGGGTCGTCCTCGGTGTCGCGATCATGATCCGCTACGTCAACGTCCTGATGGCGCCCGCCATCGGTGCCACCATGCTCCTGCGCGCGCCGGCTGGTGTGCGCCTGAAGGCGATCGGCTGGGGCCTGGCCGTCATCCCGGTGGTGGCGGTGCTGACCGCGATCCTGCTGTGGCCGCGGCTGTGGTCGAGCCCGCTGGTTCACCTGAGCTCGTCGTGGGCCAAGCTCAAGGGGGTGCACTCGGACGAGCCGTTCCTGGGCCGCATCACCAACACGCCGCCGCGCTGGTACTTCGTGGTCTACCTGGGCGCGACCGCTCCGGTGGGGGTCCTGCTCGCCGCCGGCGGCGGCATCGTGGCGTGGGCGCGTGCGTCGGAGCGCCGGGTCGCGCTGGCCGTCGCGCTGATCTGGCTGGTCGTTCCCTTCGGCGTGATGTTCTCGCCGGTGCGCCAGGACGGCATCCGTTACATCATCCCGTCGCTGCTGGTGCTCGCGCTCCTCGCCGGCGCCGGCGTGGCCGCGCTCGGCGCCCGGCTGGCGCGCGGCGGACGCACGCGCTTCGTGGCCTGGCCGGTGGCGGCGGTGGCGGTCTACCTCACCATCACCTGCGCCCGGATCCATCCCTTCTACCTCGACTACTACGGCGAGCACGTGGGTGGGACCGCGGCGGTCGCTCGCAGCAAGCGCTTCGAGGTGGCGTGGTGGGGCGAGGGCCTCGAGCACGCGATCGCCTACGTCAACCGCCACGCGGCCCGCGGCGATCGCGTGCACCGCTCCTGCGTCGAGCCCAACCACCTGACCTGGTTCCGTGGCGATCTGTGGGAGCCGATCGCCGACCTCCGGGCGGCGCACTGGATCGTCCACTACCAGCCCAGCTGGCGGCCGTGCCCGATCCCGCCCGGCGCGACGCGCGTGTACTCGGTGTGGGCGCAAGGCGCTCCGCTGGTGCACGTGTACCGCAACGAGGCGATCGGAGTCCGACCGTGACCCCGCGCCGGCTCGCGCTCTACCGGACCGTCGACGAGCAGACCACGGTGGTGTCGGCCGGCGCCAAGCTGGGCTGCCCGACCGGCTGCGGCGCGTGCTGTGTGCGCACGCCGCCCCACGTCTCGGTCGCCGACATCGCGCCGGTCGCTCGCGCCGCCATCGCCGCCGGCGAGGGTGAGGCGCTCCACGATCGCGCGGTCGCCACCGGCGCCGGGCCGTGCGTGCTGTTCGCGCCCGGCCAGCTGCCCGGGGGCTGCACCGTCTACGCGATCCGCCCGGTGATCTGCAGGCTGTTCGCGTTCGCGGCCGTGCGCGACAAGCACGGCGCGCTCGAGCTCGCCGTGTGCCGCGAGCACACCGTCGCCGATCCGGCCGCGCCGGCGAGGGCGCGCGCCTACCTGGACGGCGGCGGCGATGCACCGGTCTTCGCCGAGCTCCAGCTCGAGGCCCACGATCCCGACGACGGCCCGGCCGAGCTGGTCCCGATCAACGAGGCGCTGGCGGCGGCGCTGGAGCGGGAGCTCTTGCGCGCTCGCTATCGCTAGCGCCGGCCTGCTGCGCGATCCAGGCATCGACGTCGCCGAGCTCCGCGTGTCCGGCCGTGGCCAGCTCGGTCCGCGCGGCTCGCACCGCCGACCATCCGGCGCTGGCCTCGGCGCCACCCTCGAGCTGCGCGCGCCCCACCATGAACCGGTACATGGGGACCTCGGCCGGCGGCGCCACGCCCTGCTCGGCGAGCTCCTGCGCCCGCCGCAGGTAACCGAGCGCGTCGCGCGCGCGCCCGGCGTCAAGCCAGCTCTCACCGGCCATGGCGGCCAGCTCGAGCGCGGTGACGCTGCCGTCGCCGGTCAGCGCCGCGGCCAGGGCGAGCGCTCGGTCGTGATCGCGTCGCGCGCCGGCGCGGTCACCTGCGGCCAGCGCGATGGTGCCGCGGCGGTGTACGGCGCGCGCCAGCGCGTCCGCCGCCTCGGGGCCCGAGCTGGTGAGGATGCGGATGCCGTCATCGACGAAGCGGCGGGCGGCGCCCAGTTCGCCGGCGTGGAGCATCCCCTCGGCCAGCGCCGACCCGAGGTTGCCGAGGTCGCGATGATCGGCGCCGAGCGCGCGCCGCGCGATCTCGAACGACTCGGTCGCGGCCGCGACGGCTTCGGCCGGTCGTCCCTGCCCGGCGTGGACCAACGCGAGGTTGTTGAGGGTGTGGGCGATGTTCATGGCCGGAGGCGGCTTGGCCGCGCGGTAGATGGCGAGCGCGCGCTCGGTCTCGGTGCGGGCCTCGTCGAACTCACCCAGCTCGAGCAACACCACGGCGAGGTTGTTGTGCAAGGTGGCCACGTCGCTGTGGTCGCCGCCGCGCACCTTCTCGATCAACGTGACTGCGGCGCGCATTCCGTCGGCGGCCGCGCGGGTCTGACCGAGACCGTAGTCGGCGACGGCACGGGCGGCCATGATCAGCGCCACCTGCGGGTGCTCCGGCCCCAGCGAGGCGGTGGCCCGCGCCTGCGCCGCCTGCAGCACGGCCGCGGCCTCGACGTACTCGCCGGCGTCGCCCAGCCACTCCCCCAGAGCGACGTCGATCGCGGTCGCGCCCTCGATGTCGGCGTCGCCGATGCGCTCGCGAGCCTGGCGCAGGAGGGCGACGGCCGCAGCGACGTCGCCCTTGTAGCCGTGGACCTGGCCGAGCCGGTAGAGCAGCGCGGCCTCGCGCTCGGGGCTGGCGCCGGCGCGACGCAGCGCCGCCTCGCCGGCCTCGCGCAGCGCCAGCGCTTCGTCGAAGCGGAGCAGCTCCACGCCGATCTGGTAGATCAGCTCGATCCACGCCTCGGCCTCGGCGTCGTGGACGCGGGCCGCGGCAGCCGCTTGCACGCGCCGGCGCAACGTCGCCGTGGCAGCGTCGAAGTCGCCGCCGGAGACGTGGGCGAGCGCGAGCAGCCGCAGCGCGTCGACGGAGAGCGGCGGGTAGCCGGTGGCCTCGGCCCGCGCGAGCAAGTCCTCGGCGCGCTCGAGCCCGTCGGCGACCGCGGCCAGCCCGAGCCGGGCGTGCAGCGTCTCGATCTCGTCCTGGAGGGGCTCGATGGCGGCGCGCTGGGCCGGGTCCAGCGGCATGGGCGCGATGCCCTCGAGCGCGGCGAGGTCGCTGCAGGCGGCGACCTCCGGTAACCGTGCGGCCGCCGCGATCGCGTGATCGACGACCGCGCCGGCCTCCGGCGGCCCAAGCCACAGCGCGAGCTGGGCGCTGAAGCTCGTGCGAGCGCGGGCCAGGCAGGTCGAGCGCAGATCGGCGCGCTCGGCCGACTGTTCACGCCGCACCACGGTGGCGCGGCACGACGCCTGATGCGCCGCCGTCCAGGCGCCGGTCCAGGCGTCGATCGACGCGCTCACCCGGCGCGCGGTCTCGGCCGCGTAGGGCCGGCCGCTGGCGGCGAAGCCGCGCTCGAGC
>SXGT01546465.1_pt1 | contig 11056 bp, 9 predicted proteins | sample 3176221 | NCBI WGS metagenome assembly SXGT01 (sample SAMN11356862, study PRJNA531348) | freshwater metagenome | isolation source: freshwater sample F1-120 | place: China: Fuxian Lake, Yuxi | collected 2017-12-25
ACGAAGTGCATCCCGGGCGCGTTCAGGTTCTCCTGGGGCTCGGACTCATCGGCGTTGACCGCCAAATAGCGCGGCTTGTCGAGGCCCTTGGGCAGAAACGTCCACTTGACGCCCGCCGGGAAGCCCGCGCCGCCGCGGCCGCGGAGATTGGCCTTCTTGACCTCGTCGATGATGGCGTCCTTGGGACCCTTGAGCCACTTGTAGAGCCGCTTATAGGTGCCCGCCGCCGTAGCCGTCTCGATCGCGCGGTAGTCCTTGCCGTCCTGCCGAAGGATGTAGGAGGTCTCTGCTGGCATCTCAGGCCTTCTCCCACTGGTCCAGCAGCGCGTCCAGTTTGGCGAACGTGAGGTCCTCGTGGAAGTCGTCGTTGACCTGCATCATGGGCGCCGTGCCGCAGGAGCCGAGGCACTCGACGTAGTCGAGCGAGAAGCGTCCGTCCGCCGTGGTCTCGCCCGGGTGGATGCCCATGCGGCGCTCGCAGCGGTGCAGCAGCTCGTCGGAGCCACGCAGGTAGCACGAGAGGTTGGTGCAGACCTGCACGTGAAACCGGCCCATCGGCTTCTTGTAGAACATCGAATAGAACGTGGCGGTGCTCTTGACCTCCGCCGGGAAGAGCCCAAGCCGGTCGGCGACGTACGCCATGACGTCTTCCGAGAGCCAACCGAACTGGCGCTGCGCGATCCAGAGCGCGGGCAGCAGCGCCGCCTTCTTCTCCGGATAGCGCACGACGACCTTCTGGAATTGGGCTTCGCTATCGGGAGTGAAAGTGATGGTGGTCGCGGTCATGGGGTCCGGTCCAAAGGCGGCGCAACCCTATAAGGGGTGCCAGGGGGTGTCAAGTCGCCCGTGCGAGTCGGCTCGAGGCCGTTACGTGCGCGTTTCTTGCGCCTCGTCGAGGTCGTGGGAGACTGCTTGCGGAGGCGAAGATGAGCGAGTCCGAGCGAATCAACTTCACGGCAGGTGTCCAGGCGCTCGGCCACGACGCACGAGGGCTCGACGTGACCCGGCTCGTCGGCGGGGCCTCGAACCGCACCTACCATCGCGTGCGCGCCGTGGGCGGAGCGAGCTGGGTCGTGATGGTGCTCCCCGACGACGCCATGGCGAGCGAAGAGGCCGTCGTCCGCGGGCAGCGAGACGAGTCGGAGCTGCCGTTCCTCCAGCTCGCGCGCTTCTTGGGGGACCGGGACGTGCCCGTCCCGCGCGTCCACCACGTCGACTCCGCGCGCGGTCACGTGTGGCTCGACGATCTCGGGGACCACACGATGCTCGACGTGCTCGCAGTTCGCGATCGCATGGCGCTGTACCGGGAGGCCATCGCCGTCCTCGTCGCCCTCCAGCGGGCCACGGAGCGCGAGCCTGAGTCCGCTCCCGTGTGCTTTCGTCGGCGGTTCGAGCCGTCCCTGCTGCGCTGGGAGCTCGACCACTACCGCGAGTGGCGCTTGGAGCATGGCTTGGGTCGCTCCTTGACCGACGCGACCTTGGCGGCGTTGTCCGCGGAGTTCGACGCTCTGGTCGCTGCCATCGCGGCGCAGCCCCACCGCGTGGCGCACCGCGACTTCCAGAGCACCAACCTCATGGCCACCGCGCGCGGCCTCGTGCTCATCGACTTCCAGGACGCGCTCGTCGCGCCGTGGACCTACGACCTCGTGGCGCTGCTGAGAGACAGCTACGTGACGCTCGCGCCGGCCGAGGTCGCGCAGCTCGTCGAGGTGTACCTGGTGCACCGACCGGAGCTCGACGCCGTCGCCTTTCGACGCGACGTCGCCCTCCAGACCGTGCAGAGAAAGCTCAAAGATGCGGGTCGGTTCGTCTACATCGATCGCGTCAAGGGCAACCCCAGCTACCTACGGTGGATCGAGCCCACGCTCGGCTTCGTCCGGGACGCGCTGCGCGCCGCGCCCGAGCTCGGGCGGCTGCGGGAGCTGCTAGCCGGGCTCGACCCCGCGCTGCGCTGAGCCATGAAGGCCTTTCTGCTGTGCGCCGGCCTTGGCACGCGACTGCGGCCGCTCACCGACCGCGTCGCAAAGCCGGTCGTGCCGCTGTTCGGGCGGCCACTGCTGGAGCACGCCTTCGAGTGGCTGCTCCAGCAGGGCGTGACGGACGTCGTGGTGAACACGCATCATCTGCCGCAGAGCGTCGAGTCGGCGCTCGCGCGGCTCCCGCTCTCGCGCATGGGCGTGACGCTCGTACATGAGTCCACGCTGCTCGGCACCGGCGGTGGCCTGCGCAACGTGGCTGAGCAGTTCTCGGGAGAGCGCGCGTTTCTGACCGCCAACGGCGACGTCTTCACCGACCTCGACGCCACCCACGCACTGGCGGCCCACACCGACCTCGCTACGCTCGTCACGCTCGACGACCCGCGCCTCGCAGCGCTCTTCGGCGTCGGCGTGGACGCCCTGGGCCGCGTCACGGACTTCTGGGGTCAGCCCGAGGGGACCTCACCGGTGCGTCGTGTGGCCTTCTCCGGCATTCAGGTGGCTGGCCCGGCGCTGCTGGCGCGGCTCGAACGCGAGGTCGACGCGGGGACGCCCGCCTGCATCAAGGAGCGGGGCTGGATACCGGCGTTGCGTGACGGAGAGCACATCGCGACGGTCGCAGGGCAGGGCGCGTGGTTCGATCTCGGCACGCCACAGGCCTACCTCGATGCTCATCGCCGGCTGTCACCACGTGCCGCGTCCCTCTCGGGCTGGCCGGAGCGCGCGCCCGGGATCATCTCGGCCGAGCCGCTGCCGTCACAGCTCCAGGTCGTCGCACCGGCCGTCATCGGTCCAGGCCTCACCACGCGCGGTCCGGCTCGGCTGGGCCCACACGCGTATTTGGGGACCGGGGTCACCCTGGCTAGCGCGGTGTCACTCGAACAGGTCGTGGTGTGGGATCACGTCGCGGTACCGCAGTCGCAGCGCAACGCCATCCTGCCCTGGACTGGCTGCGTGGTCTCCGCGCTCTGAACGCTACTCGACGACGCGGACGCAGATGACGGTCACGTTGTCTTTGCCGCCATTGGCGCACGCCGTCTGGATGAGCTTCTTGCAGAGCTCCTCGACCCGATCGCCGCTCTCCGAGGCCAGCCGGAGGATGTTGGGGTCATCGACCTCGCCCGACAGGCCGTCGCTGCACAGGAGGTAGATGTCTCCCGGACGGAACACGTCGCTCGAGATGTCGACCAGCACCGACTCCTTCATGCCGAGCGCGCGCACGATGATGTTCTTGTGCGGGAAGTTCTTCTCCTCCTCCGGAGTGAGCTTCGCCATCTTCTTGTAGTCGTTCAGGAGCGAGTGGTCTTCTGTGAGCTGGTCGAGCTTGCTCTCGCGGACGCGGTAGCAGCGTGAGTCCCCGACGTGCGCGACGTAGTAACGGTCGTCTTTGAAGAGCATGCCGACGAACGTGGTGCCCATGCCCTTGAAGCGGGCATCCTCGCTGGCCTTCTCGAAGACGCGGTAGTTGGCGTAGCGCACCGAGGTCACGAACAGGTTCTCGACCGGGCTCTTATTGCGGTCCTCTTTGTACGGCATCGTGATCTCGGGGTCCGCCGCGATCTCCTCGAAGAGCGACGCGACCGTCTCGACCGCGATCTGACTGGCCACCTCACCCGACGCATGTCCGCCCATGCCGTCAGCGACGACGAAGAGGTTGTGCTCGGGGAGCAGCTTGAGGTTGTCCTCGTTGTGCGTCCGCTTCATCCCCACATCGGTGAGGCCGGCGTACTCGAGCTTGGGCATCGCGTGGTCCCTCGAGATCCCTCGTGCCCGCGCCCGTTCGTGGTCGCGGGAGTTACGTCGCGTGAATGGAGTGCGACGCGATGGGACTCTAGCAAGAGAGTCGCACCGCGACAAGGACCCGAGGCACCTCGGTCGCGCAATCGGTCGCGCTAGGGCCCCGAAGGGCTCGCACGCCCCCTGTTTTGCTTCGCTCCCACAGCTACGGCGATCCAGCCGATGAGGAAGGCCGTTCCACCGAACGGCGTAATCGCTCCGAGCGACTTCTCGTTGGTGAGCGCCAGCACGTACAGGGAGCCCGAGAACAACACGATGCCGGTCAGGAACGCCCACGTGGCCACACGCATCGAGCGTGGCGTCAAAGGCAATGCAGCCAGGACGAGCAGCGCGAGCGCGTGAACGAGGTGATAGCGCACGCCCGTCTCGAAGACGACGAGCAGGGCGGCGTCGACGCGGCTGCGCAGCCCGTGGGCGCCGAACGCGCCAGCGGCGACGCCGAGAAAGGCCATGACGGCACCGAGGCGAGTGGAGTTCATGTCCCGCTCGGTATCACATGGGACCGGCACCGAGAAGGCGGCTCTCCGCGATGGGGGCCACACCGGCGTGGCACGGGCGCGCCGGGTGTGTATCATCGGCGCTCATATGAGCACTGTGATGCCTTTTCCTTGTCTCGTGTTGGCCCTCGCGGGTTGCCTGTCCGTGTCGTCGGCGGCCTCGGCCAAAGGGTTCACCTACGAGTCGGTGGCCGCCGGCCTCGACGATCCGTGGGACCTCGCGCCGCTCCCCGACGGCTCCGTCCTCGTCGCCGAACGCTGCGGCAAGGTCCATTGGATCGGCGAGGGCGGCGCGCGCGCGGTGGCCGTGGACCTCAGCAGCCGAGTCGAGTGCGGCAAGAAGGACGCCGGGCTGGTCGGCCTCGCGGTCTCGTCCGGGAGCCCTCCGGCGTGGCTCGTGGTGCTCTACCGCGGCAAAGGGCCGAGCTTCATGAAGGTCGGCAAGCTGCCGCTGAAGAAGGGCGCCACGGGCTACACGGCGGACGCGGCCCAAGAGGTGGTGGTGCTGGACCAGCTTCCGGCGTTCAAGCCCGAGCACGACGGCGCCGGCCTGCGCTTTGGGCCCAAGGACTTGCTCTATGTCGCGACAGGCGACGACGAGAAGCCCGAGACGGCCCAGAGCCTCACTAGCCTCGGCGGCAAGCTCCTGCGTATCGGGCTCGACGGCAAGGCGCCGGCGGACAACCCCAAGTTCCCCGGAGCGCCGATTGGGAGCCTCGGCTCCATCTGGGCGATCGGCCTGCATCGCCCGACGCGCATCGCGGTGGACCTCACGACGGGTGCGGTGGTCGTGGGCGATCGCGGGATCCTCTCGTCGGACGAGGTCGACGTCATCGCGGCGGGACCGGCCAACCTCGGGTGGCCCCGCTTCGAGGGCAAGTCCACCTATGGTCCGGGCGCGGACGTCCCCATGAGCAAGCCCGACCCCATGCTGCCGGCGCACGTGTCGGAGCACCCGGGCACGCCGGGCTGGGTCGTCGTCTCGGCACCCTATGGCGGCAAGGGCACGCGGCCCTTCCCGGCGCACTACACTGGCGCGATTGCGGTCGCCGATGGCTACCAGAAGACCCTCACCATGCTGTCGAAGGCGGGCGAGACCTGGACCGCAGAGGCCACGGAGGACCTGCTGCCGCTGGGGGTCCGGAGCATGGCGGAGGGCACCGACGGCCTGCTCTATGTCGTCATCAGCGATACGTCGGGCGGCTCCCTGGGCCGTGTCCTCTTCGGCGACACCCCGCCGGTCGTGACCCTCGTGACGCCCAAGGACGGGGAGGGCTACTCCGCCGGCGCGGTGCTCGCGCTCTCGGCCACGGCGACCGACGTCGAGGACGGCGCCATCGAGTCCGGCTTCGCGTGGACGGTCACGCTGCAAGGCCCTGGCGGGGAGGCGGGCCCGGTCGTCGAGACGAAGACCTTTCAAGGCAAGTCCGCGAGCTATGCGGTCCCGGCCGATGCGGCCATCGATGGACGGCTGACGGTGCGCGTCTCGGTCAAAGACTCGGCGGGCACCGTCGCCGAGGCGCATCGCACGCTCCAGCCGTCGGTCGGTGAGGTCACTTTGTCCGCCACTCCGGGGGGCTTCACGCTGACTGTCGATGGTGCGACGGTCACGCCGCCCATCACGCGGACGTGGATTGCCGGCAAGCGCGTCCCAGTCTCGTGCCCCGAGGAGGCCACGCTCGGCGCGGCCAAGGATCTCTACGTCTTCGATACGTGGTCCGACGGCGGAGCCCGCGAGCACGACTACATCGTCCAGGGCGGAAAGCCGACCCTCACCTGCGCGATGCGCGTCTATGGCGCTCCGGCCAAGGACGCGGGAGGGACCGGGAGCGCCTTTCCGGAGCCGCCACCCGCGACGGGCGGAGGCGGCGCGTCGAGTAGTGGCGAGTCCGGCTGCGCTCCCACGACGGAGCCGGAACGCTCCGCGGCGGTGCTCCTGCTCCTCGCCGCGCTCGCCCTGGTCCTGCGACGTCGCCGCGCATGAGACGAGCGCTCGGGCTGATCCTGGTGACGGTTGGGTGTGCTGCCGAGACGGCGAAGGTCGTCCTCGAGAGCGCGTCCGTCGATGCGGTCGAGGTCGTCGCCGATCTCGGATCGAGCTCGGACGCCGAGCCCGTGGCCGATGCAGCGTCTTCGCAGCCCAAGGGCCTGCCCGTGCTCCACGCGCCCGATCTCGCCGCCGCGGCGCGCGGCCGCACCTTGTTCGAGACCGACTGGCCTGGAAAGGGCATCTTCCCGGAGCTCGCGCTGCGCAACCTCTATATCGCCTGGTTGGCTCCTTCGGACTTCAACGACGTCCTGGCGCTCTACGAGTACGTCACCAAGTCGGACGTGTACTGGAAGGCCTTCCGTGAGCGGTATGGCTTCATCGCGCGCGAGGGCAAGGGCTCCGAGCTGCCCGTCGGATTTCGTGCCTCCAAGGAGGGCACCGTCTCCGTCGACTGCCTCGTCTGCCACGCGGCGCGCATTCCCACCGGCACGGTCGTTGGCACGGGAAACACGCGCATCGATCTCCAAGGGCTCTACGATGAGCTGCGCGAGCTGCCGGCCGCGGTCCAGAAGCTCCGCCAGAAGCCGTGGCCCGAGCCCTACAAGTCGCTGCTGGACGCGATCCCTGTGCCCACGGAGGCGCCGACGCTCCCGTTCATGCAAGACGTCACGGGTGCCGCGGGCCACACGGACGCCATGGGCTTCTCGATGCACCTCGCCGCGCTGACGGCTGGCAAGGACCCCGCGCAGTACCACACGAAGATGGGCTATCAGGACGCGCCGGCCTGGTGGACGCTCAAGTACCGCGATCGTCGCTACTGGGATGGCTCGGGTCACACCGGTGGCTATCGCACGATGATGGGCACCCTGCTGGGCCTCGGTCTCACGCCGGCCGAAGCCGGCGCAGTCGAGGCGCGCTTCGGGGACCTCGAGCACCACCTGATGACGCTCGAGGCGCCACCGTGGCCCAAAGAGTACCCGGCGCCCGACGCGGCGCACGTCGAGGCCGGGCGGGCCGTCTTCGTCGCGGAGTGCGCCAGCTGCCATGGCACCTACGAGGGCACGCAGCGCGGCTACACCGACACCATCATCCCAGCCGACGACGTCGGCACCGATCCGTTGCGGGCCAAGGGCTTCGGTGAGGCGGAGGTGGCGCTCGTCAATGGGCTGACGTGGGACGTGGATCATCCGATGACCGCGACGGGTGGCTACCTCGCCCCGCCACTCGCGGGCGTCTGGGCCACGGCGCCGTACTTTCACAACGGCTCCGTGCCGGATCTGCGGGGGGTCCTGGTGCCTGCTGAGCGTCCCGCCCGCTGGCGCCGACTCGGTGAGGACCTCGCAGCCTACGACCCAGAGCGCGTCGGGTGGCGCGTCGACGCCGGTGGCGACGGCCCGACCGATCCCAAGACGGTCGAGGGTCGGCGCGTCATCGACACGGCCCGGCCCGGTCTCTCGCGTGAGGGTCACGTCTATGGCGGCGCCTTGACTGAAGCGCAGCGCTCGGCGCTCCTGGCGTATCTCAAGATGCTGTGACTAGTACGCGTTCTTGCCGGTGAAGCCGCGCACGATGGTGAGCGCGATGATCTTGAGGTCGAGCCAGACCGACCAGGTCCGGATGTACTCCAGATCGTGATCGACCCGGCGCTGCATCTTCTCGGTCGTGTCCGTCTCGCCGCGCCAGCCGTTGACCTGGGCCAGACCCGTGATCCCGGGCTTGACCTTGTGGCGCTGCATGTAGGCGTGGATGACCTTGCGGAACTGCTCGTTATGCATGACGGCGTGCGGGCGAGGCCCGACGATGGACATCGACCCGCCGAGCACGTTGAAGAACTGGGGCAGTTCATCGAGCGACGTGCGCCTGAGGAACGCGCCAAAGCGGGTCACGCGCGCGTCGTTCTTGGTGGCCTGAGTAATCTGTCCACCGTCTTCTACGACGGACATCGAGCGAAACTTCCACACCAGGATCTCGCGTCCGTCGAGGCCATACCGTCGTTGGCGAAACAGCACGGGCCCCGGCGAGGTGAGCTTGACGCCGAGAGCCACGATCAGCATGGGCACCGCGACGACGAGCAGGATCATCGAGCCGACGATGACGTCCTCGGCGCGCTTCAGCCAGCCGCTGGCGCCTTCGAACGGAGACTCGAAGACGCCGACGACCGGGACGCCGTGCAGGTTGACCCAGCCCGCCTGAAAGAGCTCGGCGACGAAGGCGTCCGGAACGATGTAGAGTGACGACGTCGTGTCCGCGAAGGCCGCGATGCAGCGCTGGATGCCGTCTGTGTCGTGCGTTGGCAGCGTGACGAAGACGTGATCGACGCCGCTGACCCGTGCCAGCGCGACCAGGTCCTCGACGGATCCCGCGGCCGGCCCGGCGCCGGGGACCTCGCGATCGTCGTAGATGCCGACGATGCGCATGCCGAGCCAGGGGGCGTCCTCGATGCGTCGGATGAGCAGCTCCGCGGCCGGTCCACGGCCAATGATGCCGATGGCGCGCATGTTGCGCCCGCGCGATCGCAGATGACGTAGCGCCATGGCCGCCGCGATGCGGCCACCGCAGACGAGCGTGGGTGCGACGAAGAACCACGTGAGCACGGCGCGGCGCGAGTAGACCTCAGAGGACTTGGTCGCGTAGGCGATGAGCAAGAGCCCGAACATGACGCCCATCCAGGCGAGGCAGACGCGCGCGCATTCCTCCATGAGGGGGACGCCGCGCCAGGAGCGATAGAGCCCGTTCATCTCCGCGAAGAAGAAGAACAAGCCGACTGCGCCGACGGCGGCGAGGCTGAAGGCGTCGGTCCACGGCGGGCCATTGCCCGGCTGCATCAGGAAGAACAGCGCCGGAAGCGTGCCCGCAATGAGCAGCGCGTCGAGCAGGCGCAAGACGACGGCTGGCTCCGTGTGATGCCGGCGAATCGTGCCGCTCCCGGCGTTGGGGGGGTGCGTCATGCCTCCACCTCGCTCGACCCGGTCGAGTGACCAATCCAGAGGGTGGTGCGGCCGTCGAGCGGTCGCGATAGTAGCGATGGCCTCGGGCGGACGCAAGGTCGTGGCTCCATCCTGGAGGTTCGAACTCCAGGCCATTGGTTGACGAGCCGGGCCACTTCGATCAACGAAAGGTGCATGGACCGCGTCGAAATCCTGGGAAGCCGCATCAGCAACCTCGAGCCCCACGAGGCCCTTGGCCTGCTCGAGGCCGCCGTGACCGACGGGACCCGCGGCTACGTCTGCGTCTGCAATGTCCATACGACCGTGGAGGGCTACCGCGATCCCACGTTTCGCGACGTGACCAATCGGGCCTGGCTCGCCGTTCCCGACGGCATGCCGCTCGTCTGGGCGCTGCGCGCGCTCGGGGATGGGCCGCGCCGTCGCTCGAACGGGCCGTACCTCATGCAGACGCTGCTCGAGCGCGCGCCAACGACCGGGCACCGGCACTTTCTCTTCGGTGGCTCCGACCAGACGCTCGACAAGCTGCTCGCCCGCTATGGAGGCCCGCACATCGCCGGTGTCTTCAGCCCGCCGTTCCGGCCGCCAACGCCGGAGGAGGACGCCGAGCACGCCGCGCGCATCAACGCGGCGCGCCCCGACTTCGTGTGGGTCGGCCTCGGTGCCCCAAAGCAAGAGCGATGGATGGCACGCCTGCGGCCGCAGCTCGACGCGCCCGTGTTGCTCGGCGTGGGAGCGGCGTTCGCGATGCTCGCGGGCGAGACCTCACAGGCGCCGCGCTGGATGCAGGACCGCGGCCTCGAGTGGGCCTTTCGGCTCGGCTCGGAGCCCAAGCGGCTGTGGAAGCGCTATCTCACCACCAACCCGGTGTTCGTGGGCGCCTTTGCGCGTCAGTGGCTGCGCGAGCGCGTGCTCAAGCGCTCTCGGCCGTGAGCGCGGCGAGCGACGCCAGCGCAGTCGCCTCCGGTAGCACGGCCGGCGACGCGAGGCGGCGTGCGTGGAAGTGTGCGAGCCACGGGGTCCACCGCGTCGCGCCGCGCGTCTCGAGCTCCCACGCGGCCTGATCCGCCAGACACGCCAGGCCCGCCAGCCACCCGATGCGATCGGCCAGGGGTCGAAGCCGCAACGTCCCCAGCCCGGGCTCCGTGGCCGCGACCTCGGCGAGCTGACCCTCGAGCACCGTCACGTCCGACAGCGTCCGACGGGCCAGCCCGCTCAATGCGCCGTCGCTCGCGCTGGCGGCGCGCTCCAAGGTCTCGCGCAGCCACGTGCAGAGCGGCGCCACGAGCCCGAGCTTGCCGAGATCGCGGTGCACCTGCGTGACCAGGGTGTTGTGCGTCCCCTCCCAGTTCTCGTAGACGACGTTATCGCGCAAGAGGCGCGGCAGCGGGCTGAAGGTCTCAATGGCCCCATTGCCGCCGAGAATCTCGATGCCCGACCGGATGATCTCCCCTGCCGAGACGGCCGTCCGGTACTTGTTCACGTTGACCAGGACCCGAAAAGCCGAGCGCTCGATGGCGTCGACCTCATCGCGCTCCATGCGGTCGCGCAGGTCCAGCAGCGCGAAGGTGACCGCCAGCAGCGGCGCCCACTCCGAGCTCATGTCCGCGAGCGTCTGCTGCACGAGCGGGTACTGCACGATCGGCCGGCCGAACGCGACGCGGTGACGGGCGTAGCCGTCGGCCACCAGGATGGCTCGGCGCGCCATGGCGAGCGTCCCGACCGCGTTGTAGAGCCGGCTCGTGTTGATGACCTGGTTCATCACCACGTGAAAGCCCTCGCCCACGGGGCCCATGTGCCAGCCGATGGCGCCGTCGAAGTCCATCTCCCCAGAGGCCATCGTGCGCGTGC
>SXGT01253660.1_pt1 | contig 11054 bp, 8 predicted proteins | sample 3176221 | NCBI WGS metagenome assembly SXGT01 (sample SAMN11356862, study PRJNA531348) | freshwater metagenome | isolation source: freshwater sample F1-120 | place: China: Fuxian Lake, Yuxi | collected 2017-12-25
GCCATGACCATTCCCGCCCGCATCGACGAGATCGACGGCGAGCGTCCCACCGAGCCGGGGCCGGTTTTTCTGGTCGATGAGGCGAGCGGTGGCCTGCACCTGCGCTACACCGCACGCACCAAAAGCATCGCCTGGAAGGACGAGGCGACCACCCTGGCGGCGGTCAAGGCCATCGAAGACCTGTTGGCCAGCCAGCCGTCCGGCTGGTTTCGACTCAAATTGGCGCCGGGCATGGGCCTGCTCTGCAACAACGTCTTGCATACCCGCGACGGCTTCAACGACAGCCCAGAGCGACGTCGCCTGCTTTACCGCGCCCGGTACCACGATCGCATCCGCGATTTGCGCGGCTGAACGTCCTCCCCCACGCGGGGAGGTGCGCGGTCTGGCGAAGTGGTGCTCCGCCCGGTTGCGAAAGATCAAGGCATGGCCGGAACGATTCGTGGAACATGCCGCCATTGCGAACGACCATGGAGAATTGACATGTCCGGCATAGCACTGGCTGACTACCTGACCCACGACCACCAGCATTGCGACGATCTCTTCGCCGAGGCGGAAAACGCTGTTGCGGCGGCCGACTGGGGGAGCGCCGCCCAGGCTTTTGCCAGCTTCGATGCCGCCACCCGCCGGCACTTTGAACGCGAGGAGACCGTTCTCTTCCCGGCTTTCGAGACACGCACCGGCATGACCGGCGGGCCGACCATGGTCATGCGCGGCGAGCATATCCAGATGCGCGATGCCCTGGCCGCCATGGCCGATGCCCTGGGCAAACAGGTTGCGCCGGAATTTCTGGGCATATCCGAGACCCTGCTGATGCTGATGCGTCAGCACAACCTGAAAGAAGAGCAGAGTCTCTATCCCTTGACGGACCAGGCCCTGGCGGGCGAGGCCGAGGCGTTGATCGGACGGATGTCCGCTTTGTCTGAGTGAAGCCAACGGATGCGCGCTGAGGTGCTGGTCGACGGGCGCTGGCTGGAGCCGCCCGAGCCCATGGAACGCGTGCTCGTCGCCCTGGCGGCGTTGCGGCCCGGGGAGCAGGTGCGCTTACTCATCCATCGCGAACCGCTGCCCCTCTATGTACTGCTCGACGATGCCGGTTACCGCCACCATAGCCGGCCGATCGAAGAGGGCTGCTATGAGGTACTGATCGAGCCGCGCACATGAATGGCGGCGGTTTATCCTTCGATCAAGCCCCGCCGCTGGGGGTGCCGCTGCGCCTGATGCTGATGGTGCCGCTGTTTCTGCTGCTGACCGCGGCAGTCGGCGTGGTCACGGCGGACACCTGGCCGTACAGTCGCTGGTCGTCGGCGGCCTTGGCGCTGACCCATCTGCTGACCCTCGGGGTGCTGGGCCTGGCGATGATCGGCGCGCTCTTGCAGATGCTGCCGGTGATGCTCGGCGCCCCTATCGCGGCGGCTGGCTGGATCGCCCGTAGCGCGCAACTCGGCGTCGGGGGTGGTGCAGTCGCCCTGAGCCTGGGGCTCGGCCTGGGCGAACCGGCCCTGTTGACGATCGCCATGATCTGCCTGGTGGCCGGGCTGGCTCCCTTTCTGGTCGGCATGGCGAACAGCCTGCGGCGCGCCGCCAGCCTGCCCCGGGTGGCCTGGCCGATGCGGCAGGCCTGGCTGGCCCTGCTCCTCACCGTCGTCGCCGGGTTGTGGCTTGCCGGCGCGCTGAGCGGTCTGGGAACCGTCAGCGCCGCGCTCATTGCCCAACACGCCGCCTGGGGTCTGGCCGGTTGGGTGTTGATTCTGGTGGTCGGCGTCGCCTATCAGGTGGTGCCCATGCTGCAACTCACCCCGGCCTATCCAGACCGGCTGAGTACCTGGCTCACCTGGGCGATCCTTGCCGGCCTCATGCTCTACACGCTGGCTGTCTGGCGCGTGCCCGGCTGGTCCGCGCTGGCGGCCCTGCCGGTATGTATCGCGGCGGCGGTCTTTGCCGCGACGACCCTCGACTTGCAACGACGTCGGCGGCGCAAACTGGCCGATGCCACTCTGGACTTCTGGCGCCTGGGCATGGGCAGCCTGCTCGGTTGCGCCCTGCTTTTCCCCGCCCACGATTGGCTTGGTGAGTCGGCCCAGGTGAGTCTCGGTCTCGCCTTTCTGCTGGGCTTCGCGCTGTCGGTGGTAAACGGCATGCTCTACAAGATCGTTCCCTTTCTGGCCTGGTTTCATCTCCAGGCGCAGACCGGGGCGCGGGCCGGGACCATTCCCAACATGAAGGACTTCGTTCCTGATGCCGCCGCGCGGCTGCAATACCGGGCACACCTGGCGGGACTGCTGTTACTGCTGCCGGCGCCGTTTCTGCCCGCTTGGTCGGCTATACCAGGACTCCTCTGCCTGGCCATTTCGGCGCAGAGGCTCTGGCTCAACCTGCTGCGCGCGCGGCGGATGTTCGTGGGTCGGGGTGGGCGTTTGTAATTGGCAAGACAACGATGGCGAAGATTCAAGCAAGCAAGACTCCCCGCACACTCTGGGGTGCTCAGTTGACCGTCTGGAGCAGCACGGTGGCCGTTGAGGCTCCGTCGTCCGCGTCGCCGCTGTAGACGGCGGCGATACCATGGCTGCCGGCCCGCAGGGTGTTTGCAGGCACCGTGCAAGCAGCCTGGTAAGGGGCGCTGCCGCTCACGGTGGCTGCGGCGCAGAGTGTCACTGGTCCGTCGAAAAAGGCCACTGTGCCAGTCGGTGTGATCGATGTGCCAGTGATGGTGGCGGTGAAGGTGACGGGGCTGGTGGACAGAGAGGGATTAGTCGAACTGCTGGTCGTTGAGGTGGTTGTGCGGTAGGTGTGCGACGCGTCATCGCTGGCGGCGGTGGGCTGATACCAGGCCTTGTCGTAGTCCATGTTCTTGCTGTGGCACTCGATCGAGCACTTGCGCACCCGTGTGACGTCGTCGATCTCCCAGAGGGGGGTCGTCGTCACCGGGGCGCCGCCGCGATTGTTGCCGGCAACATCGGGAGCGAAATTGACCAGCTTGGTTTTCAGGCCGGGTGGCGGCGACGTGTAATTGCCGATCAGCGTGCCGTTGCTGAGCCAGCGATAAACGGTGTTGAAGGCCGAGCGGTTGCTGTGGATGTCGTAGTGGCAACTTAGGCAGGAACTGGTCGCTCCCTTGGTGCGCAGATGGTAGAGGTGCAGGTTGCCACGCTTGTAGCCCCCCACGCTGCCGCGGTCGGTAAATCCGGTGCCCGAACCGAACAACTGTCCCGAGTCATGACAGCGGAAGCACAATGCGGCGTTGGCGTCGTCCCAGCCGGTCCCTGTATAGCTCTTGCTGAACTGGGCGCGCAGGATAGTGGCGTTGGTCGAACCGTGCGGGCCGACGGGGCCGGTGCCGGTCACCTCCACCACTAATCCGCTGGTCCCTGAATAGGCGTTGCTGTTGTGGCAGTCGGTGCAGCGGATGCTCGAGTTGGTCGTCAGGCCCGCCGCGCTCAACTGGTTGGCCAGGTTGGCGGACTTGTTGCGGCCGGGCTGAACCACCGGGTGATAGGCCGAATTGGTGGGTTGGAAGTCGAGCCGCTTGTCGCTGGTCCACGGCTGGGTGACGGAAGGACCGGTACGCACCGAGTTGTAGGTGGCACCGTGGCACTTGAAGCACAGCTCGAACTGCCGTAGTGGGCGGCTGCCGGCGGCAATGGCGATGTTGCCGAGATCGACGCCCGACACTCCGGCATGGCGGTCAACAGCGCCGGCCTTGTGGGGATTGTGGCAGTCCACGCACTCCACTACCCGGCGCACACCGCCGGGGCCGAGTTGCTGCTCGTTGTCGTTTATGGGATGGCGGTAGAGGTCGCCGGTGGCGTTGGCGAGTGGTGAGCCCTTGACCAACTCGGCCTCGATGTTGGAGGTGGCGGGATAGGCGGGCACGCCGCTCACCGCCGTGGTGTGGCAGGCCAGGCAGAGGGCCTCGCCACTGCTGCCCTGGGGCGTGTCGCCGGCGGCCTTGGTGGTGTCGTAGCGCTCCACCCACATCTTTGGATAGTCGTTGGCGGCGGTAACTGCGTCCGGCCAGCCGTGCGGCCAGTGGCAGTTGATGCAAGCGCCCCGCTGTCCGCTGCTATGCTTCGGGAAACTGGTGGCAGTGAAGACATCCTGGGCCTGGCCACTGTTGGCCGCGCGGTTGCGGTTACCGCCCCAGAGGGCACCACTGGTGGCGTTGAAATGCGAGCCGGTGGTCTGATCGGCGTTGAGGTGGCACTGGAAACAGACCGTATTGATGGACTCCCGCAACAGGAAGCCATCGTTGGGCGCGCCAGGCACCCACTGCTGGTGCGGGGCATGGCAGCTCAGGCACTCCACTTGGCTGGTGGCGGAGAGAGGCAGACCCGGCGGGCTACGAAAATCGCCGGCCGGAATGGTCACCCCGACCGGATGGGTGAGGTTACCGGACTGGGAGGACAGGGAGCCTTTGTTGCGGGCCTCATGGCAGATCTCGCACATCTGGCCGGTGTCGTTGTTCTGGCGCTGGAAGTGACGGCCGTCACCGGTCCCCGTCCAACCGGTCCCGGGCCCAGTGAAGGCTGGAGCAGTGGTATCAAATGGAGTCAGCTCCTGGCTGTGTTGGTCGTGGCAAGTGGAGCACACCACCTTCAGGCCGCCGATATCGCTTCCGCTCGGCAAACGCTCGGCCATGACCCGCTGACCCAGCGGCCGCTCGATAGAGCCCGTGGTGGTGACCGGTAAGCGCAGGTCGGTTCGGACATACAGGGTCCAGACATCGCCGGCCAAGAAGGACGGCGAGGCCGTGCCATCGGCAAAATTGATACTCAGGCCCTGGCTGCCGATACTCACCGAGGCGGCGGTCAATACGCTGCTGCCCGAACCGTCACGCAGGCTGGTCCAGTTGAAGCGGGCCACGCCCACCTGGCCGGTGGTGCTGATGGTGAGGGTGTACTGCTCTTCAATACGGCCAGTGAAGGTGCCGCTGGAGGCCACCCGTCCGGTGGAGGTGTTCGAGAGGCCGGCTTTGACGTGGCCGCTGGGACCGGAGTCCCAACGGTGGGAGGTGCCCGAGGCGATGCTCCAGGTCCAGCCGCTACTGGCCGGCATGGGTGCGAAGGATTGGTCGCCGGCGGCAAACGACCTCGGTGCGGCTTGCCCGGCCGGGACATGACAGGACATGCAGACATTGGCATTGCCGTCGACCTTGTTCAATGCCCCGCCGGCCGCGCCGTGCAACACATGGCAGGTCAGGCACTCTATCCCGTTGCTTGCAGGGTCATGGGGTGGGTCGAGCGCCAGTGCGGTCAAGGAAAACAGGGCGCTGGCTGCCCAGGCGACGATGCGTGACCACGAAATAAATCTCATCCACCATTCTCCAGGCAACGGGTAACCTCGCCACGACGACGGCGGGTGATCCACCAAGACACGGCGACCAATGACAGGGCCAGGAGCAACAAGGTCACTGTTCCGGCCGCCGGGATTGCCCGACCGGACGCGCCGGGGCCACCCAGATCGACGATCTGGCCGTTGGCGATGCGATCATCGTCGCCCAGGCCGCCGTCGGTGATGCTGAAGGTCGCCACATTGCCGTTTATGCTGGCCGGCAACACATACCAGTGTGGCGCAGGCTGGCCCGGCGTGGGACCGTATTTCCAATACTGCGTGCCGGGTGGGAGTGGATGCGGGTAAGTGATGGTCAGGGTCACCGTCTCCCCGGGCGTGCAGGCGAGGGTGGTGGTGAAATCGAACAGGCCATGCGGCAGGACATCGGCGGGGGGAGGCGGCACCCCGGCCTGGGCGACGCTGAGGAACTGATAGCTGGCGAAGCCGCAGCTACCGCTGATCTGCGCGGTGATTTGTCCGCTGCCGGTGGGCGAAGCTGCGGTCACGCTGGATAGGCCGGGGGCCAACACGAGTTGACCGAAGGGCGCGGAATCGGCCTGGAGATTGCTCGCATCGCCGAGGTAGATGACGGTAATGCTGTGGACGGAAACCCCCAACGCATCCGTACTGCACGAGGCGCTGGCGCTGTCCTGACCGAGTGGAACCAGCTCCACGCCCTCGCACAACGGCTCGCTACCATTGAAGAAACTGACCAAGCCACGGGGGCCAACGCCGGTCAGGGTGGCGGTGAAGGTCACCGTCTGACCAGCATTGGCCACCGGGTCGGAACTGATGAGGACGAGGGCGGGGGCAGCGGCATTGACGCTAAGACCAAAAGGCGACGAGAGGCTGCCGGCATCGTCGGTATCGCCCGCATACTCGGCCGTCAGGCTGTGGTAACCGGCTGGCAGTGCGGCGACACAGTCGGCCTGGCCACCGACCAGGGGGACAGATGTGCAGAGGAGTGTGCTGCCATTGCGGAAGGATACCGCCCCGGTTGGCGACAAGCCGCTAACGGCGGCGGTGAGGGTGACTGCACTGCCCGCCACGGCGGGATTGGGCGCGGCACCCAGCGTGGTGGTCGTCGTTAGCGGCTCGGCTGTCACGGTCAACATGGCCTCGGCGACGAAATTCAGTCCGTTGACTTGTCCGGTAACGCTGACCAGACCCGACGTCGCGCCACCCAGGGTACTTACGAGAGCAAGCGGATCCAGGTCCAGGAGCAGATCTGCCTGGCCGTCCAGGTCGGCATCGCCCGGTACGCTGGCCATCGGCGTGAGCCCGTTCACCGTCACGCCGGACACGCCGGCGAGGGCATGGCCAGGAATTTCGAGGATGACATGGGCCACGGCCGGAGGTGACAGGCGATCGAGGCGGGCGGGGTCCAACGTGACCGTGGCATAGGCGTCCGATTCCAGGTCGCTATAGGTATCCAAGCCCCATACATCCAACCGGGCATTGTTGGCGGAACTAACGAACAGGCGGTTGTTCCGGTCGATGAGCAAATCGGTGGGCACGCGTAACTGTCCGGCCGCCTGGCCGAAGCTGCCGATGCTGCCGATCAGCGCGCCATTGCTGCGATCGACCAGCCTGACCACCCCCTGGAAGGCGTCCACGACGTAGAGACGACCGCTGGCATCGACGGTCAGGCCCTGGGTCATGCCGTAGGTTCGGCCGGGGCCACCGACACCACTGAAAAACCCGCTCTGGCTGTAGGTGCCCAGACAATAGCGGAAGGCCCCGCTGGCCTTGTCCAAGGCTTGCACCCGGTAGTTCATCTGATCGGCTACCAGGAGTTCGTCGCCGGCAATGGCAATCCCGGTGGGGGTGTGGAACTGCGCGTCGGCCCGTCCATAGCGGCCCAGGGTTCGGCGCAGGCTGCCATTCGCCGCATCGTAGACCTTGACCACGTGGCGGTCGGTATCGGTGACGAACACTTCGCCGCCGCCAGTATCGACGACCATGTCGCCGGGATGACCGAATTCCCCCGAACCTGCACCGAAATCGAATCGCCGTACCCAGGACGCATCGTAGGCACTCACCCGCCCGGTCGCTGCGTCGCCGACGTAATACAGTCCGCTGCCGGCAGCGACACTGACCGGCCGGCCGATTTCGCTGATGCGCGTGGTAACAGTCCCGGTTTCAGCCCGCACCACCACCTCTGTCGTAGTCTCGTCGGCGACCAGCACGTTACCCGTCAAGTCCGCAGTGATCCGAGCCGGTTTGCCAAAACCGGCGTAATAGCTGCGCAGAAAGGTGACCCCCGGCATGGTCTGGCTTGGCGTTACCGCGTTGCGACAGGCCGTCGCCACCCAGAAGGTCAGGGCCGCCGAACTGGCCGGCGCATCGTCGCCGTCGCCCGAGTAATGCGCGACGACGCTGTAATCGCCCGCCGGCAATGCTGCAGTAGAGCATGTGGCCGAGCCGCTGGCACCGGCATTCGCCACGGCCGCGGCATTGCACAGCACGGTGGGTGTAGCAAAGAAATCACTGGCGATGAACTGCACGGTTCCGGTGGGTGAGGTGCCGGCCAGGTTGGCAGTGAATGTAACACTACTCCCCAATGTCGCCGGATTTCGGTTGGCCGCCAGGGTGATGGCGGTTTCGGCCTGGACTACCGCCGCGACGCCCATCAAGCAGGCCAGCGAGACTAGGAAACGGCTCGGCCACTTTGCGGGAGCGGTAATGCAAAACGGGAATTCGACCTCAACCGGCATGCCGTAGGATGCGTTGGCTGACCAAAGGACGGCGAAGCAGGTGCGCGCGTAGATTCAGACATGCCATGCGTCATTCTCCATATGCGAACCGGCTGCAATAAGGGTTTGCAGAAGGGATCGTGAAGGGAACAGGATTTCGTCAGCAGAGTGTGCGCAGGCTCCACTGTTCCGGTCAAGCATCTGCATCTATTTTTGGCTTCCGGAGGGGCTTCTCATGTGCCTCGAAGTGAATTCGTGCCATGGTTCATGAGAAACGAGGCTGAATCCTTAAAGTGGAATCACCTTCAGCCCGACAGCGTGTTCGCTACCCCGGCTTGCCGTCAACGCGAGGCCGCCAGTAGTACGGGGCGAATTTCCATGCCCAGGCGCCAAAGGCGGTTAGCCAGAGCAGGGCGGCCAGGGACACCAGACGGTAGGGCATGATGCCGGGGAAAAGTTCGGGCAGCAGACGGGTTAGGGCGGCGGCCTGAACCAGCCAGAACAGGGCCCAGGTGTAGCCGTCTGCCTCCAGCGGGCGGCCGGAATGGCCGAGGCTGACGCGGGAGGCCATGCCTACCAGCATGGCGGCGAAAAAGCCGATGCCCAGGGTGTGCAGGGGGGCCAGGCCGAGGCCACCCAGTTCGAGAAAGCCGCCGAGACTGTCCAGGCCGAACAACAGGAAAGCTAGGCCGGCCCAGACGAAGGCCACATGCAGCATGGCCAGCAAACGCACCTTGAAGGCGTGGGTGATACCCCAGCGGGCAATGAACCAGAAGCTCAAGCCGCTCATCAGCAGGTCGCCGGGCAAGGTCCAGTGAGGGTGCTCGGCGACTTCCAGGGCAGCATGGGCGAGACAGGCGGCCAGCATCACCCACAATGGCCGATAAGGTCGTACCACGACGTAGTTGGCGACCACCCGGCTGGTGAAGAAGGGAATCATGCGGTGGCAGACGGCCAGCATCAGCGGCGTCAAAAAGCCCCAGATCGCCAGCGCCTCGACCATCCTCAACCAGGTCGGTTGGTCGAACAGCAGCCAGAGCAGGAAGGCCAACGCGCCCAGCCAGCCGGCCAGCACGGCCAGCACACAGATCCAGGGTTGGCGTTTGTCGCCGTCCGGAGCGGCGCGCAAGGTGCTTAGCAGGGCCAGCAGGCCGACCGCCCAGCCCAGACCGTGCAACAGCACGGCAAAGGGCATCAGGCCAGGCAGGTAAAGGGCGGGGTAGAACAACGCGGCGCCGATCGCCATGGATATGGCTGTGGCCAGATACGCCCGGCGAGCGATCGGCCGGCCATTCACCCAGTTGGGCAGGGCGGTGAACAGGAAGCCGAAGATGAAGAACGGGAAAAAGCCGTACAGAATCAGCCAGGCATGTGCCGCCGCCGGCCTGATCAATGGAACTGGCAAATCCGGCCAACCGGCCAGTCGTGACTCCAGGTCGGCCCCCCACCAAAGCATGGTCAGCACGGCCTGAAAGGCTCCGGCAAGGAACAGCGGGCGATGGGCGGCACTGCCCAGGCTGCGCCAGAACGGCAGGGCAGGGGCGGCGGAGGAATCGGGCACGGCGACTTTCATCTGATGTGGGTGGCCATCCTAATCCAGTCATTGGATTCGGCATTGATGTCCGTCAAGCCGATCGCGGTAAAAATCATTGGGCAAGACACGGCGCGACGGATGGCGATGGAGTGACTTCTTCGTTTGCCAAAGGGGGCACCCACGTCTTTACTCGGTCGCGCTTTCAACAACCAATGCGTATAGGCCATTAAAATAACTTCTCGGACCGAAGGTGTCTCTCTCAAGCGAAAACCATGAATATCTGTACATGGCACAAATTCAATATTGTCGGTGGTTTCGCGGCAGCTCACGTGCTATCGGTCCCGATGGGGAAACCGTTGAGCGTTACTTTGGCGCAGGGATGGCGGTGGCTTTTCCATGATCGGAGGTGTCGGTTCGCGTTCGCGATTATGCTCGGTTGCTGGCTGATCCCCGTTTCAGATTTGGCTTGGCCGCAAGTGACGACGCTTGGTGCGCCGAGGTCGCTGGCGCAGTTCTTTCTGGCGGTTGACGCCGACCCGGCACGCCGTGCCCGGATGATGGCCGCCGGCAAGGATGTCGAGAGTCGTCTATGTGGCGCGTGCCATGGCGTGGACGGTAACAGCGTGAATCCCGAAGTGCCGAATTTGGCCGGCCAGAATGCCGTCTATATCGTTGTCCAGATCCGCAAATTGTTACGTGGCGAGCGCAAGCATGAAACGATGCAAATCATCGCCAAGATGCTTCCCGACGACGATATCGTGAATGTTGCGTACTATTTGTCCAAACAGCGGGTGACATCGCCCCCCAAGGAAAGTGCGCCGTCCGCGCAAGTCGGCGAGACGATATTTCAGACCCAATTTTGCATCTACTGTCACGGCGCCGAGGCGCGCGGCAACGAGCAAATTCCGCGACTGGCCGGTCAGCAACGGGATTATCTGCTGCGCTCGCTCAGGCAATACCGTGACCGTAGCGGTGAGCGGAACGACGCGATGATGTCCTTGGTGCTCAATGCGCTGACTGACGACGATATCGTCGGTCTGGCCGACTATCTCAACGGACTGGGCATGCCGGGTGGTGGCGAGCCGCAATGATCAAGGATCGTTTCAACCCGGCCGGCGGTGCACGATGGCCCACACCGCCGCTTCCAGGCGGGAGCGCAGGTTGAGCTTCTTGAGGAGGTGCTTGACGTGGACCTTGACCGTGCCGTCGGCGATGTCGAGCTCGCGGGCGACCGCCTTGTTGCTGAGGCCGGCGGCGATCAGGTCGAGGATGCGGCGTTCCTGCTCGGTCAGTCCGGCTTCGTCTGGCGCGCGCGGGCCGCTGTCGGCACGCAGCGCGTGGGCGATTTGCGAGGCCAGTCGCTCGGTGAGGGTGACGTGGCCCTCGGCGGCTTCCTTGAGCTTGAGCAGAAGTTGTTCTGGCTCCATCTCCTTGAGCAGGTAGCCATCGGCGCCGGCGCGCAGGGCGGCGATCAGGTCGTCGGCCTGATCGGAGAC